>Ga0207695_10000863_pt1 | contig 55452 bp, 54 predicted proteins | sample KBSC54metaG_FD_184354 | JGI IMG/M metagenome (GOLD analysis project Ga0207695, IMG submission 184354) | Corn rhizosphere microbial communities from Kellogg Biological Station, Michigan, USA - KBS C5-4 metaG (SPAdes) (version 2) | ecosystem: Host-associated > Plants > Roots > Rhizosphere > Soil...
GCCGAACGGACAATATGCCAGCGCAAAGCCTCCAGGTGGTCTACAAAAGACATTTCCTCCTGCCCGGGATTCCTGTTTAACAGATTAAAAGCCATTGTTTTCTAAAATTCTCAATGCAAAAAAGCTCCGCGAAGTTAATTTGAAAAAGCCAATCATTGATGCAGGTATAAAAAAAAACAAGCACTCCATGACAGAGTGCATTGTTTACTCCTAACTGACCTATGAAAAATTTAAACCTTCTGGAAGAAGGGGTGTGACTGTTTTGTCTTGTGAGAACAAAATTGTCTAAAAACTAAGAGATGGAGAAATAACGGGGGGTGTTTAACCACGGGTTAACATTGGTTAACGGAGCCTATTTGAGCACCTTCAGCCGCACTTCTTCGATACGCGTCTCGCTGACGTTGAGTATCTCGAACTCGTAGTCGCCGATGATGATGCGATCTTTCAGGTGCGGGATAGTCTCATGCTGATTGATGATATAGCCGGAGAGCGTTTCTGATTCGTTCTCGGGAAGGTCGAGGTCATACTTGCGATTGATATAGTCCAGCTCGAGACGGCCGGAGAAGATGTATTCGTCGTTGGAGAGTTTTCTCTCTTCGAACTCTTCGGTGTCGTATTCGTCGCGGATCTCGCCAAAGATCTCTTCCAGCAGGTCTTCCATCGTCACGACACCGGCGGTGCCGCCAAATTCGTCGACGACCCAGGCGATGCTCTTTCTTTCCCGGCTGAACTTGGTGATCAGGTCTGTGGCGCTCATGCTCTCGGGTACGGCCGGGATGTCGTGCAGTATCGTCTTGATGGAGGGGGCTTTCTTAAAGAGGTCCAGCTGGTGGACATATCCCATTACATGGTCGAGGTTGCCGTCGTAGACGATCAGCTTGCTCAGGCGGGTCTCCACGAACTTCTTGCGGACCTCTTCCATGGTCATGCTGATGTCCACGCCTTCTATTTCTTTCCTGGGCACGAGACACTCCCTGATACGGACATTGGGCAGCGCCATTGCGGCTTTGATCAGGCTCAGGTCATGGGAGTCTTCTTCGGAGTCTCCCGTCTGTTCGAGGACGTTGTCCACGTCGATGCCGGCGAAGATCGCTTTGCGTTCGTCGATGCGCACGTTGAAGACGTATTTCAATACCCACTGTGAGATGCCCGCGAAGAAGTTGCTGATGGGATAGAAAAGGCGGCTGAACAGCTCCATCGTCTTCGCAAAAACGCTCAGGGTCTTATCGCTCTTCGCGCCAAAAAAGGCCTTTGGAATAAATTCGCCGAAGGGAATGATGATGGCCGATGCAAATATCGTTTCTGCGCAGAGACGGAAGGCGTTGACATAGCCGCCCTGGATATGAACCTTGGTGATAAGCCAGTTCCAAAGCGGCAGGAAGGTCTCACCGATCATCAGGCCGAAGATGACGAGGGCGATATTGAACCCCGCGATGGTGGTGCCGATAAAGACGCCGGGGTTGTCCATAAAACTCGACAGGATGATGCCGCTGGTCAGCCCTTGCTTCTTCTTCAGCTCAATAGCCAGCCGGTTAGCGCGGACGAAGGCCACTTCGATGCCTGCGAAAAAGGCGAGGGCCAGCAGGGAAACCACGATTCCGACGAGCGTATTGGTGTTTATAAGATGCATACGGCTGTAAGATAATCAAAAACCCTATTTTTTTAAATCCGGGGGTCGGGGGGACGATCCCCGGTGTCCGGTGGGGGCAAACGGTCGTCCCTAAGCCTTGCGCAACCCTACAAAAGCGTCGATCGCCGCCTCCGCCTCCTTGCAGGCCTTATTCAGGTCGTCATTGACGATTATCTGGTCAAAATGATGCTTGAAGGAGAGCTCATAAGAGGCCTTATTGACCCGCGCCAGCAGACTTTCGACGGTCTCCGTGCCACGGTTCTCGAGTCGCCGGCGCAGCTCGTCGACGGAAGGGGGCTCGATGAACAGGGCGAGCGTGGTGTCCGGGTATTGCTCCCTGATATGGATCGCGCCCTTGACCTCGATGTCCAGCAGGGGCGTTTTCCCGGACTTCCAGATACGGTCCAGCTCGCTCTTCAGGGTGCCATAGTATTTTCCTTCATAGACCATTTCCCATTCCACGAATTCGTTGTGCTGGATCTTCTGCTTGAAGTTGTCCATGCTCAGAAAATAGTAGTCCTCCCCGTCCTTTTCATAGCTGCGGGCGCTCCGGGTCGCGGCCGAGATGGAAAAGGCCAGCTTGGCCGGGTATTTATCCAGCAGATATCGGGTAATGGACGTTTTTCCGGCGCCGGAAGGGGCCGTAATGATGATGATCTTATTTTCTAACTCGCTCATATTCTGGTGATTTGGGCGCCTAGCTGTCGCAAACGCTCGTCGATATGCTGGTATCCCCGGTCGATCTGCTCGATGTTCTGGATGGTGCTTTTTCCTTCCGCGCTGAGGGCGGCGATCAGCAGGGCTACCCCGGCCCGGATATCGGGGCTGCTCATGGTGATACCTCGCAGCTGGTGCTCCCGGCCCATGCCGATGACGGCGGCGCGGTGCGGATCGCAGAGTATTATCTGGGCGCCCATATCGATCAGCTTGTCGACAAAGAACAGACGGCTTTCGAACATCTTCTGGTGGATGAGCACCGAGCCCCTGGCCTGCGTAGCTACTACGAGGACGATGCTCAGCAGGTCAGGTGTAAAACCGGGCCAGGGATGGTCGTAGATCGTCAGGACCGAGCCGTCAAGGAAGTTCTGTATCTCATATACGTCCTGTTCGGGGATATAGATATCGTCTCCGCGCAGCTCGAGCTTTATACCAAGCTGTCTGAACTTGTCGGGAATGATGCCCAGATTCTCGATGCTTACGTTCTTGATCGTGATCTCGCTCCGGGTCATGGCGGCCAGGCCGATAAAGGACCCGATCTCGATCATATCGGGGAGCATCCGGTGTTCGGTGCCGCCCAGATATTTGACTCCGTCAATGACCAGGAGATTGCTGCCGATGCCGCGGATCCTCGCGCCCATACGGGTCAGCATCTTGCAGAGTTGCTGGATATAGGGTTCGCAGGCGGCGTTATAGATAGTGGTCGTGCCTTCAGCCATTACAGCTGCCATGACGATATTGGCCGTTCCGGTAACGGAGGGCTCGTCCAGCAGCAGATTGCAGCCCCTCAGGTGGGGCGCTTCCAGGTGGAACAGTCCCTGGCCTTCCTGGTAGTCAAAACGGGCTCCCAGCTTCTCAAAGCCGATGATATGGGTATCCAGCCGCCGGCGGCCGATCTTGTCGCCACCGGGTTTGGGTATGAAGGCCTTGCGATAGCGCGCCAGCATGGGGCCGGCGACCATGACCGAGCCGCGCAGTCTTCCGCTCTTCTTCAGATAGGCTTCGCTGCGCAGGAAATCGATGTCGACCGCGTCTGCCTGGAAGGTACAGGTGTCCCGATGCGTTCGGTCGACCTTGACACCCATGTCACCAAGCAGCTCGATCAGCAGGTTGACGTCCAGGATATCAGGGATATTCGATATCGTTACTTTCTCGGGGGTTAGCAATACGGCGCTGATTATCTGTAGCGCCTCATTCTTTGCGCCCTGTGGGATGATCTCTCCCTTTAGCTTTTTGCCGCCGATGACTTCGAAAGAGTTCACAGACTATTGGTTTTATTCGTATAAAAAGTGCTGGGGATACGCAACCAGAAAATTAGCGCATCCCCAGCACAAGCGCTAATGTCTGTAGACCTTCGTCGAACCTGTTTCACGACGGTTCTCCTCGGTCGCGGGCTTCGCTGTTGCTCGCCCGCAGACGAACCGCCCTTGGCGGTTCAAAAAAAAGGCGATAGTGACCGGGGTCAATATCGCCGTAAATTTAGGGTTTTCGCTTTAACCGGAGGGAGTCCTGGTATAAGCGATTAGTATCTTTTCTTTTTGAATTTATTATTATTATTACCACCCCTGTTGTCATTGTTCCTGTCGTTGTTGCGGTTGTTATTCCGTTGCTGGAACTTCTGATTCCGTCCTTTCCGGTAGTCGAAGTTGTTGCCGCTGCGTTGGTCGCGTTCGCGGGGCTGGTCGGGGCGGAAGGACTTGACATAGGGCGTATTGGTGAACTCCAGCTGGCCGTTGGTCAGGTTGGAGAGCTCCTGCTGGATGGCGTCGTCATGGACGGTTTCCTTGTGCCAGTTGTTATAGGCCAGCTTCATGTAGTAAGCGATGGCGTTGGCGAAGCCGTTGCGCTTGTCGGGATTTTCCTCTGCGAGGGCCTTGTTGATCACGATCTCGAGATTCTTGCCCATATGAGAGAACTTCGGATACCTTTTCGGGTAGCGAAGAGGCTGGGGCCTGGCCCGCAGCGTCTCACGGGTGGGGATGGGATAAGGAGAAGCCACCTCCAGCTTAAAATCGGAGATCAGGAAAAGGTGGTCCCAGAGTTTATGACGAAAATCCTCCACGTTCTTCAGGTGGGGATTAAGAAAGCCCATCAGCTCGATCACGGCCTGTGCGTTCCGCTGGCGTTTATCCTGGTCTTCAAGGGCCAGCAGATATTCGATCATCTTCTGAATATGCCGTCCGTATTCACGCATGATCAGGTGGTTCCGCGTCGTATTATATTCCATTACACTCAGTTTAGACGACAAATATAAGGAAAAGGCTGAGATATCCGGCATCACCGGACCAGTCAGACACCGGACCCTGGTTACCAAAATAAAGATGGCCGGAAAGTCAGTCCGGCCACCATGGAGTCAACATGAAGCTATGAAACTATTCAAAAAACACTTTGCTGGAATATTGACGACCGTGGGTGAGGTCGGACGTCCGGAGAAAATAAAGCCCCTTCACCGGCTTCGCCGCCAGGTCGAGCCTGATCTGGCTGGTTCCCGCGAGGGTAATCGCTTTTTGCAGCACGGCCTGCCCCGAAGTGCTGATCAGCTCCACGAGGAAGCGCCCCGTCTGGTTCGAATTGAACTGGAACGTCAGGCTGCCCGTCGCCGGATTGGGATAGGTCCGGTAGCTGATCTCATCCAGTCCCGGCCCCGCGGCCCCTGGATCGACGATAAGGATCGCTGAGTAGCTCACTTTCCCGCCAGCACCCGTCTCCTGGATCCGGAAATAGAGCTTGCCCACATTAGCCGGATCAGGGTGGTATTGATGCTGGTATTTTGCAATAGTACCTGCTGGAGAAGCGTCGCCTTTTGTCTCTCCGATGCTGTAGAAGTTCTTGCCATCTGTGCTTGTTTGGATCTCATATTGGGTATTGGGTTGTTGATTTGAAGTTTGCCATTGCAGGAGAATGATGCTGCCGTCAGGCGTAGCCGTGAACTCCTCGATATCGTTCGCCAGCGGCGCGGCCGGACACCAATAATAGGTCAGGTGAAAATTCCCCCAGTAGTTGGTGATGACCTGGGCGGTATAGTTGGAACCACCCTGGGTAGGGATCGCTCCACCGCTCATCTGGAAGGTGAAAGAAAAATTGCCCGCACCGATATAATTGCTGGGTGGAGCGACGATCGTCCTCGACCCCGTAGCCGCGGAAAAGATCGTGTCAGGGCCGTGCGTGATCTGGTCTCCGGGAGTGCCCAGTCCGGCCAGGGTATCGGGACCATAGCTCTTTGTCGTCGACTGGCTGACGCTGATCGCCGGGCCGGTCAGGTTTCCGGACATCGACAGCAGCCACGAGTAGATAGTGGTATCGGGCGAAGTATTCTGGAGCTTCGTCGTGGTGACGGCCGATATGGTATCCTGTATGGACATACAGAACAGCGTGCCGGTGGATGGATTGAATTGCGGAAAAGTAACGCTCGACGACGACGCATTGCTGACAGGCATGGTCACGTAGTAGTCGATGGGAGTGGCAGGATGCCCGGCGCTACAATTGCATTGGGCCAATAAGTTGATGGGAATAGCCGCCAATATGGACAGGAATACGGCCACAAGCACAGGAGTGTACACACGTTTCATAAGCACGGATTTTCGTGAGAATATCGGATTAATACTATAAAGGTATTTAACTACAAGAATGACGCCAAAGCGATACTACCCGATTTCGCCCGATCGTAAAAACCACATTTTTTCAAACTATTTGTTATACTCAATTAATTGACTATCAACTGTATGCTGTCGACAAAATGTGGATAAAACCTTTGGCGTCACGGTTTACCGCCATCTGAAGTACCTTTGACCCATGCTCATTTTGATGGATTGCCGGCCCCTTTTTGCAGAGGGTTCAGGCAGCGAAAGATCGCGTTTTATATTGTTGGCAGCAGCAGCGGTTAGCCGTGACCGCGGAGTACGATTCCTGCTGCTCGTCGACCAGACCTATCGTCCCGAAGAGCTCCTGAAAGCAATAGGAGCCGCCGAATTGCCCGCTGGCTTTTCCCTGGTGGTCCGCCGTTCTTTTCCGGGTCGCGCCGGCTGGCGGATCTGGTATGACTGGCTGATCCCGCGGCTGGCGGGAAAACACGGCGCAGATGCGATCTTCCTAACGGGGGGGATAGCCGCAGCACCGGCAACAGGCGGCAGGGCCGCAGCGGCCATAACCATCCCTCAGTGTCTGTGGATGCCGGAGAGAGCCAACCCTAAAGAAAGCGGTTATCCCCCACTGTATACCCGCCGGCTGAAGGAACGCCTCTCCCGGGCGGCGCTTGTATTCTGCTTCTCCGAAAGCGACAAAGAATGGCTCAGCGGACTCGGCGCCGACGCAGTAGTCGTCAAACCCTGGGCATCATCCCATACAACGCTATCCTCCGACGAAAGAGCGGCGATCAGGCAACAGTACGCAAACGGCAAAGAATATTTCCTGGCCGATGTCGCGGGCGCCAACGAGGAAAAGATCACCCGGCTGCTGAAGTCCTTCTCGCTTTTCAAAAAGAGACAGCTATCGAATTTACAGCTGATACTCGCCGGCAGCACATCGACACCGGTGCACGGACTGGGGCAGCGGCTGGAGACGTACAAATACCGCGAGGACGTCAGCTGGACTCTTCAGCTGCCCGAAAACAGGGGCCCGCTGCAGGCCGCGGCCTATGCTTTTCTGTTCCCATTCGCTACACGGACGCTGGGCGCCCCCGTCCTCGACACATGGCAATCGGAAGTGCCCGTCATCATAGGGACGGCGACGGGTCTGCAGCAGTGGGCGGGAGACGCCGTGCTGGTGGCGGACATGGAAGACCCGGCTTCGCTGGCCGGGCACATGATGACCATCTACAAGGACGAGCGGCTTCGGAGAGAGCTGATCGAAAAAGGCAGTTCGCGGGTGGCGGCATACACGCTACAGGGTTCTTTGGACGATCTGTGGGCGGCCCTGGCGCGGGTGATCCGGCAGCCGGCAGCGGGAAGTATGTAAGAAACCGTTAACTTGCGCGCTATGGCAACTTCTTCTATAAATATTGACGTGACCCTTGACAAGGACCGGGTGCCCGAAGACATTCGCTGGAATGCCAGCGATTCGATGACCGAACAGGCCCGCAAGGCAAAGGCGATGATGCTGGCCTTCTGGGACGGCGCCGATAAATCAGCGCTGCGCATCGATCTCTGGACAAAAGAAATGATGGTCGACGAAATGGCCGACTTCTTTTATCAGACCCTGATGACCATGGGCGATACCTGGCAAAGGGCAACCCAGGACCCCGTACAGGTCAGCGATATCAAACGTTTTGCCGAGGATTTCTATAAAAAGTTCAGGGAACAGCAATTGAAGACAAACAAAGTATAACTGGTAAAATTATAGCATATGGCACTAGAGCAAAAAGTAATGGGCGAACTGAAAACGGCCATGCTCGCGAAAGACGAAGGCGCATTGCGGGGACTTCGCGCGATCAAGGCAGCGATCATCCTGGCCAAAACTTCCGAAGGAGCCGGTGGCGAGCTGAAAGAAGAAGACGAGACCAAGCTGCTTCAAAAATTAGTCAAGCAGCGCAAGGACTCCCTCGAGATCTTCCAGCAGCAGGGTCGCGCCGATCTCGCAAAGAAAGAAGAGGAAGAGATCGCCGTCATCGAGAAATTCCTGCCCAAACAGCTGGATGAAGCGTCCCTGAAGGCAGCGCTGACAAAGATAATTGCAGAGACAGGGGCCTCTTCGCCGGCAGACATCGGAAAGGTCATGGGCGCCGCGACCAAACAGCTGGCAGGCCAGGCCGACGGAAAAGCGATCAGCGCCGCAGCGAAAGAGCTATTGTCGAAATAATGACGATCGACATCCTGTTTTTGATATTTATGGTCCTGGCAGTCTTCAGGGGGCTGAGACAGGGATTCATCATCGCCATCGTTTCTGCGCTGGCGCTGGTCATCGGACTGGCGGCAGCCATCAAGCTTTCGGCAGTGGTAGCAGCCTATGGCGGAGCGCATACTTCCATTTCTTCCCGATGGCTTCCGGTGCTTGCTTTCCTGGTGGTATTCCTGGCGGTGGTCATTGCGGTGCGCGCCGGCGGCCGGCTGATTGAGCAGACCGTTGATCTGGCGTTGCTGGGCTGGCTGAACAAGCTGGCGGGAGTTCTTTTCTTTGCGGTCATATATACTATAATACTGAGCGTCCTGTTATTCTATGCCGTGCATATCCATCTTTTGTCTGCGGATACCATCTCTTCTTCAGTTACCTACCCCTTTATCCGGCCATGGGGCCCGGTAGTAATCGACGAATTCGGTAAATTTGTACCGTGGTTCAAAGGCATGTTCGCCCAGCTGGAAGATTTTTTCGGTCGGCTTGGCAACAAACTATAAAAACAGAAAAACCATTTGAAAAAAAGTCGGTTATTGTTGTTATGCAGGCAGTTTTAGATTAAAATTGTCTTTAAGTACAGTTCTGCATGCCTTCTGAGAGTAGGGACGGACCAGAGTGTAGATTGTACCTTTAGGGTAGGTGTTTTTTTGGGTTAAAACGTTTATTTTAGCGGATCAATACGATTTGGGATAAAGTATCTTATTAGCTGATGCAATACGAAATCAAACAAGAAGAAAAGTTCAGATTCATCGAGGAAGGGGCAGGCGAGCCGCTGTTACTACTGCACGGGTTGTTCGGCGCATTGAGTAATTTCAGCGGCCAGATCGACTATTTTCGCCAGCAGTACAAGGTGGTGGTACCCCTGCTTCCGCTGCTGGACCTGGACTTGTTGCATACGACCGTAGGCGGCCTGGAGAAATTTGTCCATAAGTTCGTCGAATACCGAGACTATAAAAATATCAATATATTAGGTAACTCCCTGGGTGGTCACGTCGCTCTGATGTATGTGCTTAGGCACCCAGAACGGGTAAAATCGCTGATCCTGACCGGAAGTTCCGGACTTTTTGAGAACGGAATGGGCGATACTTACCCCAAAAGAGGGGATTACGAATATATTCGGAAAAAAACTGAATTGACTTTTTACGATCCGGCCATGGCCACGAAGGAGCTGGTAGACGAGCTGTACGAGACCGTCAATGTCCGTATCAAGGCCGTCAAGATCATCGCGCTGGCCAAGAGCGCGATCCGCAACAACCTGGGCGAAGAGGTCAGCCAGATAAAACAGCCCACCCTGCTGATCTGGGGCAACAACGATGCCATTACGCCTCCCTTTGTCGGAGAAGAGTTCCGCAAGCTGATACCCAACAGTGAGCTCCACTATATTGACAAATGTGGCCACGCGCCTATGATGGAGCGGCCGGAAGAGTTCAATACTATTTTGCTTAAATTTTTGCGAAAATTGAACGAGCCGGCAGCGGTAGTCTAGTTTTTTTCGTCTATAGGAAGAGGCGATAGCCTCTTCGTCCATGGGCGAAGCCCACGACCGAGGGTCGCGCCGGTGGCGCGGGCCGAAGGCCAACAGACATTAGCGATATGCGGCGTACGCAGTACGCCATGAAAAACAAGAAATTTGTTAAACAAAGAGATCATATCATCCGCCATTCCTTCCCTGCATCTGAACGACCCTGTGTCCCAGGCGCTCGATCTGATGGCTGATTTCCACGTCACACACCTCCCGGTCGTCGTAGAAGACAAGCTGGCCGGGCTGGTCAGCGAGGACGATCTGCTGAATGTCGAGAATGACGAAACCCTGCTCGCGCAGCTGCAACCCTCTTTTTCAAAGATCGCCGCGCACGCCGACGGCTTCTTCTACGAAGCGGTACAGCTGGTCAACGAGAACGGCCTGACCGTCATCCCGGTCATCTCCGGCGAGGCAGAATACACCGGCTCCATTATCGCCACCGATCTGCTCAGACAGCTGGGCCGGACCGCAGGCGTCAATGACCTGGGCGGGATCATCGTCCTCGAGATGGATAAGGTTAGCTTCTCTTTTTCCGAGATAGCCAAGCTGGTTGAAACCAACGACGCACAGATCATCCAGCTGAATACTTATAAGGACGGCACATCCGGCAACTTTTATATAACCCTACGGATCAACAAGGCTGAAATATCCGACATCGTCGCCACCTTCCAGCGCTACGAATACCAGGTGAAGTATTATTTTGGTGAAGAGCTGTACGAGAACGAGCTCCGCAACAATTACGACCACCTGATGAACTACCTGAATATCTAAGGGCGGAATGAGATCATTCCTTATACTCCTGGTCATTCTCCCGGGTCTTCTTCTTTCCACTCAACGCTCACTTGCCCAAACGCCGCCGGCAGCCGACCCGCTCAGCCCCGCCATTGCGCGTAACCCGGCTACATCCGACACCCTCAGTCCCATCATCTGTGTAGTAGGTGATGTCCTCATCCAGGGGAATCGCAAGACGCGTACCTATATCATTACCCGCGAGCTCTCTTTCAAAAAAGGTGATACCGTCACGCTGGGCCGGCTGGTAAAAGGCTTCAGGGACGCCCACGACCGGCTCATCAATACCCATCTTTTTAATGAGGTGGTGGTCTTTGCCAAAGCCTTCAATGGCCGGGTGGTCGACGTGGAGATCGACGTCAAAGAGCGCTGGTATATCTTTCCTCTTCCTTATTTCAAACCGGTAGACCGCAACTTCGCCGCCTGGTCGCAGAAGCACTACAGTCTCAGCCGGATCAACTACGGAGCGAAATTCACATATTATAATTTTACCGGCCGGAACGACAATCTTACGGCCTGGCTGATCACCGGCTATGCCCGGCAGTTGGAGCTTTTCTATAACCTGCCCTATATCGACCGCCAGCTGAAGCACGGCTTTGGCTTCGGCTTCAACTATATTGCGCAGAAAGAGCTGGACGTCCGGACGGTCAATAATCAGCAGGGCTTCATCAATTCGGATACCATCGCCTACGCCGGGAAATATCTCAGCCAGCAGCTGTCGTTCTCAGCCCGCTACTTCTTCCGGCCCCGGCTGAAAGTGCGGCATGTCGTGAACTTTACCCTGACCAAAACCCGTATCGATAGCGCGGTGACCGTCTGGAACCCCCACTACCTGGACAACGACAAAAGGAATATCGTCTACCCGCAGCTGACCTATACCCTCAACTATACGGACGTAGACTGTGTATCCTATCCGCTGAGGGGGATCATCTTCGAAACCTCGCTTACCCGCAGAGGCATCGACCGGAATATGAACCTCTGGCTGCTTTCCACCCGTCTGGTGCGCAGCTGGCCGCTGGCGCGAAAACTCTGGTTTGGCGTCGAGAACACCAATATCCTGAAAGGCCCCCTCAGCCAGCCTTTCTACAATCAGGCGCTCATCGGCTATGCAGACGTGTATATCCGGGGCCTGGACCGTTATGTCATCGACGGTACGGCGGGTGTTGTCGTCCGTAATACCCTTTTCCGCGAGTTGGTGAACCTCAACATCCCGATACGCGGCAGCGTCTCCCATGACCATATCCCGCTGCGGATCTTCGCCACGGCCTTTTCCGACTACGGATATGCCTATAACCGGGACTTTACCGGCAATTCGCTCGTCAACCGGGGACTCTATACCGCCGGCGCCGGGATAGATATTGTTACTTTTTACGACCTTTCCTTCAAGTTCGACTATGGCTTTAATCAATTAGGACAAAAGGGACTATTTTTACACATCCGAAATGATTTCTGAGCAACAGACCATGAGCTCCGGAATAGTTGTCGTCCGGGGATTTAATTAACTCCAACATGAAGGTAGCAATATATAGCAGGGTTATCGAGTACGAGTTCAAGAAAGAATTACAGCATCTGTTCGAGGAAATGATCCGGCAGAATCTGCAGCCGGTGATGTACAAGCCTTTTCTGGAAAAGGTAGGGCCTTCCCTGACCCTGCCCGATGGGATCAGCTCTTTTACCGAATCGGGCGACCTGGACGAATCGATCGAATTCGTCATCTCTCTGGGCGGCGACGGGACCCTGCTGGACACCGTTGCGCTGGTCAGGGACAAGAATATCCCCGTACTGGGTATCAATTTCGGCCGGCTGGGCTTTCTGGCCAGCATTGGCAGGGAAGAGGTGACTACGGCGGTCACGGCGCTGGCAAACCGCACTTTCCTGGTGGACAAACGGTCCCTGATACACCTGGACGCCAACCTCCCCCTGTTCGGCGATGTGCCCTATGGCCTCAACGAATTCGCGATCCACAAGACGGATACCTCTCCGATGATCAAGATACACACGTATCTCAATGGAGAATTCCTCAATACGTATTGGGCTGATGGTCTGATAGTAGCTACCCCCACGGGGTCAACGGGTTATTCCCTCAGCTGCCAGGGGCCGGTCGTATTCCCCGATTCGGCAAGTTTTGTAATTACTCCGGTGGCGCCACACAATCTGAACGTACGTCCTATCGTTGTACCCGATAATAATATTATCTCTTTCGAGGTGGAAGGACGGGCGGAGAATTTTATCTGCGTCCTGGATTCCCGGAAGGAGATCGTCGACAAGCAGGTGCAGCTGGCGGTACGCAGAGAGGCGTTCACGCTCAGCCTCATCCGCCTGAATGAGAATAATTTCCTGCAGACATTGCGGGGGAAGCTCTCCTGGGGGCTTGATACCAGGAATTAAAAAAACGTTAAAAAAACCTCCTCTGAGGCCTGGGGCCTCGTCCAAATATCCCATAGAAGACCAGCCAATTTTACATTAATCATTTTACTACGATGAAAAAGTCTTTTTTGGGCCTTCTTTTGGCGATGACCTTCTGTTTTTTATGTTCCCGGGTTTCGGCGCAGGAAGAGGCAATCGTACAGGAGGGGGAGTATGGGGTTTCGCTGGGGGCCGCTCACTATTTCGGGGACCTGAATCCGAACCCCCGTTTTAACAGGCCGGGGCTGGCCGTGGGTGCCTTTTTCAGAAAACAGTTTGGCAACTATGTCGCCGTCCGCATCGGGGGCCAGTATGGCTTCGTGGGGTACTCCGACAAGTACAACAAGTCGAATGAGTTCATGTACAGGAGAAACCTCAGCTTCAACAGCAATATCTGGGAGCTGGCGCTGCAGGGCGATTTCAACTTCTTCAAGTTCATTCCCGGGAGCGAATACAACCGGTTCACACCATATATAACCTTTGGCGTCGGCGTCTTTAACTACGACCCATATGCCTATTACAACGGTCAGAAGGTTTATCTGCGTCCGCTGGGGACCGAGGGGCAGGGCTCTTCCCTCTACCCGGCCCGGAAACCCTATGGCTCGATGGCGGTCTGCTTCCCGCTGGGAGTCGGGGTCAAGTACAGCCTTAATCGCCGCATGAATCTGGGTTTCGAAGTCCTCTACCGCTTTACCACCACGGACTACCTCGACGACGTCAGCACCACCTATGCTCCGGATGCCCGACCACAGACCCTTCCGGACGGATCGCCGACGTTATGGTATGCGCTGCAGGACCGGTCTGGCGCCACGGGCGAGGCCATCGGCATCAAGGGGCGTCAGCGCGGCTACTCCAATCAAAAGGACAGCTATATAACGGCCCAGGCGACGTTGAGCTTTAATTTGACCTCTTATAAATGCCCTTCCGCGAAATAATGATATCCAAAGCGCAGTAGCCGGCTGGCCCAAAGATGAAATATCTTATCTTTGTGCCCCAAAACCCGGACGGGGTTCGGGCTAATAAATGCCTTCCATGGACGAGCTGAAGGAAAAAATAGATCTGAAAAAGCTGCCCAGCCATATTGCTATTATTATGGATGGGAATGGCCGTTGGGCCCAGGAAAAGGGCCAGGACAGGCTATTTGGGCATTTTCACGGGGTGGAAAGCGTGAGGGATATCGTGGAAGGCTGTGCCGAGCTGGGCATCGGCTACCTGACCCTGTATGCTTTTTCGACTGAGAACTGGGACCGGCCGGCCTATGAGGTCACCGGTCTGATGGAGCTGCTGGTGGAGACCATTCATAAGGAGGTCGGCACCTTAAATAAGAACAATATACGCTTACACGTCATCGGGGATATGACAATGTTGCCGGAATATGCCCGCAACGAGCTGAATGAGGCGCTTGAGCTGACGGCCGCCAATAGGGGCCTCAATCTGGTGATGGCCCTCAGCTATAGCAGCCGGTGGGAGCTGACCGAGGCCGTTAAGAGCCTTGCGCTGGACGTACAGGCCGGAAAGCTGGACCCAGCGGCCATTACACAGGACACGCTCCAGCAATACCTGTCGACAAAGAACTTCCCTGATCCTGAGCTGATGATTCGCACCAGTGGCGAATATCGTATTAGTAATTTTTTGCTATATCAACTCGCATATGCTGAATTATACTTCACAAGTGTTCGCTGGCCGGATTTTCGCAAGAAGAATCTTTATGAAGCCATCCTCGATTTTCAGGGCCGGGAGAGGCGCTTTGGTAAGACAAGCGCTCAGATTCAACAGGATTTGATCACTCCTGACGGTACTTTTTAACAAAGACTTTGTATAAATCCCCTTAATTTGCCGCCTCAAGCCGCTTTGGGCCGTTCGCAACACATTTAAAAAACCGACTGGATGCAACGAAGATCGCTGATTTGCGTTTGTTTATTGACCATTTACTGCTTACTGAACTCTCTCGCTGCAAAAAGCCAGGACACAACGAACGTTCCCAAACGCGACACGATCCCAGCCGACACCACGCATCCAACAGCCATTGATCCGGCTCTCCTGGACCTCCCCAATCCCAAAAATCCCCCTCACGAATACGTTATTGCAGGCATAAAGATCACCGGTACTAAATATCTCGATGAAACGCTTCTGACCTCTATTTCCGGATTGACCGTTGGCGACAAGATCACTATTCCCGGCGGAGACAACTTCAGCAAGGCTATTACTAACCTCTGGAAACAAAATTTGTTCGCGGATATCGCCATCTACTTCACCCGTATCGTAGGCAACAATGTATATATTGAGATCAATGTGACAGAGCGGCCCCGCCTTGGTAATTTCTACTTCAGGGGCACCGGTGTGAAGAAGGGAGACGCAGATGACCTGACGACCAAGACTGGCCTTATCAAGGGCCGCGTTATCACGGAGAACATGAAGCGGTCGGCCATCCAGGCGATCAAACGTTTTTATGCCGATAAGGGCTACCAGAGCGTGACGGTCACCACGTCCGAGATACGGGACCCGACGGTTGCCAACTCGGAGATCCTGACCTTTATGATCGACAAGGGCCCCAAGGTCCGTGTCTACCAGATCAGTTTTTTCGGCAACGACGCCGTCCGTGAGAACAAGCTGAAAAAACAATTGAAGGATACCAAGGAGCTCAGCCGCATGACGCTCTATCCGCCGTCCAATCAGACGCCTTATGGGCCGCACGATTCGATAACGCTGAGGCAGTACCTGAGGAACTGGGGCTTCTTATCGTTTACCAGCACGAAGGAGTTCCTCGATCCGTGGTTCCGTTTCAAAATGTTCAGCTCGGCGAAGTTCAACGCTACCAAGTTCGAGACCGACAAACAGAAGGTCATCGACTACTACAACTCTCAGGGCTATCGCGACGCGAACATCGCCAAGGATACGACCTATATCGATTCTGCCGACATCACCCACAACCGTGGGCACCTGAACATCGCCATCAAGGTGGACGAAGGCCATAAATATTATTTCGGGAATATCACCTGGAAGGGGAATACGAAGTACTCCGATTCCATCCTGACCCTGATCATGGGCATCCATAAGGGCGATGTATATAACCTGGACATCCTCAACAAGAAACTCGGTAAGCAGATGTCTCCGGAAGGCGGCGACATCAGCGGTCTGTATATGGATGACGGTTATCTGTTCTTCCACGTCGATCCGGTGGAGACGGCGGTATATAATGATACCATCGACTTCGAGATCCGGATGACGGAAGGTCCTCAGGCGACCATCAAGGACGTGACCATTGCCGGCAACGACAAGACCAACGAATACGTGATCCGGCGCGAGCTGTTCACGGTCCCCGGTGACAAGTTCAGCCGGAGCGATATCGTCCGTTCGACGCGCCAGATCGCCAACCTCGGCTTCTTCAACCAGGAGAAGATCAACCCGGGCGTGACGCCGAACCAGGAAGATGGAACGGTGAATATCAACTGGACCGTGGAAGAAAAGTCGGGTAACCAGCTCGAGCTCTCGGCCGGCTGGGGTGGTGGTATCGGTCTCACCGGTACCGTGGGTATCACCTTCGCCAACTTCTCCATTAAGAATATCTTCCACAAGGATGCCTGGCAGCCGCTGCCCGAAGGCGACGGCCAAAAACTGAGTCTCCGTATCCAGTCCAACGGTAAGGCCTACCAGTCCTATAACTTCTCGTTCACCGAGCCCTGGCTGGGTGGAAAGAAAAGGAATTCGCTCACGGTAAGTCTCTACCGCAGCGTCTTCCGTACGGGTGGCTATAACTTCCGTACAAATACCTATTCTTTCAGCGACACCAACTCGCTGAAGAACTTTGGGGTTACCCTCGCGCTGGGTAAGCAGCTGAAGTGGCCGGATGATTTCTTCACACTGACCTACTCTGTCAACTATACGCAGTATGACCTCAACAACTATCCGTTGTTCACCTCGGCCTTCCGCAATGGCCGGTCGACGAACTTCAGCTTCAAGCTGGCGTTGAGCCGCTATGACCTGGACCAGCCGATCTATCCGAGACGGGGTTCCAACCTGTTGCTGAGCGTACAGTTCACGCCGCCGTATTCGTCGATCGACCACGGGCTCACGCAGGCGGATAGCTACAAGCTGCCGGAATACCATAAATGGCGTTTCACCAGCGACTGGTATCTGCCGATCGGGAATGCGATGGGCGCAGACAAGAGCAGGCAGTTCGTGCTAAAGGCCTCGGCCAAGTACGGCTTTATGGGTCGGTACAATGCCGGTCTGGGCTTCTCTCCCTTCGAGCGTTTCCAGGTGGGTGATGCGGGTCTGACCAACAACTTCGGTCTGCTGGGTTATGATATCATCTCGCAGCGGGGTTATCCGGTCTATGAGAATTCCGATCCCAAGGTCAACCCTGACCAGCAGCAGGCCAGCCAGTTCTTTACCATCTTTAATAAGTATACCCTCGAGCTCCGGTATCCGTTCACGACCAATCCGAGCAGCACCATCTATGGTCTGACCTTCTTCGAGGCGGCCAATGGCTGGTATAACTATACGGATTACAATCCCTTCCGTCTCCGCCGGAGCGTTGGGGTGGGGATGCGCTTCTTCCTCCCGATGTTCGGCCTGCTGGGCTTCGACTACGGCATCGGGCTTGACCGTATCCAGAACGGCTCGCTCAGGGATGCTACCCGATTTACCTTTATGTTAGGGTACGAACCGGATTAATTGAGTATATCTGAACTGAACGGAGTTCAGTTCGCGGACGAGGCCGGCGGTCGATGTCCGCAGATATTGATGGAATGAGGTAAAAAATTATTTTTTGGCAGAATTTTTTGCCGAAATTCAATGCCTAATTTAGGACTGACCATGAAAAAGCTAATTCTTTCTATTGTTTGTGCGCTGGCCTTTGTATGCTATGGCCATGCGCAGGCGCGCTATGCCATTGTAGACACCAAGTACATTCTCGACAAGATGCCGGAGTACAAGGATGCTCAGAAACGGCTTGACCAGACCAGCATGCAGTGGCAGAAGGAGATCGACGACAAGCAATCGGCGCTGGACAAAATGTATAAAGACTTTGAGGCAGAGAAGGTTATGCTGAGCGATACGCTGATGAAGAAAAGGGAGGACCAGCTGTTCAACAGGGAGAAGGAAGTACGTGACCTGCAGCGCAAACGTTTTGGCTATGAGGGCGACCTTTTCAAGTTAAGGCAGGACCTCGTAAAGCCGGTCCAGGACAAGGTCTACAACGCCATACAACAACTGGCTGTTAACAGGATGTACGATTTTATTTTGGATAAAAGTGAGGGAATTACCGTTATATTTGCCGACCCAAAACTGGACAAGAGCGAGGACGTGCTTAAGTTATTGGGCATTAAATAATTCGGACATACCGGGAAGCGCATCTCCGGCACAAATTGTAAAACAACAAAAACTATAAAAGACGTGGGGCGGCGTATTGCTTTGCGATCTTTACAAACAAACATCAAAACAAAATGAAAAAGATTGTTTCAATCGTAGCGGTGGTTATGGGCCTGATGATGGCGGGCAATTCTGTAAAAGCTCAGGCCGGTAGCAAGATCGGCTATATCAGCCTGCAAGAGCTGATCCCTACCATGTCCGAGTACAAGAAGGCGGATACGGCGCTGAACGACTATCAGAATGCGCTGGGTCAGCAATTCGATGATATGAGGAAAGAATACTACGAGAAGGATAGCGTGCTTAACTCTAAAGACTCCGTAAAGTTCACCAAGGCTCAGCTGGAGATGAAGAGAAGGGAAGTGAACGAGCTGCTCGTTAAGCTGCAGGGCTGGCAGCAGCAGGCTCAGCAGATGTACCAGCAGAAGCAGCAGGAGCTGATCGCCCCGATCCAGAAGAAGGCTGTTGACGCGGTTCAGGCTGTAGCAAAGGAGAATGGTTATGCATATGTACTGACGAAAGAGGCGTTGCTGGTCAGCCCTCCCGCCGAAGATATCCTGCCCCTCGTCAAGAAGAAGCTGGGGGTTAAGTAATCTGAGTTCATTGTACCACGATAACGCTTGCGCCAGGGAATCGTCTCTGGCGCATTCGTATTTTTAGTGCGGCCGGCCCCGTTGGACCCTGGTCCCCTTGCGCGGTTGACATCCCCCCTTTGCGCGGTTGACGCGGTACCAGTATCTTTGTCTTATGCGGCATCCCATTGGTGTTTTTGATTCCGGTTATGGCGGCCTCACCGTCCTCAAGTCGATGGTGGCGCGTCTGCCTCAGTACGATTATATCTATCTTGGTGACAATGCCCGGGCTCCCTACGGCAACCGGTCCTTCGAAACCGTCTACCACTATACGTTGCAGTGTGTCCGCTGGTTATTCGACCAGGGCTGTCCGCTGGTGATACTGGCCTGCAATACGGCGAGCGCCAAGGCGCTGCGCACGATCCAGCAGAATGATCTGCCGGATATTGCTCCTGACAACCGGGTCCTGGGCGTCATCCGGCCTACGACCGAGGTGATCGGCAATATTACCCGCAGCGGTAAGGTGGGGGTGCTGGCGACGCGCGGAACGGTGCTTTCGGGTTCCTATCCCATCGAGATCGAAAAGTTCTTCCCGGACCTGGCCGTTTATCAGCAGGCCTGTCCGTTGTGGGTACCGCTGATCGAGAACAACGAGCACGACAAGCCGGGGGCCGACTATTTTGTAAAGGAGTACATCGACCAGCTGCAGCAGCAGGCCCCGGGTATCGATACGGTCCTGCTTGCCTGTACGCACTATCCGTTGCTCAAGGAAAAGATAGCCCGGTTCCTGCCCGAAGGCGCGACCCTTATTTCGCAGGGGGAGATCGTCGCGGAGAGCCTGGCGGACTACCTCCAGCGGCATCCGGAGATGGAGGGCCGGTGCAGCAAGGGGGGGCGGCTCAGCTTTTACACCACAGATTCGCCCGAAGATTTTGATAATCATGCCAGTATATTTTACGGACAAAATTTGCGGTCCGAGCACATTGGATTGGTGTAAATGTCCACCTGAACTGGACGGAGTCCAGTTCGTACCCTACGGGTACAGACATTAGCGGTACAGGGGGGAAAAAATTATTTTTTTTTGAGTATTTTTTCCCCCGTACAATTCTTACCTTTGCCGTCCCTTTCACCGGCGACGGGTATGGTGACCCGTGGTCCTGATTGAAATTGATTTTCTGACAAGAACAAAAATTATCGAATGAAACGTACATTTCAACCACACAGACGTCGCCGGAAGACTGTTCACGGTTTTCGCCAGCGTATGCAGACTGCCAATGGTCGTAAGGTATTGGCCAGCCGTCGCAAAAAGGGTCGTAAGAAGCTGACAGTTTCCGACGAATCGAAATTAAAATAGACGCAGTCGTAAATAAAGAATTGATAGCTTCGGGGTATCCCGAAGCTATTTTTGTTATATCCAATGGGTCACGATTTTACCTGGAAGAAGGAGAAGCTTAAAAGCCGCAAGCGGATCGAGCGCGTCTTTAAGGAAGGGAAGAGCTTTTCGCTTTTTCCCTTCAGGGTTTATTTTTTGCTGGAGACGCCCGCCCCGGCCTCGTTGCCCCCTGTGACCCCCGCTGCGCCCCCGGCCTCTACGACGACTCTCAATCCCTCTCTGGTCCCCAATCGCGGAGCGACCCCGCCTCCCCGCGGTCCGCTCCAGGCGGGCTTCGGCGCCACCCGCCGCAACTTCAAAAAAGCCGTTGACCGCAACAGGATCAAGCGGTTGAGCCGCGAAGGCTACCGCCTCCAGAAGGAGCCCCTGCTCCGCAAGCTCCAGGAAAAAGGGCTTACGATGGCCGTCTTCTTTATTTACACCGGCAGAGAGCTCCCCGATTACCCGACCGTGACTGAGAAGATCGGCGTAGCTTTGCACAAACTAATAAAGGAAATACGATGAGGAAGGTTTTGCGTGTGCTGGGGTTGCCGTTGATCGCGTTGATAAAGATCTATCAGTGGGTGATCTCGCCTGCCATCGGGCCTCGCTGCCGGTTCACGCCGAGCTGCTCGAACTACGCGATCGAGGCGCTGAAGAAACATGGTATTTTCAAAGGGAGCTGGTTGACCCTGCGGCGCATCAGCCGCTGTCACCCATGGGGTGGACATGGCGTGGATCCCGTGCCTTAGTCGAAGCGCCGCCGGCAGCCCACCTCCGGGTCCGGTCACCACCGCCGGCGAGCACGGTCCCAAAAAAAATCCCGGCGTTTCGGCCGGGACTACTGGTCTTGGTTAATTCAATTCTTTTATTTCGTCGCCTTCTTTGATGCGTCATCCGCAGCAGGCTGTGCCGGTGCCGGCGTTCCTCCGGCCATCTTCTCCAGGTTTCCGATGATCTCTCTCATCTCTTTCATGCTGTAGAACTTGTAGATCTCCGGTACCGACGCCGCGTCGAACGAGCCGGGGATAGTGGTGAAAGGACCGAAGACTTTGCCCTTGGGGTTTGAGCTGAGCCTGGCGATCTTGCCGGGAACGATAAAATAGTTCTTGTTGGCCTCGCTTACGTTCTGGCCGAGGGCCAGCTTTTGGAGGCTGTCGAGCTTTTGCTTGAGCGCATCCTGGGTGATCCTTGCTTCGCCGCCTTCAGCGCCGACGTGCTGCATGCTGCCGACGACCGTGTCGGTCTTGAGGTTAGCGATATAGAGTCCGTCATCGGTGGCGGTGAGCGTAACCTTACCCAGAGGGGCCTGGATGTCCAGGTTTACGGGATCGCCGGTCGTGAAATCCAGTTCCTGTTCGTGATGGGTGGTGCCGTCTGCTACGGTGATATGTTGTTTGGTATTGTCGACCTGTATATCGCCGCTGGCGTATATCAGGATTTTCTTTTCGTGACCTTTACAGGCGGCAAAGCAGATCATTGTCGAGACAAACAGGAAACAGGATGTTCTTTTCATGACGAAGTGGTGGTGGTTTATGGTACTAACCGGACGGAGTCCGGTTCGCACACGAGGCCCCCAGGCCGAAGTGTGCAGATGTTATGATTTTGGGACAAAAAATTATTTTTAATTCAGAATTTTTTGTCCCACATTTTAAGGCCGGCCCCCGCTATCTCATTAGATTCGGTCGGAGCCGGCCAGAGTAAATATACAATCTTATTTTCCTGCCGCGTAGTGTTCAGCCACTTTTTCCCAGTTGATCACGTTCCAGAATGCACCCAGGTACTCTGCACGGCGGTTCTGATATTTCAGGTAGTAAGCGTGTTCCCAAACGTCGACGCCCAGCAGCGGAGTGCCTTTAACTTCGGCTACATCCATCAGTGGGTTGTCCTGGTTGGGGGTTGAGCTGATCTCGAGCTTGCCGTCTTTCAGGATAAGCCAGGCCCAGCCACTGCCAAAACGCGTAGTGCCGGCAGCGTTGAATTTCTCCTTGAAGGCGTCGAAGCTGCCAAACGTAGTATGGATATCATCGGCCAGCTTTCCGGCGGGAGCCTTTGTCGATTTGGGGCTCAGTATCTCCCAGAAGAAACTGTGGTTCCAGTGACCGCCGGCGTTATTGCGAACTGCGGGGCTGATAGAACCTGCTTTTGCAACCAGCTCTTCGAGCGACTTGCCTTCGTTGGGAGTACCGGCGATTGCCTTATTTAAATTGTCGATATATGCCTGGTGGTGTTTACCATGATGTATTTGCATGGTAGTCGCGTCGATATGCGGTTCCAATGCTTCGTACGCATAAGGAAGCGCGGGAAGTGTAAATGCCATAACGAATGTTTTAAATTAAAAAAATTATAGTTGTGTCAATGCCTGAATTTGGGACAAAAAATTCTGAGTTAAATTAATTTTTGTCCCAAAACCATAAAGTCTGGAACCGGACTCCGTCCGGTTAAAGGATAACAAACCTACGTAAAATTGGGCAAACTTACGGTCATTGGCCAAACTTACCGCCGGGCCCGGAAAAAGTCCTTCATCAGGGCAACGCATTCATCCCGGAGGATACCGCCGGTCAGCTCGGTCTTTGGATGGAAGGGCCAGCCTTCGACCGTGGCGTCGGGACTGCCGCGGCGATAGCCGTTCTTGTCGTCTTCTGTCCCGAACACCACGCGGCCGATCTTGCTCCAGTAGAGCGCGCCGGCGCACATCAGACAGGGTTCTACGGTGACGTAGAGCGTGGCCTCGGGAAGGTATTTGCTGCCTAAATGATTGAAGGCGGAGGTAAGCGCGATGATCTCGGCATGTGCGGTGCAGTCATTGAGGCGTTCGGTCTGGTTATGACCGCGGGCGATGATCCGGTTGTTCATCACGACGACAGCGCCAATGGGCACTTCGTCCTCGTCGAATGCGAGGCGGGCTTCCTTCAGGGCCTGCTGCATGTAGTATTCGTCGGTCATGGGGTAAAGGGGTAAAGATACGTTAAATCAATTGGAGCTTGCCGACCTGTGGATTGACAATGACCTGATCGCGCTCGAAGTCCAGCTTGATCCGCCATTTTTGTAAGGTGGCTGCCCCGATGATGGCCTCTTCACTAAGCCCGGGAACTACCAGAAACTCGTCCGAAAGGAGAATATCATCAACATAAAAATCCAGTGTGACCCTGTCTTTGATTTCTATATAGTGACCATCGCTTGCGGTAGCGAGCTTTCTGATTATTCCCAGCGAATTGGGGGTTTCGAGGTCCTTGAGGTGATCCGGATTGATACAAGAGAGATTGGCACCGCTATCAAATAGCGTATAGAGGATCTTTTCTCCCTTTTTACCGACATATCGTAATGGGTGTTTGAGGATAGGCATAAGTTAATGATTTTTTTCAAAAATAAACTGTTCAGTACACCCAATTTTGTGAAACTTTGTAGTGTTCCACGGAAAGGGTAAATTGATATGATTATGTATGATATTCAACCCCTCCGGCAATTCTTTGACTCAGGCACAACGCGCCCCTATGAATGGCGGCGACGACAGCTGCTGTCACTGCGCCAGATGATCCTGGATCACGAAGAGGAGATATATGCCGCGCTGCACAAGGATCTGGGAAAAAGCCCCGAAGAGGCCTACGGGTCCGAGCTCGGGCTCGTGCTCTCAGAGATCAGCTATACGCTGAGACATCTCCGGCAGTGGATGCGGCCGCGCCGCGTGGGAACCAACCTTGTCAACTGGCCTTCTTCCTCCACCATCTACCGGGACCCGCTCGGCGTCGTCCTGGTGATCGCGCCATGGAATTATCCGCTGCAACTGTCGCTGTTGCCGATGGCCGCCGCACTGGCGGGTGGCAATGCCGTCGTGCTCAAACCATCAGAGCTCGCTCCCGCCACCGCCGCCGTCATCGAAAAGATGGTGACGGCCACCTTCCCACGGGAATGCATAGCTGTAGTACAGGGCGACGGGGCAACCGTAGTTCCTGCGCTGATCAGTAACTTCAGGTTCGATCATATCTTTTTTACAGGGAGTGTTGCGGTTGGCCGTTCGGTCTATCAGTTGGCGGCACAGCAGCTGACACCCGTCACGCTCGAGCTGGGCGGAAAATCCCCTGTTGTCGTCGCAAAGGACGCCGACCTTCGGATAACGGCGAGGCGCATCGCGGTAGGAAAGTTCACGAATGCAGGTCAGACCTGTATCGCACCGGACTATATCCTGGTGCACCGGGCGGTAAAGGACGAGCTGGTCTCCCGCCTGGCCGCGGTGATCGGAGAATTCTATGGAGCAAAGCCGGAGGAGAGCCCCGACTACGGAAGGATCATCAACGAAAAGCGATTCGATACGCTGGTCGGATATTTGCAGCAGTCCAGCGTGCTCTTTGGCGGACAGCACGACCGCGGCAGGCTGTTTATCGCTCCCTCCCTGCTGGAATCGGCCCCCGACAAACCCGTCATGAACGACGAGATCTTCGGTCCCCTGTTGCCGGTAGCGACATTCGATACGATGGAAGAGGCGGTCTCGATCGTCCGGCGGCACCCTGACCCGCTGGCCTTTTATCTTTTTACAAAAGACAGTGCGACCATACAACTGTGGACGGAGAATATTTCCTTCGGCGGCGGCTGTATCAACAACACAGACTGGCACTTCACCAATCCACACCTGCCCTTCGGCGGCGTCGGCAACAGCGGCATCGGGGCCTATCACGGAAAAAGATCCTTTGATACGTTCACCCGCGAAAAGGCCGTGATGAAGACGCCGGCCTTCCCCGATCCGGACATAAAATATCCGCCTTTTAAAGGGAAGATGAAATGGTTCAAATTCTTTTTAAAGTAGAGAGGACACAACTACCACCGGCCGTGGCGCGTGGGAGAGCTAATATCAATACGCACAATCTTCCAGCTGGCTCGCTGAAAAGCTGGCCGTAACTCTCACGGGCGCGAAACCCGTATAGCGGCTCTGCACCTGCTGCAGGACTTCTTCGATCTCTTCGACCGTCCCCTTTTGCACCAGCTGATTGCGGTATTCTTTAATGTGGGGGAAACCCTTCAGATAGTTGGTATAGTGCCGGCGCATTTCCAGGATGCCGACTATTGGTCCCTTCCACTCTACCGAGCGGAGAAGATGATCCCGGATGGCGCCAATGCGTTGTTCGATGGTAGGAGGTGCAAGATGTTCTCCGGTTGCAAGGAAGTGTTTTATTTCGTTGAATATCCAGGGATAGCCGATGGCGGCACGGCCGATCATGATCCCGTCCACTCCATAGCGGTCCCGGTATAGGCGCGCTTTTTCAGGCGAGTCGATGTCTCCGTTGCCGAAGATGGGTATGTGGATGCGGGGATTTTCTTTCACTTTTGCGATCAGCGTCCAGTCGGCCTCTCCTTTATAGAGCTGCGCGCGGGTGCGGCCATGGATCGTGAGCGCCTTGATGCCGACGTCCTGAAGTCTTTCCGCTACTTCTTCGATGTTCCTGGACTGGTCGTCCCAGCCAAGACGGGTCTTGACGGTCACGGGCAGGCTGGTGCTTTTTACGACCGCCTCCGTAAGCCGGGTCATGGCGGCCACGTCCTTCAGCACGGCGGCGCCGGCGCCCTTACAGACCACTTTCTTTACCGGGCAGCCGAAGTTGATGTCCACAAGGTCGGGCTGTACCGTGTCCACGATGCGGGCGCTCATCGCCATGGCTTCTTCGTCTCCGCCAAATATCTGGATACCGAAAGGGCGTTCGTATTCAAAAAAGTCCAGCTTCTGCCGGCTTTTCATGGCGTCACGGATCAATCCTTCGCTGGAAATAAATTCGCTGTACATCAGGTCGGCGCCGTTGTGCTTGCAGACATAGCGGAAAGGGGGATCGCTCACGTCTTCCATGGGTGCGAGCAGCAGCGGGAACTCAGGAATTTGTATCTTGCCAATGTTTATCACGGTATAAAAGCCCAAATTTACGCACTTAACCGCGGATTTCCCAATGCGAACCGGCCTCCGGACGGGGCCAGCAGGCGTGAACCAACGCCTGGATGGTCGACAAACCCCGAAGGCTGAACCACCACCCGGACGGGGCCGCGCGAGAGAGCAAGATTGATATATGTACAATAACCTTAAAATTCGTTCGCCCTGGGCGCAGATCGCTCTTTTTCTCGGAGCGTTTGGGGTTACTTTTTTCTTCTTTGCGGTTGCCCTCTTGCTGGTAAAAGGCGGGAGTGCGGCGCAAGCCCCGGACCTTAGCAATCCACATGTACTTGCCGGTCAGAAGTTTATGCAGGCGGCGTGGACGGTCATCCTGTTTGGCCTGCCCTCTCTTATTTATGCGCTGGCATCCTTCCGGAAGAAACCCTTACAGGAGCTGGGACTCCGCCCTGCGACCATGACCAGCTTTTACATACTGGCGATCGTCCTGCTGGCAGTGGCAATCCCGCTGGAAGGCTGGCTGGGCATGCTCAACAAAAGGATACCGCTGCCTGGCTCGCTGGTTGACCTGGAAAAGACGACTGACAAACAGGTGATGGCCTACCTGAAAGTCCGTTCGCCAATGGACATCGTCATCAACCTTCTCATCATGGCCGTCCTGCCAGCCATCTTCGAAGAGCTGTGCTTTCGCGGCGTGATCCAGCGCATACTGATACAAGCGTTTAGCCATCCCTGGGTGGGCATTATCGTTGCTGCTGCTCTATTCTCGGCTTTTCATATGCAGTTCCAGGGCTTTTTACCCAGAATGATGCTCGGCGTCCTGCTCGGCGCAGCCTACTGGTACAGCGGGAGTCTGTGGCCGTCCATACTTGCGCATATGTTCTACAACGGTATACAGGTCATCATCGCCAGCTATTATCCAAAAATGGTTGATGACAACCCCTCGGTGCCGGCCCTTCTGGGTATGGGAAGCCTGATATTGGTCGTAGGTCTCCTGGGGCTGATGCGCAGACAGTCGACCACGTCCTATGAAGAGATGTATAGTTAAACCATTGCAATGGCATTAAATCCATCTGTATTAAAGACCCGGTCGCTGACGGCCGCTGTGTTTGTCGTAGTAATGCTGGCGGGACTCCTTTGGAGCCCGTGGAGCTTCCTGTTGCTGTTCTCCTTTATCCATTTCGGTTGCTGGATCGAGTACGAGAAGATCATGGTCCTGATCAACAAAGAATATTCCAATATTTCCCCTTTGCACCGGTACAGCGTGATGATCGCGGGCTGGTGTCTGATGCTCTACTTCTGTAATGGCGGCTTTAATATCGGGGGCGTCTACCTGCGCGACATCGCCTGGTGGGGCTGTATGGGATTTCTGGCCCTGTTCGTCATCGGCGAGATCGCGCAATACCGGACCCTCAACATCAACAATATCGGCCGTTCGGCGCTGGGCCTGCTGTATATATCGCTGTCTCTGGCGCTGCTGACCTATCTGCGAACGCTTCTGTACCGCGCTCCTGTTCCTGCCTTTGCTGATCGCGTGCCCGTGCTGATGATCATCGGCGCTATCTGGATCAACGATACGATGGCCTATATCGTCGGCTCTTTGATCGGCAAGCGGCCGCTATCCGCCATCTCTCCAAAAAAGACCTGGGAAGGCACGATCGGAGGGGTCATTCTTTCGATCGGTGTGATGGGGCTCATCGCGCGCAGCATTGACAATCCGGAAGGTTTTAGCCTCTTTGCTCCCATACACTGGATGGCCGTTGCGGCTATCGCGGCGATCACGGGCACCGCCGGCGATCTGCTCGAGAGTAAATTGAAAAGGATGGCGGGCATCAAGGACAGCGGCCAGATCATGCCGGGCCACGGAGGATTCCTGGACCGATTTGACTCCCTGCTGATCGCGACTCCCTTTGCCTGGTGCTATTTGGTGTGGGTCATAGGGTGATCACCACGACGGCCATGGCGTGATCACTACGTCCCCTTTTACGCGGTGACCGAAGAAATCCTTATTTTTGGCGGATGAAAATCCATCGAGAAGGCTATAAGTCCATTGCTATCGGCGCGTTGACTTTTGCCGTGATCAACCTGCTCTCCTTTTATTTTATCAGCGCGCATGAGGCCTGGCTTACCGGTATCATTTTTATATTGACGCTGGGCGTATTGCTTTTCCTGATCTCTTTTTTCAGAGTGCCCAATCGCAAGCTGACGACCGGCGACAATGAGATCATTTGTCCGGCCGACGGGAAAGTAGTAGTCATCGAGGAAATGATCGACGAGGAATATTTCAAGGACAAGCGCTTGCAGGTGTCTATTTTCATGAGCCCCGCCAACGTACACCAGAATCGCAATGCGATCAGCGGCGAAGTAGCCTATAGCCAGTATCATAAGGGCAAATACCTGGTGGCCTGGCATCCCAAATCCTCTACCGAGAACGAGCGGCACAGCGTTGTCATCCGCAACGGACACGGGGAGATACTTGTAAAACAGATCGCCGGTGCGCTGGCGCGCCGTATCGTCAACTACCTCCACGTTGGACAACGGGTCGAGCAGAGCGCGGAGATGGGCTTTATAAAGTTTGGCTCCCGGGTTGACGTCCTGCTGCCCCCCGGAACCAAGGTCATGGTCGGGCTGAACCAGACCGTTCAGGGAGGAGTCACCGTACTCGCGAAATGGAGCTAGACTGCGCGCCGCGCGTGAACCGCGCCGGCCTAAAAAATTTCTTCCAATTCCTTCAATGACCCCACCGTATACGTGGGTTTAACCGACGGCGCCACGCCCACATGGTTGACATATACCTGGTCGATACCGGCATTGATGCCACCCTGTATGTCGGCCTCGATACTGTCGCCGATCATGATGCTTTCGGCAGGAAGCGCCCCCGCTCTCTGGAAGGCATATTCGAATATTTCCTTGTGCGGCTTGAGGCTGTTCGAGCCCTCCGACGTGATCACTTCCTGGAAATAGCCGGTCAGCCCCGAATTCGCCAATTTACTATGCTGCACTTTTTCAAAACCATTGGTGATCATGTGTAGCTGATACCCCTTATCGGTCAGGTAGTTCAAAATTTCAAATGTATAGGGGAAGAGAAGGGTACGCGAAGGCAGCCCCTCGAGGAATTGGGCGTCCATGGTCCGGGCAAGGGTCTCGTCCCCGATCTTGAAATCGAGAAGGGTGAGCCACATCCTTTTCCAGCGGAGCTCGTCCACCTTGATAAAGCCTTTCCGGTAACGGTCCCAAAGCTTTTCATTATGGGCGCTATAGCGACTTTGGAAGAGATCAAAATCGTTCACCCCCCTCGCCTCCAATCCCAGCGAAACGTACAATTGCTGCAGCGTCAGCCGGCTATTCGCCTCAAAATCCCACAGGGTATGATCCAGGTCGAAGAAAAGGTGTTTATATTGCATGCCGCAAGTTAACACTTATGAACTGTATCATCACCGGCGCATCAAAGGGACTGGGAAAGGCCGTCGCAGAGAAATTTGCCGCGGGCGGATATGACCTGTGTCTTTGTTCGCGCAACTCCGGCGCGCTATCCGCCGCAAAAGAAGAGCTAAGCTCCCGCTATCCGTCGGTAACTATCCGGTCAGCAGCTTATGACCTGGGTGTAAAAGACCAGGTACAGGCCTTCGGCGCCTGGGTGCTCGGGCAGAAGATCGAGGCAGACGTCCTGGTGAACAACGCCGGGCAGTTCATCCCGGGTGGCGTCCACGACGAGCCGGATGGCGCGTTGGAAAAAATGATCGCCGTCAATCTTTACAGCGCGTATCACCTGACCCGGCTGCTCCTGCCGGGAATGATGGCCCGGAAGAAAGGGCATATCTTCAACATGTGCTCCGTTGCTTCCCTCAAGGCCTACCCGAACGGCGGGGCGTACAGCATCAGCAAATACGCGCTTGCGGGCTTCTCCGCCAATCTCCGGGAGGAGATGAAACCGCACGGCATCAAGGTGACCACAGTTTACCCCGGGGCCGCTTATACCGACTCGTGGGCCGGCAGCGGCGTTGATCCTCAGCGCATAATGGAAGCAGCCGACGTGGCGGACATGATCTATGCAGCCAGCCGTCTTTCACCACAGGCAACAGTAGAGGAAATCCTGCTGCGGCCCCAATTGGGAGATCTTTAACATATTCAAGCTTTATATTTGTGTAGTGTGATATGAAGCCGGTAAGACCTATAAAATCAACCATTATCGCCACAGTTGTACGCTCTTCGCTGTTTCTTTGGATAGCCTTACTGCCCGGACTTTTAGTGTCCGGACAGGTGAAGTTTACCACCGTGGTCAGCAGCCAGGACATCGGGCAGAAGGACTACCTGCAGCTCGAATATGTCGTGGAGAACGCCAAGCAGATAGACGAGCTGACTCCTCCCAATTTCGCGGGTTTTCAGGTTGTACAGGGACCCATCCAGTCCAGCGGAATGAGCATTGTCAACGGTGCGATGTCTCAGTATAAAGGGCTTTCCTTTGTGCTGCAGCCGGTCCGCACCGGTAAGTTTACGATCGGCGGCGCGTCTGCCACAGTAGACGGACACCCGATGCGCTCCAATTCGGTGACCATCAATGTCCACTCCGGCGGCGGCAATTCTTCGGGCAGCGGTAACGGCGGCAACGGCAATTCAGGTATGGGTGGGGGTAATCCCTTCGCTCAGCCATTTGGTTCGGACCCCTTCGGTCCGGCCGAGCCGCGGGACGTCGACCGCGACTATGTTCTCCACCCCGGCGAGAACGTCAAAGAGAAGATCCGCAAGAATTTATTCCTGAAGGTCCAGGTAGACAAGAACAGCTGTTTTGTCGGCGAGCCCATAGTGGCGACCTACAAGCTTTATACCCGCGTCAGCAGTGAATCACGCATCACCAAAAGACCTTCGCTCAACGGTTTTAGCGTTTATGATATGGTAGATCCGGCCTCGGACCCCGTTTCTGTAGAGAAGCTCAACGGTAAGGCCTACACTGTCCACATCATCCGGAAGACACAGCTCATCCCGCTGCAGGCAGGCAATATCAATCTCGATCCGGTGGAAGTGGAGAATACGGTCCATTTTGTCAAAGGTGGCGGCCACCAGGAACGTCGTGGCGGAGGAAGCCTCCAGGACCTCCTCGACCAGATGATGGACGACAACAGCTATGGTCCGGAAATAGAGGAGAATGTGACGCTGAATACCAAGCCGGTGACCATTGCGGTCAAGCCCCTTCCCGAGAACAAGCCCGCGGGCTTCAATGGAGCGGTAGGCAATTTTTCGGTAGAGACCTCGCTCGGCAATAAGACGGTAGCCGCACAGGACGAGATGACCCTCCACGTCGTCATTAAGGGGAAGGGAAATATCCCGATGCTTACCGCACCGGCGGTCAGCTGGCCGGCTGGCTTTGAATCTTTCGAGCCCACGGCCAAAGAAGAGGTCAATAAGACCACGGTCCCGATGAGTGGATCAAAATCCTTCGACTACGTTTTTACGGCAAAGGATCCGGGTCATTACACCATACCCGCAGTGAGCCTTTCCTATTTCGATCCGACGACCCAGACCTATCGGTCGGCCAGCGGAGCGCCGCAGGATCTGCAGGTGACGCCCGCCGTTAGAAAGAGCCATTCGTCTCCGGCAGCGGGCGCCGTCGCAGTCACCGTCGCCCGGCCATCCCTGACGGACAGGATTGGTGAATTTGTCTTCGACCACCTTGAATGGATATTCGCCGTCATCCTCATTTCCGGGGTCGCAGTCTATTTCTGGCGACAGAATCTCCGGCTGAAAAAGACCCGCGCAACGGACAAAGAGCAGAAGACGGACGAGATGCCAAAGGCAGATGCGGAAAAGATCCGCGCCCCCGTCGCCGCCAACAGGGGAAATGCCCCTATCGCGCCCTGGGAGGCCGCACAGGCCGCCGAACGCGAGCGACAGGCCCAGGAGAAGGCCGCCACGCCCGATACACCAGGAATGGCCAGTAACAGCTATGTGCCGGAAGCGCCCGTAGTCGATCCCTTGCAGGACGCCCGTCGCCTGCTGGAAGAAGGAGACCCCAAGGGCTTCTACCGGGAAGTGAACAGAGCCATCTGGAAGGCCATTGCCAGGAAACTTAACCTGCCTGCCAGCGAACTCAACAAACAGAACAGCATCCGCCAGCTGCAGATAAGAGGCTGGAATGAATCGGCTTTATTGTCGTTGGAAAACATCCTTAGCGAGTGCGAGATGAATCTTTATACTCCGGCCTATGACCGGTACAATATGCAGCAGCTGCTGCGTCAGTCCGAGTGGATGTTGGATCGGCTTGCCTAGCGCGGTCACAGACCGCGCGGCCGAAGGCCCATCGTAGGCCCCGTTCTTTGCGCCGAAGGCGCAATAGGCGGAGCGGGGAGTTAAAGGTTACTCCGTATATTTATACCCCACCCCCCTCACGGAGTGAAAATATTTCGGATGACGGCTGTCCTCCTCAAAGTATTTCCTGAAATTCAACACAAAATTATCGATGGTGCGGGTCGTCGGGTAGACATTATAGCCCCAGACTGCCTGCAGGATCTTTTCCCTCGTGACCACTTCATTTTTGTTCTCGATGAGCAGCTTGAGCAGCATGGTCTCCTTCTTGCTTAGCTGGATGCGGTCGCCATCCTTTGTCGTGGCCTCCTGCGCCTTGAAGTCGATGACATTCCTTCCAAACGTATAGACGTCGCCAAAGGAATCTTTTTCCTGCATCTTCTTGTTCTTCTCGATCAGCTTGTGGATACGCAGCAGCAGCTCTTCGAGGTTGAAGGGCTTGGTCAGGTAGTCGTCCGCTCCTTTCTTCAGACCCAGCACGCGGTCGGCGCTGGCGTTCTTTGCGCTCAGGATAAGGATGGGCACGTCGTTGTTCTGGACCCGGATAGTCTCGGCGATGCTGATGCCGTCGATTCCGGGCAGCATGACGTCCAGGATGATGAGGTCAAAATATTCCGTCTGGATGGCCTTCAGTGCCTGCGTGCCGTCGAATGCCGAGGTGATCTCGTAGCCTTCCAGCTCGAGGTTCAGCTTGAGCGCTTCGTGAAGATTCTCTTCGTCCTCTACCAGTAAGATGGATTTTTTGGAGCTCATGTCTAAAATATTACCGTAAAAATACTCCCAACGGGCGAATTGTCCGTCACTTTAAGAACAGCTTTATGGTCTTCGGCAATTTTACGGCAAAGGTAGAGTCCCAGCCCGGTGCCCTTTGTCTTCCGGGTGGTCTCCTGACCGGCGCGGTAGAATTTGCCAAAGATCTTTTTCTTCTCCTCATCGGGGATACCCTGTCCTTCGTCGGCCACAGACAGATGAGCACGGCGCCCTTTTTTGTTCAGCGCAATAGTGATCTGCCCTTCCCGGGGGGAATATTTGATGGCGTTCTCGACCAGGTTGTTGACCAGCATCTGCAGGAGCATGACATCGCCGACGACGTTGATCCCCGGTTCTACATGGTCTTCCCAACGGCGTTCGGGGAAGCGCAGCCGGTAGTCGTGTACCGAGTGCCCGACCAGCGCAGAGAGGTCGAGGGGCTCTTTGGCCTGCACATACCCGCCTACTTCCAGCTGTGAGGCGACGAGGATATTGTTGGCAAGGGTGTCCAGCCGGTTAGTCTCCTGCAGAGCGGCCTGGATCATCTTTTGTTGTCTGGTTTCGTCCAGCTTGTGCTTCTGCAGGGTCTCCAGGTTGAGCTTGGTAACGGCGATGGGTGTTTTAAGCTCGTGGGTGACGGCCATCATAAAGTTCTGCTGCTGCAGTTGCAGGCGTATCTGGCGCCTCACTTCCCGGTAGACGAAGATGGCCCCGATGAGTATCAGCAGCAGGAAAGTGCTGCCTTCGCCGATATACTGGGCCGTCTTCCGGTCCTGTTCATTCAGAATGGCCTCCGCCCGGGCTTCATAGTGCGGTTCATCCATGGTCAGCTGCCGCAGCCGGTATTCGGTCATCTGGTGGTTGGTGGTCTGCAGGGCGATGAACCACCACGCCAACCCTGTAACGATATAGGCCAGCAATATCCAGTAGACGGTGGTGGCGACGGCCAGCCTTTTCTTTTTGAATAGCATAGTGCCGCAGTTGAAATAATGGAACTCTCCCCTTCCCGGGGACCCGGTCCCCTGCTAGGGAACTCTTTCGATCCGGATGCCGACGTTCAGGACGTTCTTCAGGGGATCATCCCACATGATCTGTTCGAGGGTATAGGAATATGCGCCTGCCCGGGTGAATCGGGTCTGCTGCTGGATCCATATCCGGTTTTCGAAGATGTCGTCCATTCCGGAACCCTTCCAGCCTTTTTCGTTATCGGCGAGGGAGAGGTCATAGCGTTCGCTTTTCCCGACCGTATCCCCCGGGGTCCTGACCGTACCCCGTATCCAGATATTGTTGTAATTGTAGGCGTCGGTATGCCTTAAAACAATATAAACATTATAAAGACCCGAGGTATCCCCCGGCGCGATGTCGAAATTGATGGTCGGCTTAAAGCTGCTCGCCCATTGATGACCCGGTATGGTGACGTCCTTTTCAAAAACGCCGGATGGAACGGAACAGGAAGACCAGTACAGGCAGCCCGCGGCTGTAAGTAATAAAAGGATATTTTTCAAGGAGACGCGTTTGTATAAGAATTGAAAACTATAACACATTCAAAACCTGTTCTTTTGCTTTTTCCAGCTCATCCTTCATCAATACCACGCACTGCTGGATGGTGGAATCATAGGCTTTCGAGCCGGTCGTATTGATCTCGCGTCCGATCTCCTGGAGGATAAAAGATAGTTTCTTGCCCTTCCCTTCATCCTGCGCATTCAGGATCGACCTGAAATAGTCGCAGTGGTTCTTTAGCCGCACCTGCTCTTCGCTGATGTCTATTTTTTCGATATAGTAGATCAGCTCCTGCTCGAGCCGGTTGGGGTCATAATTCTCTTTACCGACATTCTCTTCCAGCAGCTTCTTCAGGCCTTCGCGGATCTTCACCTGGCGCAGGGGTTCCAGCTTTACGACCTCTTCCTGGTGTTTAAGGATATTGTCGATCCGTAGCACGAGGTCTTCTTCAAGGGAGGCCCCTTCATTGAGCCGGTGGGCGTTGAGATCTTCGATAGCGGAGAGGATGACCGTTTCAAACTCCTGCCACTCCTTGTCCGTCAGCGTGTCGCTGGTAGGGGTGATCACTTCGGGCAGCTTTACCAGAGTAGAAAGAATATTGGAAGGGTCGAGTTCCAGTTCGTTGGAGAGGTCTGCCAGCGCCCGGTAATAGGCCTTGGCCAGGTCGGTATTGATGCTTACAGGCTTGGCGTTGCCGGTCTGCTTGAGGCTGATCGTGCAGTCCAGCGATCCGCGCCCCAGTTTGTCAGAAAGCAGCTTGCGGATAGCAAACTCGAAAGGTTTCAGAAATGCGGGCAGCTTTAATTGTAGCTCGAACTGTTTTCCATTGAGGGACTTGATGTCTACCTGAAATGTCTTGTCTCCTACTGTCTGTTCTGCGCGACCGAAACCGGTCATCGATTTGAGCATAATGGTGAATTTGTGATGGAAAGTTAGTGATTCCTTTCGGCAAACAGCAACGAATAGATCTCCGCCTTTTTCAGCGATCGCATTTCTCCCGGGTTGAGTCCTTCGACGGAGAGTCCCCCGATCCGGTGACGGATAAGTCTCAGCGTCGGAAAACCGGCCTGTGCGGTCATTTTACGTACCTGCCGGTTCTTGCCTTCGTGCAGGACCATCCGGATCCAGCTCGTCGGTATCTGCGCACGATAGCGGATCGGCGGATATCGTTGTGGCACCGGAGGCTCGGCCACCATTGCCGTTGCCGTGCAGGGCCTGGTCCGATAGCTCTTTCCGTCGATAGAGATCATCACGCCGGTCTCCAGCTGATGGAGGGCGGAGGGCGTGATGGCACCTTCTACCTGTACCCAGTATTCCCGGTCATGAGCGAACCGGGGATTCAGCAAACGGTGATTGAGAGCCGTGTCGTTGGTCAGGATCAGGAGCCCTTCACTGTCGAAATCCAGCCGGCCGACGGGATATACATCCGCCGGCACCGGGAAGAGATCTTTCAATGTTTTCTTCCCTTCCTGGGAAGTAAATTGCGAGAGGACTTGAAAGGGTTTGTATATAACGTAGTACTGGTGCAAGTTGTATCGCGTCTCGGTTTTAACGGCAAATATAAACCCTCGGCGCGATACGGCTTATAATTGGCCTTTGGCCAGCAGGCCTGTGGCCTGCTTTGGGCGAGTTCTTGTAAAGAAAAAGCCCGGTGCGAAACCGGGCTTTCAATATATGGATGGGTTAGTAAGTACCGGGAAATAAATTTCCCTACACAATATTAAAAATAATTTTCTCTATCTAAAAAAATTTTCCAACAAATTTTATTCACATTTTTTTTTGACCTGTGGAAAAGGGCGATGCTTCACGGTCATTCGGAATGTACCCTTTCGGCGATCGGCATCTATCTTTACAGAAAATATTGTCTATGCGATTTCCATCTCCGGTAGCGATCCAGTGGTTCAGTGAGTTCCTGGGCGCAGAACTTCTTGGCGATAAAAATGGTCAGGCTACTGGCATCAACGAGATACATAAAGTAGAGGAAGGCGATCTTGTATTCGTCGATCACCCCAAGTATTATGACACCTGTCTGCGCTCCGCCGCCACGTTCATCATTATCAACAAGGCCGTAGAAGTCCCTCCGGGCAAGGCTTTGCTGGTGGTAGACCAACCCTTCGAGGCCTATCTGAAGATCGTACGCCATTTCCGTCCGTTCGAACCGGCCACAGGAATGATCAGCGACTCGGCGACGATCGGGGAGGGCACTTATCTCTATCCGAATGTCTTTGTCGGGCATCACGTTACCATTGGGAAAAATTGTATGATCCATCCCGGGGTCACCATCCTCGACCACTGTGTCGTCGGCGACAACGTGATCATCCAGGCCGGTACCGTCATCGGATCGGATGCTTTTTACTATAACACAAAGAAAGACCGCCCAATGTGGTATCGGAAGATGGAAAGCTGCGGTCGGGTGGTGATCGAAGACAACGTCGAGATCGGCGCAGGCTGTACCATTGACAGGGGGGTGAGTCACGACACGCGCATCGGGGCGGGCACCAAAATGGACAATATGATCCATATCGGTCACGACACGGTCACCGGTAAAAATTGCCTGTTTGCCGCCCAGGTCGGCATTGCCGGCGCAGTGGAGATAGGGAATGGGGTGATCCTCTGGGGTCAGGTGGGAGTGAGCAAGACCCTTACCATCGGCGACAACGCGATCGTTCTCGCGCAGAGCGGCGTGCCCGCTTCCCTGGAAGGAGGAAAGACCTATTTCGGCTACCCCGCCGAAGACGCCTTGATGAAAAAGAAAGAGCTGGTCTGGATCAAACGTATCCCTGAGCTCTGGAAGAAAGTGATGGGGTAACCGCGGGGACCCTGTTCCCGCACATTTTATTGCGGCGGGTTATAATCGTAGGGCAGCAGTTCAGCCAGCTTTTTCCACGCCCAGTAACCAAGATTGGTTATCTCCGACTGGTCATAGAAATACCCGTTCTCCTGGATCACAAAACCATTGGGGATATCCAGGGCCGATATCTGGACATTCGTATTGAGGGGGAATTTGTTCTCCTGGAGATAATTCTTATGGGGGAGCTGACCGGTAAAGCTGACCCTTAGCCTTCCCGAGATATCGATCTGTACGTCACCGCTGTCTACCGAATAGATCTTTCCATCATAGGGATCTCCCAGCGGTCGCATCTTCCTGCCCGCGCTGTCGCTGACCTCCAGCACAAAGCCCTCCGTCTGCAGCGTACTGTCGTACCAGCTGCGAAGGAAGTGGAGGCGGGATCCGACATAGGCATTGTACCTGTTGTCTTTCCAGGAATCCTGCTGCTCCGGCGTGCCCTGTATCTCTTCGAACAGGGGGTAGCCCGAATAGGTGCTGACATTGGTGTTGTATTCGTAGACAAAGGAATCCAGCTGGTAGTGGATCTTGTAGCCGAGCGCATTATTGGTGACCTGCAGGTCGGCCGTGGCCTTTATCCGCAGCTTGTTCCGCTTTTTGTAGAAATAGAATTTCAGGACCTCTTTATTGTCGAGGGTGCATTTGGCGGCGTTGGGTGTCGTTCCGATAAAATGGTCGAGGAAGAACTGGCCGTATTTGTTCCAGCCGTCCGCCACTTCCGCGCTGCCGGTGACCACCGCCTGCTCGAGGCTCTTATCCTGCTCTTTCAGCTGGATGCGCAGCGTGTCGGAGTCTGCGTGATCCTTGCCGATCCGGAGGGATTGCGTCTCGTATCCCGTATACGATATGATCAGATCATAGCCGCCGTTGGCGAGCCGGAGGTGGAACCCTCCATTCTCTTTGGAGAGGGTGCCTACTGTGGTGTTCTGACAGAATACGGATGCTCCGTTGAGGGGAAGACCCGTCCTGGCGTCGGTGACGATGCCGTCGATGGTAAAGGTCTTGTCCTGTGAAAAGACAGCGGTGGATAGAAGGAGGAAGAGGATAGTGATGCCCGATTTCATGGATATCGTTTTGAGACAGTAAGTTAGTGATTTTTTAATCCACTCATATAGCCTTCGCAGGCCATCCTGATCGATATTTCCAGCGGCGTAAACTGAAAACCAGGCAGCTGCCGAAGGATCTTGCTGTTGTCGAAATACGTCTTGCTCCTGGCTACCCTTGCGCTCTCGCGGGTCAACACGGAAGGCCGGCCGGTGAAGGCGCTCTTTAGCCCTGCCATGCGCCAGGCGAAGGATGCCAGGATGGGAGTGGCTTCGCGCGAAGGGCGTTTTTTTCCGAAACCATCGGCCATCGTATCGAAGACCTTCCGGAAGGTCCAGTTGTCGCCGTTGAGGATATACCGTTCGCCGGTGACATCACTGTCCAGCAGACCCACGACGGCCCTTGCGGTGTCGGCTACGTCCACGAAGCCATTGACCCCTTCGGTATACCAGGGAAATTCGTCGTATGCGCTGCGGAACAGCCTGCAGCTGCTGTTATTCCAGTCGCCGTAGCCGAGCAGCGTGCTGGGATTCACGATGACCGCGGGGAGACCTTCCCCGATCGCGCGCCATACCTCCATCTCTCCCCAGAACTTGCTGATAGCATAGTTGGTGTTGTACCGGCTATCGCTCCATTTCTTTTCTTCCGTGACGTGCTCGCCATTGCCGGTGCGGCCGAGCGCCGCGACGCTGCTGATATAGACCAGGCGTTTGATGTTGTTTTCCAGCGCGACGTTGACGACGTCTGCGGTACCTTCGACGTTGGTCTTGAAGAGCTGTTTCCGTTCGCGGGCGGAGAAGGAAACTTTTGCCGCGGAGTGGATAACGGCGTCGACGCCTTCCATCGCGCTCTCCAGGCCTATGACGTCTAAAATATCGGTAGACACCCATTCCACGTTTTTTATGACGGAGGGGGGAATAAAGAAGGGCAGGTTGTCGCTGCGGCGGGTAGCGCGCACGGCATATCCGTTGTCCAGCAGCTCTTTGATAATATAGGCGCCGAGAAACCCGGTGCCGCCAGTAACCAATACCAGTCCTTTCAAATTATTGTTCATACCGATAATATCCTTTTCCTGTCTTTCTCCCAAGCGCTCCCTGCTGCACCTGTGCCTCCTGGATAGGAGACGGCTGCAGGCGCTGCGGGCGGCCCAGCGCCTCGTAAACCGAACAGCTCACTGTGTAGTTGATATCGTTGCCGATCAGGTCCATCAGCCGGAAAGGTCCCATGCGAAAGCCGGTGGCTTCCATGACCAGGTCGATCGTCGAAAAATCTGCAATCCCCTCCTCCACGAGGCGCAGCGCCTCCAGGTAATAGGGACGTGCGACGTGGTTGACGATGAAGCCGGGGGCGTCTTTACAGCTGACGGGCGTCTTGCCCATCTGTCTTGCAACGGCTGTCAGCGTTGCTTTCGTTGCTTCGCTTGTCAGCGGGGTATGGACAACCTCTACCAGTCGCATGAGCGGCGCCGGGTTGAAGAAGTGCAGGCCGGCGAACCGTTCGGGGTAGGGTATCTTTTCGGCGAGCCCGGTGAGCGACAGGGAAGACGTGTTGGATGCAAAGATCGTCTCACTGCCGTTGATCTCTGCGAGCCGCATGAACAGCGCTTCCTTTACTCCAGGCTTTTCGACGATGGCTTCGATGACGAGGTCGGCCCTGCATTCGGCGAGGCCGTCGCCCGACCAGTAAGAGAGGCGTGCCAGGATGGCGGCCGGGTCCCCGGAAGAAAGCTTCTTCTTCTCCTGCAGCGAGGCCAGGCTTTTTTCAATGCTTTCCCGGGCTTTCTGCACCATGGCTGCGTCTACGTCGTAGAGGAGGGTAGTATACCCTGCCATAGCAGCTACCTGGGCGATGCCGCTGCCCATGGTACCAGCTCCGCAAACACAGATTGTCTGTATCATAGTTGAGGTTTAGACCGCACCGGTGAACTGTTTGAGAAACCGCACGTCGTTCTGCGAATACAGGCGCAGGTCGTTGATCCGGTATTTCAGCTGGCAGATACGTTCGATACCCATCCCGAAAGCGAAGCCCGTGTATTTATTGCTGTCGATACCAAAGTTGTCCAGCATTTTGGGATGGACCATGCCGCTGCCCAGGATCTCGACCCATCCGGTGTGTTTACAAACGGTACATCCGCTGCCACCACAAATGCGGCAGTTGATGTCCATCTCCGCGCTCGGTTCCGTAAACGGAAAATACGAAGGCCTGAAACGTACTTTGACGTCCTTTCCGAACAGCTCCTGCACAAAGAAATAGAGCGTCTGTTTCAGATCGGCGAAGGAAACATTCTCGTCGACATAGAGCCCTTCCGTCTGGTGGAAGAAGCAGTGCGCGCGGGCGCTGATGGTCTCGTTACGGTATACGCGTCCGGGGCAGATGATCCTGATCGGGGGTTTCTGCCGCTCCATCGTGCGGGCCTGTACGCTGCTCGTATGGGTACGGAGCAGCCAGTCGGGATTCTGGTTGATATAGAAGGTATCCTGCATATCCCGGGCAGGATGGTTCTCGGGCAGGTTGAGGGCAGTGAAATTGTGCCAGTCGTCCTCGATCTCCGGGCCTTCCGCCACGGAGAAGCCCAGCCGGCCAAAGATATGGACGATCTGGTCGCGAACGAGGGTGATGGGGTGATGCGTGCCCAGGGGCAGATTGTCACCGGGCAGACTGAGGTCGATCGCGGCTGCTTTACCAGTCGCTGCGCCGCCGAGAGCGGTCTTCCAATCCTCGTATTTGGCTTCGGCCAGCTGCTTGAATTCGTTCAGAACCTGACCAAATTCCTTTTTCTGGTCGCCCGGCACATTCTTCATTTCCGCAAAAAGGCCTTTTACGATGCCCTTTGTGCCGAGAAAACGAATGCGATAGGCTTCCAGCGCTTCGGCGCCGTCGGGGACGATGGAAGATATCTCTTGTTTGTACTGCTCAATTTGTTGTAACAATTGCTCCATGGTGCAAATATACTATCTATTCACCGGCAAAACTATGACCCGGGGGAGAGTAGATCGGGCAAAATGCGTAGGTTTGCCCCAAAAAATACCCATTTCATGTCGCCTAGCTCGCCCAATTTGCATATAAGCGATTTTCTCAACCCGATAAGCCTCGCCGAGATATCCCAGGATCAGGGGTATAAGGACGGCCAGATCGGAAAGCTTATCGATGCCTATGACGAGACCTTTCCGGACCTGTATGAGTCCGATCTGATACTCGTGGGTTGCGAAGAAGAGAGGGGTATCGGCCGCGACCGCAGGGAGCCGGGAGGACCGGACGCGATCCGGGAACAGTTCTATCAGCTCTATTACTGGCATCCCGATATCCGGCTGGCTGACGCAGGGAATATCCGGTCGGGGGCATCCCTCAACGACACCTACGCAGCCCTGAAAACTGTCCTGCGGGAGCTGACTGGCATCGGCAAGAACGTCGTCATCCTGGGTGGCTCACACGACCTCACCCTATCACAATATTATACCTATTCCGACAAGAAACATATCGTCGAAGCGACCTGTGTGGATGCGCTGATCGACCTGGACATCGAATCGCGGCATCGCAGCGAGAACTTCCTGATGGAGATGCTGACGGGAGAGCCGAATTATATCCACCACTATAACCATATCGGTTTTCAGAGCTATTATGTGCATCCGCATATGCTCGAGACGATGGACAAGCTGCGGTTCGACTGCTACCGGGTGGGCAGCGTAAAAGACAATATCGAGGAGATGGAGCCGGTCATCCGCAACTCGCACCTCTTTAGCTTTGACATCTCCGCGATCGCGCATTCGTTCGCTCCCGCCAACCAGCTCTCGCCGAACGGTTTCACCGGCGAAGAAGCCTGTATACTTATGCGTTATGCCGGCCTCAGCCCCAACGTGAACACCGTAGGCATCTATGGCTATATGCAGGGGCGGGACCAGGGACAGCTGACGGCCAGACAGATCAGCCATATGCTCTGGTATCTTATCGACGGGAAGAGCAAGGGACGCAGGGAGGCTGCGTTGTCGGACCGGGACTTCTTTATCGAATATCACACAGCATTTGCGGAAGTGGAGACCACCTTCCTGCAGAGTAAGAAAACCCAGCGGTGGTGGATGCAGCTGCCGGACAATAAATACATCGCCTGTTCGTACAGGGACTATGTGCTGGCAAGCAGCAATGAGATCCCCGAACGGTGGCTGAGAGCGCAGGAGAGGGGGTAAGCCACCCGCAGTTGGCGCCAGTTGCCATATTTAAACTAATTTCCCTTCAAAATATATCGCTCATGAGCTCGCATTCCCGGTTGGCGCTTTATTTTTTCCTTGGGTTTTATCTATTCCAGTCCTGTTCCCCGACGCGTTCTGCAGGCTCCGGCGCAACGCGCGCAGGCTCTGCCGCGGCTGCTGCAACGCCCGCGGGCGGGCCATCGCTGCCGTCCGGTGTCGCATCCGTGCTGGATTCGATGCTGCAGCAGCCGGGGCTGAAGCCGGCACAGGTCGGGGTTTGTCTTTACGACCCGGCCACGGCGACGTATAAGGTCAACTACCAGGGAGATAAATATTTTATACCTGCCAGCAACACCAAGCTTTTTTCCCTGTACGCAGGGATGAAATACTTGGGGGATTCGCTGATCGGTATGCGTTATGTAGTGACGGATACGGCCCTCTTTATCTATCCGACGGGCGACCCCACCCTGCTGCATCCGGATTTTGCCGACCAACCCGTTGTCCGTGCGTTGCAGGGTACGAAGAAGAATATTCATATCACCTCTTATAACTGGAAGGACAAACCGCTGGGAAGGGGATGGGCATGGGATGACTACAACGACGACTATATGCCCGAAAGGAGCGCATTTCCTGTCTATGGCAATCTGATCCGCTGGGTACAGGATTCGGCTTCGGAGTCGGTCTATTCCATACCGGATATCAACTGGCCGGTGCGGTTCTCTGCCGATACCGGTAAAAAAGCCTTTCATGTACAACGGGACTGGACCGGCAACGCTTTCGAGATCACGGAGGGAAAGGGCAGGACGATCCACGAAGACGTACCGTTCATTACTGACGGCGTTAACTCCGCGGCCCTGCTGCTGAAGGATACGATCGGCAAGCCGGTTGTTGTGGAGAAACCGAAGTCCGGAGGCTGGGTTTCCTATCCGCCCGTCAGCGCGATGACCAGCGAACAGCTGGCGCGGCTGCCCAGGGTCGGGCTCGTGCATTCCCGCCCCGTGGATTCCATGTTCAGGCCGATGATGTACAACAGCGACAATTTTTTTGCAGAGCAGACCCTGCTGATGGTCAGCGATTCGGTGCTGGGGGAGATGAGCGACTCGCGCATCATCGATACCCTGTTAAAGACCGATCTGAAGGACCTGCCGCAGCGCCCCATCTGGGTCGACGGCTCTGGCCTAAGCCGCAACGACCTGTTCACGCCACAGGATTTTGTCTGGCTGCTCGATAAATTTCAGCGGGAATTCGGGCTGGACCGCATGAAAAGAATATTGCCTACGGGCGGCACCGGCACCCTGTCCTCTTTTTATCGACAGGACAGCGGCTTTATTTTCGCCAAGACCGGCAGTCTTTCCGGGGTCGTTGCGCTCAGCGGCTATCTGATCACACAAAAAGGGCATCTCCTTTTATTTTCCATTCTTATCAACAACTATACGGGCAGCGACGTGACCGTCCGCCGGCAGATGGAGCAGCTGATCCATGCGTTCAGGAACAGCTACTAAAAATTATTTTTCGGGTGTTACCCAACGTTTGTGCACGTGCGGGCGTACATGTTCCTGAATTTCAGGCAAGCAAAAGTGCGCAGCGCCATTGTTCTCTTCAGAAGACGATATACAATTAACGATCCGGGGTTGTCTTAATAACGACCGCAAGTCGCAGGAAACACTGTACAAATACTACTATCCTGCGCTGGTGACCCTTTGTGTCCGCTATGTCCGGGACAGCGAGGATGCGGTGGAGGTGCTGAACGATGCCTTCCTGAAGATCTTCATGCAGCTGGGACGGTATGATCCTGTCAAGGCCTCATTGTATACCTGGATGCGAAAGATCGTGATCAATACTGCCCTGGATTCCCTTCGTAGACAGCGTCTTATCCGTGACAGGGAGATGCTGCCGGGCGAAGAAGAGGAGCCGGGCGTCGAGAATGAAGCCGTTTCCAAGCTCAGCGGGGACGAGCTGCTTCATACGATCAGGAAGCTGCCCCTGACGACCCGGTTGGTGTTCACGCTCTACGGCATCGACGGTTTTTCCCACCGGGAGATCGCGTCCATGCTTGGCATCAGCGAGGGGACCAGCAGGTGGCACCTGAGCGACGCACGGCGCCAGCTGAAATTGATCTTTAACCTTATGGAATCCAGCTCATGAGAGACAACCGACACCATACCAACCTATGGGCCGAGCGGCTATCGCAGGTGTCGCTTCCCGACGGAGAGGCCGCCTGGCAGGGGATGCAGCTGCTTCTGGACGAGCAGATGCCGGTGAAAAAGGACCGGCGGCGCTGGATCCTGCTGATCCTGCTGCTTTTGCTGCTTATCGGGGTCTGCAACTGCCCGGGGCATCCCGGCAACCGGGTTTCCCATGGAAACGATGATCAGGTTGTGCGGGCTGGCGACCGCGGTAAGCTGGTCAGCGGCGGCAAGCCGGATGGGTTGACGGCCCCGGTCAGGGGCGGCGATCCGGGGGGAAATGTGGTCGCGGCCAGGGTCGGCGATAGACAGGATGGGAATGTGGTCGCAGCGGATTCAACGGATCGCGGAATACCAGCGGGCGGTTCACGGAGGAAAGGTCGTAAACCAAAAGGCAGGGAGGCATTTCTGAATGGAGAGGAGAATATAACGGCGAGCGATACCGGCCGGTCGGGGACAACCCCCGAAGCGGCGGATAAGAACACCGCGACAACTCCGGGGACCGCAACACCCCCGGGACAAACGAAAGCTGTACCCCCATCGCCAAAAAAAGATTCGACATCAACCCAGAAGAAAAAACAGCCCCCGGCGGAAGAAAAGACAAGGCAACGCGCAAACGGCTGGACGATCGGGATCGGGCTCAACCAGTTCTTTACGATCGGCGGGCAGCAGGCCTCCCACTATAATTCGGGCGGTATCAGCGGGACCCTTGGAGACTATATTCCTGTGCCGATGATCCGGTATCATTTCAACAGGAAATTCTTTATTCAGCTGGAGGCGCAGTTCAATTCCCCGCAATATACCGGGAAGAACCTGCTGATCAGCCTGCCGCCGCTGGACTCGCTCTCGCCGACGGTGCGGCGCCAGAGCTCGGTCCTGATAAAGAAGCTGTTCTATTTCAATGTGCCGCTGAGCCTGCACTACAGGGTTTTCAAAAATCTGGACGTCGGCACGGGGATACAGTTCTCGCAACTGAGCAACGGCATCGGACTTTTCCAGGACCGTACGATGAACATCGGCCCGGGCGGGATCCCGGATAGCCTTTCGGCCACTTCGAAAAGCTTTAAAGGAGACACACTATATAAAAAAATAAGAACGACCGAACTACGCGCGCTGCTGGACGCCAGCTATACGCACGGGCGCCTGATCTTCGGTATACGCTATAACCAGGCGCTGAGCCAGTTCATACACGTCCAGGTGGCGCCGGGACAGATCACGCAGGCCCGCAACAGTTCGCTGCAGGTATACCTCCGGTATGTCCTCTGGGACAACCAGAAGAAGCCGCTGTATCCGACAAAATAATCTATCCAAATTTTATGGGTTCCCTCCCGTATCCGGGCTATCGCCCGGTAAGGGATCTGTATTGCCCCCAAAGCTGAGTCATATCCCTATTTTATAAAATTACCCCCTTTGAATTTATGACCTTCAAAAGCGTCCTGCGCAACCTATGGATATTGCTTCCCGCTATTCCTTTTTATCTTGCTGTGTCCAATTTTCTGGAGAATATACCCGTGATGGACGATTTCGATATGCCACTCCGTTATTGTATGGAGTTTCAACGACTGTCCTCGCAGGATAAATGTATCCAGCTTTTCAGCCAGTATGGCGAACACCGTTTGATCCCCTCCAAGCTTCTTTACCTTGCATACTATTATCTCACCGGTACGTTCAATTTTAGAATAATAGGGATCATTGGAGACCTGCAGCTACTGGTGGTAGCATTTGTTTCGATCCACTTTCTTAGAAAATACAGCAGGTACTGGCAATTTATTTCGTTCGTCTGGCTTTTGTTGATCTTCGATCTGAATACTTATGAGAACGCCTGTATGTGCATGAACGCAGTTGGCAACTACGGACAGGTCGCCTTTTTCTTTCTTGCCTTATACCTGTACGATCAGCGGCGATTGCTTGCTTTAGCCGCAACTGTCCAGGTGTTATGCGCCTTCTCGAACGGCAACGGGATGCTGGCCATGCTCATCCTTCCATTTTTTTGCTGGACAAAGGGGGACAATAAAAAATTTATCGTCTCTTCTATTGCAGGTGCCGGCTGCATTGCATTGAATTTTATTTTTCACCATGCTGAAAAGCTTCCAACCAGAATGCCATTCGGGCTCAACCGTACCGTTACTTATTTTATCCGGATGGCAGGGGCGCATTTCGACTTTGATAATAGCTGGTGGATCGGAATGATCGTTCTTGCCGTCCTCGCCTGGCTCATTATCACCATGCCAAAAAAGCCGCGGGAATGGAGTAACGCCGGGATCATCTGCATTCTTGCATTTGCCGTCGGGACGATGCTTTTGGCGGCTTATTTCCGGGGTAATACTTCCGACGCGCAGTTCCAGACATCGAGGTATCTGATCTATCCCCAGCTGATGATAGCGGGTATCGTTGCCCTGCTGTTTAATAAATTCAGGACCGGGCTCTGGCAAAAGGGATGTATGGCTGGTCTCCTGCTGGTAATGCTGCCAACTTATAAACATAATTATCAGTTCGGGAAATTGGGATTCGAAAGAACGCAAATGAGGGCAACCCTGATCCGGTATTGGCATCCTCATCCTGATAAAGCGGCACAAATATGCAGGGAGGCTTGTGACAAAGGGGTGTATTGCATAGAGGACAACCGTTAGGTCCTTATCGCCCAAAGAGTTTTTCTACATAATCCGGCCTGAACTCGATAAAGGTAGGGTCCCCGCCGGGCGTCACATTGTGCTGAGTGCAGGCGAAGAGGTCATTGACGAGCATGCGCATCTCTTTTTCGGAGAGCGCGGTATTGGGCTTGATGGCCTGCTGCCGGGCCATGGTCCGGATCAGCCGTTCACGCCGGGAGAAGCGTATCTCGCTGGTAAAATTCTTGAACTGTTCGAGCAGGTTCTCGAGCGCGGCCTTGTCGTCGCCATGACCGGTGTCCGCCGGCGTACCCTGGATAATATAGCTATCCTTGCCAAACGGTTCTATCGTATAGCCCAGCTGGTTAAGGTCGGGCAGCAGCTCGCTCAGCAGGATAGCATCCGGCGCGGACAGCGACAGGGTCGTTGGGAACAGGCTTTTCTGGCTGGGTATCTGTTTGCCGACGGCTGCCGCCTTGTAGCGTTCGTAGAGGATGCGTTCGTGCGCGGCCTGCTGGTGGATGATGATAAAGCTCCTGGTCGTCGGGGTAGAGATGTAAGTTTTCAGCAGCTGCTGCAGCGGTGCGTCCTCCAGGGGCATGATCGGTTTTGCCGGAATATTACCGCCCATCGCGCCAGCGCCTGTTCCCGCTGCACCCGCCGACCCGCCTCCAGCCCCTGTCTGTCCCTCAACGGGCCGCGAACCCTTTTGTATATCTCCCGCGAGCGCCCCCAGGTCACGATCTTCGGTATTGAGCCGGCCCTGGGCAGGCTGGCTATCCGCCGGTCCCTCATAGAAGTCCTTCCAGTGCCGGAGCTCGCTCTTATTGGTAGGCTCGATAAAATGGGCCTGGTTCTTTTTGGTAAAGGTCTGGTAGAGGGACGAGGAGGTGACCTCCGCCTTCTTTTCGTCTGTGACGGGCTTGTTGACCGCGTCCAGCCGCTGGATCGACGGGTCCAGGTCGAAATCCAGGGTCGGCGTCACGCTGAACTGGGCCAGCGCGTGCTTGACGGCCGCCTGGACAAAGGCATAGACGATCTTCTCGTCCTCGAATTTTATCTCCTGTTTGGTCGGATGAACGTTGATGTCTACCTGCTCGGGGTCGAGGTCGATGAACAGCACGTACAGCGGGTAGCTCTCCTGGGGGATCATGTCCTTGTACGCGCTCATCACGGCGTGGTTGAGGTAGGCGCTGCGTATAAACCTGTTGTTGACAAAGAAATACTGGTCTCCCCTTGTCTTTTTCGCCGTTTCCGGCTTGCCGACGAAGCCGTAGATATTGAGGTAGTCGGTGTTCTCCTGTACCGATACCAGGCGCGGAGCCTGCGAGCTGCCCAGTATCTGGACGATCCGTTGCTTGAGGCTTCCCTTTTCGAGGTGCATCAGCTCCTGCCCGTTGCTGGTCAGGGAGAAGAAGATCGACGGAAAGGCCAGCGACACGCGGATGAACTCGTCGACGATATGTCGCATCTCTGCCGGATTGCTTTTCAGGAAATTCCTCCGGGCCGGGACGTTGAAGAAGAGGTTCTTCATCGCGATGCTGCTGCCCGTGGGGAGCGCCGCGGGCTCCTGGCGGACGACCCGGCTGTTCTCTATCTCGATGCAGGTACCCGTCTCGTCCTCAGGTCTTCTGGTCTTCAGCTCGACCTGCGCCACGGCGGCTATGGATGCCAGGGCTTCGCCCCGGAAACCCATCGTCCGGATATGGAAAAGGTCGTCGATATTGCGGATCTTGGAAGTCGCATGGCGTTCGAAAGCCATCCTTGCATCCGTCTCGCTCATTCCTTTTCCATTGTCCACTACCTGTATCAGCTGTTTGCCGGCGTCCTGTATGAAGAGCCGGATCTCGGTGGCGCCGGCGTCGACGGCATTCTCGAGCAGCTCTTTCACGGCGCTGGCCGGCCGCTGGATCACTTCTCCCGCCGCTATCTGATTGGCGATGTTATCGGGCAATAATTGAATTATGTCTGGCAATTCTACCTTATTTTAGTGCAATTTACGCCTCCGATATGAGAAAAATCATCCTTGTATTACCCTTTGTAGCAGGCATGTTCCAGGGTTTTTCCCAGTCCGGTACCAAACTTCAGGCCGACGCCTGGGTCGACAGTGTTTTCAAGACCCTTTCCCCCGATGAGAAGATCGCCCAGCTGATGGTTGTGCGGGGCTCCGGGATCGACCCAACGACCCACCGCGCCGTATTCTATGACCAGCAGGTGGAGGAAGCCGTACGTAAGTACAATGTGGGCGGCATTTGTCTGTTCCAGGGCGATCCGCTCAGCCAGGCCGATCATATCAACTACTACCAACGCAATACGCGTACCCCAATCCTCTTTTGTATCGACGCGGAGAACGGTCTGGGCATGCGTATGGACAGCGTCGGGGGATTACCCCGGCAAATGATGCTGGGCGCTACCAGCGATCCCGCGCTGATCAACCGGTACGGGCAGCTGGTCGGCCGCCAGTGCCGGCGCATCGGCATCCAGGTAAACTACGCGCCGGTGGTCGACGTGAACAATAACCCCGACAACCCGGTGATCAACGACCGGTCCTTTGGGGAAGACAAATACAAGGTAGCCGACTACGGCGTTCAATATGTCAGGGGGATGCAGGCCGAAGGCGTCATGGCCTGTGCCAAACACTTCCCGGGTCACGGCGACGTATCGGTGGACTCCCACTTCGATCTGCCGGTGATCAATAAAAGCAAAAAGCAGCTGGATTCGCTGGAGCTCTATCCTTTCCGGGCGCTTTTTGATGCCGGTGTCGGCAGCGTGATGATCGCACACCTCTATATTCCGTCCATCGACGACGAGCCCAACCGCGCCACTTCCCTCTCCCGTAACAATGTGACAAAGCTGCTCCGCAAGCAGCTGCACTATAAGGGGATCAGCTTTACGGATGCGCTGGAAATGAAAGGCGTGGCAAAATATTTTCCCGACGGGGACGCTTCCGTGCAGTCGCTTATCGCCGGCAATGACATGCTTTGCCTCCCCGGTGATGTAGGCCAGGCGCTGGAAAAGATCAATGCGGCCATCAGGGAGAAAAAGCTCAAATGGAAAGACATCGACGAGCGGGTCAAAAAAGTGCTGTACGCCAAGTACCATCTCGGACTGGCCGATTGGCAGCCCGTGAATAAAGCCCATCTGACGGCCGACCTCAACGCCGGTATCACGGAAATGCGGCATGACGTGGCCGTCGACGCGCTGACCGTCCTGCGTGAAGACCCGGCTGTCTTCCCCTTGCGATCCACTGCGCAGACCGGCGATGCAGGGCATGGCGTCGACCTGGTGGGTACCGGGCTGACCGTTAAAAGAAAAAAGGAGAAGAAGATCGCCTACGTCGGGATGGGGCTGACAGAAGACAATGCCTTCAGCCGTCGCATGCGTGACGACTACAATGCCCATGTCTATTTCTTCGACTATGATCTCGACAGCGCCAAGGCGGCCGCGGCGCTGCAGCTGCTGAGCGGACGTTATGAGGCGGTGGTGATCGGCATGCACAACTACGCGCGCTTCCCCGCCCGCAACTTCGCGATCAGCAGCCCCGCCGCCTGGCTGCTGCATGAGCTGCAGCAGAACGAAAAGGCGATCACCTTTTTCTTCGGCAATCCCTATGCGATAAAGAACAGCTGCGGCTCCCGGACGCTGATCGCCTGCTACGAAGACGATTCTGTTACACAGACGGTTGCGGCCGATCTGCTCAACGGCAAATTCAGCGCCCGGGGCCGTCTGCCGGTATCTGTATGCGACGAATGGAAGGCCGGGGCCGGCATCGTGCCGGTGCGGGCGCTGAAGGAGGTGTCGCCTTTTGTGGTGGGCCTGGATTCGGTGAAGCTGGAAAAAATAGACGCGATCGCCAATGAAGCCATCGCACAAAGGGCCGCGCCCGGCTGCGTAGTGCTGGTAGCCAAAGACGGAAGGATCGCCTATGAAAAGGCCTTTGGCTATATGACCTACGACCGGACGGAACCCGTCTATCCCGAAACGATCTATGATATGGCGTCCTGCACCAAGATATGTGCGACGACGGTCAGCGTGATGAAGCTCTATGACGAAGGCCGTCTCGATCTGCAGAAGACGCTCGGCGACTACCTGCCCTGGGTAAAAGGCAGCGACAAGGATACGCTGCGGCTCTGGGATATTCTGCTGCACCAGGCCGGACTCGTCCCGGACGTGGTGTTCTACAAAGAGATTGTCGATACGACCAAAGAGCAGAATCCCTTCCCCGGCTTTTTTACACCCGTGCCCGACAGCACGCACGGAGTACGGGTCGCAGCGAACATGTATCTGCGCAACGACTGGCGGGATACGATGAACCTGCGCATCGTCCAGAGCCACCTTTTACCGCGGAAATACATCTACAGCGATAACGATTTCATTTTCCTCGGGATGGTCGTAGAGGCGATCAGCGGGATGACGCTCGACCAGTACGTCAAAAAAACATTCTATGATCCGCTGGGGATGACGGTAGCCGGCTTCAAGCCGCGTGATCGGTTCCCGGTGTGGCGCATAGCCCCGACGGCCGACGAGCCCATCTTCCGTCACCAGCTGATCCGCGGTGACGTTCACGACCCCGGTGCGGCGATGTTCGGCGGTGTTGCCGGCCACGCCGGTCTCTTTAGTGATGCCTATGACCTTGCGGTCCTCGAGCAGATGCTTCTCAACGGCGGCAGGATGAACGGCATCACCTTTTTCAAGCCGTCGACCATCCAGCTCTTCACTGGATATCACAGCGATATCAGCCGCCGCGGCCTCGGCTTTGACAAGCCGGAAAAGGACAATGCCCATCGCAAGGAGCCCTATCCCTGTCTGTCCGCGTCGCCGGAAACTTTCGGCCACACGGGCTTTACGGGCACCTGCGTCTGGGTGGATCCGAAGTACAACCTGATCTTTATCTTCCTTTCGAACCGGGTCAATCCGATAGAGAATAACCCGCGGCTTTCGGCTCTGAGCATCCGCGGACGTATCCAGGAGACGGTATACCAGGCGATGGGAGTGGATGCGGGCGCGACGCAACCGCCAGGGGTTCACAATAAAAAGAAAAAGAAGAAGAGGGGTTAGGTCATTCCTTTATCTTCTCGACTATCTTCTTCAGATTTTTAGCGTAGTACTTACAAGCCGGCCTTAACCCGCACTGCTCGCATTTGGGCGTGCGCGCCACGCAGATATAGCGTCCGTGAAGAATGAGCCAGTGATGGGCGATATGAACGAGGTCGCGGGGGATGAACTGGAGGAGCTGTTTTTCCGCGGCGAGCGGTGTCCTGGCGTTCAGCGTGAGGCCGATGCGCGCCGAGACGCGAAAGACGTGGGTGTCGACGGCCATGTTGGGCTGGTTGTCGACGACGGAGGTGATGACGTTGGCGGTCTTGCGTCCGACGCCGGGCAGCTGGATGAGCTCTTCGACGGTAAGGGGCACCTGGCCATGGAATTTCTCCACGAGCATCCGGGCCATGCCGATGAGGTGTTTAGTCTTGTTGTTGGGGTATGAAATGCTGCGGACCAGCGGGAACAGCTCCTCAAAGCTGGCCTGGGCGAGGGACTCCGGGTCGGGGTACCGCTCGAAGATGGCCGGAGTCGTCATATTGACCCGCTTGTCTGTGCACTGCGCAGACAGGATCACCGCTACCAGCAGCTGGTAAGGGCTGTCATATAGAAGCTCTGTCTCTGCGTCAGGATTATGCTTGCTGAAGTAGTCCAGTACGAATTGAAATCGTTCCTTTCTGGTCATTAAAGAGGATTCAATGACCGCGAATTTACGTCAATTTATGGAGTACAAAGGCGGCTTGGCAACGATTAGTGGTGCGATACGGAGGGTTCCTGTATGGCGGTCTTTCTCGCATACTCCATCACACGCATGATAACTTCCATACGAGGGGCCACAATAACCTTATCCAGTTCTTCTGTTGAAGATCGCAGAACTTCCAATTTTTCCCGAAGCATCCAGTCTTCCTTCAGGGCAGCATCAATCGCCACCGTTAATTCCGGGGAAGACTCTTTATACAAATACCGCAAAAGATCCTCCGGTGTAAAGAGTGTCATAGGCAAAACCATTTAATGTCCTAATAAATTCCGAAAGCAGTAAAAGTGAAACGTCCTCTATAAAAACGGGATTTGGATTGGGATATTGTCCGTTAAGAAATTATTATGAGCCTTTTCTTAAGGGTTCCGGCCGTCCGGACAGAATATCCATTTTTTAGTCAGAAAGGGTATGCCGCCGGGAGAACAGCCGGTCCGCCTGGTCTGCGGACTGGGGCGGGAGAGTACAAAATGTTGATCGTCAGTGTTTTTCTGCAGGTTTTTGGTCCCGTATCAGAAAAAGATCTTCGTTGTCCCGTTTCATAAAATATTTTTCACGGGCGTACTTTTCCAGCAGTGCCGGATTGGTCTTCAGCTGGTCGAGCTCCTGCCTGGTGAGGGCGATCTGCTGCTCATAGTACTTCTTGCTCTGCTGCAGCTTAACCAGCTCTCCCTTCTCCCGGAAATGGCTCGTAATGAGGTCCCGGTTATCAAAGAACAGTATCCACACAGTAAATCCAACGCCTGTGAGCAGGTACTTGTTCTTGAGAAAAGGAGGGATATGTGTTAAAATTTTCATTATTGTCCTGAGCCGGCGCTGCTGCCCGGCTTTAATAAAGGGGCCCGGACCAAGGTCCGGGCCTGACTAAGCTACAACTATTTCTTGAATTTGATACGTCCCTTCGGATAAATTGCCACATCACCAAGCTCTTCTTCGATGCGCAGCAGCTGGTTGTATTTTGCCAGCCGGTCCGTACGGGAGGCGCTGCCGGTCTTGATCTGACCGCAGTTGAGGGCTACGGCGAGGTCAGCGATCGTGGTGTCCTCGGTCTCACCGCTGCGGTGGCTCATAATGGTTGTATAACCGTGAGTCTGAGCAAGTTGTACAGCGTTGATCGTTTCCGTGACGGTGCCGATCTGGTTGACCTTGATCAGGATGCTGTTGGCTACGCCGCGGTCGATACCTTTCTGGAGAATTTTTGTATTCGTGACGAAGAGGTCGTCGCCGACCAGCTGTACCTTGTTACCGATGGCGTCGGTCAGCTTTTTCCAGCCGTCCCAGTCTTCTTCCGCCATCCCGTCCTCGATGGAGATAATGGGGTATTTGTTCACCCAGGAGGTCCAGTAGTCCACCATCTGGTCGCTCGTCAGCTCTTTGCCGCTGCTCTTGTAGAATTTGTACTTGCCGTCCTTGTACATCTCGCTGCTGGCGGCGTCGAGGGCGATGCCGATCTGGCTGCCCACTTTGTAGCCTGCTGCTTCGATGGCCGCGAGGACCGTCTCGATGGCCTCTTCGTTGCTCTGGATATCGGGGGCAAAGCCGCCTTCGTCGCCGACGTTGGTGCTATAGCCTTTCTTCTTTAGAACGGATTTCAGCTGGTGGAAGATCTCCACGCCCCAGCGGAGGCCTTCGCTAAAACTCTCAGCGCCTACGGGGACGATCATATATTCCTGGTAGTCGATCTTGTTGTCCGCGTGTACCCCTCCGTTGAGGATATTCATCAGGGGCATCGGAAGAATGGTGCCGTTGGTCCCGCCGAGATAGCGGTAGAGGGGCAGCTTGCTTTCTTTTGCGGCTGCTTTTGCTACGGCCATGGAGACGGCGAGCAGCGCATTGGCGCCTAATTTCCCTTTGTTCTCGGTGCCGTCCAGCTCGATCAGGCGGGCGTCGAGGGAGGCCTGTTCGTTGACCGGGAAACCGATCAGCTGGTCGGCGATGATATCGTTGACATTGGCCACTGCTTTCAGGACCCCTTTTCCGCCAAAGACATTTTTATCTCCGTCTCTCAGCTCAACTGCTTCATGGATACCGGTGGAGGCGCCACTGGGCACTGCGGCGCGGCCGCGATGGTTGTTTTCCGTAACGACGTCGACTTCGACGGTAGGATTACCCCGGCTGTCTAAGATCTGTCTTGCATGGATGTCGGCAATGTAGCTCATGTTGG
>Ga0207695_10000864_pt1 | contig 55428 bp, 41 predicted proteins | sample KBSC54metaG_FD_184354 | JGI IMG/M metagenome (GOLD analysis project Ga0207695, IMG submission 184354) | Corn rhizosphere microbial communities from Kellogg Biological Station, Michigan, USA - KBS C5-4 metaG (SPAdes) (version 2) | ecosystem: Host-associated > Plants > Roots > Rhizosphere > Soil...
ACATGACCGACGAGGAGCACAAGCGCCAGGTCCTGCGCATGCTCGAAAAGTCCCTCGCTCACGATCATGCCAAGACCACCGTCTACGAAATGACGCAACTGGGCTTGGTACAGATGACGCGCAAGCGCACGATGGAAAGCCTGGAACGCCAGCTGTGCGAGCCGTGTTCGACCTGCGAAGGCCGCGGCAGCGTGAAGACCGCGGAAACCGTGACCTACGAAATCTTCCGCGAGATCACGCGCGCCGTGCGCCAGTTCGAAGCGAAGAAACTGCTCGTGCTCGCCGCGCCGAAAGTCGTCGCACGTATCCTCGACGAGGAATCCGCCGCGGTCGCGGAACTGGAAGAGTTCATCGGCAAGACCATCCGTTTCCAGCCCGAGGAGCATTACGCGCAGGAGCAGTACGATGTTGTTCTGCTCTAGGCTCGTCATTCCCGCGAAGGCGGGAATCCGCTTCTTGTTTGTGCGACTCAAGCAAGAACCGGATTCCGGGCTCCGCCTGCGGCGGTCCCGGAATGACGGTGTCTCATCGTGATCTGGCGCCGCCGCATCCATCGCGCGCGCCTGTGGCTGCAGGCATTGTTTGCCTCGTTCTTGATCCTGATTGCGGTCGTCATCGGCATCACGCAGATCGCGTTGCCGTGGATCGCCAGCCATCCGGATCGCATCAGCGCATTCCTGAGCGAACGCCTGAAACGGCCGGTCAAGCTCGATGGCGTGGAAGGGCGCTGGGAAGGCGGCGGGCCGCTGCTGATCCTGCATGGCGTGCACATCAGCGGCGCAACTCCCGATCAGCCGCCGGTCAGCGCGATCCCGCAGGCGGAGTTGAAAATCAATTTCTTCTCGCTGTTTCACCGTAATCAGGCCTGGAACGAGTTCCGCCTGGTCGGACTGGATCTGCATCTGCTGCGTGACGACGCGGGCAACTGGGCATTGCAGGGTTTCGGCAATTCGGATTCGAACAAGGATGCCGACAATTCGCTGCTGCTGAACCTCGGCGCGCTCGTGTTGCGCGACATGCATCTGACGATCGACGATCCGGCGGCGAATCGCCACCTTGCGCTCGGCGCCGACGAAGTACGCCTGCTCAATTCCGGAACCGAGCATCGCGCGGTCGCGCGTTTGCGCAGCATGGAGGCGGCGAAGTCGCCGATCGACGTCGTCGTGCGCTACAACGCCGACGACCACACCGGCGAACTGTATTTCGGCGGTCAACAGCTTGATCTCGCCGCGCTGCTGCATGGCTTCGCTCCGGGCGGGCTGGAACTCACGCAGGGCAATGGCCAACTGCAGGTGTGGAGCGAGTGGAACCACGACCGCCTGCAGCTGGCGCGTGTCGAACTCGACCTGCACGGCGTCGTGTTGACCACGCCGACACCGATTGATCTGGACGACCATCGTCAGATCGTGCCGCGCTCGGGCTTCGATCGCCTCGCCTTCGGCATGCGCTGGCAGCGCAGCGAACATGGCTGGCAGCTCGACGTCGCCGACCTCAACGTCGCTCGCTTCGGCGAAACGGCGCCGCCGGCGAATATACATGTGGAAAAATCCCGGCCGGACCAGAGCGCACCGGCAAGTTATCTGGCGCGGGTTGCCGACATGGACATCTCCGCGCCCGCGACGATTGCGATGTTCAGCGACACGCTCGGGGCGCCGTTGCGCCGCTGGCTGTATCTGGCCGATCCAGTCGGCATCGTGCAAGCGGCGACGTTGCGCTGGGGCAGCGCGCAAGACTATGCCGTTACCGCGACATTCCGCGACGGCGCCTGGCACGCGGTCGACAAGCTGCCGGGCGTGAGTGGCATCGGCGGCACGCTGCTCGGCGATCAGGATGCGTTCAATTTGCAACTGCCGGCACACAACGCATTCGGCGTCGACGAACCGAAAGTGTTCCGCCAGCCGCTGGAGTTCTCGGAATTCAGCGGCGAAGTCGCCGTGTATCGCGGCGACGCCGGCTGGCGCATCGAAACCGATGCGATCGATTTCGAAGGTGCGAGGTTCGGTGGCCAGTTGCGCGGCGCGGTCGATCTGCACGACGACGGAAGCAAGCCTTCGCTGGATCTGGCGGCGCTGATTCGCCACGCCGAAGTGCCCGCGTCACATCTGTTCTGGCCCATCAACATCGTGCCGCCGCCGGCCGTGCGTTGGCTCGACCGTGCGCTCGATGCCGGCACGATCCGCTCCGGGCGCGCGGCCTTCCACGGCAATCTCGCCGATTGGCCATTCCGCAATTTCGCCGGGCGTTTCGAAGCGCGCGCCGAAGTGGAGGACTTGCGTCTGCATTATCTGGACGACTGGCCGTCGATCGAGCACGGCCACGCGCTGGCGACGTTCGTCAACGTCGGTTTGCACGTGGAAGCCGATGCCGGCGCGATTCTCGGCAACAGAATCGGCTTGTCCACGGCGGAGATCGCCGATCTCGGCGAACCCTTGCTCGACCTGGAAATGAGCGGCGCAGGCTCCGGCCACGACTTGCTCAACTTCGTCAAGGTTTCGCCGCTCGGCACGCGTTTCGGACCGCAACTGCTTGGCGTCGACGCCAGCGGCCAGGGCAAGGTCGATCTGCATCTGAACGTGCCGATCAAACACGCGGCGGATATGAAGCTTGTCGGCGCGGCGCTGATGAGCAACTCCGATCTGAGCGACGCGAAGTACGGCTTGAAACTGGAAAAATCCAACGGCAAGGTGCGTTTCAGCAAGGACGGACTTTCCGCGGACGATTTGGCGACCACGTTTCAGGGTCAGCCCGCGCAATTCAGCCTGATGGTCGGCGCCTTCACCGCCGATCCGCGGCATGCCGTCGAGGCCAACCTCAGCGTGAATCTGCCCGCGCGCAGCGTCCTCGCGTACGCGCCGCCGCTCGTCGCCTACGCAGAGCACGTGACCGGCAACGCCGATTGGAACGCAAGTTTCAGTGCGGACAGTGGCGACAAGGGCGGGCAACGTCTCGTGCTTACTTCGAACTTGCGCGGCGTGGCTTTGGACTTGCCGGAGCCGTTGCGGAAATCGGCGGAATCGGACTGGCCGTTGCAAGTCACGCTCGGGGTGCCGCTGCTCGGCGGCAGCCTGGATTTGTCGCTCGGCGATTTGTTGCGCGTGCACGGCCGGCTGCCGACGCTGAAGGATCCGTTCGCCGCCGAAGCGATTTTCGGCGGCAAGAGCAGTCGCGCGCCGCTGCCGGAGCGCGGTTTCGTCATCGGCGGCACGGCGGCGGCGCTGGATCTCTCCGGCTGGATGGATTTCGCCACCGGCAACGGCGGCGACAACGGCATGCTCGCCGGCGTGGACCTGCACACGGCGTCGCTGCGCGCCTATGAGCGCGATTTCGGCGCCGGCGAATTCACGCTGACGCCGACCAAGGACGGTCTCGATCTCGGCTTTCGCGGTGCGAATATCGAAGGCGGCCTGCAAGTGCCGTCGACGGCCGCGCGCAAACGCGGCATCACGGCGCGCTTCGCCAAGCTGCATTGGCCGGAGTCCAAGGACAGCGACGGCGCCGAAGCGTCCGGCCAGAATCCGGCCGCGCTGCCGGCGCTGCACATACAGATCGACGACATGCGCCTGGGTCAGGCGAACTTCGGCGAGACCACGCTCGAAAGTTATCCGATCAGTGGTGGCACGCATTTCGAACAGGTCAGCACGCATTCGGACAATGTCGAGATGCGCGCGCACGGCGATTGGACCGGAACCGCAACCGCCGATCATTCCGCGTTCTCGATCGATTTTTCCGCGCGCAATCTCGGCCGCATGCTCGACGCATTCGGCTATGCCGGCGCCGTCGACGGCGGCGCGACGGTGGCGCACGTCGAGGGTTCCTGGGCCGGGGCACCGTCGATGTTCGCGCTCGCACGCCTGAACGGCACGCTCAAGGTCTCGGTGCGCGAAGGCCGTATTCCGGACGTCGATCCCGGCGCCGGCCGCATCTTCGGCTTGTTCAACCTCGGCGCACTGCCGCGCCGGCTGTCGCTGGATTTCGGCGACTTCTTCAAATCCGGATTCAGTTTCGATTCGATCGAAGGCCAGTTCACGCTCAAGGACGGTAACGCGTTCACCAGCGACCTGCAGGTGAAAGGACCGGCCGCCGACATCAAGGTCAACGGCCGCACCGGATTGAAGACGAAAGATTACGACCAGACCATGGACGTGACACCGCACGTCGGCAGCACGTTCGTGATCGGCGGCGCGCTCGTCGGCGGCCCGATCGGCGCGGCGGCCGGCGCGGTCCTGCAGGGTCTGTTCAAGGGCGCGATCAACGATGTCGCGCGCGTGCGCTACAGCGTTACCGGCAGCTGGGAAAAACCGGTAATCACGCAATTGTCGAAAGTCACGCGCACGGCAAAGGATTCGAGCAATCCGCCGGCGGTGAAAAAGGACTTGTGAGTCGCCCCGGCGGCTTCATATTAGAATCGACCCCCGCAGTTTTTTCGATTTTCCGATGACCCTACTTGCCCTTGCCGAGCAGCAGTTGCTCAAACCCGGCGGCTTCGCCAGCACCGATCTCGATCGCGTCTTTGCCCAGCTCATGGGGCCGTCGATCGACGCCGCAGACCTGTATTTCCAGCATTCGCGCAGCGAGTCGTGGATGCTCGAGGACGGCATCGTGCGCGACGGCAGCCATTCGATCGAGCAGGGCGTCGGCGTGCGCGCGGTCAGCGGCGAGAAAACCGGTTTCGCCTATTCCGACGAGATCGTTCTGCCGGAACTGTTGACGGCGGCGCAGAGCGCGCGCGCGATCGCGCAGTCGGGCAATCCTGGCAACGGCCACGCGCTCAGCGCGCGCGAAGCAAAGGCTTTGTACGCGCCGATCGATCCGGTCGAATCGCTCGGCAATGAAGAAAAAATTACACTTTTGCGCGAAGTGGACAAATTCGCGCGCTCGCTCGATGCGCGCGTGACGCAGGTGATCGTGAGTCTGGCGGCTACGCTCGACACCGTGCTGGTCGCCGCCAGCGACGGCACGCTCGCCGCCGACGTGCGCCCGCTCGTGCGCCTGAGCGTGCAGGTGATCGCCGAACAAAACGGCCGCCGCGAACAGGGCAGCGCGGGCGGCGGTGGCCGCTACGGCTACCGCGAACTGCTGGCGAACGGGCGCGCGCACGCGTTTGCACGCGAGGCCGTGCGCGTGGCACTGGTGAATCTCGAATCGGTGCCGGCGCCGGCGGGGAGCATGACCGTCGTACTTGGTCCGGGCTGGCCCGGCGTGCTGCTGCACGAGGCGATCGGCCACGGTTTCGAAGGCGATTTCAACCGCAAGGGCACCTCGGCATTCGCCGGGCGAATGGGCGACAAGGTTGCATCGCCGCTGTGCACCGTCGTCGACGACGGCACGCTGCCGGATCGGCGCGGTTCGCTTTCCGTCGACGATGAAGGCGTGCCGGGCGAATGCACGACGCTGATCGAAAACGGCGTGCTCAAAGGCTACATGCAGGATAAGCTCAACGCGCGTCTGATGGGCATGCGCTCCACCGGCAACGGCCGCCGCGAATCGTTCGCGCACCTGCCGATGCCGCGCATGACCAACACCTACATGCTGCCGGGCAAGAGCGATCCGGGCGAGATCATCGCCTCGGTGCCGCGCGGTCTGTACGCGGTGAACTTCGGCGGCGGCCAGGTCGATATCACGAACGGCAAATTCGTGTTCTCGGCGAGCGAGGCCTATCTGATCGAAAACGGCAAGATCACGCGCCCGGTGAAAGGTGCGACGCTGATCGGCTCGGGACCCGAAGTGCTGACGCGCGTTTCGATGGTCGGCAATGATCTCAAACTTGACGAAGGCGTCGGCACGTGCGGCAAGGAAGGGCAAAGTGTTCCCGTGGGTGTGGGGCAGCCGACATTGAAAATCGATGCGATGACGGTCGGCGGGACCGCGGCGTGACGTGTATGTCATTCCGGCATGGAATGCCGGGATCCGGACCGCATGGATGCAAAAGAAAGCGCGAAGCGAGAGCTTGCCGTCCCTGGCCACTGGATTCGGGCGTTCATGCCGGAATGACGAGCCTAGGTTTCGGCAGCCTCAAGCAGCTTGCGCAGGATGCGGAACAACTCATGAAACGCATGCAACGGCTTGTTCTGCTCGCGTTCGGCGCGTGCGTTGCGCGCGAGTTGGCGCAGGTGCTGGCGGTCGGCTGATGGAAACTGCTGCAGCAGTTCGCTCAATGCGTCGTCGCCTTCCTCGAGCAGGCGCTTGCGCCAGGTTTCGACGTGATGCAGGGCGGCCGATTCGCGGCGCGCGTGACTGCGATCGTGTTCGAGCGCAGCGCGAATCGGCTCGATTTCCGCGTCGTCACGCTTGCGCAACTGCTTGGCGAGGAACTGGGTCTGGCGTTTGCGCGCGATCTGCTGAGTGACGGCACGCGTGCGCACGACCTCGGCGCGCAGATCGTCGTCGAGTGGCAGGTGCGCGAGTTGCGCGTCGGATAACGATGCCAACGTCTGCGCGAGCTTGAGCACGTCCAAGGCCTCGCGACGACGCTGGCTGCGGCTGGGTTCTTCGTCGTGAACCGACTCGTCTTGATCTTCTTGATCGTGCATCATCTTTGAAACGGAAAACTGAAATCGTGAATGCAATCATCGCACACTCGGACGACTCTCTCGCCCAACTCGATCGCCTCGCCAATTTGGCGCAGGACGTCATACGTCGTTGTCGCAGCGCGGGTGCGAGCGAAGCCGAAGTCGGCGCGAGTGTCGACACCGGTTTGAACGTCAACGTGCGCCTCGGCGAAGTCGAAACGATCGAGCACACGCGCGATCGCTCGTTCGGCGTCACCGTGTATTTCGGCAAGCGCAAAGGTTCGGCGAGCACGGCCGACCTCAAGCCCGAGTCGATCGCAAAAACGATCGAGCAGGCGTGCGCGATCGCGCGCTACACCGAGGAAGACCCGTTCACCGGCCTCGCCGATCCGGCGCGTCTGGCCACGCAATTCCCCGATCTGGATCTGTGGCATCCGTGGGCGCTGGCGCCGAATGCCGCGATTGCGCTCGGCAAGGATATCGAAGACGCCGGCCGCAGTTTCGACGGCATTTCCAATTCCGAAGGCGCGACCGTGCAGGCAGGCGAAGCGCTCTCGGTGTACGCCACGTCGGCGGGATTTGTCGGCCGGGAACGCGGCACGCGGCATTCGCTGTCGTGTGCGCTGATCGCCGATGACGACGTCGGCATGCAGCGCGACTACTGGTACGAATCGGTACGCGCGGCCGCGGATTTTCCCGACGCCGCAAGCGTCGGCCGCAAGGCGGCCGAACGTACCCTCGCGCGCCGCAACGCGCGCAAGCTCGACACGCGGGCGTGTCCGGTGCTGTTCGCGCCGGAAGTCGCGCGCGGCCTCGTCGGGCACCTGGTGTCCGCGGTCAGCGGCGGCGCGCTGTATCGCAAGGCGAGCTTCCTCGTCGATCACGCCGGAAAAAAACTATTTCCGAATTTTGTTGAAATAATCGAGCGGCCTCAGCTGCCGCGCGGGCAAGGTTCGGCCGCGTTCGACTCCGAAGGCGTGGCCACCGCCGATCGCGATCTCGTGCGCGGCGGCGTTCTGCAGCGATATGTCCTCGGCAGCTACTCGGCGCGCAAACTCGGCCTGGAAAGCACCGGCAACTCCGGAGGCATCCACAATCTGGTCGTTGCGCCAGGTGCGGACGATTTCGCCGGCATGCTGCGCAAACTCGGCACCGGATTGCTGGTCACCGAAGTGATGGGGCAGGGCGTGTCGATCGTCACCGGCGATTATTCGCGCGGTGCGGCGGGCTTCTGGGTGGAGAACGGCGAAATTGTCTATCCGGTCGAGGAAATCACGATTGCCTCGAACCTGCGCGACATGTTTGCCGGCATCGCGGCAATCGGCAACGACGTGGATCGGCGTTCGCATATCCTGACCGGATCGATCCTGATCGAGAAAATGACGCTCGCGGGAAGCTGATATTCTTGCTGCGTCGGACAGCCAAGGAGTTTCCATGAGCGTTCCTTCAAGTGATGTCACCGCTCCGCCGCCTGCGCCTTCCGGCGTGCCAAGTAACGAAGAGAAGCAATGGGCCTTGTTCGCGCACTTGTCCGCGCTGATCGGCTACATCATTCCGTTCGGCTCGATCATCGGGCCGCTAATCATCTGGCAGGTGAAGAAGAACGAAATGCCGTTCGTCGACAATCAGGGCAAGGAGGCGCTCAATTTCCAGATCACGATGGCGATCGCCGCCCTCATTTGCATTGTGCTGATGCTCGTACTGATCGGACTTCTGCTGATCTGGATTGTGGGTGCCGTCGACCTGATCTTCATCGTTGTTGCCGCTATTTCGGCGAACAACGGACAGGCGTACCGCTATCCGTTCAATTTGCGTCTGGTCAAATAACTAACTGGCGCGCTCGGCGACGTAACGCGCCAAGGCAACGAGTTCCCCGGCCGCCGCGCCAAGCGGGACCAGCGCGGCGACTGCCTGGTCGGTCAGTTGCGCGAGCTGCGCGCGCGAGGCCTCCATGCCGAGAACCGTCGGATACGTCGGCTTCGCGTTGGCGAGGTCCTTGCCAGCAGTCTTGCCCAACGTAGCGCTGTCGCTTTCCACGTCGAGGATGTCGTCGCGGATCTGGAAAGCGAGCCCGATGCCATGACCGTACCGGTCGAGGGCGGCCAGCACGGTTTCGTCCTGGCAGCCGGCCGCGAGTGCGCCCAGGCGCACCGACGCGCGGATCAGTGCACCGGTCTTGTAAACGTGCATGCGTTCGAGTTGCCCGGGTGTCAGCGCCTGGCCGATGGCCGCGAGGTCGAGCGCCTGTCCGCCAGCCATGCCGTTCGCGCCGCAAGCCGCCGCGAGCGTGCGCAACATCTCCACATGTATACGCGGATCGTGCGCGCTGTCGGCGGCGAGGATTTCGAACGCGAGCGCCTGCAGCGCATCGCCGGCGAGGATCGCCATCGCCTCGCCAAATGCGACGTGGCACGTCGGACGGCCACGGCGCAGGTCGTCGTCGTCCATGGCCGGAAGATCATCGTGCACCAGCGAATAAGCGTGGATGATTTCGACCGCCGCGGCGGCGTTGTCGAGGCGATCCGGCGCGGCGCCGAGCGCCTGTCCGGTGACATGGACGAGCACGGGACGCAGGCGCTTGCCGCCGCCGAGTACGGCGTAGCGCATTGCGCGATGCAGGTCAGTAGGCGGCTCGTCTTCGCGCGGCAGCACGCGCGTGAGCACGGCGTCCGCGCGCTCGCTGAATTGGATCAGCGACGCGGGCGGTTCACGGCGTGTCGAGTTCAAAATCTTCGGCGTCGTCTGGATTTTGCGGATCGGACAGCAGCTTCACGCGCAGTTCGGCCTGTTCCAGTGCGGTCTGGCAATTGCGATACAGCGCTATGCCACGTTCGAAGGATTTGAGCGAGTCGTCCAGGCTCTGTTCGCCGTCTTCCATTTTGGCGACGAGTTGTTCCAGTTCGTCGAGCGACTTCTCGAAATCGGCGATCTGGTTGGGTTCGTCGGGTTTGGCTGGCGGCATGGCGCGCAAATTAGCGCAGCGGCGGCAAGGAATCAATGGACAAAGGCGAACCGCGCGCCGTGTTCTGCGCACCATTGCCGGCCGGCTTCGCTGACAAACAAATCGCCGACCGCCAGAAGCGCGTCGCCATCATGGATCAGCGGGATGCGCTCGCGTTGCCAGGGTGGAATTCCGGCGTCCTGCAGCAGCGTGCGCAGTTCGCGTGTGTGGGCGGCGCCGGCCGGTTTGATGTGCTCGCCGCCGCGGCGGTAACACACCCGCAATCGCCCGCGCAGCGGCACAGCGGGCTGCAGCAAAAGTCGCCCACCACCGGGCAGATCGAGCGGCGCGCCCGCCCAACGCGTTTCCCACCCTTGCGGAACGTCCGCGAGTGGCCGCATCGCGTGCAGCAGGTCCCGATACCGCCGCAATTCGGTTTGTTCGAAAGCGATGCACGGCGCCCGATCGGGCTGCGCCTGCAGTTGCCGTTCCAGTTCCATCACGTGAAAGTGCGCCGGCTCGTCCAGGCCGAGCTCGCGCAACCACAGACGCAGCACGGGATCGCGCAGTGCGTCCGGCAACGCCAGCCAGTCGTGCCAAGGCAGCGTCGCGGCGGCCGGGCCGCGCAGGCGCGCCAGCGCCTGCTGCGCCTGGTCGCCGACGAAATCCGCCGCGGCGCGTGCCCAATCCGCACTGTGTGCGAGTGCGGCGGTCGCTTCGGGCCAGCGCTCGGACAATCGTGGCAGAATTTCCTGACGCAGGAAGTTGCGCCGCAATGACGTATCGCTATTGCTCGGATCGTCAATCCAGCGCAAGCCGTGCAACTCGGCGTAACGATGCAGGGCACTGCGCGGCACGTCGAGCAGCGGGCGCCACAAGTATCCTTGTGCAAATTGCCGCAAACGGCGCATGCCGCCGAGACCTTCGGGTCCGGCGCCGCGCAGCAGCTTGAGCAGAATCGTCTCGGCCTGATCGTCGCGGTGCTGCGCCAGCGCGAGGACCTCGCCGTTTCCGAGTGTCCGCGCGAACGCCGCAAATCGCGCCTGGCGGGCCGCGTCCTCCAGGCCCGTGCCGGATGCACGATCGACGTTCGCGTCGTGCGACGACATCGGTACGCCGAGTTCGCGCGCAAGGCGTTCGCACTGGTCGATCCAGAGTTTGCTGTCGGCATGCAGTGAATGATCGACGTGGAGCGCGCGCATCCCGCGCGCACGCGCTGCGGGCAGCTGCGCGAGCGCGTGCAACAGCACGCTCGAATCCATGCCGCCGCTGAATGCCACGGCAATCGGGCCGCCGGGCAATTCGAGCAGGCGTCGTTGCAGAGTTGCGATCAAGGACATGCGCGCATGGTGCCAGAAGTGCTTGCACGCGACAGCCCGCTCGCGCTAGCTTGGTACCGCGCAATCCTGCGCCGGGGAGGGGAACTCATGGTCATCAAACGTGTTGCCGTGCTGAAGCTCGCGATTTTCCAATCGGCTTTGATGGCGGCGTTCGGTCTTATCGCGGCACTGATTTTCATGCTGTTCGGCGCGATGTTCAGCGGTCTTGCCGGTCACCAGGCCGCGGGCGTCATGGGTATCGCCGGCATCGCCATGCTGATCTTCCTGCCGATCATGTACGGCGTGATCGGTTTTATCGCCGGCGCGATCGGCGCGGCGTTGTACAACCTCGTCGCCGGAGTAGTCGGCGGAATCGAAATCGAAGTGGAGTAGGGCGAGTTAGCGCGCCCACTCGCTTTATTACGCCGCCTTGAAGGCGCCGTATCGACGCAGGCGCTTGTAACGCTGATCGAGCAGATTCGCCACGTCGCCGCGTTCGACTTCGGCGAGCTGGTTGAGCAGCACGGCTTTGAGGCGCACCGCGATCGAGTGCGGGTCGCGGTGCGCGCCACCGAGCGGCTCGCGCACGACCTTGTCGACAAGGCCGAGTTCGAGCAGGCGTGTCGCGGTGAGGCCGAGCGCTTCGGCGGCATCCTTGGCTTTTTCCGAACTCTTCCACAGGATCGACGCGCAACCTTCGGGCGAGATGACCGAGTACGTCGAGTATTGCAGCATGACCGTGCGATCGCCGACGCCGATGGCCAGCGCGCCGCCGGAACCGCCTTCGCCGATTACCGTGCAAATGATCGGCACGCGCAGCTCGGACATTTCCAGCAGGTTGCGTGCGATCGCTTCGGACTGGCCGCGTTCCTCGGCGCCAACGCCCGGATACGCGCCCGGCGTATCGATGAACGTGAGGATCGGCAGCCTGAAACGCTCTGCGAGTTTCATCAACCGCAGCGCCTTGCGATAGCCTTCCGGCCTCGGCATGCCGAAGTTGCGCCGGATCTTGGATTTCGTATCGCGGCCCTTCTGGTGGCCGATCACGACGAATGAGCGGCCGTCGATGCGCGCCAGGCCGCCGACGATCGCCGCGTCGTCCGCATACGCGCGGTCGCCGGCGAGCTCGTGGAATTCTTCGCAGATCGCCTGCACGTAATCGAGCGTATATGGCCGCGCCGGGTGACGCGCGAGTTGCGCAATCTGCCACGGCGTGAGGCTCTTGAAGATGTCCGCGGTCTTGCGCTTGAGCTTGTCTTTGAGCTTGCCGACTTCTTCTTCAATGTTGAACGCCTGCCCGTGGCTGGCGTGGCGCAGCTCCTGGATCTTGCCTTCCAGCTCGGCAATCGGCTGTTCGAAATCGAGGAAGTTCGGGTTCATTTCATGCCGCAAGCGGGAAGATGCCCGCACAAAGGGCGCAAGTATAGCGAAGTCGCGACACCAGAGTGCAGCTCAGCCCGCGTTGCCGGTCTTGCCCAATATCAGCTCCGCCCCGCGCACCCCCGGCAGCGCTTCCAGAGCACGCTTGAGGTCCGCGGTGGCGCGTACGCGCCATTCGGCGCCGAGTTCGATATCCGCATTGCCGCTGGCGTTGCCGTAGCTCAGGCGCAGCGCGGTATTGCCGCCGCGGAACCCGCTGAGCGCTCCGCGCAACGTCGCCGGGAAATTGGCATCGACGCCGTTGAGCTTCACACGCAGCAGGCGCGCGTTGCGTTCGCAGGCGTCATTGAGCGTGAGCACGCGGCGCGCGCGGATGCGCAAGGCCCCGGCGAATTCGTCGAACGCGAGTCCGCCTTCGACGACAAGAATCGCGTCGCGCGTGAGCAGTTCGCGGAATTCGAAGAACGCTTCGCGAAACAAGCTGACTTCGATGCGTCCGCTCCAGTCTTCCAGTTGCACGAAGGCCTGGTTGTCGCCGCGCTTGCGCAGATCGACAAGCTGGCCGGCGACGATCCAGTTGGTCTCGACCGCACGGCGGAAGCGATTGCCATCGTCATCGCCGCGCGTTTTTTGCGGCGGCGTATAGCGCTGCGCGATCTCGCCGATCGGGCACGTCCCTAGCTGCGTGAGCACCTCCCGCCAGGATTCGGTCGGATGCCCGGAAAGATAATAGCCGAGCGTGTCGCGTTCGCCGGCCAGGCGCTGCTCGACCGGCCAGTCGGCGATCGATACCAGCTGCAGCGCGGGCGCCGGCGTTGCGCTGGCGGCGCCGAACATGTCGTTCTGTCCCGCCGCCGCATCGCGTGCGTGCTGTTCGGCCGCGCGCAGGCATTCGGGCAATTGCGCGATCAGGCTTGCGCGGTTTTGCGCAAGCGCGTCCATCGAACCGCTGAGAATCAGCGCTTCGAGCACGCGCTTGTTGAGTTTTCCGGTGTCGATGCGCGTGCAGAAATCGGCGAGATCGCGGAACGCGCCGCCGCGCGAGCAGGCGTCGACGATGCTGTCCACCGCGCCGCGGCCGACGCCTTTCACGGCGCCCAATCCATAGCGTATCGTTTTCGCCTCGATCGCCTCGAACATGAAACCCGAGGCGTTGACGTCAGGCGGCAGCACGGTCAGTCCGAGCGCACGCGCTTCGCCGAGGAAAGTGACGACCTTGTCGGTGTTGTCCATATCGGAAGACAGCACTGCGGCCATGAATTCGGCGGGGTAGTGCGTCTTCAGCCACGCGGTCTGGTACGAGACGAGCGCATAGGCGGCGGCGTGCGACTTGTTGAAGCCGTAGCCGGCGAATTTCTCCATAAGATCGAAAATCGCGTCGGCGCGACCGGCGGAAAGTCCGTTCGCCGCGGCGCCGTCGCGGAATACCGCACGCTGCTTGGCCATTTCGGCGACGTTCTTCTTGCCCATCGCCCGGCGCAGCAGATCGGCGCCGCCGAGCGTGTAGCCGCCGACGATCTGCGCCATCTGCATGACCTGTTCCTGATAGACCATGATGCCGTAGGTCTCTTTCAGGACGGGCTCGACGCGCGCATCGGGATACTCGATCGCCTCGCGGCCCTGCTTGCGCGCGCAGAAACTCGGAATCAGCTCCATCGGGCCTGGACGATACAGCGAGACCAGCGCGATGATGTCCTCGAAGCAGTCGGGCCGTGCGTCCTTGAGCATGCCCTGCATGCCGCGGCCTTCGAGCTGGAACACGGCGACGGTTTGTGCCTTTTTCAGCAATGTATACACGGCCGCGTCGTCCAGCGGCAGCGTGGTGATATCGAGCGGCGGTTCGGCAGCGGCTGCACGACGGACGTTGATCGCCTTGACCGCCCAATCGATGATCGTCAACGTGCGCAGGCCGAGAAAGTCGAACTTGACGAGGCCGACGGCTTCGACATCGTCCTTGTCGAATTGCGTGACCACGCCGTCGCCGCCGCCTTCACTGTAAAGCGGGGCGAAGTCGGTCAGCGCGCTCGGCGCGATGACGACGCCGCCGGCGTGCTTGCCGGCATTGCGGATGAGGTCTTCGAGGCTGCGCGCGAGGTCGACGAGTTCGCGCACATCGTCTTCTGCCTCATAGCGCGCCCTGAACTCGGCGACGATGCGGCTGGAATCTTCGCGCGCGCGCTCGCTGAAACCGAGCGCATCGTCGAGCGTCAGCGGATCGGTCGGTTTGAGCGGAATCAGCTTGGCGATCTGATCGACTTGTCCGTAGCCCATGCCGAGCACGCGGCCGGCATCGCGCAGCACGGCTTTTGCCGCCATCGTGCCGTAGGTGATGATTTGGCTGACCTTGTCGCGGCCGTATTTGTGCGCGACGTAATCGATGACTTCGTCGCGGCGATCCATGCAGAAGTCGACGTCGAAGTCCGGCATCGACACGCGTTCAGGGTTGAGGAAGCGCTCGAACAGCAAGCCGTAGCGCAAGGGATCCAGGTCGGTTATGCCCAGACTCCACGCGACCACGGAACCGGCGCCCGAGCCACGGCCGGGCCCGACCGGAATGCCGTGGCGTTTCGCCCAGTTGATGAAATCGGCGACGATGAGGAAATAGCCCGGGAAACCCATCTTGACAATGACGTCGAGCTCGCGCTCGAGACGCTGCGCGTATTCGTCGCGCGTAAAGCCGGTGGCGAGTCCCTGCTTCGCCAGGCGCATTTCCAGTCCTGCGCGAGCCTGGCTGTGGATGTAGGTGTCTTCAGTGTCGTGCGCCGGCACTGGAAACGCCGGCAGGTAGTACTTGCCGAACGAAAGTTCCAGATTGCAGCGCTTGGCGATCTCCACGCTGTTGGCGAGCGCTTCCGGCAGATCGGCGAAGAGCGCGGCCATTTCTTCGGCCGATTTCAGATATTGTTCGGATGTGTAATCGCGTGGCCGTTTCGGATCGTTGAGCAGCCGGCCCTGGTGAATGCACACGCGTGCTTCGTGCGCTTCGAAGTCGTCGCGTGCGAGGAAGCGCACATCGTTCGTTGCCACGACCGGACAATCGAGCGTGGCGGCCAGTTGCAGGGCGGCTTCCAGATACCGTTCTTCGTCCGCATGCCGGGTGCGCGTAATCTCGACATACCAGCGATCGTCGAAGTGGTGCAGCCATTCGCGTGTGCGCGCCAGCGCCGCGTCGTACCGTCCGGCGAGCAGAAGTTGCCCGAGGTCGCTGTGACGTCCGGCAAGCGCGATCAAACCCTCGCTGCTTCCGGCGAACCACGCCGGATCGACGAGCGCGTGCTCGCCATGCCGTCCTTCGGTGAAACTGCGCGACATGAGCTGCGTCAGATGCAGATAGCCGGTGCGGTTCTGGCACAGCAGAGTCAGCCGCGTCGGCCTGCTCGCGTCGGCCGGATTGGCAATCCACAAATCCGCGCCCGCAATCGGCTTGATGCCGTGCGTTTCCGCGGCGCGATAAAACTTCACCAACGCGAACAGGTTGCTTTCGTCGGTCAGCGCGAGTGCCGGCAGATGCAACTCGACGGCGCGGCTGACCAGATTCGGCCGCGGCGCCTTCGCGGGATCGCCGTATTCGGGCTTGTCCGGCAGGCGGATTGTCGAATCGACCAGCGAGTAGTCGCTGTGGATGCGCAGGTGGACGAAAGGAGGGTGCATGATCGCGGCAGACTGGTCAGTCAGGGTAGCCGCCAGTCAGGGTGCGGGCAAGACTTGACGCGATCTATTCGACGGCGCTCGCCCGAACCGGCGTCGAATCCGGCGTTTCGAACAGATCCCGTGAAAAACACGCCTGCACGGGCGCGAAGCTGCGCCGGTGTTGCGGACATGGCCCGAGGCGCTGCAACGCTTCGAAATGCTCCGGCGTGGAATAGCCCTTGTGCTGGGCGAAGCCGTAGCCGGGATATTGGATATCCAGTTCGCACATCAGTTTGTCGCGCGCGACCTTGGCGAGGATCGAGGCGGCACTGATCGCTTTTTCTTTCGCATCACCGTCGACGATGGCGCGCGCCGGACAGATGAGTTCTTTCGGCAATTGGTTGCCGTCGATCAGTGCGAGCGTCGGCGCGGGCGCAAGCGCGGCGAGCGCACGCGACATGCCGAGCATCGTGGCGTGGAAGATATTGATGCGATCAATGTCGCCCACGTCGACGGCGACGACGCTGAACGCAATCGCGCGTTCGCGGATGCGCACGGCGAGCACTTCACGGCGCTCGGGCGTGAGCACCTTCGAATCGGCCAGGCCGTTGATGCGTCGCGTGCGATCGAGGATTACCGCGGCAACGACGACCGGTCCGGCGAGCGGACCGCGCCCGGCTTCGTCGACACCGGCAATCCGCGTTTCGACCGCGTGGGCTTCGTTCATGCCGGTTCAGTCTTCGTGCACGGCGTGCAGGTGCTGGAAAACGTAATTGTCGTACGCGCCGAGCAGGCGCTTGTCGGTGCAATCCAGATACATGCCATGGCAGCGTTGACGCATCAGCGCATTGGCCTGGAAAAATTCGTCCTTGGCCACGCCCGCGACGTCCAGCATCAACGCACCGGCGAAACTGATGTCGAGCGCCGGATAGCTGTAATCGTGTGCCGGCTTGTAATTGCTCTTGAGCATGTAGTAGGTAATGAAGTTCGCGTCGGGCACTTCTTTCGGCACGATCTTGTCGAGTACGCGGATCGCACCCTCGAACGAGGGCTGGTGATCGCCGAAGTGGAACAGGATCGCCGGGCGGTTGCCGTCAAGCAAGGTTTTTTCGATGTGCGTGATCGCCGCGTCGGAACCCTGCAGGCGATAAAGGTAATTGCCCAGATTCAGGTTCAGCCATTCATCGAGATCTTTCGGTTTCCATGTGCCGGGAAACAGCGGTTTGTTGAACGGCGCCGGCTGTTTTTTAAGCGGGTCCATGTGCGGCCCGTGCTGGCGCAGAGTCAACATCATCACGAACAGCGGTTGCTTGCCGATGGCCTTTTTTTCTTCGGCGTAGATGCGATCGAACACCTGCACGAGATCGCTGTCGGGCGATTCCCACGACAAGCCGAAATCCTGGCCGTCATAGAACTTGTCGAAGCCATAGGCCTTGTAGGCATTGCGCGCATTGATGAAATCGCCGGTCATCGGATAGATCGCGATGACGCGGTAACCGGCCGCGTGCAGCACGCGCGGCAGCGTGTACGCCACGCGCGGGGCGAGGTTGTACGGCGCGTAGAGTCCCGCTTCGCCGAAGCTGTTGTGGTTGAGGCCGGTGAGCAGGGCGAATTCGCTGGTCCAGGTGCCGCCGCCCCAGACGTGCATCGTTGCCGGTCCGTGCGCGCGCGTGCGGCCGTCGGCTTCGAACATGCGTTTGCGGCAAATCTGCGGCAGCGTGCAGATTTTCAGCATCGCCGGATCGAAGGTGCTTTCCTCGAGGATCGAGACGATGTCTGGATGTTGCTGCGGACTCGTCAGCTTCGGCGTGGCCGTGCAAGCATGGCCGCCGCAGCTCGGCGGGTTGTCCGTCGCCGGTTGTGTCCACACCAGGGTGGCATCGGCCTCTGCCGTTCGCTGCGGAATCTTTACCTCCATCTGATAGAACGAAGTGAAGAAGCCGACGATGTAATTCTTCGAATTCATCGTCGCCCACATGCCTTTCTCGAACACGTCGGCGAACGGTCCGGACGGTGAATCGATGGCCAACAGCAGCGCGAACGCGACCAGCGCGCCCAGGCCCTGCAGCCAGCGTCGCGGCGCGGGCGCCACGTGTGCGAACATGACCGGGCGATCCAGACGCCAGGCCAGGATCATCAGTCCCGGAATGAAGATCGCGCCACCGACGAGCGCCATCATCACGCTCGGATAACGCGTGGCGACATCGAGCAGGTCGCGATTGAGGAAATAGAACAGGTCCGGCGCGAGCAGCGGCGTCGTCAAGTAGGTGAACTTCAACGCCCCGGCGATTTGCAGCCCGCCGAAGATGATGGCCGGCACCGCCAGTGCGAACGCCGGCCGGCGCGACAGGAATGCGATCAGCAGCGCGGCGTCGAACACCAGCGCGAGCGCGAACACGCGTTCGTTCCACGGCGTGCCGTTGAGTGGGCCGAGCAGCAGCACGGCGGCGAAGGCGAGCCCGGCGATAACGAGAGCCAAGCGTTCCCGTCGTTGCAGTGCAATCATCCGCGCATCATATCGGCAACCGCGGCCGCGGGGTTGTGCAGTGCGTCGCCGCGCAGGGATTCGTGCAGGCGGCGGAACTCGGCAAGCAATTCCGGCGCAATCGCGCGCGAGCGCAGGGACGGCAACAGGTGTTCAGCGAGCGCAGCCGGCTTGCACTCGTCCTGCATCAATTCCGGCACGATCTTGCGGCCGGCGAGAACGTTCGGCAGCGAGTACACATCGGTGCGGAGCAGGCCAAAGGTCTTGACGATCCAATGGGTCACCGGCGCCAGCCGGTAGGCGACCACCATCGGCCGTTTCGCCAGCATTGCTTCGAGTGCGGCGGTACCGGATGCGAGCAGCACGGCGTCGGCGGCGATCATGGCGGTATGCGAATGGCCATCGATGATGCGGCAATCGTTCGCGCCGGATAGCTGCTCGAAAGCGATGCGGCATTGCCCGTTCGCCATTGGCGCCACGACGTGCAAGTCTGCCAATTGCTGCTTGAGCATGGCCGCGGCCTGCAGAAAATCCGCACCGAGACGGCGAATCTCGCCGAGCCGGCTGCCGGCCAGCAGCGCGAGCACCGGCGCATCCGTTGGCAAGCCGAGGTCACGTCGCGCCGCGGCTTGGTCCGGTTCCAAGGCAAACGCGTCCGCGAGCGGATGGCCCACGAAGCGTGCGTCGACGCCGTGTCTGGCGTAGATCGGCGGTTCCATCGGAAACAAGCACAGCACGCGATCGGCGCTTGCGCCGATTTTTGCCGCGCGATTTTCGCGCCATGCCCACACCGACGGACTCACGTAATGCACGGTGCGAATTCCGGCGCGCTTGAGCTTGCGTTCCAGGCCGAGATTGAAATCGGGAGCGTCGATGCCGATGAATGCTGCCGGGCGTCGCTGCAGCGTGCGCCGGTGGACGTCGCGCCGGATCGCCAGCAGTTGCGGCAGATGCCGAAGCACCTCAACCAGACCCATCACGCTCAGGCGCTCGGCCGGGTACCATGGGTCCATGCCGGCGGCGATCATCCGCGGGCCGGCGATGCCGGCGAAACGCGCGTCGGGAAAATGCCGGCGCAATTCCATGATCAGATCCGCGCCGAGCAGGTCGCCGGAGGCTTCGCCGGCGACGAGGACGAACGTGGGTGAGCCGTGAGCGGTGAGCCGTGAGCCCTGCGTCGGGTCTGCGCGGTCAACCCTCACGGTCGCGACAACTCACATCGGTTCACGGCTGACGGTTCACGGCTCACGTCTCAGCGCATCAACGCGCGCTGCCCGCGCTCGATGAATTCGAGCATGCGTTTGACGTCGGGCTCTTGCGCACCCGAGCGTGCCAACTCCGCGCGCGCTTCGTCGAACGGCATGCGCGACATGTATAGGGTCTTGTAGGCGCGCTTGATCGCGGCGATGCGCTCGGGCGAAAAACCGCGGCGCTTGAGACCTTCCGCGTTGATGCCGCGCGGCCGGCCGTATTCATTGGCGACGATCACGAACGGCGGCACGTCGCCGTTGATCAGACAGCCCATGCCGATGAAGGCGTGCTCGCCGATGCGGCAGAACTGGTGGACGCCGGAAAATCCCGAGAGGATTGCGTAGTCGCCGATTTCGACATGTCCGGCCAGCGTCGCGTTGTTCGAGAAGATCGTGTGGTCGCCGACGATGCAGTCGTGCGCGATATGCGCGTACGCCATGATCCAGTTGTCGCTGCCGATGCGCGTCGCGCCGCCGCCGTCGGCGGTACCGCGGTTGAGCGTGGTGAATTCGCGAATCGTATTGCGGTCGCCAATGACAAGTTCGCTGCGCTCGCCATGGAATTTCTTGTCCTGCGGATCGGCGCCGACCGAGGCGAACTGGAAAATGTGATTGTCGCGGCCGATGCGCGTCGGGCCTTGCACGACGACGTGCGGGCCGATCGTGGTGCCGTCGCCGACCTGCACATCGGCGCCAATCACGCTGTATGCGCCGACGCTGACGTTGCTGCCGAGCTTCGCGCCTGAATCGATCTGGGCCGTGGCGTGAATCATCAGGCAGCGCGCCCCGCGCACAACAGTTCGGTGGAAGCAACGACATTGCCGTCGACCAGCGCACGGCATTCGAACTGGCCCATGCCGCGCAGCGTCCGCTTGAGCTCGACTTCCAGGACCAGCTGATCGCCGGGCGCGACGACTTGCATGAACTTGGCCTTGTCGACCTTCACGAGGTAGTACATGGGCTGCTTCTCGTGTTTCGGCGCCGACAAAAACACCAGCAGGCCCGATGCTTGCGCAAGCGCCTCGACGATCATCACTCCGGGCATCACCGGATGGCCGGGGAAGTGGCCCTGAAAAAACGGTTCGTTGACGGTGACATTCTTGATCGCCCGCAGCGTCTTGCCGGGTACGTATTCGAGCACGCGATCGACGAGCAGGAATGGATAGCGATGCGGGAGCATCGCCTGGATTTCCTCGATGTTCACCGGCGTGGTGACGGCCTGGTTTTCGCTCATGACTTCATGTCCTTTTTTTCCAATGTCTGCACGCGCCGCGTCAGCTCGTCCAGATGCTTGAAGCGCGCCGCGTTGCGGCGCCACTGCTTGGCTTCCTGGATCGGTACGCCCGAGGAATATTCTCCGGCGGCGTGAATCGAATGCGTGACCAGCGCGCGCGCGGTGATCGTGACGCGATCGGCGATGCTCAGATGGCCCAGTATGCCAGCGCCGCCGCCGATCAGGCAGTAGCGGCCGATTTTCGCGCTGCCGGCGATCGCGGCGCAGCCGGCCATCGCGGTGTGGGCGCCGATCGTCACGTTGTGCGCGATCTGGATCTGATTGTCGAGCCGCACGTCCTCTTCGAGCACGGTGTCCTCGATGGCGCCGCGGTCGATCGTCGTATTCGCGCCGATTTCGCAGTCGTCGCCGATGCGTACGCCGCCGAGTTGCGGCACCTTGATCCAGTGATCGCGTTCGAATGCCAGGCCAAAACCGTCGGCGCCGATTACCGCGCCCGGATGCACGAGCACACGCTTGCCCAGGCGCACGTCGCGCACGAGCGTCACGCGCGCGACCAGGCGCGCTTGCGCGCCGACCACGCAACGTTCGCCGATCACGCAGTGCGGGCCGAGCACGGCGCCTTCCTCCACGATCGCGCCGGCTTCGATTACGCACAGCGGGCCGACGCTGGCGCCTGCGGCCACGCGCGCACTGGCATGGACGACGGCACTCGCATGGATTCCGGGCGAAGCTGCGGTCATGTTGTCGAACAACGCGGCGATCTTGGCGAAGGCGACGTAGGGATCGCTCGCGATCAGGCTGTTGCCGTTGTGGCCGTTCGCATCGGCGGCGCGCAAGACCACGGCGGCGGCCTGCGAATCGGCCAGCTGCGACCGGTATTGCGGGTTCGACAGGAAACTGAGTTGATCGGATCTCGCCGCGGCGAGCGTGCCGACTCCGGCAATGCGGCGTTCGCCGTCGCCGCGCAATTCCAGGCCGAAGCGTTCGGCAAGCGCCGAAAGCGAGTGCTGCGGCGGTGGCTTCATGGCTTTGCGCTCGCCGCCGCTTTGCTTTGGCGCAGCTTGTCGAGCACGGCGTCGGTGATATCGATGCGCGTGCTGGCGTAGACCACCGGGCTCGGCACGATCAAATCGAAACCTTGCGCGCGCGCGTATTCGATCACGCTGTCGTTGATCTGCGCCCAGACGCGATCGCGTTCGGCGGTCGCTCGCGTGTTCAAGTCGCTGCGCAGTGTCTCGCGCGTGCGTTTGTTGGCGCGGTCGAGAGTTTCGATCTGGCGCTTGAGCGCTTCGGCGTCGGCCTTGGCCATGATCGCGGCATCGCGGTCGTATTTCTGCTGCAAGCCGCTCAGCTTTGATTCGTCGGCTTTCAGCGCGCTGTCGCGGCCGGCGAATTCCTGCTGCAGTTTGGCGCGGCTGTCGACCATCTGCGGCGCGTTATCGAGCAGGCGTTTCAGATCGACGTAGCCGACCTTGCCGGCAGCCGACTGCGCGAACGCCCACGCCGGCAACAGCACGAGCAGAAGCGCGAGCGCGCATCCGCTCCAACATTGGCTCCGACTCGACCTCACCCGCGCACCTTTCTCAACAGCGTTGGCCCGAATCATACGCAATGGGCCGCAAAATGCCGAGCTGGAGTGGTGCCTAAAACGTGGTTCCGAAGTTGAACTGCAGCGTCTCGCCGATATCGCCGGGCTTCTTGCGGATCGGCCGGCCGAGGTTGATCACGATCGGTCCGACCGGTGCCTGCCAATGCAGCGAAATGCCGGTCGACGCGCGCAACTCGTCCCACGAGAAGCTGTTGTTGCTGTACAAGCCGCTGCCGAGCGAGTCGTTGTTCTTGTTGAACACGTTGCCCACGTCGAGGTACCACGACAGCCGCGTCGCGGTGTCGTCCTTGACGAACGGCGTCGGAAAAATCAACTCGAACGACGCTGAGGTCTTCAGATTGCCGCCGAGCGGCTGGCGGCAATAGACATTCGACAGACTCGTGCACCCTGGTGCGAGCGCGTATGGCCCGAGCGTGTTGTCGCGGAAGCTGCGCACGTCGGAAACACCACCGGCGTAGAAGTTTTCGAAGAACGGCAGGCCGCTGACCTTGATCGGCGCGCCGGTCACCGGGTTGATGCCGTCCGCGTCGCGATAGGTGTTGCCGTAGCCGACCGTGGCCGAACCCTCGAACGTGATGCCGGTCGTGATCGGGATGTATTGGGCGTATTTGTAGATGAGCTTGTAGTACTCCACCGTCGATCCGGGCAGCGCTACTTCGGCCGAAAACTGCTGCAGCGAGCCGTGCGTCGGATTGAAGTATTTGTTGCGCGTGTCGTGCGCCCACGATGTCGTCAGCGACCATTCGTGGAACGTCTGGTGGTTGAGTGACTTTATGTAGTTGACGATCGGATCCGGCGAATAGAAGTATTCGGTGAATTCTGGGTTGCCGTGGGCGTCCAGGACCGGATTGCCGTTGGTGTCCAGAACCGGTGTCTTGCCGCCGTAGAGGATCTGCGTCTTGCTCACGCCCAGCTGCAGATTGACCGTGTCGTTTTCCGTGATCGGGATTCCAAGATACGTGGCGAACGCGCCGGTGTTGCTCAGATAGTTGGCCAGGTTCGCCTGCTGCTGGTCGAGTTTCGAATAGGTCAGGTCGTAACCGAGGCCGATGCCGCTTTCGGTCAGATACGGCTGGTAATACGACAACTGATAGCGCGTGACGAAATCACTCTTGGAAATGGTGACCGAGGCGCGGTCGCCGGTGCCGAGGAAGTTGTTCTGCGACACCGAGGTGCTGAGCACGATGCCGTACACCTGCGAATAGCCGACGCCGAACGTGAACGCGCCCGATGAGGTTTCCTCGACCGTGACGGCGAGGTCGACCTGGTCGTCGGTGCCCGGGACTTTCGGCGTGGTGATCTCGACCTTCTTGAAGTAGCCCAGCCGCTGCAGGCGCACCTTGGAGCGGTCGATCGCCGCCTGCGAATACCATGCGCCTTCGAGCTGGCGCATTTCGCGGCGCATGACTTCGTCCTGCGTCGTGTGGTTGCCCTTGAACGTGATCGTGCGCACGTACACGCGCTTGCCGGGATTGACGAAGAAATTGATATCGACCGTGCGCGCCTCGCGATTGACGGTTGGAATCGGCGTCACCTGCGCAAAGGCGTAGCCGATGTTGGCGAGCACGCTCGTCATCTGCTGCGCGGATTTCTCGAGCTTCTGGCGCGAGAACACTTCGCCGGACTTGATCACGACGAGCTTGCTCATGTCGGCTTCGGTGAGCACGAGGTTGCCGGTCAGCTTGATGTCGGCGAGCTTGTAGATTTCGCCTTCCGTGACATTCGCGGTGAGGTACATCGCGCGCTTGTCCGGACTGATGCTGACTTGCGTCGATTCGATGTTGAAATCGACGAAGCCGCGGTCTAGATAAAACGAGTTGAGTTTTTCCAGATCGCCGGAGAGTTTTTCGCGCGAATACTGGTCGTCCTTGGAATACCACGACGTCCAGTTCGTCGTGTCGGACTCGAAATCGTCGCGGATCTCGTCTTCCGAGAAGGCGTGGTTGCCGACGACGTTGATCTGCTTGATCTTCGACACCTTGCCTTCGGCGACGACGATCGACAATTCGACGCGGTTGCGATCGAGCGGAATCACTTTCGGCTCGATCGTGACGTTGTACTTGCCGCGGTTGTAATACTGGCGCGTGAGTTCCTGGGTGACGCGGTCGAGCGAGAGCCGGTCGAATGGCTCGCCTTCCGCCAAACCGATCTGCTTGAGGCCCTTGAGCAGATCTTCGGTCTTCAGGTCCTTGTTGCCCTTGAGCTGGATTTTCGAGATCGCCGGGCGCTCCTGCACCGTGATGACGAGAATGTCGTTCTGGCGCGCGACCTGCACGTCGGTGAAGAAGCCGGTCTTGTACAGCGCGCGGATCGCCTGCTGGACGCGCTCGTCGGTGATGCGATCGCCTTTTTCCACCGGCAGATAGGTGAACACGGTGCCGGCGGAAATGCGTTGCAATCCGTCGATGCGGATGTCGGAGGCGACGAAGGGTTCGATTGCGTAGGTCTTGGCGGTCAGGCAGGCGAGCAGAACAAGCGCGGCGATACGTTTCATCGTCACTTCCAAAATTGTGTTTTTGTCATCCCCGCGCTTGCGCCACGCGGAGCCGGTTTTTTTCAGCCCGCGATCAACCGCAGGATATCGTTATAGAAAGCCAGGCTCATCAACGCGGCGAGCACCGCCATGCCGACGTACTGTCCGGCGATCAGGGTGCGCTCGCTCAGCGGACTGCCCTTGACCAACTCGATAAGGTAATACAGCAGGTGGCCGCCGTCCAAGATCGGGATCGGTAAAAGATTGAGAATCCCCAGGCTCAGCGAGATCACGGCGAGGAACGACAGGAACCAGGCCAGACCCATGTGCGCCGAGGCGTTGGCCACCTGCGCGATGCTGATGACGCTCGAAAGATTCTTCGCCGACGCGGCGCCCGAAAGCATGCTGCCGATCAGCGCGAACGTGTTGCGCGACTGTTTCCAGGTTTCGCGCAACGCCGCCGGTACGGCCTGCAGCGGACCGTAATGTTCCACCGCATCGTGGTTGTCGGCCGGACCGACGCCGATCATCCAGCGCGGCTTGCCGTCGCCGGTTTTTTGTTCGGCGACCACGTCGAACGCGAGCGTGTCGTTGCCGCGCGCAACGGTCAGATGCAGATTCGGATTCTTCTGTGCCTGCTCCGGCACGACTTTGACCAGGTCGACGAACGAGCCGACCGGCTGGTCGTTGACGCTGACGATGCGATCGCCTGCGCGCAGGCCGGCGTTCTTCGCCGGACCTTCCGGCAGCACGCCCACCACGGCCGGCGGCGGCTGCAGCTGCAGACCGATCGCGACGAACGTCTTCTCATCATCGGCGACGCCGTGCGGCAGCTGGCTCAGCGCGATCGTGTGCTGCTGTGTCTGGCCCTGCCGGTCGCTGATCGTGACGGCGGCGTCCTGGCGCTGCACGGCCGCCTGTGCGATCGACGTGATCGCCGCGCTCCACGAGTCCACGCGATCGCCATCCACCGCGACGATGCGGTCGCCGGCCTGCAAACCCGCTTGGGCAGCCAAGCCTTGCGTCGTGCCGATGACCGGCTGGAAATCCGGGCGGCCGACGACAAACATCGCCCAGAACGCGAATACCGTGAAAACAATGTTGAACAGCGGCCCGGCAATGGCAATCGCCATGCGCTGCCAGACCGGCGCGGAGTTGTATTCACCCGGCTGGTGCGCGATGAGTTCGGGTTTGTCCGCTTCGCGTGCGTCGAGGAACTTGACGTAGCCGCCGAGCGGAATCGCGCCGATCGCGTATTCGACGCCATCGCGCCCGCGGCGCGACCACACTGGTTTGCCGAAGCCGATCGAGAAACGCAGCACCTTCACGCCACAGCGGCGCGCCACCCAGAAGTGGCCGAATTCGTGGAAGGTGACGAGGATGCCAAGGGTGACGAGCAGCCACCAGGCGGACCCCAAAAACTCGCTCATGGATTCAAGACCTTGCAACAACGACGGGCATTATAGACGGTATCGGCGGCTGACCTTTGCGCCAGCGGATTCGCGTTCAGGCACCAGTGGGGCTAACAGAAAGCGCGGCGGATAATACGTTGCGCGGCGTTGCGAGCGGTTAAATCCGCGTGAATCAGCGTATCGACGCTGTCGACCGGGACGGACGGAACCGCCGCCAGCGTGGATTCGATCAGTTCGGAAATTGCCAGAAACGGCAATGTACGTTCGAGGAACGCGCCGACGGCGACTTCATTGGCGGCATTGAGAATGGTCGGCGCAGTGCCGCCGGCGGCGAGCGCCTGATAGGCCAGATCGAGGCAGCGAAAGGTTTGCCGGTCCGGCGCTTCGAAGTGGAGCTGACCAATTTTCATGAGGTCGAGCGTGGCAACGCCGGCCTCGATGCGCTCCGGCCACGCCAGCGCGTGCGCAAGCGCGGTACGCATGTCCGGATTGCCCAGTTGCGCGAGCACCGAACCGTCGACGTATTCGACCAGCGAATGCACGATGCTTTCGCCATGCACGACGACTTCGATCTGTGCGGGCGTCGCGCCAAAAAGCCAGTGTGCCTCGATGACTTCCAGGCCCTTGTTCATCAGCGTCGCCGAATCGACCGAAATCTTGCGGCCCATGACCCAGTTGGGATGGGCGCAGGCCTGCTCGGGCGTAATCGCGGCCAACTGCGCGCGGGTGCGGCCGCGAAATGGTCCGCCGGAGGCAGTGAGCAGAATCCGGCGGACACCGGCGCCGGCCAGATCCGGGCGTCCACCCGGCAGACACTGAAAGATCGCGTTGTGCTCGGAGTCGATCGGAATCAGCTCGCCGCCGCCATGTCGAAGCGCCTCGAGCAATAATGCGCCGGCCATCACGACCGCTTCCTTGTTTGCCAGCAGCACGCGCTTGCCCGCTCGTGCGGCCGCGAGCGTCGAGTCCAGTCCGGCGGCACCGACAATCGCGGCGACGACCGTGTCGCCGCTCGTGGCGGCTTCGCGCAATCCTTCATTGCCGCTGGCCACGCGCGTGCCCAAGCCGGCGGATTGGATCTTGTCGCGCAACGACTGTTCGAACGCCGCGTCGGCGATCACCGCCAGATCCGGGCTGAACCGCGCGCAGAGTGCGACGAGTTCGTCGACTTTGCGATGTGCCGCCAGCGCGGCTACGCGAAAAAGTTGCGGATGGCGCGCAATGACGTCGAGTGAACTGGCGCCGATCGAACCGGTCGCGCCGAGAATCGAAACCGATCTCATAATCCGAGCAGAGCTTTGCTCAACGCGAAAATCGGCAGCGCCGCGAACACTCCGTCGAGGCGATCGCAGACGCCACCGTGGCCAGGGAACAGCGTGCCCGAGTCCTTCACGCCGGCATGGCGTTTGAGCAGGCTTTCGAACAAATCGCCCATCACCGAGAACACGGCGGCGATCAACGAGAACAGCACGAGCAGCGGCAGACTGATTCCGCGCACGCCAAGCAACCAGCCGCCGATCGCGGCGACGACGGCGCAGCCGATCAACGCGCCGTAGACGCCTTCGCGCGTTTTGCCAGGGCTGATCTGCGGCGCAAGCTTGTTCTTGCCCCAACGCCGGCCGGCGAGGTATGCGAACGAGTCGGCGGACCACACGACGAACAGCGAATACAGTGCCCAGGTATGCGGCGTATTTTGTGTCAGCAACAGCCGCATCAAGCCGGCCCATGCCGGCAGCACGGTCAGCGCGCCGGCCGCCAGCTTCAGCGCGGTGTTTTGCCGCGTCGGCGCCGCGGCAAACGCGAAGTTGCGCAACCAGAAATACGCCACGAGCCACCATAGGCAGCCAGCGCCAATTACGGTCCACCAGACCGGCAAGCTCGCCCAGAACCACAATCCGATCATTGCCAGCGCCGCCAGCGCGACCAACACGGCGCGCGGCGGATACGAGCGCAAGCCCGAGAGCCGCGACCATTCCCACACTCCGACCAGGCACAAGCCGCCGATGACCGTGGCCGTCACTGCAGCCGGCGCATACAACAACAGCGCGATCGCGAGCGGCGCGACTATCAACGCAGTGATGATTCTTTGCTTCATGCAATGTTCGCCACTTGTGCGCTGGTTTTTCCATAGCGGCGTTCGCGCCGCGCGAATTCCTGCAACGCGCGCTGCAGGCAGGCGTGATCGAAATCCGGCCACAACACGTCGCTGAAATACAGTTCGCTGTAGGCGGCCTGCCAGAGCAGAAAGTTGCTGATGCGCTGTTCGCCGCCGGTGCGGATGAACAAGTCCACGGGCGGCAGATCGGCGAGACAGAAATAGCGCGCAAGCGACTTCTCGTCGAATGCATCGGCGGCGATTTCGCCGCGCTGCAACGCGAGCGCCGCCTGTTTGGCCGCATTGGCGATGTCCCAGCGGCCGCCATAATTCACCGCGATGCTGAGCACCAGTTTCGTGTTGGCGGCAGTTTTTGCCATCGCCGCATGCATGCGTTCGCGCAGCGCCGGCGCGAACGCCGACAACTCGCCGATGAAACGAATGCGCACGCCGTAGCCGTGCAGCTCGTTGACTTCACGATCCAGCGCCTTGAGGAACAATTCCATCAACGCGCCGACCTCGTCCTTCGGGCGCTGCCAGTTCTCGCTCGAGAACGCGAACAGTGTCAGCGCCTCGATGCCATGGCGCAGGCAGAACTCGATCGTGGAACGCACGGCTTTTTGTCCGGCGCGATGGCCGAAACTGCGCGGGCGATGCCGGGTTTTCGCCCAGCGGCCGTTGCCGTCCATGACAATGGCGATATGCCGCGGCTGCCGCAATGTGGAAATTTCCACATCGGCAGGCGCAGGCGCTGGCTCCGGCGGATTCAGGTTCCCCTCCACGTGCGCTTTCGTCAAAGCGCCATCAGCTCGTCTTCTTTCGCCTTGACGACGCCGTCGACATCCTTGACGAACTTGTCGGTGAGCTTCTGCACCTCGTTCTCGGCGCGGCTCTCTTCGTCCTCGGTGATCTTCTTGTCCTTGAGCAGTTCCTTGACGTGATGCATCGCGTCGCGGCGGATGTTGCGGATCGCGACCTTCGCATTCTCGCCTTCATGCGCTACGTGCTTGGCCAGTTCCTTGCGGCGCTCCGCCGTCAGCGCCGGCATGTTCAGCCGGATCACGGTGCCGGCCGTGGTCGGGTTGAGGCCGAGGTCGGAAGCGAGTATCGCTTTCTCGACCGCCTGCACCATGTTCTTTTCCCATGGCGTGATCACCAGCGAACGCGCGTCCGCCACGGCGATGTTTGCGACCTGGCTGATCGGCACGTCCGAGCCGTAGTAGCTCACTTTCAGGTTCTCGACGAGCGCCGTGCTGGCGCGGCCGGTGCGCAGGCGCTGCAGCTCGTGGCGCAAGGCTTCCACGCTCTTGGTCATGCGTTGCTGGGCGTCGGCTTTGATGTCGTTGAGCATATGGCATCCCTGATGCGGAAATGCCGCAAAGTATAGCAGCGGTGCGGCCGCGATCGCCGCAACAGGCGCTACGCGATGCGTCGCGCTGCCTTGCTCGTCGCGAACGCGTGCAGATCGGCACGCCCGACCGGCACCGGCCGATATTTCGCGTCGAATGAAACTTCCTGCGGCTTCCACCCATCGAGCCGCGTAAAGGCGCCCCAAAACCGCCGCAGTGCGTACCACTGCATCGCGACGAGACTGCGGTCGTTGTCCGCATCGACGGTCGGATCGCCCACGCCGGTCGCACGCGCCGGCTCGCCGTAGAGCGCAGTGCCGAACAGGTTGTCCCACACGCTCAGCACCTGCCCATAATTGCAGTCGTGCAACTCCGGTCGGGCCGGATCGACGCGCATGTGATGCAGGCGATGGAATTGCGGCGAGACGAATACACGTCCGAAGAATTTGCCGAAACCGAGCCGCACATTCGCGTGCGAGAGTTCCTGCATGAGTTGGCTGACGAGTTCCAGCAGCGCGAACTGGCCGGCATCGACGCCCATGAGTTGGCCGACGGTCGCGAGCACGAGCGACTGCAGCACGACGTCGAGCCAGCTGACGCGCTCGTTCGTCCAGCAGTTCACCTGGCGCTGGCTGTGGTGCATGCTATGCAGCGCCCACCACCACGGGATCGCATGCTGCACGCGGTGCATCAGGTAATACGCGAGGTCGTAGACGACGTAATAGATGCCGAACGCGAGCGCAGGATGCGCTTCGATGCTCGGGATGAAATGCAGTAAGCCCTGAAACGGGGCACCGACACTTTGATCGGCTCCGCCGGCATTTGCCAGCGGTGTCAGCGCGAGAAATGCGAACAGAGGATTGAGACCGACCAGTACGAGCGTCGCGAGGCGATCGACTTTCGTCAGTTTGCGGTCCTGCCACACCTCGACGGGCGCGAGGCTTTCCAAGGGCCGGAACACACACGCGATGACGGCGATCTGGACGCCGGCCAGCAGCAGCGCTTCGGCGATCGACTCCGGTGCGCCGAGGCTCGCGTCGATATGCAGGAAGGCCAGCACCGGTTCGATCGCATGCGCGGAGAACCAGTCGACGAACTGCACCCATCCGCCGGCGAGCATCTCGAACATATCGCGAATATTACCCGCACGCGTGCTTAGAAGTTGCGCGTCAGTCTGAGTTCGAGCGCGTATTTGAAGTCGTCGGATGAATCGCCCCAGAACTCGTGCTGGACGTTGGCCGACGCCACGTAGCTGTTGCCGAAATCGTAGTCGAAGCCGACGCCGGCGGCATGATAGTCGTGTTGGGTGGTTCGCTCTTTCTCGAACCAATGCTCATTCGGGGGGGTCGGCGGCGGACCGAGGTCAGCCCTCGCACCAAAGCCCGCGCGACCGGTCACGAAACCGCGCACCGAGAACCGCTCGTTGACGAACCAGCCCAGCTCGGCGTCGACGCGCGCGTAGCCGGTGTCGATGCCGAGCACCTGTTGGCTAAAGGCATATCCATACCCGAGCTTGTAATAGAAATTAGTGAAGTCGAACTGGTGCGACAACGTTACAGAAAGCAGCAGTTGGTGCAGATCCTGGCCCGCGATGGCATTGCCAAACGTCGGATAATCGTGCGTTGGGATAAATGCCGTGGCCGAGGGCGAGATGAAATAGTTGCCGATGTTTGCGTGGTAGGCCACGCCGAAGTTCCAGTCTTGCCAAGTTCCGTGGTAATTGCCGTCGTCGACGAATTGCGACTCCGGGTGTTGAGGAACCAGAGGCGGTTGGCCGGCGCATTGCGGCGGCGCCGTGGTCGGACAGTTGACGAGAAGTGTGCCATCGTAGCGGCTGGTGAAATAACGGACGCCCGCGTAAACGGTCCAATCGTTGCGGATGTTGTAGCTCGCGTCGAACCCGGCACCTTGCCGGTGTATTACTCCGAACGGCAGTTTGACGTTCGAGCGCAGCCAGAAGCCGTTGATGTCAGTATCGAAGTAGGCAATCGACAAGCTGCCGTGTCCCGCGGGATTGTCCCCCTGCTCGCCCGCCGTCGGCGCGGTCGGCTGCACTTGCGCGGCTGCGGGCATGGCGCAACCCGCGCCGGCAACCGCCAGTATCGTTGCTGCGATATGAGAGCGCATGGTTGCCCTTTTTCTATTGGATGCACTGTCCCGCCGGGGCGCACTTGCGTGCGCTGGGAAGCGGCGTTGCGTGAAGAAGCGTGGCGTCAGCTGCCGCGCGACTTCATCGTCTGCTCGATCGTCTTCAGGAATTGATTGAGGTCCGCGCTCTCGTTCAGCGCGAGCGGATACTGTTTGCGCGCCGCCTCATCATTGTTCTGCAGCACCGGGATGAGCGATGGTTCGCGCTGTGCATGCGCGAGTTGCGCGTTGATCGTCGGCAAAGCCGCTGCGTAGGCGATGATCACATCGTAACGATGGCTGTCCAACGCCTGCGACAGCGTTTGCGGACCATCCACTACCGTGACCTTGTGCCCGGCTTTTTCGAGACTACGGCGGAATTCGTCGATATGCGCTGTCGGCTGGCTGACGGTTGCGGCGTCCGCATACATCAGGATTTCCGCCGGGTGGCGCGTGATGAATGCGTGGTAGCGCAGCGCGCCGCCCATGCGGTACATCACTTCGCCGCAGGCCTGGGCCTGACTGGTTGCGCCAGCAGCGAATGCAGCCAGCAGTGCGAGTGCGATGACACGTCGATTCATTTGCATGTTGCCTCCCGATGAGTGGCTTGAAACGACCTGCACGATCACTTTATACCTTCTTGCACCTGTTTACTTCCGGATTTGGCGGCCGCGATTACAGGCTCCGCCGTGATGGCGATGAAAACAGGTTCCGACCAGCCTGCTTCGCTGCTTTCCAGGCTCAGCGACTCGACGATCCGTTCCGGGTGCGGATTGGCCAGGCGCGGGTTCGAGAACTGCTGGATCGGCAGCACGCCGATTGCTGCCAGGTCGTTGTCCGTCCAGCCGATCGGCGTGGGCCGGTCGTGGCCGGTCATGCCCGGGACGTCGCGCTGGGTGTGGACCGACAGCACGGCTTCGCCGCCACCGCGGTAGTGCAGGCGTATACGGGCGTATTCGCGTTCCTGCGGTTCCGCCAGTGGGAGCGCTGCCAACATCAGCACGTGCAGCGCCGAGATCGGCACGGGCGGTACGCGAATGCCTGAAACCACGGATTGAATGTCGTCGGCTCGCACCTCGCCGGTGCCGGTCATCGGTCGGGTGCGCAATTCGACGCCGCCGCGTATGTCGTATTCGACGCCGTCGAGCGTCACCAGGCCTACCGGCAGGCCGCGCGTATTCATCAGCACGGTATCGGCAGCGCTGCGAAAGGTTTCCGTGGTGAGAGAGTAGACGCCGGTCAGGTCCAGCTGCAGCGGGCTTGCCTGCGCGCTGCGCATCGGCACCGATGCCTCGCCGACCTGCCGGGCGACGCGCATCGGTGGTCGCGGCGGGATGTCGGGCCACGCGCCGGGGTCGTGCGCGCGCAGATACGCGTGCTCGGCGGCGTCGGCGACGCGCAGCACGCGCGCGGCGCGCGGCGCAGGCGCGAGCAGGCCGGCATCGCGGCGCAGCTGCGCCACCGGGCGCGGATCGTCGCGCGTGTTCCAGACGACGGGACGTTTGCGCCCGCCCAGCAGCGCCATCAGCCGCTCGCCGCGCGGATCAAAACTCATACGCAGCACGGCATCGTTGTAGCGCCAGTTCAGCAGAAATGGAGGTCCAATGGCCTCGAATGTGGCGGCGTCGTAAACCTGCACGTTGGGCCCGTAAGCATGCGCGAGCAGCGCGCCATCGTCGGTCGCGGCGAACACGTTCGTCACCTCGCCGCCGCGCAGCACGGGGCCTGCGCGCTCGTCGCCACCCGGATCGAGCACGAACTTTTCGTGCGTGAACAGCAGCGGCTTGCCGTGGAGCATGCGTACGCCGAACGGCTTGGAGCCGGCCAGCTTGCGCGTCTCAAGTGTGCGGTTGCTTCCGGGCTCCCAGCGCAGCAGCGCGCCGCTGTCGGATTCGGATTCGTCCAGTGTCGTCTCGAGCAGCCACAACTCGTCCGCCGTCTGCGCGAAACTCGCGCCGATCACCGGCTGCTCGGGCGCGTGCGTGTACGCCCCGATGCGCGCGAGCGTGGCGCCGTCGAAAACCTCGGTTGCGCCAGTCACGGGCCCGACGACGACGAGGCGCGTGCCATCGGGCGAGAATTCCATCTGCCGGATCGCGCCGTGGACGAGGGCCTCGCCGCCGCGTCGGCGCCCCGTCGCCGGGTCGTAGGCGAGCAGGCGCAGGGAGTAACCGCCGGGCCTGTTCTCGCCGAATGCGAAAACGACTTGCGTGCCGCCCGGAGCGATCGCCATGTTATTCGGAGTGCCGGGCAGCGGCACCGGCGCATAGAGCGGTTGCATCGATGCGCTGTCGAACGCGTAGAGGTCGCGGCCGGAGACGGCGATCAGCGTGCCGCCGCGATCGACGAGTTCGGCGAACGTGGGTGGCTGCGGCAGCGTGACCCAGGCCGTCGCCTGGCTGTGATCGATCGAGGTCACGCGGATGTGCTCGTAGGCGGTGTCGACGAGATGCGCGCCGTCGAACGGCAAACGGTCGGCGAAACGGTGCGCCGCATAGGCGCCGGTATCGGTGTCGGCCGGCAGGCGCCACAGGCGCACCTCGCCGTCCATGTCGGCCGTGGCGAGCAGACCGGCGGACAGCTCCGCTCCCGCCCAGAACATGCCGGCGCGCGCCGAGCGCGTCGGATTCGCGATGATGCGCACGGCGGCCGCGCCGCCGCCGTGCGCACCCTGTTCGGGCATGCGCCACAAGACGACGTCGCCCGCGCCGGATGCAATCAGCAGGTTCTCACGGCGGGCCAAGGCGATGTGGCGCAATTCGAAGTCGTGCTGCAGCACGCCCGAATGCAGCGGGTTGCCGCTGTCGGCATCGAACGCGAAGGCGTCGCCGTCGTGGCGCGCGACGGCCACCCAGGCATCGTCCTCGCTGAAGGCGAGCCAGGTCACCGCGCTGCCGGACGGCAGCGGCAGCGCGCGCGCCGCCGCGGTCTTCACATCGACGAGATACACGTGCCCATCGTCGTCGCCGACGGCGACACGCGCGCCGTCATGGCTTTCCTGCCACGCGGTTATCTGCTTGTCGGCCAAGGCTTCGACCGCTCGCGCGGTCTGCGGGTGCCGCGCATCGACAATGCGGATGCCTCTCTGGCTCTGGCGGAACGTGATCGCGTGCCAGCCGTCGCCGGCCACGCTCCAGCCGACCGCGTTGATGCCGCTGTTGAGGTAGTCCCGGCCCGACAGCGGTTGCCACGGTTCGACCTGCCAGTACTGGCCTCTGCCGTCGCGATCGAACAGCAGCGCGTAGCGACCGTTCGCGCTGTACGCGGCATCGGCGAAGTCGGCGAACGCGGGTGGCGGCACGATCGCGCGCGCGTGGTCGAGATCGACGAGGATCGTGTCGCGGTTCGACGGACTCTCGATGTAGTCGAACCAGTCCAGCGTCACGCGCAGACGGTGGTTGTCGACGAAGCGCAGCAGACGCGGCGCGCGCGGCGTGCCGTCGGATGTGGGCTGGTCGAGCAGGTCGACACGGCCGCGCTCGGTCAGCGTCGCGGTGTCGTACCAGCGTACACTGATGTCGTTCAGGCCGACCGCGAGCAGGCCGCCGTCGGGGCTCAGCGCGGCCGTCAACGGACTGGCGTCGGCAATGATCATCCGATCGATCAGCGTGACGCCCTGGTGCAGGATCATGCCGATTTCCCGACGCTCGACCGCGGCCGGAACTGTCGCCTGCTCCTGCTCTTCGATGTTGTCGATCAGTGCCGGCAATGCTTCGAACGCCTTGCCGTCGGCCTGCAGATGCAACGCGGTACGGCGTCGGCTTTCCCACAAACGTGCGCTCGCGGTGGCTGCATTTTTCTGCGCGAGCTGCGTCTGTTCCTGCGCCAGATGCCGCTGCGTTTCGGCGCGCCGCCATTGCTGCGTGGTCGCGATGAGGCCGGCGAGCATGGCCAGCAACGCGAGCACGACGGAGGCGACGATTTTCGGCTCGCGCCGCGCCCAGCGCGCGCTGCGCTGCAGCGTATTGAGCGGCCGTGCCTTGACCATGTAGCCGTTCTGGAATCGCGCAAGATCATCGGTCAGGTCGTGCGCTGTCGCGTAACGGTCGGCGACTGCATGCGCCATGCACTTGCCGATGATCGCAGCCAGATCGCGCGGCAGGTTCTTTTCGTGCTCGCGTGGATCGACCGGCTTGCCATCGACGACGAGTTGTAGTGTCGCCTGCGGCGACGCGCCCAGATACGGTGGCACGCCGGTGACGAGCTCGTGCAGGATCGCGCCAAGCCCCCAGATGTCGGTCGCCGGCGTTATTTTGCCGGCTGCGACGCATTGCTCGGGCGCCATGTAGCTAGGCGTGCCGGAGACTTCGCTGGTGTCGGCGGCGAGCCCTTGTTCGAGCCGACGCGCGAGGCCGAAATCCGCCACATGCGGCGACCCGTTGTCGTCGAGCAGCACGTTGGCCGGTTTCAGATCCAGATGCAGTACGCCGAGCCGGTGCGCGTAATCCACCGCTTCGGCGATCGTGCGCAACAGTCGCGCGGCGCGCAGGGGATCGAGCTTGCCTTCGTTCCTGATCAAGTCGGCGAGCGAACCGCCGCGGATCAGGCGCATCGAGAAGAAATGCAGTTCCTGCGAACTGCCGACTTCGTAGATCGCCACGATGTTGGGATGCTGCATGCGCGCAGCGTTCTGTGCCTCGCGCTGGAAACGCTCGACGAAGTTTTTGGACGCCCACGGTCCGGCCGCGAGCAGTTTCACCGCGACATCTCGATCCAGGCTCGCCTGATGCGCGCGATAAACGACACCCATGCCGCCTTCGCCGATGAGTTCCAACAGCTCGTAGTCGCCGAACTGGCGCTGGAGCGGATCGTTCAGATCCAGCTCCAGCGATTCGGTGGACAGCATCGCCAGATGGCGACCCTCGGCAGCGGTGATGTCCACGCTCATGCTGCCGAACGCAAGGTCGGCGATCGCGGTCGCATCGAGTGCCACGCTGCGACGCGGATCGGCCGCGGCAGCGGCGCGGAACATCTCAGTGTGACGCTCGACGCTCATGGCGTCAGTCTAGTCCCACAGGGAGTAAGAAACCGCCGAAATCGACGTCGGCAATGGCAGTGACGTCGCGCGCCGCTTGCCAGCAGGTCGGTGGCGCCGTTGCTCGCGGCAAGCATCGCGCTGCGCATTCATTGCGGCGTTTGGCTATCGCGCAGCGCCGCGTGCAGCGCAGCTTGTTCGTTCGCGAGATCTTCCGGCGATGTCACGGTGTCGGCGAGTTCCTGCCCGGCCAGTTCGCGGAAGCGCTGGCGCAGGCGCTTGAGAGCAAGCACCAGTGCCAGAGGTGGGCTGTGCAGGCGCTTGCCGATCTCCTCGTATTCGCCGGGCACCGGGTCGCGCGACAAATACGGCTGCAGCGCTTCGTACATTTCCTGATGTCCGGTTTGGCGCGCTTCGGCTTGCAGGCGGCGCAATGCACGCGCGAGTACTTCGAACGCGAAGCTGCGCTGATACGCTTGCTCCGGCGATGCCGCCTCGGCGTTGTCGCGCTGATTGCGCGCTTCCAGATCGGGCGGGGTCGCCAGCGCGTTGCTGGTGTCTTCACCAATCGCCTCGCGCCAGTCGCCGCCGAGAAACAGGTTGAGCTGCATCAGCAGGAACTTGCGGAAATGGCCGTGCGGCGGCTGCTCGCGCGTGCGCTGGAATCGGGTGATCAGCCGGTGCAGAAATGTGCGCGTGATGTCCTGCGCGATCACCGGCGAATGACCGCAACGGCGCACGTACGCGTAGACCGGATACCAGTAACGCTGCGCCAACTCGTCGAGCGCGCGCGACGCACCGGTGGAGTCGTCGCGGGCCTGCTGCATCACCATCGACCAGCGCGTGTTGGCAAAGCGGTCGTGGGACCGTTGCGACGCTGCCATCATCGGAACATTCCTCCTGCTCGAGTCTTGGATACTTCAGGATTCGGTGCGAACGATTACATTTACTCGATGACTCCGGCCAGGGTGGCGCGTAGATCGCGCAGTTCGGATTCCAGATCTTCGCGCGCGGCGATGGTCTGCGCCAGTTCTGCGCGCACGAGCTCGCGCAGACGATGGCGCAGCCGATGTACGGCCACGGCCAGCGTGTTGCGGCGCAGGTTCAGTGCGCGGGCGGCGCGTTCGTAATCGGCTTCGTCCGGGCGTTCGGTGAGAAATTCTGCGAGTTGCTCAAACAGTGGCGTTTTACCGGCTTGCTCGGCTTCGCTGCGCAGCTTGCGCATGGCCGAGTCGAGCACAGCCATCGCCCAGCTGCGCTCGAATGCGTGCTCCGGGCCGTCATCACCGGCGACCAAGTCCGCGATGTTCAACTGCGAATCATCGAGCCGGCGGATGCTGATGTCGCCACCGCGCTTGAGCGCGTGCGCTTCGGCGTCTTGATTGATCAGGAAGCGCTTGAGCGCGACGAGCAAGAAAGCGCGGAAACGGCCGCGCGCCGGGTCGGCGCTGGCGTGGTAGGCGTTTTCGATAAAGCGCGCGAAGAATGTCTGCGCCAGATCTTCGGCAGCATCGGGGGCATAGCCGCGGCTGCGGATGAAGGCGAGTACCGGTGGCCGATACGTGCGGCACAGGTGATCGAGCGCGCCGCGCGCATCCGGCGTATCCGCGCGCGCCTGCAGCACGACGCTCCATTGCGTGGAGTCGAACTTCGTCATCCGGACTGGTTTTCCCTGCCCAGCGCTGATGGCGAGAATACTCCGATCAGCAAACGCGGAATACCGGGCCGGTCGCGGCAGACACGCTGGCGTAATGGGTGCCGCGCACGCGGCGCAGCTGCAGCTCTAGACGCTTCTCGCACTGGCGCTCGGTCCGCCACTGTTCGCGGTCGGTCTCCACTTCTGTGGTCTGCAGGCGCGCGGCTTCCGACCAGCGAAAGCGGCAGAAATCCGCGTAGGCTTCGAGTTCGCCACGCAAGCCGTCCATCGCAATGTCGACGAGGATCGCATCATCCAGTTGTCCGACAATCGGCACGTCGTTCGGGATCAGGCTCGTCGGGTCGTCGAGATACTCGATGATCTCACGCATCTTCGCCTCGAGCGGCGCCGGAATCGTCCACTGCTTGTCCTTCAGGGCCGAACGCATTTCGCCGGCTCGTCGCATGCGTGCCTTGATGAAAGCCGATTCCTGGCCCTTCATCGCAGCACGCAGCACGCGGCGCGCCGCGCCGGCGATCTGGTCCGCGCTGAACGGCGCGTGTTCGGGATTGAGCTGCCGCACGATCGAGTTGAAGCGCGTCATCGCGCCGTCGTGCAGATCCAGGCTCGTAGTGCCGGGAGTAAACAAACCCGAGCGCTCGGCGCCCAGGTCGATGTTGACGACGGAACGGTTGAAATCGAAATTGAAAGTAGGCATCGCGGCGCTTCCTGGGGTCGATTGTCTAGTTGCGGAAACAAGCGCGGCGATTACACAAAAAAAGCCCCGCAAGCGGGGCCAAGGACGTTTGGAGTTGGCACGGAGTGTCGCGCCATCTGTTCGATTCCGGATTTCGTGATGCGGATTACCGGGAAAAAAGCGCCCCGTTTGCAGGCGAGGCGAAGCGGCGGAGACGGCGCTGAAGTCGATGGCGAACTACTTCGCGGCGACGGCGACCGCCAAGCCGTTCTGTTCGACCTCGCGCACGAATGCGGTGTACTTGGCGCGCAGACGATCGTTGGATGTCCGGTATTCCGGATACGCGCTGGCGGCGCCGAACAGCATGCCAATTTCGCGCGTCGAGAAGTTCTTGCGGATCGCCGAGTGGAAATCGGCGCATTCCTGGGCATCGCTGGGCGGCGTGCAGTCGGCAATCGCGTTGCCGCGTACGCTGACTGGGGCAAGCTGGCCGGCGGCGTTGGCGAAACTGGTTGCGGCCAGCAGGCCGGCGCCGAGGACGATGGACGTGAAACGTTGCATGGCGTACTCCTCATGTAACCTGCCGCAGGTCATCCGCTAACGGGCTGGCATGGCGCTCGTGGCGCCGGTTCCTTCCGGCGCTGAAGACGTTCGGTCTTCATCCGTATAGATGCGGATTTGCGCGGGGCTGTTACGTCGATTGCGCCGAATGGTGCGCCGGTTGCGATGAGTCGCGGACCCGTTGCGCAGGCCTGTTACTTCCGGCACGGCGAAAATGTATACAAATACAGGAAAAAAAACGTCCCGCTCAGCGGGACGTTTTTTGGCGCGCTGATCCGAGCGCGCAGGTTCAATAGCGATAGCCGGTCGCAACCGGCATGCCATTGTCTTCCAGGCTCTGCAGGAACGCGATGTAACGTTCGTGCGTCCGGTCGTAGTTGACCGGGGACTCGAAATAAGCCGAAGAGCCGCCGAACAACATGCCGATTTCGCGCGGCGAGAAATTCTCGCGGATCAGCTCATGGAAATCCGCGCATTCCTCTGCGCCATTGGGTGGTTCGCAATTGAGAATCAGGCGTCCGGCGTCGGCATGCTCGATCGTGATCGGTGCCAGTGTTTCATCTTCGTAACGATCCTGAGCGAATGCGAAGCCGGCGGCGCCGACGAGTGCGAGTGCGAGAAGCGTGCGTGTCATGTGAAACCTCCTGTCAGCAGGGCCTGAAAATTTGAGTCGCACGCGCGCGGGAAGTTTCGCGGCGTTCAGGCGGCTGTCAGAAATCGCGCAGGCGACCTAGCTGACGAGGGTGCCGATCGGCTCCCCGTGCATGATGCGCATCAGATCGCCTTCGCGGGTGAGGTCGTAAATCCGCAACGGAATCCGGTGATCGCGGCACAGCGCGATCGCGGCCGTGTCCATCACCGCGAGCTTGCGTTCGATCACCTGATCGTAGGTGAGATGTTCGAAGCGTTGTGCGCTTTTGTCTTTCTTCGGATCGGCGCTGTAGACGCCGTCGACCTTCGTGGCCTTGAGCAAAAGGTCGGCGCCGATTTCCGCGGCACGCAGCGCGGCGGCCGAATCGGTCGTGAAATAGGGATTGCCGGTGCCGGCTGCGAAGATCGTGATGCGGCCTTTTTCCAGATGCCGGACCGCGCGACGGCGGATGTAATCCTCGCAAACGTCGTTGATCTTGATCGCACTCATCACGCGCGCGCGGCCGCCGAGTTTTTCCAGCGCGTCCTGCATCGCCAGCGAATTCATCACGGTCGCGAGCATACCCATGTGATCGCCGGTGACGCGATCCATGCCGGCTTTCGCCAAGCCTTCGCCGCGGAAGATATTGCCGCCGCCGATGACGATCGCGACTTCGATGCCGGCACGGTGCACCTGCAAGGCCTCATTCGCCAGCCGCGTGAGCACTTCTGGATCGATGCCGTAGTCGGCCTTGCCCATCAAAGCCTCGCCGGAAAGCTTGAGCAGGATGCGCTTGTACTTGACCTCGGCCATGCGCTTTCATCTCCAGTGGGCGGGCAAACGGGCATATTGTAGCCGAGAGCCGCACTTACGCGGCGCGACGTTTGACTTTGCGCGTGCTTGGCTTTCCAATCCAACGATCGAGCATGGGGTCGTGCTCACGCGCATGCAGTCAAATTCGCCGACCGTTACAACCGCGGCTACGCTCCCGCCCGGCGCGACCATGCCGCACGCGGACGCGCGTATTGCGCCGGGTACGTTGCTGCACGGGCGCTACCGCATCGTCGGCCTGATCGGCCGCGGTGGCATGGGCGAGGTTTATCGCGCGGACGACGTGAAGCTCGGCCAGTCCGTCGCGCTGAAATTTCTGCCGGAGTCGCTGGCGCGCGATGCCGAGGCGCGCGCGGGTTTCTATGCCGAAGTGCGTCTGGGCAGGCAGGTATCGCATCCGAATGTGTGTCGTTTGTACGATCTGATCGAAGTCGATGGATACCATTGCCTGTCGATGGAATACGTCGACGGCGAAGATCTGGCGACCTTGCTGCGGCGCATCGGCCATTTGCCCGCCGACCGATGCGTGGATTTTGCGCGCGACCTGACCGCGGGGCTGGCGGCCGCGCACGATCAAGGCGTGATCCACCGCGACCTGAAGCCGGCCAACATCATGGTCGATGGCAAGGGCCGCGCGGTCATCACCGATTTCGGCATTGCTGCGTTGGCCGACGACGCGCGCGCCGGGAGCGCCGGCACGCCGGCGTACATGGCGCCCGAGCAACTTGCGGGCGCACCGGCCTCGGTGCGCAGCGACTTGTACGCGCTCGGCCTCGTACTGCGCGAAACGATCAGCGGCGAGCGTCTATTCGACGGTCTGTCCGTGGAAAGCATCAAGGCGCGCCATGCGAGCGCGGCAGCGCCAGAGCTGCCACGCACTTCCAGTGATATCCCGTCGGCGCTCGCGGCAGTCGTGCAGCGCTGCACCGCGCACGATCCAGAGCTGCGGCCACCCTCGGCACAAGCCGTGCTCGCGGCGCTGCCCGGCGGCCCGCAACGGCACCGCGACCGGGTAACGCGGCGCGTTCGCGCCATGCAGCTGTCGATTGCGGCATTGCTGCTCGCGCTCGCCGCCGGCACGTTATGGCATTTCGCGCCGACGCGCGGCGACGAAAATGGACTATCCGCGCCGCCGCTCGGGCCCGCATCCACGGCGGTACTGCCCTTTGTGAACATGTCCGGCGACAAGGACAACGAATACTTTTCCGACGGCATGACCGAGACGCTGCTCGATCGCCTGGCGCAAGTGCCGCAGCTGAAAGTCGCCGCGCGCACCTCGTCTTTCAGTTTCAAAGGCAGCAACACCGACGTGCGCCGGATCGGCGCGCAGCTCGGCGTCGCGAGTATCGTCGAAGGCAGCGTGCAGCAGGCCGGCAACACGCTGCGCATTACCGCACAGCTCGTGCGCACCGCCGACGGCAGCCACGTGTGGTCGGCGCATTTCGATCGCAATGCGGCGGACCTGTTCGCGATCCAGGACGAGATCGCCGGTGCCGTTGCGGAGGCGCTCGCCGGCGAACTGCTGCCACAAACCAAACGCATACTGGCCAAGGGCGGCACGCAGAATATCGCCGCCTACGACGCCTACGCACACGGTTTGCAGCAGGCCGCTATCAACAGTTTCGCGTCGTTGAAGCAGGCCGAAGATTCGCTGCAGCAGGCGCTCGCGCGCGACTCGCGTTACGTCGACGCGATGCTGGCGCAGGTCGACGTCTGGTACCGCATGTTCCGCACCGGTGCGCTCACCGCGCAGGAATATTCCAAACGCGCGATGCCGATGCTCGATCGCGTGCAAGCCATCGACGCGGACAATGCGCTGGCGCTCGGCTTTCGCGGCGAATTGGCCAACGATCGCGGCGAACAGGGTTTGGCCGTGCAGCTGCTGCAACAGGCGGTGACCACCGCGCCGGGCGTGGCGCGTCTGCATTTCGTGCTGGCCAATGTCTATCGCGACCAGGGCAACGCACAAAGCTGGCTTGCGGAAATGGAAAAAGCCGCCGCGCTCGATCCGCGCGATGCCAGCGTCGAGCTCGCGCGCGGCGCGGCGCTCAACGAATTGAAGCGCTATGACGAAGCCGAACGATCGGCATCCCGCGCGCTGCAGCTGGATGCGCGCAATCCCGATACCGCCAGCGACCTGGCGTGGTTGGCGATGTCGCGCGGCGACGCGATCGGCGCGCTGATCTGGAATCGCAAGGCATTCGCCCTCGATCCGAACGATCCGGACCTCGCCGGATTCATGGCGCTGCGCTCGCAGATGCTCGGTGAGACCGCGGCGGCCGACGCATGGTTGGCCGAGGCGCAGCGGCTCAAGCCTGGTGGCCTCGTTGCCGATACGATCAAGCTGATGCTGCATGCCGCGCGCGGCGAGCAAGGCGATGCGCTCGCGGCGGCGCTGCTTCTGGTTCCGCGCCGGGCCGAGGACCACCTCGGCATGTGGGCCGAAGCGATGGGCACCGGCTGCCTCGCCGCGAACGATCTCGGGCGCCTGCCTCAGATGCGCGCCGCGCTGGTCACGGCCGGTGCAATGCCCGGCGAACTGACGCAATCGGCGTTCGAGGTTTGGGCCGGCACGGCGGGTTCCGTCCAGGCTCGGCTCAGCGAATTGATGGACCTGCGGCGTTGCCTCTACACCGCTGCGGAAAAGATGCGCCGCGATCAACTCATCGCCTTGTTGGAGAACACCTTCGGAAAGGATTGGGAAAATCGCGAGCCGTATCAAGTATACGCGCCAGGCCTGCGTCAGGATCGCGAAGCAATGGTCGCTCAGGTCTTGAAGAGAACGTCCGATTGGCCGTGGTATCAGGAAGCGAGCGCGCGCATTCAGGGGTACGCTGAAGATCCGCGTTTCATCGCCGCGTTCGCCGCACGCCGCGCTGCGCTGGCGCAGCAAAGCATGGCGTTGCCGGCCGCGCTGGCGAAAGAAGGTCTGTCATTGCTCCCGCCCGACGGTGTCAGTGACGCGGCCGCACGCTGAGGCCGGCGTGATGTTCTTCCCTTGCATTCCGCTTAGGCCGCGAGTAGAACTTGGCCTGCACGCAAGGGGAAATACATGGTTCGGGGCATGACGGAAGCAGCGAAGCTCGGTGGCTTGCGCAGCGTGAGCGGCTAGTGTCGTCTTTGGCAGCGACCGAACCATCGCCGCGCCGTGGACTGAGTCCGGCTGCATTTACGCGCGCATTGTTCGATGCAGCCACGTTCACGTCGATCGTCGCAGCCGTCGAAGGCCTGGCACGCGCCAACACGCCTGGCGTGCAGCGGATTGCGCTGTTGTGGTCGACCAGGGCAAACGTCGAAACCGCGCAGCACCTGCGCTGCGCGCCGCGCCGAGCGCGCAGCTGGGTGGATCCGGCCAGGGCATTGCAAGCATTGCATGCCGGAAAACCGCAGCAGTCGCCGAGCAGCAGCGGGATGGACATGCGCTGTTGGCCGCTGCGTGTGCACGACAGCGGCGTGGCAATTCTGCAGGTCGAGGCGACACCCGACGACATCGCCGCGATCGAAGCGGATCCGACACTGAGCGAAGGCCTCGAGTTGCTGTCGCGTCGCGTTGCCGACACGCTCGAAGCGCAGCAATTGCGTACTTCCGTTCGTCGTCTCGAACGCGCCGAGCGCTTGCAACGTGCGCTGTATGCCATTGCCGACCTCGCCGGCAGCAGCCGGGAAGAGCATGACGTATTGCGCGAGATGCATCGTATCGTCGGCGGTCTCATGTACGCCGAGAATTTCTTCATTGTCCTCTACGACGCCGGCCAGCGCACGCTGCGTTTTGCGTATTTCGCCGACGTCAAAGACACCGATGTGCCGGATCCCGCCGCGGAAATGCATGAGGATCAGTTCGCGGGCAGTCTCACGGTTGCTTTGCTGCATCATGGACATCCGCTGATGGGATCGTCCGCCGCCCTGTCGGCGCGGTTCGGACTGGCGTCGGACGTGGAGAGCGGCCCGGACAGCGAGGCATGGCTCGGCGTACCGATGGTCGCCGACGGCGAAGTGCATGGCGCAGTAGTCGTGCAAAGTTATGACAGGGCGGTGCGCTATCGCGCGTCCGATTTGGCGCTGTTGGGCTATGTCACCCAGCATATCCGGGTTGCACTCACGCGCCGCCGCGTGCGCGACGAACTCGAGCGCCAGGTGCAGCTGCGCACGCGCGAACTCAGTGCGGAGGTCCAGGAGCGGCAGGCTGGCGAGCGCCTGCAAGCGGCGCTGTTCCGCATCGCCGAACTCACCAATACCTCGGCCAGCATCACCGAGTTCTGCGCCGCCGTGCATGCCGTCATCGGGCAGCTGCTTTACGCGCATAATTTTTTCGTCGCCTTGCTCACTGAAGACGGCAGCGCGTTCGATTTTCCGTACGCAGTCGATGAGGTCGATCCCTCGTCGTTGTTCCAGCGCCGCACGCTGCGCCGCGGACTGACCGAGTACGTACTGCGTTCCGCCAAACCGCTGCTGGTCGACGAAGACAACGTGAAGCGGCTCATTGCCGACGGCGCTGTGGAGCCGATCGGAACATTGTCGGTGGGATGGCTCGGCGTGCCGCTGATCATGAATGAGCGCGTGGCCGGTGTACTCGTTGTGCAAAGTTATACTGCGGGAATCGGCTACACCGGCCGTGACCAGGAGTTGTTGAGCTTCGTCGCGCTGCATGTCGCGACAGCGCTGCAGCGGCGTCAGGTCCAGGAATCGCTGAAAGTCGCGTATGCGGAATTGCAGGTCCGCATCGAGGAACTGCGACGCACGCAGGCCGAACTGATCGAGAACGAGAAGATGGCATCGCTCGGCCGCCTCGTCGCCGGTGTCGCGCACGAGATCAACACGCCGCTTGGCATCGGCGTAACGGCGGCTTCGCATCTGGAGGCCACGTTTGGCTCCATCGAACGCATGCTCGGCTCGCCTTCGCCGGAGTTGCGCGCAGCGCTGGCCGGCGCGCGGCGCTGCGTCGAGTTGGTCATGAGCAATCTGGCCAAAGCCGGGCAGCTCGTGAAAAGCTTCAAGCAGGTCGCAGTCGATCAAGCCAACGAGGTGCGCCGGCGTATCGTCGTGCGGCGCTATCTCGAAGAGATTCTGGCTTCGCTGCACCCGCGCCTGAAATCGACGCCGCATCGAGTCGAACTCGATTGTCCGAACGATATCGAATTCGACACGTTTCCGGGTGCGCTCTATCAGATCGCCGCGAACCTGATACTCAACGCGTTGATACATGCGTTCGACGATGATCATCCCGGACGCGTTCGCATCAGCGTGATCGCGGCCGATGACGCGATCGAATTCGTTTTCGCAGATGATGGCAAGGGCATGAGCGACGAAATACGCCGGCGGGCGTTCGAGCCGTTCTTCACCACGCGGCGCGGCTCCGGCGGCACCGGGCTCGGGCTGCACCTCGTCTACAACCTCGTGACCCAGGTACTGCGCGGAACGATTGTCTGCACCAGTGCGCCCGGGCACGGCACGCAGTTCAAGATTCGTGTGCCGCTGACAACGAGCGCATCGGGCACGCCGGGATCAACCTATGCTACGAGTACGCGAGGGGAGCCACTGACGCAATGACCATGATGCCGCGCTGGACGGTACTCGTCGTCGACGACGAGCCCGATGTACGGGAGATCACGAAGATCGTTCTGCTGAATCTGGATTTCGACGGGCGTGGCATCGACATTATCGAAGCCGGATCGGCGCGCGAAGGCCGCGCGATTCTCGCCGAGCGTACAGACGTCGCATTGTTGATCGTCGACGTCGTCATGGAGAGCGAGCACGCCGGTCTGGAACTGGTGCGCCACGTACGCGAGCAGCTCAAGAATCGGCTGACCCGCATCGTGCTGCGTACCGGCCACCCTGGGCAAGCGCCCGAGCGCGAAGTTATCCGTGCGTTCGACATCAACGACTACAAGGAAAAAACCGAACTGACGGCGCACAAGCTCGAGACAACGGTGCTCGTCGCGTTACGCGGCTATCGCGATCTCATGACGATCGAAGCCGCGCGCGAGGGACTCGAACGCGTGGTCGAAGCGTCGGCGCAAATTCACTCGCGGCAGCAGAGCCACGAATTCGCGTCGGCGGTGCTCGCCCAGCTGGCGGCGCTCGTCGGCTTGCAGCGTGGCGCCTTGTATTGCACGGTGCCGAAGACCAATCACGCGGTCACCGGACCGATCCACATCACCGCCGCGACCGGCGAGTTCGAGCCCAAGATCGCGCGCGCGATCGACGAGAGCCTGCCGCCAGCGCTGTTGCGTAGCTTTTATGAAGCGTTCGACAGCAAGCATCACGTATTTGGCGACGATCATTACGTGCTGTATTTCGCCGACGCCCAGGATTCGGAAAATCTGCTGATCGTCGCCGGCGCAGCACGTCTGTCCGACCTGGATTTGCATCTGGTCAAGGTGTTCTGCACGAACGTCGGCATCGCTTTCGAAAATCTGCATCTGCATCAGGACCTGCTCGACTCGCAGATGGAAATGATCTGCCTGCTGGCCGGAGCGGCGGAGACGCGCTCGCAGGAAACCGCCAATCACGTCAAGCGTGTCGGTCTGCTCGCCGAGTTTCTTGCCCGCGAATACGGACTCGACGAGCATGCCGCCGAGGCCATCCGTTTCGCCGCGCCGCTGCACGATATAGGCAAGATCGCGGTGCCCGATCTGATTCTCAACAAACCGGGAGCGCATACGCCCGAAGAGACGGTGGTCATGCGTACGCACGCACAAGCGGGAGCGAAAATGCTCTCGCAATCGCGGCTGCCGTTGATCCGGCTTGCCGCCGAGATCGCCGCGACGCATCACGAAAATTGGGACGGCAGCGGCTATCCGAATGGACTCTCGGCGACGCAGATTCCGGTCGGTGGCCGCATCACCGCGCTCGCCGACGTCTACGACGCGCTCGGCAGCAAGCGCTGTTACAAGCAAGCCTGGGAGCGCGACCGCGTGCTGGAGTTCATACGCAACGAACGCGGTCGCAAATTCGAGCCGCGGCTCGTCGACATCCTTTTCAGCAAACTCGAGAAAGCCGAGGCTTTGCGCCGCATGCTGCCCGATTGAGCATTCGGTCGCCGGTAGCGCCAATTGGATTATGATGCCGGCAGCTTGTTGGCTGTCCGGCGTCGGCATCGAGCCGGAAAAACGGGGGCGGGAATGCGGTCGTTCTTCAAGGAACTGCGGCGCCGCAATGTATATCGCGTCGGGGCGATGTACGCCGTTTCGGCGTGGCTGCTCGTACAGGTCGCCACGCAGGTGTTGCCGGTCTTCGAGGTCAGCGCGTTGGCCCAACGCCTGATCGTGCTGCTGATCGTCGCCGGTTTTCCTGTCGCGCTGGTGCTGTCGTGGGTCTACGAGGTCACGCCGCAGGGCATCCGCCGCACCGAAGAAGTCGCGCCGCACGAATCGATTACGCGGCAGACCGGGCGCAAGCTCGATTTCGTCATCATCGGCGTACTCGCCATTGTCATCGCGATATTGCTCGTGCAACGTTTCATGACGCCAAAACCATCGGCGGCGAGCGCCGGCGTCGTCGAAAAGTCCGTCGCCGTGCTGCCGTTCGAGAATCTTTCCGACGACAAAGCCAACGGCTATTTCGCCGACGGCATCCAGGACGAGATCCTGACGCGCCTGGCGAAGGTCGGCGCGTTGAAGGTGATCTCGCGCACTTCCACCGCGCATTACGCGAGCAACCCGACGAATCTGCCGGAGATCGCGCGCCAGCTCGGCGTAGCGAACATCCTCGAAGGCAGCGTGCAGAAGGCCGGCGACGCCGTGCACATCAACGTGCAGCTGATCAAGGCCGCGACCGACGATCACCTGTGGGCCGAGGTCTACAACCGCAAGCTCGACGACATTTTCGGCGTCGAAGGCGAGGTGGCCGGCGCGATCGCCGATGCGTTGAACGCGAAACTCACCGGCGCCGAAGCGGCGGCATTGGCAACGAAATCGACCGGCAATGCGGCAGCTTACGAGGCCTATCTGCGCGGACGGGCATTGAATCTGGCCGGCGCCGGCTACGCGAATTCGCGCCTCGCTGCGGCCGCGTACGCCGAAGCCGTGCGCGAGGATCCGCAATTCGCGGCGGCATGGGCGCAACTGGCGATCGTCACCGGGTATATGCACTTCAACAACGTCGACGCCGACAGATATACGGCGGAATTCGTCAAACACGCATCCGATACGGCAATGCGCCTGCAGCCGCAGCTGGATGAGTCGCGGTTGGCTCAAGCCAGTTACCAGTATCGCGTGCTGCGAGATTTCGCCGGAGCGGAGCAGACGCTGCAGCCGCTGGTGAAGGAGTCGCCAAACGACAATCGCGCTTTGCAGATACTCGGCCTCGTAGAGCGACGCCAAGGCAAGTGGGAAGCTTCGATTACGCACATGCAGCAAGCGGCGCTGCTCGATCCGCGCAATGCCGGACTGCTGACTTCGATCGGCGGCGAAACGATGGTTAACCTGCGGCGTTTCGACGACGCCCATCGCTGGCTCGATCGCGCACTGGAGATCGCGCCGGGCGATACCCTGGCGCTCGGATACAAGATCTCGACGTTCCAGTCCGAAGGCCGCATCGAGGAGGCCGCGCACAAGCTCGCGCAATTGCCGCCCGCAGCGATTGATGCCGGCATCGCCGTGTATCGGGGATTTCAGCGGATGTACGAACGCCGCTATCCGGAGGCGGTCGCCGAACTGCAGGCCGTGCTCGCGCAACCCGAAGATGCGCTCAACGGCCTCGGCCCGCAGTTGTCGCTGCAGCTCGGCATCGCGCAACGCGCGGCGGGACAGACCGCAGCGGCACAGACGACATTCGAACAGCTGATCGCCAGGATCGCGCCGCAGGCCGAGCAGGTGGACGATTCGCTGGTGCCGATCATGCTCGGCCTGGCTTATGCGAAGGCGGGCCAGCAGCAAGCCGCGCTCAAACAGGCCCGACGTGCGGTGGAACTCTACGCCAGTGATGCGCTGCAGCGACCGGTAGCGCAAGAGGCTTTGGCTCACGTGCAGACGCTCGCCGGCGACCACGCGGCGGCGATCACCACGATCGACGGACTGCTGAAAGCCCCGGGCGGGATGACGCTCGCATTGCTGCGGCTGGATCCGGCCTGGGACCCGCTGCGTGGCGACCCGCGCTTCCAGGCGCTGCTCGCCGGCAAATAGCGCATGGGATTTTTTGCCGAACTGCGCCGCCGCAACGTCATCCGCATGGCCGGGCTGTATCTCGTCGGCGCGTGGCTGATCACGCAGGTGTCGAGCACGGTGCTGCCGATGTTCGGCGCACCCGATTGGCTGCCGCGCAGCATCGTGATCCTGCTCGCGCTCGGTTTCGTGCCGATGCTGGTCTTCAGCTGGGTGTTCGAGTTGACGCCGCAGGGCCTCAAGCGCGACGCCGATGTGAAGCCGGAGGAATCGATCGCGCCGCAGACCGCGCAGCGCATTGAACATCTGATCGTCGTGATGCTGATGCTGGCGGTGGCGTACTTCGGTTTCGACAAGTTTGTGCTGGCGCCTCGGCGGCAAGCTGCGCCGATCGTCATGCGGACTCCTGCAACCACGGCTAGCTCCGCCGCACCGGCCAAATCCGAGATCGATTCGAAGTCGATTGCCGTTCTGCCATTCGCCAACCTGTCCGACGACAAGGCCAACGCCTACTTCGCCGACGGCATCCAGGACGAAATCCTGACCAAGTTGTCGAAGATCGGTGCCTTGCGCGTGATCTCGCGCACGTCGACGCAGCGTTATGCGAGCACCCCGGAGAATTTGGCCGAGATCGCGCGCCAGCTCGGCGTCGCCAACATCCTCGAAGGCAGCGTGCAGAAGGCCGGCAACGCGGTGCACATCAACGTGCAGTTGATCGGTGCGGCGAAGGACGAACACCTCTGGGCGGAAAGCTACAACCGCACGCTCGACGACATTTTCGGCGTCGAAGGTGAAGTCGCGCAGGCCGTCGCCGAAGCATTGAATGCGAAGTTGACCGGCAGCGAGCTTCAGGTCGTGTCCGCCAAGGGCACGGAAAATCCGAGAGCCTACGAAGCCTATCTGCGCGGCAGAGCTACCGACCATGCTGCCTATTCCTATGCCGGCGCGATGCTGGCAGTCGACAACTACGTCGAGGCGGCGCGCGAGGACCCGCAGTTCGCTCAGGCGTGGTCGGCAGCAGCGGTAGCGATGAGCACGATGTATCAGAACAATTACGACACCGCGCGATCCACAGCCGACGCGGTGCGCCACGCCGCCGATACCGCGATGAAGCTGCAGCCGCACCTCGCCGAGAGCCTGCTGGCGCGCGGCGCCTACCTATACCGGGTCGAACGCGACTATCCGGCCGCGCGCGCAATCTTCCAGCAGGCGCTTGCACAGCAGCCGGGCGATGTGGACATCCTTTCCGAACTGTTCTTCATCGAACGACGCATGGGACTCTGGGCTGAATCGATCGCCCATTACCGTGAGGCTATCGCGCGCGAACCGCACAATGTTTCGATACGGGTCCAGGGCGCCTGCGAGATTTTCCTGCGCTTGCGCCGCTTCGATGAGACCCGTGAACTGCTCGAACAGGCTCTGAAGCTGGCGCCGGATGACACGACCTCGCGCGCCTGCCTGGCGCAGGTCGAGATGCAACTGGGTCGGCTCGACGCAGCGCAGACCTGGCTTGAACGCGTGCCGGCCGATCTGCGCGAAAACTACGAGGCCCAGGCGCGCCAGCAATTCCTCACGCTGCGGCGCGACGCCGCAGCCTTGGCAGCGTTCATGCAGCCTGCCGCACAGCGCGACGACGCCATGCTCACGAGCGACGACATCGACGGCCTGATTCTTTTTGGCTTCGCGCAGCGCGATGCCGGACATGCCGAGCTCGCGCACAAGATCTTCGTGCGCCTCGCCGCCGTTTTCGCCGCGGTTCCCGGTGCGTTTGACCATGTGTCCGCGACCGGGGCCATTTCCCCGCTCGTTTACGCTGGCCTCAATGACTGGCCCCGCGCGCTCGCCGCGGCCCGGCATCAGATCGAGTTCCATCGCAACGATGCGAACGAAACAGCGGACGCGAAGATCGCGCTGGCCAAGATCCTTGCGCAGAAGGGCGACGGTGACGAAGTGATCGCCATGCTGCCGGAGCTGCTCGAGATTCCGAGCGGCGTCACGCCGGCGTTGCTCGCGCTCGATCCGATCTGGGATCCGATCCGCGAGGATCCGCGTTTCATCGCTTTTACCAAGCAGCCGGTTGCGGAATACAAGGCACCGCCGCGATGAGCTTTGTCGCCGAACTCAAGCGTCGCCGAGTGCCCAAGGTGGGCGGTGCCTATCTCGTGGTCGCGTGGCTCGCGGTGCAGGCCGTGTCGATAGGCTTCCCGGCGTTCGATGCGCCGCCGTGGGCGCTGCGCGTCTTCATTCTCGTCGCGCTGCTTGGTTTCCCGATCGCCGTGGTCATGGCGTGGGTGTTCGACGCCACGCCCGAAGGCGTGAAGGCCGAATCCGCAGGCGCGCGTGCGAGTTTGGGCGTTTATGTGGCTGCGGCGGCGCTCGCCGCACTGGCACTGGGATGGTATTTCAAGGGCCAGCCGTCGTATCGCGCGGGCGACGTGCCGGCAAACACTACGCCTTCCGTCGCCGTGCTGCCGTTCGCGAACATGAGCGGCAAGGCCGACGAGGATTACTTTTCCGACGGCATGACCGAGGAGTTGCTTAACGTCCTGGCCAAGATTCCCAAGCTCAACGTCGCGGCGCGCACCTCGGTGTTCGAGTTCAAGGGCAAGGGCGGCGACGTGCGCGAGATCGGGCGCAAGCTCGGCGTTTCGCATATCGTCGAGGGCAGCGTGCGGCGCGAGGGCGAGCAGGTGCGCGTCACCGCGCAGTTGATCCGGGTCGCCGACGGCTTTCATATATGGTCCGACAGCTACGACCGCGAATTGAAAAGCGTGTTCGTGCTGCAGGACGACATCGCGCGCCATATCGGCGAACAATTGCAGCTCAAGCTCGGCGTCGGCGAATTGCCGGCCGCTCGCGCCGCGATCGATCCGGCCGCGTATGACGAGTATCTCAAGGGCCGCGCGCTGCTGCGCTCGCGCAAGGAACTGTCGACCGCGGTCGAACACCTCAAGGCGGCGGTCGCCAAGGCGCCGGGGTTTGCGGCGGGCTGGTCGACGCTGTCGCTGACCTGCGAGGTGACTTTCTGGTACAAGCGGATGACGCCGGCGGAGCAGGCCACCATGCTCGCCTGCGAAGCCGATGCGGCCGCACGTGCAGCCACGCTCGATCCGAATGCAGCGGTCACCGAGCATGCGCTCGCCAATGTTGCGCGCTCGCAGTTCAAGTACGCGCTGGCCGAACAGCATTACCAGCGTGCGATGCAGATCGACCCGAGCTATCCGGACGTGCGCGAGGATTACTCCGAAGTGCTGTTCGAAGTCGGCCGCATGGAGGATTCGGCGCGCGCGGCGCGCCAGCTGGTGACGCTGGATCCCTACTTCGGCGTCGGCTGGAACCGTGTGCGCAGCGCTGCGATGGCGCTCGACCGGCGCGCCGACGTCGAGGAGGCGGGGCGGCAGATGCTCACCATTGCGCCGGGCATTTTCAGCAAGATCGTGCTGCTCGACTATGCGCTCAGTTACGGCCGCGCCGATGAGGCGCGCGCCGCATTTGCGCAATTCCAGGCGAGCTGGCCGAAGGAGGCGGCATTCGCGCAAACCCTGCTGCCGTGGGCGCTGGGCGAGCAAGATGTCGATGCCGAAAAGCTGAGCGCGGCGATCGCGGCTGCGCCGCCCGGCGAGGCCAGCTATTACCTCATCGCGCGGCGCGACGTAGCGGGCTACAACGCCTACAGCGAACAACTCGGAGCGATTCTCCAGGCCTACTATTTCGCCGACCTCTACAGCAGCAAACCCGCGGGCCAGGCGATGCTGCGCGACCCGCGCGTCAAGGCGAAGTTGATCGACTACGGGTTCGTCGCGTACTGGCGCGAGAAGGGCTGGCCGGCCGGATGCCGGCCGCTGGGCGAAACCGATTTCGAATGCGGCGTCGATGCCGCGCCGGTGCACTGACGAGGTCGCCGATGCCATGAACCTGCTCGCCGAACTCCAGCGTCGCAACGTGATCAAGGTCGGAGCGGCCTATCTGGTCGTCGCCTGGCTCGCGGTGCAGGCGGCATCGATCGGATTCCCCGCATTCGACGCGCCGCCGTGGGCGTTGCGGATTTTTATACTTGTAGCCTTGTTGGGTTTTCCGGTTGCGCTGGTACTCGCATGGGTGTTCGACGTCACGTCCGCGGGCGTACGTCTCGATACCGCCGGTACCGGCAGCAAGCGCTTGTTCGCCGTCGCGGGTTTGCTGATCGCGCTGGCGCTGGGCTGGTATTTTTACGGCCAGCCTTCGTTTCGCAGAGGCGAGGTCGCGACGCCCGTGCCGGCCAAATCCATCGCCGTGCTGCCGTTCGAAAATCTTTCCGAGGACAAGTCCAACGCCTACTTTGCCGAAGGCATCCAGGACGAAATCCTGACGCGCCTCGCGCGGATCGGCGAACTCAAGGTGATCTCGCGCACCTCGACCGAAAAGTACAAGAGCGCGCCCGACAACCTGCGCCAGATCGCCGCGCAGCTTGGCGTGGCCAACATCCTCGAAGGCAGCGTGCAGAAGGCGAACGATCAGGTGCGGGTCAACGTGCAGCTGATCAATGCCACCAGCGATGCCCATCTGTGGGCCGATACCTACGATCGCCGGCTCACCGATATTTTTGCCGTCGAAAGCGATGTCGCCACCAGCATCGCCAATGCACTGCAGGCCACGCTCACGAACTCGGAGCATGCCGCCGTGTCTGCGCGTCCGACCGGAAACCCGCAGGCGCATCAGTTCTACATGCAAGGGCGTTTCTTCTGGAACAAGCGCACGGCAGCCGATCTGCGCAAGGCGATCGACTACTTCGACCAGGCGATCGCGACAGATGCCGACTACGCGCTGGCCTATGCGGCCCGCGCACAGGCCCAGTTGCTGCTGCCCGGCTATGACGGCGGCGCGCCCAAGGAATGGTTTCCGCAAGCCGACGCCTCGGCGAAAAAAGCGCTCGCGCTGGATGATGCGTCGTCTGACGCACACGCGGCGCTCGGCATGGTCAGGCAGTTGTATGACTTCGATTCGCCCGGATCGATCGCCGAGTTCGAGCGCGCGATCCGGCTCAATCAAAACGATGCGACCGCGCACCATTGGTTCGCCAACCACGCCTTGGCTGCCAGCGGCCAGATCGAACGCGAGATCGCGGAAATGCAGCGCGCCCTCGAGCTCGATCCGCTCTCGCTGATCATCAACACGAACCTCGGCCAGGCCTACATCTACGC
>Ga0207695_10000865_pt1 | contig 55421 bp, 52 predicted proteins | sample KBSC54metaG_FD_184354 | JGI IMG/M metagenome (GOLD analysis project Ga0207695, IMG submission 184354) | Corn rhizosphere microbial communities from Kellogg Biological Station, Michigan, USA - KBS C5-4 metaG (SPAdes) (version 2) | ecosystem: Host-associated > Plants > Roots > Rhizosphere > Soil...
GACATTGGAGGAAGACGGCGAGCGGCTGTCGGGCACATTCCGCACGGCGCTGGATGACAGCGGCTTCTTCGGCCGGGACTACGACGTGGTCGGAACCTGCCACGGCGATTGCATCGCATTCGCCTTTGCCGGTGGGACGCCCAAGGGCGACATGGTGTGTGCGTTCACCGGTGTGCTGCGCGCGGGCAGGTTGGAGACCGTTTGGCACGTGGTGTCGGACCGGGCCACAGAGGGCGACGGCAAGCGGGTCTGGCCGCATGCGGTCATGACCAACGCCGACACGTTCGAGCGTGTCTCGGAATAGCCGCGCGCCTCAGCCGCGCTTTCTCGCCGGGCGCGCCGGAGGTTCTGCAGCGGGCTGCTTGAGCGGTCGCAGGTTCATCTTGTCGAAGACGCGGCGGGCGCGTTCGGCGCAGTCTTCACCGTCGGCCTCGTGGTCGACTTCGCGAATGAGCGCCAGCAAGTCGCGCTTGTTTTGCGCCAGGTGCTGCTCCAGCACATCGATTTCCGCGACTTTGCGGCGCAGCGCCTGCAGCAGTTCTTCGCGTGACCACGCGCCTTGGTGTCCGGGCAAAAAGGCGCGAATCTCTTCCAGCGAGAACCCCGCACTTTGCGCGCGCAAGATGATCTGCAGCCGCGTCACCGATTCCGGCGCGTACTCCCGATACCCATTGGATTGCCGCTCAGCGGGCTGCAACAGGCCGCTGGCTTCATAGAACCGAATGCGGGAGGCGGCCACGCCGCTCAGGCGGGCCAGTTCACCAATCTTCATGTGCTGCTCCGCAGGCTTGACATTCAAGTTGACTTTAAGCTTAGGGTTGAGGTGTCGTCAAATGTCAAATCCCCCGCGGATGCCACCATGAAACTCTTCACGCCCCTCGTCCTGCCCAATGGCGCGGTGATCCCGAATCGCCTGGCCAAAGCCGCCATGGAAGAAAACATGGCCGATGCCGATCACGCGCCTTCCGACGCGTTGCTGCGTCTGTATGAGGCCTGGGCCGCAGGCGGCGCCGGCCTGATCCTGACCGGCAACGTGATGGTCGACCACCGCGCCATGACGGGCCCGAACGGCGTCGTGCTGGAAGACGGCGCGCATCTCGAACGCTTTCGCCGCTGGGCCCAGGTGGCGCGTGCGCATGGTGCGCATGCGTGGGTGCAGATCAACCATCCGGGGCGCCAGATGCCTGCATCGCTCGGACAGCCGACGGTGGCGCCTTCGGCAGTTCCGCTCGCGCTCGGCGCGCTGTCCAAGCAGTTTCCGGTGCCGCGCGAGATGACCGAGGCGGATATCCGCGACGTCCAGCAACGCTTCACGCGCAGCACGCAACTGGCCGAGCAGAGCGGCTTCACCGGTGTGCAGATCCACGCCGCCCATGGCTATCTGCTGAGCCAGTTTCTCTCGCCCATTTCGAACCGGCGGCAGGACCAGTGGGGTGGCCCGATCGAGAACCGCGCGCGCCTGCTGCTCGATATCGTGCGCAGCGTGCGCGCCGCCGTGTCGCCGCAGTTCGTCGTGGCGGTCAAGCTGAACTCGGCCGATTTCCAGCGCGGCGGTTTCAGCCCTGACGATGCGAAGCAGGTGGTCGAGCTGCTCAACCCACTGGGTGTCGACCTCGTTGAACTGTCCGGCGGCAGCTACGAAGTTCCGGCCATGCAAGGGCACGCGCGCGACGGCCGCACGCTCGCCCGCGAAGCCTATTTCCTGGAATTCGCACGCGACATTGCCGCCATTGCCCGCATGCCGCTGATGGTCACAGGCGGCATCCGGCGCCGGGCCGTAGCGGAGCAGGTGGTCGACAGCGGTGTCGACATGGTCGGCATTGCGACGGCGCTGTCCATCGATCCCAACCTGCCGCGCGACTGGGCGGGCGGCAAGAACAGCGCGCCGGTGCTGCAGCCCATCACGTGGAAGAACAAGGCGCTGGGCGCACTCGCCAACATGGCTGTCGTCAAGTTTCAGCTCGGCCGGTTGAGCAAGGGGCGCACGACGGCCCCTGGCGTGTCGCCCCTGCGGGCACTGATCGAACAGCAGCTGGCCGCAGCCTGCCAGTCGCGGCGCTATCGCCGGTGGGCGGCGCAACGTCAGGTGCGCTAGCCCGTATTTTCTGACGGGATGGGCGCGGCCTTACCGGTGTGCCGCGTCTCTTGTAGATTCATGTTTTGCCTTACCGATCGGAAAGCACGACATGAAACACGTCACTCTGCCCAACGGCGAACGCGTCCCTGCACTCGGCATGGGCACCTGGAACATGGGCGACGACCGCGCCACCCGCGCCGACGAAATCGCCACGCTGCGCCTGGGCCTCGACCTGGGTTTGCGCCTGATCGACACCGCCGAGATGTACGGCGAAGGCCTCTCCGAATCGCTAATTGGCGAGGCCATTGCCGGACGGCGCGATGACGTCTTTCTGGTGAGCAAGGTCTATCCGCACAATGCTAGCCGGCGCGGTATTGCTGCCGCGTGCGAGCGCAGCCTGCGCCGCCTCGGCACCGACCGCCTCGATCTGTACCTGCTGCACTGGCGTGGCGATGTGCCGTTCGAAGACACGCTGGAAGGCCTGCAGGCCCTGCAGCGCGAAGGCAAGATCCGCCAGTACGGCGTGAGCAATCTCGACCTGTCCGACATGGAGGAATGGTGGGACGCGCCCGGCGGCGATCAGATTGCCGTCAACCAGCTGCTCTACAACCTTAGCCGGCGCGGCATCGAATGGGATTTGTTGCCCTGGCTGCGCGAGCGCCGTGTGCCGGTGATGGCCTATTCGCCCATCGAGCAGGCGCGGCTCGTTCGGCATCCGAAGCTGGTGCGCTTCGCCCAGGAGTGCGGCATGACGCCGGCACAGGTGGCGCTGGCGTGGCTGCTGGCGCGGGACGACATCATCGCGATTCCCAAGACCGGCCATCCTGACCGCCTGCGCGAGAACATCGGGGCGCTGTCGCACACGCTCACGGCTGAGCAGCTTGCAACACTGGACAGCATCTTCCCGCCGCCCAAGGGGCCGCGCGCGTTGGAGATGCTTTAAATCAGCGCGACTTCGCCAGGTAGCGCTCGTGGTCGACGTAGCCCATCAGGTAGACGCGGGCTTTCTCGCGGGTGTCTTTGGTGACGCGGTCGGCTGCCTTGCGCGCGCCGGATGAAGACATCGACGCGCTGAGGTGGTCGCGGAAACCGTCGTGCATGGTGCGCAGATCGCCCTCGCAGGCATCGAGCGCGGAGGCGACCACGGCCTTCGTCTGCGTGGTGCCCGGCACGCCGCTATCGGCCTGGCGCTGCACGCACGCCATGTAGTTGGCGCGCAGCACCTGCCAGCCGTTGTCTGCGCTGGCGTCGGTGGTGGCCGCAGCGGCGGTGGTCGAATCAACGGGCTGCTGTTGCGGGTGCGATGCGCACGCACCGAGCAAGGCCAGCAGGACGAGAGACGGGCAGGTGAGGGCTTTTTTCATGGCATGGACTGTACTGCACGGCCTCGCTGCTTGCCCGACGCGAAGTCGACCTGAATGCACGTCGTAACATTTGGAAACGAAAAAGGGCCCTGACGCGACGCCCTTGGCTGAAACCGCCGCACGACCGATTTCGGAAGACCGTGCCCTGGCCCATTTCGCTGCGCCGATGCATCGACCGCACGCAGGGCCGAGATTCAGTGCGCCACACCCCAACGACAAACCTCGGCGTGCGAGGCAAAAAGCTCGGGCAGTCGAGCAAAAAGCCTCGTGGGCCGAGTTCGGAGCATCAACCGCCGAGCAAAAAGCTCGACACGTGGAGCAAAAAGCTCGACACGCGGAGCAAAAAGCTCGACACGCGGAGCAAATAGCTCGGCACGCGGAGCAAATAGCTCGGCACGCGGAGCAAATAGCTCGGCACGCGGAGCAAATAGCTCGGCACGTGGAGCAAAAAGCTCGACACGCCGAGCAAAAAGCTCGGCACGCGGAGCTTCGACCTCGGCGAGCCGAGCTAAAAGCCTCGCGAGTGCGGGTTGTTCAGCGCATCCACGGCGCGTCAGCCATCGTCGCGTGTTTGCCGTAGCGTGCAACCGCCTCACGCACCACGGCGTGATCCAGTTCGCCGTCGTCGGCGAGCGCCTTCAGTGCGGCGATGACGATGGATGCGCGGTCCACTTCGAAGAACTCGCGCAGCGCCCGGCGCGAATCGCTGCGGCCGAAGCCGTCGGTGCCGAGCGTGACGTAGCGGCGCGGCACGTGCGCACGGATCAGCTCGGGCACGGCGCGCACATAGTCGGTGGCCGCAATGACGGGCCCGTGCGATTCGCGCAAGACGGTCTCCACATACGAAGGCGAGGCTTCACCGCCCAGGCGGGCGATGCGCTCTGCGGCAATGGCCTCGCGGTGCAGCTCGGAAAAGCTCGTCACGCTCCAGGTGGCAGCGTCGATGTTCCAGTCTTCCTTGAGCATCTGCGCGGCGGCCATGACTTCGCCCAGAATGGCGCCGGAGCCGAGCAACTGCAGGCGCGCTGTCGGCAGGCTTTGCGGCGTCAGCGGATACATCCCTTTGAGAATGCCCTCGCGCAGTTCGCGATCCGGCATCGACGGCTGCGCGTAGTTCTCGTTCGTCACCGTGAGGTAGTAGAACGTGTCTTCCTGACGCTCCAGCATCGCGCGCATGCCTTCGTCGAGGATGACGGCCACCTCGTAGGCAAATGCCGGATCCCACGCGCGGCAGTTCGGCACCGTGGATGCGGCAAGGTGGCTGGCGCCGTCCTGGTGCTGGAGGCCTTCACCGCCGAGCGTTGTCTTGCCCGCCGTGGCACCGATCAGGAAGCCGCGCGCACGCTGGTCCGCCGCCGCCCAGATGAGATCCCCAATGCGCTGGAAGCCGAACATCGAGTAGTAGATGTAGAACGGCAGCATCGGCAGATCGTGCGTGCTGTAGGCGGTGGCGGCGGCAATCCACGACGAGATGGCGCCGGCCTCCGAGATGCCTTCCTCCAGGATCTGGCCGCTCGTGTCTTCGCGGTAATACAGCATCGAACCCAGATCTTCCGGTTCGTATTGCTGGCCCAGCGGCGAATAGATGCCGACTTGCCGGAACATGCTCGCCATGCCGAACGTGCGCGCTTCGTCCGCCACCACGGGTACCACGCGCGGGCCCAGCGTGTCGTCTTTCAGCAGGTTGCCGAACATCCGCACGATCGCCATCGTGGTCGACATCTCGCGGCCTTCGGCCTGCAGCGCGAATTGTCCCCAGGATGGCAACGCAGGCACGGTCAGCGCCTGTGTTGCCGCCTTCCGCCGTCTGGGCAGATAGCCTCCGAGGGCAGCCCGGCGCGCGTGCAGGTATTGCATCTCCGGGCTGTTCGGCGCTGGCTTGTAGAACTTCAATTGCTCGACATCGGTGTCCGACAGCGGCAGGCGGAAGCGGTCGCGAAACGCCTTGAGCTGATCGACATCGAGCTTCTTCTGCTGGTGCGTCGTCATCCGGCCTTGCCCAACGCTGCCCATGCCGAAGCCCTTCATCGTCTTGGCAAGGATCACCGTGGGCTGGCCGGTGTGCTGCAGCGCCCGAGCGTAGGCGGCGTGGAGCTTGCGCACGTCGTGGCCGCCGCGGCGCAGGCGGTCGATGTCTTCGTTGCTGAAATGCGAGACGAGCGCGGCAAGCTCAGGGTTCTGGCCAAAGAAGCGCTCACGGTTGTAGGCGCCGTCGTTGGCGGAGAACGTCTGGAACTGGCCGTCGACGGTCTGCGCGAATGCACGCAGCAAGGCCCCCGAATGGTCACGGGCGAAGAGGGCATCCCAGTCCGAGCCCCACAACACCTTGATGACGTTCCAGCCGGCGCCCGTGAACTGCGCTTCGAGTTCGTCGACGACGCGGCCGTTGCCGCGCACGGGGCCGTCGAGCCGCTGCAGGTTGCAGTTGATGACGAACACGATGTTGTCGAGCCGCTCGCGCGCCGCCAGCGAGAGGGCGCCGATTGATTCGGGCTCGTCCATTTCGCCGTCGCCGAAGAAGCCCCACACCTTGCGTTCGGCGGTTTGCAGCAGGCCGCGATTGTGCAGGTAGCGCATGAAGCGCGCCTGGTAGATCGCGTTGATCGGCCCGATGCCCATCGACCCGGTCGGGAACTGCCAGAACGCCGGCATCAACCACGGATGCGGATACGAGCACAGCCCCGGACCGGTGATTTCGCGCCGGTAGTGTTCGAGATGCGCTTCATCCAGGAAGCCTTCGAGATACGCACGCGCGTAAACGCCGGGCGAAGAGTGCGGCTGGAAGTAGACCAGATCGCCGCCGTGCGCCCCGTTGTCAGCCCGGAAGAAATGATTGAAGCCGACTTCGAACAGATCCGCGGCCGACGCATAGCTGGCGATGTGTCCGCCCAGCTCGCCGTAGGCCTGGTTGGCACGCACCACCATGGCGAGCGCATTCCAGCGCAGCGCGGCGGCCAGTCGCTCTTCGGTATCGATGTCACCGGGATACGGCGGCTGCGCCTCAACGGGGATCGTGTTGACGTACGGCGTGACGCGGGCGAGGGCGGTGCCGACGCCCAGCTTTGAGGCGCGCTCCGCCAGACGGTCGAACAGGAACTGCGCGCGCGCGGTGCCGGCATGCTGTACGACGGCATCCAGCGCGTCGAGCCATTCCGCGGTTTCCACTGGGTCGCTGTCTTCGGTGCGATGCACGAGGGAGCGCATCGACGCGGCTCCTGTCGATAAATCCGTCATGACGGGTCCTGCCTGAAGGAAGGATGGGAAGGCGGGCCGTGATCACGCGATGCACGCCCGCGCCCGGATGCGCCGCCGCGGCGGCGCCGCATCAACCGTTGCGGAAGATGAAGCTGTACGCGTTGAGTGCCGGCACGCCGCCCAGGTGGGCGTAGAGCACGCGCGAGCCCTCAGGAAATTCACCGTTGCGCACCATGTCGATCATGCCGTGCATGGATTTCCCTTCGTACACCGGGTCGGTCAGCATGGCTTCCTGGCGTGCGCACAGGCGAATGGCTTCCAGCGTGCCTTCATTGGGCAGGCCGTATTCCGGGCCGCCGTAGCGCGTGTCGAGCACCACGTCTTTCTCCGTGATGTTGCGGCCAAGGTCGACCAGTTCGGCAGTGTGCTGGGCAATGCGGAGGATCTGCGCGCGCGTCTGTTCCGGCTTGGCCGAGGCATCGATGCCGATCACCTTGTCGGCCCGGCCATCCGCCGCAAAGCCGACGACCATGCCGGCTTGCGTGCTGCCCGTGACCGAGCACACGACGATGTAGTCGAACTTGAAGCCTAGTTCTGCTTCCTGCTGGCGCACTTCTTCGGCAAAGCCGACAAAGCCCAGGCCGCCGAGCGGGTGTTCGGAGCAGCCGGCCGGAATCGGGAACGGTTTGCCGCCGCGTTTGCGCACGTCTTCCATGGCTTGTTCCCAGCTGGGCCGAATGCCGATGTCGAAGCCTGCGGCATCGAGGCGCACGTCGGCGCCCATGATGCGCGACATCTCGATATTGCCGACGCGGTCGTACACGGCGTCGGAGTAGTTCACCCAGTTTTCCTGCACCAGCACGCACTTGAGGCCGAGGTGCGCGGCCACGGCGGCCACCTGGCGCGTCTGGTTCGACTGAATGCCACCAATGGACACCAGCGTGTCGTACCCGCCTTCCAGCGCTTCCGGGATCAGGTATTCCAGCTTGCGCGTCTTGTTGCCGCCGAAGGCCAGGCCGCTGTTGCAGTCCTCGCGCTTGGCAAACAGCTCGACCTTGCCGCCCAGGTGCGCGCTCAATCGTTTCAGCGGCTGGATGGGCGTCGGGCCGAACGTCAGGGGATAACGGGGAAATCGCTGCAGGTTCATGAGGTGGCTCCTTCAGTGCCGCAAATGGCGGGATGTCGGAAACCAATGGTACGCAGAACGCTACGAAATGAGGTTGCAAAGATCGTCTAATATCCGGAACGTAGAGGGCCGTATATCGAACTATGTATCTCTTTATTTCTTAAATATGAAAAAGAGCGAAACAAAATTGCAGGAAGATGCTGACGCGTCGGCGGCTTCAGCGCGCCACGCCTTGGATCGCACCGATCGCGCGATTCTCAGGACGCTCCAGCGCGATGCGTCCATCTCCAACGTGGCCCTGGCGGCCAAGGTGAACCTCAGCCCGCCGGCCTGCCTGCGCCGCGTGGAACGGCTCAAGGAGCTGGGGCTGATCAAGGGGATTGTTGCGCTGCTCGATCCGCGTGCGCTGGATCTGGGGTCGCTGGTGATGATCGGCGTCGTGCTGGATCGCTCGACGCCGGAATCGTTCACGGCATTTGAGAAAGCGGTGCAGAAGGTGCCCGGTTGCCTGGAATGCCACGTCGTGACGGGCGAATTCGATTACTTCATGCTCGTGCGCACGAAAGACAACGAAGGCTACAACCGGCTCCATGCCGAACAGTTGCTGTATCTGCCGGGCGTGCGGCAGATCCGGACGTTCATGGTGCTCAAGCAGGTGCTGTCGACGACGGAGCTGCCGGTGGCTTAGCCGACGGTGCGAGCGGCTAAGCCCTTGCGTTGATCCATCAGGCGGTTCCAGAGCATGCCGGCCCGGTTGCCGCTTCTGCAATACGCAAGGATGGGCTTGGGCAACGTGTCGACCAGTTCGCCAAATGCCGCGACGTCTGCATCGCCAATGCCGTTCGGCTCGACCGGCAGGTAGCGCGCTTCCAGGCCCAGCTCGCGGGCGGCAGCGGCAATGTCCTCAAAGGCGGGCTGGTCGATGCTCTCGCCATCTGGGCGATTGCAGATCACCGAGCGGAAACCTGCATTGCAGATGGCCTTCAGATCGGCGGGCATGATCTGCCGCGAAGCCGTCAACCCGCTGGATGCGGTGGCGCGACATTGCTCGATCGCGCGCTGGAAGCACGCAGCGGCAAAGTCAACGTCCTGTTCGGTCGCAAAGCGGCCCAGGCTGATGCGCACGGTGCGGCCGGCGGCATCGGCATCCAGGCCGATGGCCGTCAGCACGTGCGATGGCGTGCCCGCTGCAGAGTTGCACGCCGATGTGGACGACACGGCGAGGTCGTCGCCCAGCATCATCGGCATGAAGCCGGGCGCGTTGACCGTGAGGCTGAGGGTGTGGGGAATGCGTCGTGCCACGTCGGCGTTCTGCACCACGTCGCCGAGAGCGAGCACCGCGGCCTTCAGCCGCTGGCTCAGCGCGGCAATGCGGGCGGTTTCGTGCTCCAGCTCTTCCGCAGCCAATTCGCACGCGACGCCCATGCCGACAATCTGATGCGTCGCCAGCGTGCCCGAGCGCAGACCACGCTCATGGCCGCCGCCGTGGATTTGCGGCGCAATGCGTGAGGCGATGTCGCGGCGGACATACAGTGCGCCGATCCCCTTGGGCCCATAGACCTTGTGGGCGGACATCGAGAGCATGTCGATGCCGAGCGCGCGCACATCGATCGGCGTCTTGCCGAGTGCCTGTGCGGCGTCGACGTGGAACAGCGCGCCGGCGGCATGCACGATCTGCGCGATCGCACCAACGTCAGTCAGCGTGCCCAGTTCGTTGTTCACCAGCATGAGCGAGACGAGCCCGGTGTCAGGCATCACCGCAGCGGCGACCGCTTCGGGCGTCATTTCGCCGTCGCGTGTTGGTGACAGATACGTCACCGAACAGCCGCGCGCCGACAGGTTCGCCATCGTGTCGAGAATGGCTTTGTGTTCGATGCGGCTCGTGATGAGGTGGCGCTTGCCGGTGGCGGCGTCTGCGTAGCCCTTCAGCGCGAGGTTGTTGGACTCGGTTGCGCCCGAGGTCCAGATGATCTCGTCGGCATCGGCGCCAATGAGCGCTGCAACTTGCTTGCGCGCTTGCTCGACCTTGTTCCGCGCGAAGCGGCCCGTCGCATGTGAACTTGACGCAGGGTTGCCGAAGGCGCCTTCCATGCCAAGGCAGGCGGTCATGGCCGCAATCACGCGAGGGTCGGCCGGCGTGGTGGCTGCGTAGTCGAGGTAATGGAGGGTGTTGCTGTCGCTCATGTCGTTTTCTGTGCTGCGGTGGAGGCAGGAAAATGATACGGCGGACAGCCCGGAAAAATAATTCAAAGTTTCCTGTGAATTTCTCCATGGTGCGGAAAATATTCCCTAGAATTTGTCATCTATAGAAACAAATTCTTCTGCAGAAATGGACGCCATTGACCGCGAACTACTGAGGCTGTTGCAGGCCGATGCGACGCTGCCCATCGCAGAGCTTGCGCAGCGCGTGAACCTTTCGCAAACACCGTGCTGGAAGCGGGTGCAGCGGCTCAAGGACACGGGCGTCATCCGCGCCCAGGTGGCGCTGTGCGACGCACGCAAGTTGGGCGTCGGCACCACGGTGTTCGTGGCCGTGCGCACCGATCAACACACCGAAAAATGGGCGCAGCGTTTCACGCAGGTGGTGCGCGATATGCCCGAGGTGGTGGAGGTCTACCGGATGAGCGGCGAGATGGACTATCTGCTGCGTGTTGCGGTGGCGGGCATCGAAGACTATGACCGCGTGTACAAGCACCTCATCAAGTCCGTGCCGCTGTCGGATGTGAGTTCATCGTTCTCGATGGAGCAGATCAAGTATTCGACTGCGCTGCCGGTGCGGGATGTGGGGCAGGGGGATTGAGGGTGTATTTGCGGCTGAACTGTGGAGGGGCTCAATGGCCGCCATCCCAGCATCAGCAGACCAGTTTTGACGTGGCGGTCGCTTCATGCGTTTCGACGTCGCGTTCGTGAGCCTCTGAGGCAATGACGACCCGGTTGCGCCCTTTCTCTTTCGCCAGATAGAGCGCCGCGTCCGCTCGGGCGAGGGTGGCCGCCAATGTGTCTCCGGGCATGACGCACTCGACCCCCGCGCTGAAGGTGCAACGCACGCCTTCTCTTGGCGAATGCTCAACTGCGAGCCGGAGTTCATCCATGACAGCCGCAGCGGCGGTCTTTTCCGCGTCGACCATCACAATCGCAAACTCCTCGCCACCGAGGCGACCGAACAGATCGCCTGGCTTCAGCCGCGTGGAGACCACCGACGTGACGTGCTTGAGAATGCGATCGCCCACCGCGTGGCCGAAACCGTCGTTGACTGCTTTGAACTTATCGATGTCCAGAACAGCAATCGACAACGGTTTGCCGCTCGCCACCGCGTCGTGAAGCAAGACGCTTGCCCTTGCCATGAACGCACGCCGCATCAGTACGCCCGTGAGTTCGTCAATATTCGCGAGCTGATCCATCCTCCGGGCGAGTTGATCGTGCGCGAGCATCACCATGCCGGTCGACATGCATGGGAACGTGACGATCGCCAGCCCAAGAAACAGAACGTTCCACGCCGACGGTTCCAGAAAAGCCGTTTGCGGCATACCGAACGCAACGGCGATCGCCCGGGTGATATGGAACAACGCGCCCAGGTATGCGGCCGCGGCAACGAATCGATAGGGATAGCGGGCGCCCTCATGCGGCGCGTGACGCAGGGCCAATGTCCCGACAGCAATCCGGGCATAGGCAAAGAACACCGACACGATCCCAATCTTTGCGCTGACGTTCGGCGATATGAGCGTGAAATACACCAACGCAACGAACGCGATGGCGAACGCCCCCGTCTCTTGAGGCACCGCCCAAGGCTTGCCGAAAAACTGGCGCATCCCCTGTATGAGCAACAGCACGGCCGTCAGCGTGATGAGCGCAGCTGCGAGGGTGACGAACCGCCCTTGCAGACTGCCCGCGATCAGCACACACGCCGCAGCCGTGGCCAATAGCGCGTGTGCCACGCACCAGCGGCCTATTCCCGGCACGGCGGTCCGAAGCAGTGATCCAAGGATGGCGACGCTCATCAAGCAGGACACCATCACGATACCTATCAGAGCGAGCGGGCTGAGCATGAGATCGGACAGGCGACAGGAATGGGAACAAGACAAGCGCGCATTCGGCAACCGAGCCTAGGCCGGATGGGCCGACCTGTGGCCACGACTGCTGGAAGCCTTCTGAAGCGGCGAGGCTTGGGTGTAGAGCATTCACCACAACCTCTGGCTATCGGCAGTTTTGTGCGCCTCTTAAGGCTCATTTTTGCAATAGGGTGTCGCCGATGGCACAACGTGCGCAGGAACGCCGGGGAAGAGGGCAGTTGCTGTCCGATGTTGTACGTCCTGCGCACGGCACCATTATTCGTTCTGCGCCCACCTTTCAACGATATCCGCGGGAATCGCCTGAAACACCTCCGCAAACGGTTTCCCCACCAGCGACTCTGCCTGCCGAAGCAACAGCGCGACCGGACTGCTTGGCTCGTGCGCTTCAAACCAAGTGCGAGCGAAGCGGATTTGCGTCAAAGCGGCGTGACGGCTGGTTGGCATAGCGTTGACGTTCTGGGAGGGGGCAGGTTGCGCGTCTGCTGGCGGCAATGGGGCATTGTCGGCGCGTGGGGGCGCTGGGGCCGGTGCAGCAGCAGGGGGTATTTCACTTGCCGGCGCATATTCACTCGCCACGGGCTGCGCCGAGTCAGGACGCCCGGCCAATTGCAGCAGCCGTATCAACGGCTTCAAATCTGGCGCGTGATCGGGCAGTGAAGTTTCGGACCACAGTTGAATGGACTGCGCGAGCGCGCAGGCTTCCTGCATAGCCGCAATCTGAGGCAGTCCTTGGCTACGGAGGGCTTCCAGTTGCTGATGCACTGATGCCGGTGCAAGCGCATCGGCTGGACGTGACATGCCAAGCGCACGCTCGATGTCGCGTATCTGAAGGCGCATGGCGTTCCTGCCCAGGGCAATCTCGCGCACGTCGGCTAACAACCCTTGTGGATCGACTAGCGTCGCGAGCGCGTTTGCCCGAACGCCAGGGTCAATCTCCCCATCGATCTCAAGTTGAGGATGGACTTGCTCGGGAAAGGCCGTCAGCACCGCATGCAGTAGCGCGAGGCCATCGCGCAGGCCCTCGGCCTGGTCCAGTCGGGTGCGACATCGTAGAAAGAGTGTCAGTAGCCGGATGTCCTTGGTGCGCAACAGCAGCCGTTGGCAATCGCGCTCCAGCTCAGGCCAGTTCAGCGCATCGGTCGGCGTCATAAAGTCCCCGTACTGGGCTGCCTCGCGCGGGGTGGCACGGGCTTGCAGCACCACATATTCCGTGTCGTATTCAAGGTCCGGACCACATGGCTGATCCGCATTGATGGGCAACGCCAACTCAGCAAATCGGATATCAGGCGAGGAGGCCGGCTTGGAAGCGACTGCCTTCATGAGCTTATTGAGCAACATAGTGTTCAGGTTGAAAGACCATGCCTGTAATGGCGCAGCTTGTATCGGACCGCCCGAGCCAGGTCGACCATCCCAGACGCTCATCTGCGCCTAGCACGGCCGGCGGGGCAGATTGTGGTTGCACTTGCAGCTCGACTTCCCACTCAAACTCAAAGCCCACAAAGCTGCGCACCCACTCCACCAGCACGGGCAGATCGCGTCCCTTGGGGGTGAAGTTCAAATACTGCTGCAGGTCGAGCGGTCCGATAATGAGCCGGAACTTGTGCTGGCGATCGGGCACAGCCTCGCCGAGCAAGGCGCCTTGCCGTGCTGCAGCCGGAGTTACGGTGGTCACTTGCGTATGGCCGTGAACGGGCCAAGCTTTGGGCAACGGCATGCCGCGCTCATCCCGCAACCCACGCTCCATCAATTGGCCGATCACTTCCAACGCGTTTTCACTGGCATTGGGCGTCTCCTGCAGCTTGGTGATCCAACTGCGACAGCGTTCTCCATAGCTCCGTTCGCCATAGAATTCGGCAACTAAGCCGTGCTGGAGCCAGACACCTCGCAAGCGGTTGGCACGACCACGCACCCGGCTGCCGGCTTGATCCAGCGCCGCACAGAAACAGTAGTGAACCGCCTCGATGGCATCGGCCTTGAGTGAAGCTGCCTGGCAGGCTTGTTTGAAGGCCGCCAGTCGTATGCGTGTGTCAGACTTGAGCGCATCGAGCCTGGCGGCGGATTCCAATTCCGGTGATAGCTCATCGAGCAGCCAGAACAACGGCTGTGCCAGTCTGAGGAGGTGATTTTTGGCGGCGCCATGTGGCCCCACTGAGTTCTTGGACATGTCTCTACAGCTCCGAAATCAGGCGTATCAAATCGACTTCGCCACTCACGTATGCGGCGTCAGCGCCGTCCGCCTGCCACAGGCAACCGAAACCTTGCAGCAACGCCCGCATGTGGCCGTCGCCAATGCATACGCCGAGCATCAACGCATTCATGTCGCGGTGGGTAATTCCACCGCCGAAGCCCAGGCGCCGGAAGTGATGATCACCGTCGGCATGCCAACGTCAGAGGCGCTGCCAGTTCAAGATGAGCCGCCGCAGCGTAGTTGGCGACGGATCGTGATTGCGATGGTAGTGGTCGCTCTCGTGCTTGGTCTTGCCTTTGTTGTGTACCGCCAGCACCTCGACAACCAGGCGCTCGCAAGCCGAGTGGAATCACTTTCCGCGCAAGTCACGAAGCAGCAAGCCTCGCTGGAGGATCGCATTGCCCACGCGTTGGCGTCCGAAAACGGTGCCAACGCGTGGGGTGATGACATGGTGGAATCAATGGGTGTGGTGCCGAGCCAAACGGCATTAAGCGCGCAACAAGATGCCGGCACCGATAGTGGTACAGATGCGTTGTCATACATGAACGGCGCCTTTGATGAGCAGCTCCGACTGCTCAGTCCTCAAGGCATTCCGCTTGCCAACATGAACAAGAATGACAAGGCCGCAATAACTGCTATGCGGAACCGGCCATTGTCTCCGTGCTGCTCGGGCAGGAGTTGATCATGCATCAATATAATTCGGCTAGCATCGGGTTATATAAAAGAAAATAATCGTGAAAATAAAATATCTATCTGACTCCGATGAAAATTACGCATGCCTGGAGAAGCACCTGAAAAGTGGCAATCTGGGTGGGTTGTCTGATCGAGGTGTGTACGAGGCACACAAAATTTTTGACGAGATTCGGGGGGGTATTCGAAGAAGTTTCCTCTAAAGTGGGGCGAGAGGAGATCGGGTTCCATGATGTGTACCCAGCGGAACTTGTTTTGCCAACGCGGTTTGAATCTCCGATTCAATATTCGATACTTAATGGGCTTGTCGAAAAAATCAAGAAAGCTACTCAAGATATTGGATTGGATGCTGAGAACTTTCCTTTGTATTCCACAATTCCAACTGGTCTTGTAAATGCGCAGGCGGTTCGACTGGATTGCTCGGAAAAGAAATTTTTGCTCTTTGACTCTCAGATTTTCACCTATTGCAATCTGTTCGCCAAAGCCTTTTCTCTATGCATCCCGATTTTAGAGTCGGAGGACGGTGCCTATCGGTTTTCCGTCGATCTTGATGATGTTTGTGAGAATATAAAAAATAATCGAGAGTGCATCGAAAAATTTGAGGAGTTGCTTTCTGTTATTGATGAGACAGAAGTGCCGTCTATGGTTAAGCCATATATTCCGGGAGATGCGCACCTTCAACTTGCTGCACTATTCCGCGTCGGAATGGAAGTGTTTTTGGTGGCACACGAATTTGGCCATGTGTTCGCGAATCACTTGGAGAGTTTTGTTTCAAAATCCGTCATCGATAGTGCTGTCGGGGAGTCAATTTCGGATTCGCACTTGCAGGAGTATGAGGCTGACTCGATTGGCTTGATTTTGACGCTCAAAGCTCGTGCTGATGATGGTTTTGACGTTTCAATGTCTTTTATCGGGGCCTATCTCTTCTTTGTTGCCTTGGATCTTCAAGATCGCTACTCATTTTATATAGAGCGGGGAGATTTGTCGCAATATTCTTCGCGAGAAAGTGAGACGCATCCAAGTAATCGTGATCGCGCGTCTTTTTTTGGTTTGTTTGTTAAATCAATTGCCGATAGGTTCCGACGACATTGAATCCGCAAAACATCTAGCCAAGCAATATTCAAAAATAGTCGATCTAGTATGGCCTGAGTTGGAAAAGCGCCTTTCAGGAGCGCGCGAAAACACTTGAAATTTCGATGTGACCGGCCCTCGCGCCAGTTCGGCGACGGGCCGAATTCAAAACCAGCATAGATGCCATCTACGGACGTAAATTAAAACAGCGAGATGCCCAGCCCGCCACTCCAACGCTGGGCCCGGCAGACTGCGACGGACTGCCGCGTAGCGAGCCCCCGCCACCGCCTTAATCAGTCTCCTAGGTGGCATTCCGTCGCCCAGGTCGTCCGTCCCGGAAACCCCCGCTTTTGGTATGACCCATTTGGGCCATACGCACGTCTGGAGCAACACCAGCGGCTCGGCAGATGTCAGCGAACCCATGCCGCCAGGAATGGAGCGTGATGCGCCTATCCATGATCTTGAGCGTTTCCCGCAGGAAGCGGCCATAACGCTTAGAGAAGCCATCCGACACCACGCCGTACTTGTTCGGTTTTGCCGGACAGGGAGGGGGGCTCTGGCCGTTTGGCGACCTACTTTGAGAATCCCTCTAAAGGTCCGATATCGAGCGTTGGTGCAATTGGCTCGGATGGGCCGCGCCGCAAATCGGCTCTGGGCCTAGTTTTGCGGTGGTTTCCTTGGTGCAATTCTGGCACACTGCGCGGGCAGTTTTCCAGAAATCGCCCGATGCGGCGACTCTCTAAGTGCCCTGATTCGCAAAGAATTTTGGCCTGCCCAGAGGGATTCGAACCCCCGACCGTCGGCTTAGAAGCGATCATGCTTTGGCCGCTGTTCCCTTATCTGACAAGGGTTTGCGGGACACTCAATGAATCTGAGCACACTTTGAGCACACAGCGACTACCGTGAGGTAGACGCAATGGCAGCAATTTCGAAGTACCGTGACAAGTGGAAATGCCAAGTTCGTAAACGAGGATTTCCGCCATGCACAAAGACCTTTGAAACCCGTGCTGATGCTGCCGCATGGGGGCGCATGATCGAATCCGAGATGGAACGTGGCGTGTTCGTCAACCGAGACGAAGCCGAACGAACCACGGTGGCAGACCTTCTTGCGCGTTACCTGCGAGACGTATCGCCAACGAAGCGCAGTGGCAAAAGTGACAAGGGCAGGGTAAGAACACTGACGAAGCGACTTGGTGCCTACAAGCTGTCCGTTCTCGTTTCGCCGCATCTTGTCGCCTACCGCGACACCCGGCTTCGATCCGTATCCGCCCAGACGGTCATCCACGAACTGAACCTGTTGAACCGGGTATTGACACTTGCCACGCGGGAGTGGGGAATTGTGCTGCCCGGTGGTGTGCCGAAGGTCATCAAGCCACGTGCGCCACAAGGTCGAGATCGCCGAGTGCACCCAGACGAAATGCAGGCGATCATCGATGCGACTGAATCCACGGAACTCCGGGACTTTATCCGTCTTGCTGTCGCCACGGGCATGCGTCGAAGTGAAATTGCCTCCCTGAGGTGGGAGAACATCAGCCTCGAACGGCGTACCGCACATCTGCCCGTAACCAAGACGGACACACCACGCACGGTGCCACTGTCCAGCGTGGCTGTCGCAGTTCTACAAGCCCGCAGGGCCGCTAGGAGTGCGGTTCCTTTTTCTATTACCCCAGATGCTTTCACTCGGGCCTTCAGTCGGTCGGTGCACCGCGCACGTAAGCGGTACGAAGCCACGTGCCAAATGCTGGATCAACCAGAGGACCCGCGTTGGCTTGTTGGCATTCGTCTGCACGACCTGCGTCACGAAGCGACAAGCCGCTTCTTTGAGCATGGACTTGGTCTCATGGAGGTCGCCAGCATCACCGGTCATAAGACCCTAGCGATGCTTCAGCGATATACGCATCTTCGGGCAGAGGATTTGGCGAGGAAGCTCGGTTGATGCGGACCGGAGGGCGTCGCACCGCGTCTGTGCTGGTTAGCATCCAGCGGTTACATGTCATCCGCAACACCCCACTTTCGTAGGGCTTCCCATTACCGATGCGCGGCGCAACATGCTTCTAACGTCAACACATATGACGAACGGGGAAGCACATGGAAAAGAATATAGTTCGCGCAAAGGCGTTCACCGTCCGTTCGAATAACGGCTGGTCAGAGCGCTTCAAGGGTGTCGTCACCCTGCTGACGGTCACTGACCACAACAAAGAGCACATCGAAACGTACCAGTGCGATCAGGCACGGCCAGAACGCGGTTTGGCACAGGCGGATGCGGATTGTCTGCTGTCACTCAAGACAGGCGAATTCGTGCCAAGACGGGCGTAAGGCGCGGAATGGGACCACACCATCTGGCATGAAATGGATATGGAACTGAGCCAAGTTGTACTGTGTCGTGGGTTGTATGGCGAAGCGGAAGGCTACCTTGCCAAGGACGGCGATATGTATGTTGGCATGGCCGTCTCAATCGCACAGGACGCAGTGGAACTGTTCCTGAGGGCCGTGATGAAGGAGCGTCCGGTGGCAGGCCAGAAAATTCCCGACGACTTCGTCAAATGCATGGACTACATCGACGGCGGTGCGCCTGCGGACGCTAGCCAGCATGTCCCCTTCCGTGCGAAGTTGATCGACCTGAATAAGGCACGCGTCAATTTCAAACACTATGGACTGATCCCAAACAGAACCGATGCGCGCAGGTTGTTGGGCTACGTGGCGGATTTCTTCGAAGATGCATCGGTGCGGTTCTTCAACATCTGCTTCTCCGATATTTCCGCATCAGACCTCGTCACGTCAAACGAGGTCCGAGAACGGTTGAAGAAGGCCGAACAGGCACTGCGAGACGAACAACTGGAACAGTGCTTGGGCTACAGCGCAGAGGCCGTTGAAGTGGCGACGAAAGAACTGATCCAGCCGTTCAACAGAGGATCGCGTCGGATGGGGTTACCGTTACGTACGGACGGCATAGATGCGTTTGGGCGGCGAGCTTTTGATGATCTTGAGCGCTATTTTTATGGGGTAGCCGCAGATGCCGACCGAATGGCGGTGATGCTGGCGCTATCAGTGAACCTACGTGACTTGGCTAGGTTCGATTCAGTTGTACCCACTGTGAGGCGCACGTTTGAGGGAAACTATATGTGGCATCCAATGGGGAGTTCGGCCCGCTTAAACGCTTCGGACGCTACCTTCGCGGTGCGCTTCGCCACCAAGTTTGCGCTATCGTCCCAAGGACGCCTTGCCAGCACGGATGTGCAGTCTTGATGGACAACGCCCAGTCTGAATTGCTGTCCGGCGTCAAGGACGTAGACGTTTTCCGAATCCTGATTGCGGACCTACACGACGATTTGGACGGCAAGGTCGCACGATTCCACCAGCTTGCTGATCTTTCCACCGCGCTTGGTTCAATGGGGACCATGCTGCCGGGTGGCGAGACTGTTTTGGCGGCATGGACGGAAGCGCGGTCCAGCTTCGTTCACGGCAACTACATGGCGACAGTGCTGCTATGTCAAGTTCTTGCCGAACATATACTCGCGGCGCACCTTACCCTTGGTCTTGATGGCGAGAGGTTGCCAGACCGGGTTTCGTTCAACGACACGTTGCACCGGTGCGTCACGCGAGGCGTCATCGCGCCGCAGGACTCGGACGATCTACGCCGTCTCATGAGCATGCGCAATCCGCTCACGCACTTCCGATCTATCGACGACCCTTCGAATCTCTCACGTCGCGTTGTAGATACCCGGTTGCCAGCGGAAACCCATCTTCTTGCAGATGCTACCTTTGCACTGGGTATGGCGATTCGGTTACTTTCGTTGCCCGTGTTCCGATTGGGCGACTAACGAAGCAGCCCAGACGTTGGCAAGAACAGCTATCCCAAACCAATGTTCAACTTGCTCATCGACACCAGCGTCTGGCTGGACCTTGCAGAGCACGGCAAACAGACCCCGCTGCTTGATCTACTGGAAAACCTTGTCGCTGACGGACGAGTAAGCCTTCTTGTGCCAAGCATCGTTGTCAACGAGTTTCGGAAGAACCGCGTGCGGGTTGCTAAATCCAGTGCAAAGAGCCTTTCCACCCACTTCAATCTAGTCAAAGACGCCATTCGCAAAGTTGACGGCGAAAAAAGGCAGAAGGACAGGGTGCTGGCTTACTTGTCGGATGTGGATCACCGTATTCCCATCATGGGTGGTGCCGCCGAAGGTGTCCTGAGTCGAATTGACAAGATACTTGCCGCTGCACCGGCCATAACAGCCAGCGATGAGGTAAAGATTCGAGCGGCAGACCGCGCACTGAATCGAAAAGCACCGTGCCACCATGAAAACAAGAACTCAATGGCCGACGCGATGCTGATCGAAACGTACTTCGAATGCGTGCGGACGATGGGTGGCGCCGGACAGCGGTTCGCCTTCGTGACACATAACAAGCACGACTTCAGCATGGTCAACGGCAATCAGAAGCTGCCACACACTGACCTAGCCAGCTCCTTCTCCAAGATCAAGTCGATGTACTTCGTCAACTTGGCCGAATGCCTGCGCCGTATCGACCCGATGCATGTCACCCACGCCATGTGGGAACAAGAATGGCAGCAGGAACCAAGGAGCCTCACAGAGATACTGGAAGCTATGGACTGCTTGACGACCCAGGTCTGGTACAACCGGCACAAGTATCTTGCGTGGCAAGTTGAGAGAGGTGAACACAAAATCGTCAGTCGCGAGGAATGGGACAGACGAAAGCTGAACGGCCAGACTCACACGGTGGAAGACATCTGGAAAGGCGCACTGAAATCCGCCAAGAAGGCGGAAAGGAAGCTTGGCGAAGGGAACTATGGCCCTTGGACTGACTTCGAGTGGGGGATGATCAACGGGAAGCTTTCCGCCCTTCGGTGGATGCTGGGGGAAGAGTGGGATGAACTGTATACCTAATAGATCAGATTGAAAGCGGCCTGAACTGCCCGGCGTCAAGGATGTGGACGCTCGCCACCTTGCAAGTTGCCCGATTGATGGAAATTCGTTGTTCCTCGTGTCATGGCTGACTATTCAAAAAAACTAGAAGAGCGGTTTTCGAATCGTGGACCGAAGGTCGGCTATTGTGCGATATGCCGCAAGCACGGCCCACTCACCGCTGATCACGTGCCGCCGAAAAACTGCGGCAACATCAACGACTCGATATTTACGAGTATTTACGGCCCGAGTCCGGATAGACCACGCAAGCTGGTGGTGTCTCAGGGTGGGTCGCACTTCAGGACGATCTGCGCGTATTGCAACAACACGGTGCTCGGGACGGAATACGATCCGGCACTGCGCGATGTGGTTCAGCAGATCGAGACATACTTCAAGCTGGCTTCGAGTAGTCGTTTGTCGCTGCCATGGAAGCAATTGTTTGACTACCAGCCGAACAGGTTCCTGCGGTCGGTGGCCGGACACCTTCTAGCCGCAAATGGTGTTCCAGACGTGGAGTCGGATGATCGGGTTGCGCCACTGGATGCTGCGTTACGAAGGTACGTACTGGACCCGACACAATGTCTACCCAAGGAACTGTGCATTTACTACTGGTTCTATCCACATCGACGCCGCGTCGTCATGAAGCATTCGGCGATGGGGTTCTTTGGCGGTAACGGTGCGTCCATTTACGGACATGTCTTCAAGTTCTTTCCGTTCGGGTTCTGGTTCGTGTGGAATGAGGAGCACGGTCGCAGCCAACAGTTCAATTTGCGGCGACTGGACGATGCATCCCCGGTCATATCCGCCACTTCACGTCTCGTGTTGGACCTCTGGCCCTTACAGCCACCGAACTTCCCAGAAGCGCCATCGGATGATGGTATGTGGCTCTTGGTTGATAAGTATGTGTCGCAGGCAGACGACCGCGATAAGCAACATAGATTAGGAAGTGCAGGATGAAGAATTGATGTTGTCGCAGACGGTTTCAGTGCCGATGACCAGCGTCAATGAAGTCCATGAGTACATTGTGCGGCGTGCTTCGGTCGTACAGGTGACACCGATCTGCTGCGACCGACACCGTCACGTCGCAACACTGATAGTGGACCGGACCGAACCAGTGTCCGGTATGGTCCAGCAATGGTCAGCACAGTACGAATCGGATGCTGGTCCCGTCGCCTGACACTGTTTCAATGGTGTCCGAAGGTATCAACCCTGACCGATCAATCCACCATGCGCACACTCCTTCTTGTTGTTAGCTGCCTGATCGCATCGCCCTCATTTGCGTATGTCGCTTGGAAATGCACCTACAACGGCGAAACCTATTCTGTGGGCATGCCCTGCGAAGAGGCGATCAAGCGTGGCATGACCCCTTCGTTCAAGGAACGGCCCGACCCGCCAGAATGTGCAGCGCTGAAGCAGCGGAAAGCTGCGGCGCTTGCTCAACTGGAAGCGGCTGTCGCGGGAGGATCAGGCAAGGTACCCGACGAAGAGGTTGCTCGTTTGGACAGAAATTTTCGTGATCTAGGTTCGGCGCAGAATCGATATGGCTGCAAGGACGCGCCCCCGTTGCCGTAGGTTGCCATGATTGTCCGTGGGATCATTGATTCGGCACGTCACGTACTGGTAGTCCGAATATGAACAACAAGCGTAAACGAGCAAGCTGGCTTCGCGGGGCGACGGTGCTGTTCGTGACTACAGCCCTGACATCAATGTCGGCTACCGCCTATGAGAAGCCAACCTACGCCGTCACGGTGCGTTTTGCACCGGCTTCAACAGAGGTAACGTCGGAGATGCGCGCCAAGCTTGCTGAGTTTCTTGACCACATCAAACGGGGGCACTGGTGCCCGTTGGAAGCGATATGGGCAAATGGTGGTGCCGATCTGTCGGAATCCGGTGACTATGAAGCTCGGACGAAACTTGCGAAGGCACGTGCTGACGCCGTTGCGAACGAACTTCGAACCCTTGGAGCACCAGTAGCCATCACGCTCTCAGGTGCGGACGGGCTGGTGTTTGGCAAGCAGCCGTGGCAGGGCATCGTGCAGATCGAAGCGGTGGGTGCCAACTACCAGCAACCGTGCTCGCACGTCAAAGATACGAACGGGTTCTACCTAAGGGCACGGTAACGGATCACGCCCAGATTGGCGAATACACGGGAATCTCCACGATGAAACAGTTGGTAATGCTCCTTGGCATTGGTCTGAGCGTCGCTGGATGCGCCGGAATGACGACGGGCGTCCAGTCGCGAGCGAGCTTTGATGCCGCTATCAAGAATCATTCGACTTCGCCTTCGTACGTCCAGATCACCGTTGTCGATGCAACCGCAGGGACAAGTCTATCTACGTGTACGACGGCCAACTTGCTTTTGGGTGCAATTCATCTAGAGCACGATATTCCGTTCAACCAATCCGGCGGGGCTGATGTAGAGCAGCTTGCGCTGTCAAACTCTGGACATACGTTTCGCTTCACTAAGCCCGCAGCGGTAGCCAATATCGGTATTAACTTCACTGACGCTGATCTCGCTTTCGTTCGTGACAAACTGAAAGGGCTGTCAGAGGCTGAGCTTCGGGACGGCTTCTCCGTGCACGGCAAACTCCATTCGATCTACATGCGGTTGCCGCTCAAGCAAGGTTACGCGTATAGAGACGCAGTCGCCTGCGTCTTGATCGAGCGCGGGCTATCGCCGAGGATGGCGGACATCACTGGTCAGATTCGGATCGCACCGTAATTCGGCAAAGTACCAACTGGATACCAGTTCAGCCATTCGACAAACCGATCCGATGGTGTCCGGGGATACCAATGGCGCGAATGGCGACACAAACGCCCCCGCCTGCCCGGCAGCATTGATGTCCATTGATGGTGATCACTGTGGCCGGTGGTCGTGACAGTGGGCCAACGGCATGGTCCAGCTATGGTGTGTGCAGTATCACTTGGATACCGGTCCCGTCGCCCAGCACTGGTCCAATGGTGTCTGGGGTACCAATTGCACGATTGAGTACACCAATCATTCCGCCCCGCTGGCCGCATTTGTGGTGGTCACTGTGGCCGGTGAGGTGTGACAGTGGATCATACGGTCCGGATTGCTACAGTGGTACCTATATGTAGTCCGGGACAATGGTGATGGATTGTCAGGGGTGGGGCCAATGCAATCACTGATCCTCGCCAATGCCCGTGCCGGACATCAATCCGGCGCAACAGCCGGTCATTCTAGCAATCGAATTCCGTCGTCGGCGAGGACCTGTTCCAGTTTCGCCATATCGAAGACCATGTAACTTCTCGGTCCAGTCTTACCTTTCGGGTATTTGACCTTCACATCAATCCTGAAGGCGCCGCTCTCGCACAGTTCATCGGCGATCCGTTCCTTCTGCGCCAACGTCTTCACCTGACCGGCCTTAAGGTCCAGCAGAGGGATCAGATCTTTGGGTATCAACTGCACGAAGCCGCGTTCCCGGACGCGTTCAATGGCGTCCGGTGCAACGAGGTCCTTCCGCTGCTTGAAATATTTGTCGAACGGAAAGAAACCCGCAACTTCGGTGTTGATGGATAGGTTCTCATTTGCGAATACGTAGATGTCCTTCTTCGGCCCATGAACCGGGCGCGCACGACCGATGGCCTGAAGGGTTTCGGACTGCGACGTGTGTTCATAGATGACCTGATGCCACGGGTCCATCGCGATCTGGCTGTTCAGGCGGAACGTTCTTCCATCCTTCATGCGAACGGGCTGGTCGGCATACGTAGGCCACCCTAATTCGGCATCGGATTCGAACACGGCGCGGGCATAGTCCTGTATCGCCTTGGGCGTAAGATAATGTCGGCCCACCACCAATAGACAATCCACGTCCTTCATTGCGTCAATGCCGCGCAGATCGCCGAAATGTGCGAAGACTGTTGCACCCACCTTCGCCGCCAGTGTTGCTGCGAATTGATTGTCGGTCCCAATCTGCTTGTAGGTAATCAAGCCCACGTTCTGGTATGCCTTTGCGATTTCGATCAGACCGTCAACGATGTTTTCGACGTTCTCTTGCTCGTCCTCAAGCCATCCTTTCGTGATCGTTTTGTTCGATAGCTGGAACAGGCGAACGTCGTCATGCTGGCGGACCGCGATGGAGTGGAACTGGACGCCGGGAAGCAGTTGTTGAACGACAGCGGGGTGGGCAGTTGCATCGAGATACAGCGTCGGAATGCCCTCGTACCGTTCTGCCGGTGCTGGTAACGGCAACCACTTGATCTCGTTGTCTTCAACCCACATGCCGTTAAGCAGGGTGGCATCGTCGGTTCGGATGTAGCTTACAAGTCGCGCAACGATCTCTGAATACTGGTTGTCCGCTTGGTTTTGCAGGTAGATCTCACGATATTCCGCGAGCGGCAGCGTCAGTGGCGGTCTTGCCGGTTTATCGTTGGTGGCGGCATCGCGGAGGACCTGTTCGTGATGTGTCCATACGGCGTCTTGCAGGGAATCTCCGGCGAGGACGCTGTTGATGATTCTGGCTATCGAAGGAAACCGCTTCGATGGTGGTTCTTTCTGCACATCACCAAGCTTTAGGATGTCTTCGTCGATGACGATGTAGTCCGGGACCCAAGGGAACCGGTTGCCATTGGGTTCGACTCCGCCCTTGTCCGTCGCACGGCTACCGTTGAACCATGCCGCTTGTTCGTTGCTCCATTCGTTGTGCGTCATTACACGGATGTTTTCCATCGTGTTGAACTGCGTGGTGTATGCGCAGACGCCTTCGAAGTTACAGTGTGACAGACAGTATTGGACCGGGATGCTAACGCCGTGATCTTCAAGGGCCTCGCGGGCTTGCCTGTTCTCACAGAGCGTCTTCCGACCGTGAAACGAGACAATGGTCGGACGCTGCAACTTGCCACGCAGCGTGTCGGCATTGGCGACATCGGCGGCGCGGATTTCGTTGTACGTCTGGATGATCTGGTCGCCGAGTTCGTGTGTCGGGACAAGGAAGAGCACTTTTTTGTTGTGGCCGACTTGGCGGGACAGTGCTTCAAGCACGGTGCGGGTCTTTCCAGCGCCGGTAGTGACCTTGATGAAGTGCGAGGCCTTGCCGGTCACGAACTCCCGGATGATCGACTGTAGCTTCGCAGTGGCTTCAGCAGGCGTCGAAAGGGGCGGGAGAGCATAGTCACATGGTTCAGGCTCGATGTATCGCCGTGCTGTACCACCATTGGACGGCTTATATGTGCCGTACTTCGCCGCATACGATTGCAACATGAAGATGTTTCCATACGTTGCAGTGCGCAAAGCCTCTTCCAGGTCGCGTGCTAGTTTTGCAGGGTCATCTGTCTGCCAGTAATTCTTCAGCAATTGAATGCCAGAACGGCGAAGCATGTACAGGATGCACGCATTCACCGCGAAGCGACCTTCATAGGACAGATCGTCCGGGATGTATTTCAGCAGCATCTCGACCGTTTGGATGTCAACTATCGTTTCTGTGAACGGTACGGGCGGGGCGGCTTGGCACTGGTCATTGATGAGCAGCGGCTTGCAGTTCGTGCTGAAAAACGCGTCTGGATCGTAAGACAGGAAGCACGATTGACGGAGGCTGCGCACCTGCCGGTCATCCTTAAAGCGGATGCGGCAATGCTGGCGAATGCGTTGGATACAAAGGTCATACGCCTTCTTGAAGCGTTTTTTTGTGGTGTCGATGGCTTCGCCGGGTGTGCGGACGAAGTCGGTCAAGAGGCCGAATTTCAAGCCGCCCGATGGTGACAGGAAGGCATAGATGCACGCCGGATGCTTCGTAACGGCATGGCGTAGCGCGTCCATGTCCACGCCGTGGTTGTCCTTCTTGTCGATGTCGAACTGGATGATGCCGGTGGGTACACTGTCCTCGCCGAGACGTGTGTCAGCACTCGGTTGCACGGTCGGATAGAAGACAGGCATGGTGTCCTGTTTCAGCTTCTTACGCTTGGCGTCGTCTTCGGTGGCGCGGATGCGCTTGATCTTGTCTTCATAGATGCCATCGCGGACGGATCGGATGATTTCATCGATGGACTGGCGTATCGCTTCCAGCGTCGGGTGCATGGACGGCGCGACGCACGTATAAATAGGTGTACTCATGGGGTTGGTTGCTTCGTGGGTATCGTGACCCTGCTGGATGCGTGTCCAGCGGGGTCTTTTCCTTTGTTCTGCTGTTTACTTATGCGTCGTCGCCGGGCTGAGGTCGGCGCACCTCTGGGCGGGAGAAAGGGGGTACACGGTTCCCACTAATGGGCTTCTTTTCTATATATATCTTATAGAAATCAGGTCCATTTGTGGGCGAAGCAGATGAGGCACGACCTCGCAGATGTACATCGCGAAGCGATGCGACCGCAGGTCGCGAATCATGGTCGTCGACCAGTGCCGGTCGGGAATAGGTGCCGGATGACTTCCCACACCAGTGTTCGCGAAGCGACCGACCGAAGGGCGGTCAGACATATGACCAACCGGTGCCTGATGCACTCACGCAATGCGGCATCTGAGAGAATTTAAGAAGAAGGGGAATTCAACCAACAACCAATCGAAGAACATGGATTGCAGAACGATCAAGCTGACCGACGTGGACATGCTTCACAAGGTCTTTCGCGGGTTCAGAAGCCACGAAGGGGTGGGGTGGCTGTTCAGAGGGCATGCTCAGGCAAGTTGGACTTTGCTGCCGAAGGCAGGGCGGCCTGAGTTTTATCTTCCCGACAACCGTGATCTGGGTCGGTTCTACGACTGGACCGATAGAGCGGTTGCATACACGTCGCTGTCGTCAAGCTGCCTTGAACAACTTGCGCTGGCACAACATCATGGTCTTGCAACACGTCTTCTCGATTGGTCAATGAATCCGTTGGTTGCGTGCTACTTCGCGTGTTCGGATCATGCCGACAAAGATGGCACGGTCTGGATGTACGAGATGTGCAATGAGATCTTGACCGACGAGAATACGCGTGACGCATTGAAAGCTAGGACAGGTGTGTTCGGCTACCTTCCCAAGGCGATATTCCCCCGTGTCATTAACCAGCGAGGTGTCTTTACCGTTCACTGTGACGCAGCGCACCCGATTGATGTCATGGAGTCACGCGTAACGAAGGGATGGCCCAATCTGTTCCGGCTGGACATTCCCGCTGCGTTGAAGGCGGACATCGTGGCTCATTTGGGGGACTACGGCATCGACCGGTCGTATCTGTTTCCTGATCTTGACGGTCTTTCCGCGCATGTGAACGCCGCGACGTTGCGAATGAGGAAGCCCAGCGCGGGCAAGTAGCCGGTTCGGATCACCTCGCATACCCCATACGCGTTGTTGGCGGTTGGCGATTCAACTTACAACCAAGACCTAGCAGTTTAGGATGTAGCCGTCCGCGATAGTCCATGCGGTCGTTAACAACTTGACCCCATTTGCTTCAGGGACGACTTCTGGCTCCCCGTGACGTGATGCCTGTGCTGCCCTTTCGAGTAGCCTTGTGGAAGACTCGTCGCACCCTGCGATCTGACGCAATGTGTTCCACTGCCCAGCCTTGTCTTTTGGGTCTAGCGAGTGCGTGGCGATGCAATGGTGTCGCAGTGATTCAATGGCGCGATAGCAGTGGAATGCAACGTCGTCAGGTTCCTTCATTGCGGTTATAAGGTCCCGCAGACAGCGGTGGAGGAAGAGGCCGGATTCGCCAAGAAGCTTCGGGCGCATGGCAGCGATACGAGCGTCGAGATCGACGCCACGATGTAGTTCGCTGATACACGGAACGTTGATGCCGAAGACGAAATCAACGCCGATCTCCGGGCAAATCGCACGTCGGATTTCGACATCGTAGGTGAGGCCCAGAACGTACCCCATCATGTCCATCTCTAACTGGACCAGATTCTTGACGACGTTTCTCAGGTCCAGCGCGTGCCATTCAGCTTCGGTTTCGACCCAGACGGCGACTTGATTGAGAAGAATCCGAATGTCGGCTTTCGCATCGACGCCCGACGCGGCATGCCTGAACTTGGCAGTGATGCGGTGATCTTGTATCTGTGCCCGTTCTGGGTGGACTATTCCATCTAGGAAGTATCGGTACATATTGTGTTCATCGGAGGGCTTGTGGTTTGCTCGCGACTATTCAGCCTTGATCGTCTGAAGGCAGGAGACACTCGACCGCGATTAGTCGCTTCCTCGCAACTGCAAGCTGTTCGGTCGTGAACAAATCGCGCCACGGCTTCTGAAGGACCAGATATTCGACACTAAGGCAAAGGTTCTCGCGTCCTCGAAGAAAAAGTTCGGTGAAGCCATCCGATGGTTTGCTCGTTCCCAGCAATCGATTCGCAGTCTCCTTGCCACCGTGTTCGTTCACCATGCGTAGGAAGGAAGTTGCGCGATACGGTGGTTTCAATTTCAGGGCGGCGTCGAAGATGCCGCGCATTGCTTGATCGAATTGTTCAAGGGTTCGGTCGGTCATGATCGGTCCGCAGTGATGTCCGGTCACGATCTTATCGCCGACACTGTCAATCGACATGACCAATTAGTTCCTCTCTCGTCTAGGTCGGGCGGCATACGACCGCAGGTCATAAAAACAGGCATCAGCGGTTCTGCATCGGTATAGGTCAGGCGAACCCGGCAGTTGGTGGTTCCCCTTGTGACCGGTCGAAACCCATGTCGAACCGTTGCCGTCGCGGTATCCATGTCGAACCGGGCAACCGGCTTGGTTTCGGGGTATCCACGCGATATGGAGGATAAACTCCTTCGTCGGTCCGTACCACCGCTCAGACAGGTTGCTGCCGGTTCATCCTGACGTGTGACCTGATGATCATTGAACCCACGATCCGAGTACGCCGAGTAGTATCGATACTGCCGTCCAAAGCGCTGCACGTTTGTTGTGCTTTGCTGCTTCGCCACTCGCTTCAAGGATGCCGATGATCCATCCGGTGTTGGATGCAGACCCGGCACCTGGTGGTTCGATCTGACCGTGCTTCGCCCATATCGGGATGATCTCGACTTTGCTGGATAGATACCAAAGCCATGCCGAGTACAGGCCAGCGCCGGTCGCTGCGATCTTGATGATGAACGGCATAGCTCCCCTCAGATGGTTCGCGACTTCATTGAAGTGGCAGGTTGGGTCATCAATTATTCATTTCAGATAAGGTGTCGCCAATGAAATAGAAATCATATTTCTGGCATACGCGCTCAAGTTTTTGGCTGTCCTGTGAGGTAACTAGGTGTAATCTTCTGTGATTAAAAAGTGCGCGGTGACTTCCTCTGTATTTGTCAACAAGTGGATTAATGTGCGTCATGCGGAAACTGAAGGTCCCGAGGGTTTTGGTTTTTACAACATACAGGTTTGATAATGGGTCACGCTCATTTTGTCGCACGAGCGAAAAGGTAACTCGGTTGCCTCGATCCATTGCGTCGAAGTCGAACTGGTAAGGCAGCATCCCATTGCTGTCTTCTTCGACAATGAACAAGCCCGGCGAGTAATAGTGCTGAGGTAGTTCATTTGGGAATAGAAAGCCGAGGGCGTCCGGGTAATAGCACAAATAGAGCACTCGCGGACTCATCGCTTGCGCCTCATTACAAAAGCACTGTTCAAAAATCCCTCTCCGTGGTGGGATTCCCATTTATGCTGATCGCAATAAATTTCTGGGCCGCCAACTATCGGTGACCACACAACGTCATTTCCAAACGTAAAGGTTCGAGTAGCCTGCTTCGCCCTGATTTCGTCTCTCGCCGTGTGTGCTTGCTCGTAATCTAGAACCCTAATGTCAAATTCAAAGAAACGCTCCTCGAAGGTGCAGAACTCCACAACAGCTTGCGAATTGTGCATTTGCTTAGCCCATGCTTTTGCAACGTGTAATTGAGTGCCGAGATAGAATCCTTTGCCCAGCTCGCCGCCGCCACGTGAGATCTGCACGTTACCAACTACAAGGTCATCGGCCACTGACTCGGATGTGCCGTGATAAGTTATGAGGTTATCAAAAGAAATCATTTTATAATTATTAGTGATTCAAGTTTGATTAACGTGTTGGGGGCTCATCACGTTGTCGTGCTGACACCCCGGCAGGTGCGCCCAACATACAATGCCACTCCTTGCTCCGAGTAGTACACGTAGACCGCCCCGGTTCCTGCATCCCCTAGCTGCCCACGAGCGAAGTACGATTGGCGTGTTTTCGGCGTCGATTTGGACTCGAACCACTGACACGCCAGAGCCGCAGTTGACTGTATAGAGTGCCTTAGAGATTCAATCGCTACGGGCATGAGGGCGTATGCGGCGGTGGCGCACCACAAAATGGATATTCGTTCGGGTACTCGTCGGACCAGACTAGTTGGTTTTGATGCCGATTGCTTTAGCATTCTCTCCGCGATGGCGGGGAGTCGCAATGGTCGTTGATTACTCTGCTTGCTGTCCGAAACCGTCCACTGCCGGACATCCTGCTGGCATATGTCCAAAACATAGCTTGCTGGTATTTCGGGCATGGAGTATGATTCGTACTCCCATTACGGACACATGAAGGTGCCAATGACGAGAATCTTCGCCTACTGCCGAGTATCGACCGCTGATCAGACGACGGACAATCAAGTACAAGAGATCGCATCAGCCGGATTTGCAGTAACGAAGCAACGCGTCGTCTGTGAAACAGTCTCCGGGTCCGTCCCGGCCTTTGAACGCAAAGGGTTCGCGAAGCTGGTGGACCGACTGGAAGAAAACGATGTCTTGGTCGTCTCCCGCTTGGACCGGCTCGGCAGAAACGCGATGGATGTGCGGGCCACGGTCGAACGGTTGGCGTCCATCGGGGTTCGTGTTCACTGCTTGGCCCTTGGTGGAGTGGACCTGACCAGTGCGGCGGGGAAGATGACGATGGGCGTAATCAACGCCGTCGCCGAATTCGAACGTGACCTGCTTATAGAACGTACTCAGGCCGGTCTTCGTCGTGCGAAGGCAGAAGGCAAGGCGTTCGGTAGGCCATCAGCACTGACACCAGATCAGCGTGCGGTGGTGGTGGATCGACTCAATGCTGGTGTGTCGGTTGCGCAGATCGCCCGCGACATGAAAACCAGTAGACAAACCATCATGCGGGTGCGGGAAACCGTGACTGCGCAATCGGCGGCTACTTCATAAGCCCGCTTCGACCATCAATTCGGCCATCGTCAAGCCAAGTGCCTTGGCGATGCGTTCCAGTCTGAGAACAGCGACATTGTTGTCGCCACGTTCCACGCGCCCCAGATAACTGACATCTATTTCTGCCGACAGGGCCAGTTGTTCCTGAGACAACTCACGGGCTTTGCGGACGCGTCGAATCGTTTCGCCAAGGGCGACGAGGGTGGGGTTCTGGCGGTGGCTGCTGAGGTTTGGCACCCACGCATCATTCAGCTATGATGCCAGGCACTCTAGGGTACATGTACCTTATTATGATAATCGGACAGAGATGTACTCGGTTATCGAGATGCATCAGTCCAGAAAAACACAACGTGGGAGGGAGCTACATGCAGAGCAACCGGAAACCGATCTGGAAGACCTATGCGAAGAAGTCGGTAGTGAAGTCGGTACTGGCCGCGATCGGGCTGGCAAGCCTGTTCGTCGCACACGGAACGTGCGAAGCGGCGGAGAAGTCCGGCGGTCCGTTGTCGAACCTCACAGCCCTGCTTGGTGGCACGGGCAAGCTGGATTGCGCGTCCAGAGAGGTGAAGGACATCATCACCGAAAACTACGCGGAACAGATGGCAGATGCCGGTCCGCCCGATCTGGTGATGGCAATCGCCAAAGAACGCATCAAGTTCCGTGTCGAGATGATTAGTGAGGTGGTACGGAACAACCAATCCAAGAACGTGGCGTGTTCCGGGAAGCTGGTGATCGAATTCCCCAAGGAAGATTTGGCGCGGGCGGCACAGGTCAAGGAATCCAAGGTGGTGGAAGCGGCCATCCGTGGCTTCCGCATGCCCAGCGATCCGGTGTTCAGCACGACGCTGTCCTATCTGGTGTCCATCCCGGCAGACAAGGCCGAAAAGCAAAACGGTCCGCTGGTGAAGATGACCACCCGTGAAGGTGTTAAGGCGGGCGATGGCGATCTTGGTCCCTACCTGGTGGCGTACACCATGCTGACCTATGGCGCACCTGACATCACCGCGTCGTCTAAGAACACGAAGCCGTGGGATAAAGAATGGAAAGCCCTCGCCCTCCAAGGGTGCGCGGAACACCAAAGTCCCGAACTGTGCACATGCAAGATGGCGCAATTCGAGAAACTGGTGACGCAGGACGACATGCAGCGCATCGGATACACCATCCAGACCAATGCCCTCATGGCCGCGAAGTACACCAACTTCATCGCCCTCTCTGAAGCGCTGAATAAGCGCTGCCCGCTGCCACAAGGTATCGCCAGTGTTCTTGCGCCGTCCGGGCAAGCTGTGCCGGCACCGGTTCAGGAACCTGCGAAGCCAGTTGTTCAACCAGCGGCAGTGTCATCCCCGGCGCCGCAGGCGACCCAACCCGTACAAGGTGCCATCGTCGCGTCCTTTGACTGCTCCAAGGCATTGTCCAAGATCGAAAAATTGATCTGTTCCACCCCTGAGACTGGCGATGCCGACCGCCGCCTTGCTGCTGCGTATGCGTCTGCTAAGTCGAAGTCCTCAGACGCCAATGCACTCAAGGCAGATCAGTTGGCGTGGATGAAGCAGCAGCGCAATGCCTGCAATGACGCGGCCTGTCTTCTGAAGACGACCGAAGCCCGCATCCAAGCCTTATCGGCGATGTGACGCTATCCCAAGACTAGACCCTACCGCCCGTCCATCGGCGGTTCTACATCATTCGACCACTGAAACCGGAGAAGTCTATGAAAGCACAATTGATTATTGGCCTGCTGCTGGCCGCTGCCGTGACCGCCGCGAACGCACATGTCGTCGGCACCATCAAGGATGGCAGCGAACGCATCACCCTGACGGACAAACGTTCGTGCGACGGCTGCGAATTTGAAGCCAGCACGACCACGAAGGGCATGAATGCCACGTGGAACTACACGGACATCGACGGCATCATCCAAGTTGACGAATCGGACGGCACCAGCCCGGCGCAGTCGCGCCAGTACACCCTTGGCAAGGATGTGAAGCTGACCACGTTCGGGAAAAAATTCATGGGACCGGCTAACGACTAAGTTCGCGATGGTGTCATGCCGGGACGACAGCACGCCGGATGTCGTCCCGGTCGTTGAATTCAGACTGGCGGAATCTATGGACGGAGCGCCTATTGACGAAGACCTTCACTGAATCCGAAGTTACCATCACCACCCTTGAATCCCACATCCGCGACAGCGGCTTGGTACCCCACGAAGTCCAATTAGACGGCATCTGGATGCGTTCGCCGAAGGGCTTGGGGTTCCGCATTTCCATTATCGAAAACCAGAAATTCATCCGGTTCTCGACATACCTGCCGCTGAACCGGCAGGTCCCCATCGATCAGAAGCACGAACTGGCACGGCGACTGAATGAGAACGTGTTTCTGCCGGTGTTCACGCTGGATCACGACGGCGACCTCGCAATCATGTACGTCCTGCCATACGAGCATGGCTTGATCGCTGGGAACTTCGTCGCAGTGGTCAACCGGTTCGGTCCGATGCTGGAATATGTTGTCCAGACCTTCGGGGAGGGGTTAATTGATTTTGGTACGCGGTCATCGTAGCAACGCCTGCCGTATCAGGGGTGGTGTGAAACACGACCAACAGCTTGCTGGATGAAATCCGGGGCGTCAGGCCGGGCAAAGAAGCAACCACAGCGCCGGTCCATCACAAACGAGACCGAGCGCCATCCTGTGGCTGCCAGTCCAGATGTGTCAGGGTAGGGGTGTTCCTTGACATACATGACATCATGCAGATTGACGTATAGAAGCAGGTCCGTCTGCTTCTTGAAGTCGTTCGAGTACTTGGTATGTTTAGCGGCTTCGTTGTGACAAAGCCGGTATATCTCGCTGAGATCAATGTCCTTCGGCGTAAATTTCTTCAGCAGGTCTTTGGCTGCGGTGATCTCGCGCACGCGTTCCAGTTCCTGCTTGTACTCATAATGGCGGTGCCGGTCAGGGTCCAGAATCTCTTTGATCTCGAATCGGGCATCCCGAAACTCCACGTCGGGCGGATCGTCTTTGACGCTGGCGATTTCACCTTTCTCTGGGATAAGTCCAAGGTTCCGGACGAACGCGTCTACCACCCAACGTTCACGCTCCTCCTTGTTTTGATGCCCGAAGAAGGCAACCGTGTCTTCAAGGTCTTTGATGCGTTGCTCGATGAATTTTCGTTCGTCCATACAGAGGGTTCCCCATCATGGTGGCACGGCCCCGTCAGACCTAGTTCGGCGGAGAGTATTGCACCCCGTAGTCATGCTTCACAGCGCCAGCAATCACTATGATCGCCGATCACGTTTCCGTTGAGGAGCAAGTTCAACAACACTCAGGAACGCACTGAAGAGGTCACATGCTTTGTCGAGTTGTCCTATCAACAACGCAGCTTCGTCCGCAGGTTCTCGCGGGCGCAATTTATCTCGATGGGCGGCGTCAAGATGATTGAACTGTGAGTTGAATACCCCTTCCACATCGGTCGGCAACGGATGCAGGTGAAGGCTGTGTACAACAAGGTTGCGACGCTGAAGAAGCCACTTCAAGCCGTCCTCCTTCTCTGATGTCTGAAAGGCTCGCAACCGCTTCCAGCTACTGCTTTCCTTCAGTCGGCGGTCCATAGGAACGGCGTTCGCATGGATGCGATCCATAACGGCGTTGAACCCGTTCTGATCAAATTTCCGGATGTTGAAAAAGGCGAAGTCCAGCACTTGTCCGATTCGATCCCAGAACGAGAACAGGCGTATGTAAGCAGCTTCGGCATGTTCCCAGAAGGCGGATGTCGCTTGTCTGATGAACAGACCTGCGGATTCCGGGTCTTCAGGAAGGTGCATCACGTCAGGGTGGTCGGCCAGCAACGTAGAGCCTGCCATGAACATGTCTGCACGCAACACTGATCGGCGCGCCCGCTGGAACACATCAAAAACCTCCCGCATGATCGCCTCTGGGTAGTTGTCAGCAGGCGGTGCAACCTGATCATCGCGCAGCAAATAGAAATCCGGTGGGCCGCCTAAGTGCTCGACGACTTGATTCATGCGCTTATTGAAAGCATCGCTGTCCACCGCTCGCCACAGCGTCGGAAACTTGTCGGGGTAGACAATCTCGTACTGTGCTAGCACCAATGCTTCGTTTGTGACATAAGCAACGGCATTGCCCAGCACCTTCTCAAGTGGGTAGGAATCTGTGGTGTCGCTTTCTTCATTCGCCATCTCGGTTCCTTGTAGTACTGTCGAAGCCGTAAAAGTATTGGTCATTGCCATTATTCACGACTTGGTGCCCCCCCAGTGCCAGACATGTACCCATCTTGGTTGTTCAACGAAATAAGGAAATCCTGAAGGTCGCCTATGGCTGACGCCCCCGAATGGTTTCAGATTATGGAACCGGCGACGCAGCAGGTTATGCAGCGCATTGCCGGTGCAGTCGCAGCCAACACCATGTCCTTGCAGGTGAAGTCGTCACCTACATTGGCACACTGGTTCATACTCGACACCCTTTTCCTCGCCAATCAAGCGAATCGAGAAGGTATGCACGCGAATGCGCTTGCCTTGACGCGGCAGTGCATCGAGGCCATCAGTGTTGTGGAACTCGGCATCTGCAATCATCCCGATGCCGAAAGCATGCTTCTGAAATGGGATGAGGACCGGGCAACTGCGGGAGAACTACGCAAATGGTTGCAAACCAACGTATGGCCGACTTACGGCACCGGTCTTTGGACGGAACCGTGGCACGTGTTCATGCGAGAGTTCGCATCGGCTATTCAGCCATATGCCCACTATGGGCGGAACCTAGCGCAGTGGCAGCTTCGTTTGCACGGAATGGCTGAAGTCGATGGCAACCCAACTGTAGCCGCACAGGGCTTGATCGAGATGCGTCCACGTGCCTATGACCCGCAGAAGGCGACGCGAATCACGCTCTTCCACGCGTTGCTGGCATATGTCCTTGGCCGGGTCTGGGCTGCAAGCCATCCGGAAGATGGTGAATTTGTTGCTCTGCTTGCCCGTTTTGGTATGGCCCTTGGCAAATCTCGTTACCTAGACGGGCACTCGACTAATTGGAGTCAACAGTTCTGGGCCATGCTGTGGGAACGTGGAGGCGGAACTGTTCTTGAGTGACCTGTCCCGTCTGTTGCCTATTTAGGCTACGTTGGTGGGGCAACTGCACGTCCTACTCATACAGAGATCCCGCTCGCGGATTCCGGCATTGACGGCTGGCCGCAGAAAAGGGTTCGCAGCCTTCCGCGCTTCGGTGGCTGCGGGCGTCGCCGGTTGTTGGTGAATTCAGGTCAGTTGAAATCAGATGAAAAAATAATTCATCCGTTTCGAGAATATCTTTGACATTCCGTTACGTCAGCCGGCCTTATCATCCGACCCCAATAAAAGGGAGGATCGCCCGACCGGCTTGAGCAATCGGAAATGCTGGCGTTCCCCAACTTACGTGAGAAAGGGAAGGGAGTTTAGCCATGCAGCCGATTTCAGATCGGGCAGCGGCGGCGTTCGCGCGCGCCGAAGAAATCAACGACACCGTTAGCCGCCACAGCCGCGTGCGGCGCTCTGTGCTGGCCCGCTCCCTTGTCACCGCAGTGGCGTTGGTTTCATGGCTAGGGCCAGTGCAAATCTCATGGCAGGTGGCAAGGCAAAGCGCCGCCACCATCGCCACGCATGGCGTTGATACCCACGAATCGATTGGCAATCTGTTGGCTTCGTGGCGCACTACCGGTCGTTTGTTGGTGCGTTGGGGTGTTCAGCAGGCCGAAGCTGCTGCGATTACCGATCCGACTGCGCCGATTCGCTTCACGCCCACCATCACCCAGACGACAGGGCAGGGTGGCGGCGTCGAAGTGATGCAGATCACAACACCAAATCAGGCTGGCCTGTCACTGAACCTGCTGCGTTCGCTGACGGTAGATGCGACGGGTTTGGTGATGAACAACAGCATCACCGGTGGCGGTACCTTCCTTGGCGGCAGTGTTTCGGGCAACCCGAATCTCGCGACTTCCGGCCCTGCATCGACCATCCTCACACAGGTCAGGGGCACCGACCCTATCCGAATCCTTGGCACCGTCGAGGTCTTCGGGGCACCGGCCTCTGTCATTTTCAGCGCGCCGAACGGTATCTATCTGCAAGGTGCGGGGTTCACCAACAGTCCGAAGGTCACACTGACGACCGGGGTGCCGCAGTTTCTGAACAGTAGTGGCGCGCCGGTCAGTTTTGATCAGGCAACTGCTGTCGGTTATGCGGTCAACAGTGGGCGTATCCAGATCGATCCGGTGGCAGGCACCAATTCGGGTGCCGGGATCGAGGGCACGGTTGGGGCCATCAACCTCATTGGTCAGACGATAGGTGTCAATGCGCCGCTGTATGCGGGCAACCAGATCAATGTCATCGCGGGCAACCGGCAGGTCACGCCGGTCGCAACTGGCACTGGCCGTGCGGGTTCCGATTGGCAGGTCAGTGCGAACGGTCCCAACGCAGCGGCCAATAGCACGTCGGCACAGAACGGTATCGCCATCGACGCCACGGCCTTTGGCGCGATGACCGCTGGTCAGATCAAGCTGATCAGTACGGCACAGGGCCTTGCGGTGCGTGCTGTAGGCGACCTGGCAGCCAATACCTCCAACGTCAACATCGACGCCAACGGCAACGTCACGGTTGGTAATTTCTATGGACAACAGAACGTAGGTATCACCTCCACCGGTGCCGTTACCACGACCGGCACCGTAAAGGCCCAACAGGACGTGGCGCTGACATCGGGTGGCGACCTAACGGTGGGTGGTACCACGCAGGCCGGGAACAATCTGACACTGAATGCTGGTGGCAATCTGACTGGCACCGGTAATCTGGCCGCCGCCAATGCACTGTCGGCAACCGCAGGTAACAGTGTCAACCTGTCCGGTAGCGTCAATGCTGCGAACATCGCCGTCGCGGCACAGGGTAAGGGCGGTACCGGTGATGTTGCCTTGGGTGGCAATGTATCGTCGCCCAATACCATTACCCTGAACGCTGCCCGCGACCTGTCTATTGGCGGTCAGTTGACGACCAATGGCGATCTGCAAAGCACCGCAGGTCGCGACATTGCCGTGACGGGTACCACGCAGACCTCTGGCGCCACGGTGCTCAATGCAGCGGGCAATATCGGCGTCGCAAGTACCGGTTCGGTCATTGCCGGTACGACCACTACCGCCACGGCAGGCGCGAACCTGAAGGTTGACGGCACCGTCTCGTCTGCTGGCAAAGTTCAACTGTCGGCGACCAATGGCACGCTGGCTACCACTGGAACACTGGTTTCCGGTGGTGCCATCACCGCAAGTGCAGGCGGCGCCAATGGGGACGTTTCATTGGGTGGCAATGTATCGACACCCGGCGCGGTAACCTTGACCGCCGCACGCAATGCCACAGTCAACGGCCAACTCACGACGGGTAGCAGTTTGCAGGTCAGCGCCGGTCAAGATGCCGCAGTCAGTGGCGCCGCGCAAAGCACGGGCGCCACAGTCATCAGCGCCACACGCGATGTCGCCATCACTGGCACCGGATCAGCCACGTCCGGCACGACGCTGTCCGTTACGGCAGGTCGCAATCTTGATGTGTCGGGCGGTGCAGCATCTAGTGGTGATACCACTCTTACTGCCAACAGCGGAACACTGTCGACGTCTGGCGCTGTGCTGGCTGGTGGCAACGTTGCGGCCAGTGGGCAAGCAGGTACGACACTCGGTGGTGTGGTGTATGCCACCCAAGGGGTCACTGCGCAATCGGGCACCGGCACGACCAGTGCCACTGGTAGCGTCGTTGCGCACAACGGAAGCATTGCCCTGACCGGTACCAATGTCAGCGTTTCTGGGAATACGCAGTCCGGCACCGACACCACGCTGACCGCCACGCAGGGCAGTACCACCATTGATGGTCAAGCTGATGCCCTTGGTAAGTTGGCTGTTTCCGCGACACAGGACATCAAAGGGCAGGGCAGTACCGCCAGCATCGGCGATACTACCCTCACGGCTGGTAACAACATCTCGCTGACCGGCAGTAGTCAAACAGCAGGCAACCTGACGGCCACCGCTGCGAAGAGTGTTTCCATCGCCGCACTACCCGTGGTGGGTGGCAATGCAACCCTGAATGGCACAACGGTGTCACTGGGCAGTGCGGGGGCCACCAGCCAAGTCAACGGGGCACTGAATGCCACTGGTACCCAAGGTGTGACGACGGCGGGGACGATCAACACTGCGTCGGCCAGTCTGGCTGGTGGCACGGTAACGAATACAGGCGTCCTGACGGCGTCGAGTGCGCTGACCGCGACAGGCACCACCATCACCAATTCCGGGACGCTCGGTGGTGCGACAACCACCGTGCACGGCACCGATGTGGTTAATTCAGGTTTGATCGGTGGGCAGACCGTATCGGTCACTGCCGACAATACCCTGAATAACCAAAACGGCACGTTGCTCGGCACGCAGGCGCTGAATGTCACCGCCAATGCGCTGACCAACAACCAGAACGGCGTGATGTTTGCGGGAAGCCCGTCCGGTACCACGTCGGGTGGTGATCTGACGCTGACCGTCTCGGGTGGTAACGGCAGCTTCAACAATGCTGGCGGTCAAATCCTCGCTGCCAACAATGCCACGCTGAGCCTGCAAAACCAGACCATCAATGGCGCCAGCAATCAAGGTGCCGTCAATGCGGGCAACCAACTGACCTACAACGTTGGTGCGGTGGCGAACACGGGTGCGTGGACCCTTGGTGGCAAGAGCACCACCATTAACGCCGCCAACGGCATCAGCAACACGGGTTCGATTCAGCATGCAGGGGACCTGACACTGAGCACGCCGGGTGCGATTAACAATTCCGGCCAGATCATCGCAGATCACGACCTGACGACTTCGGGTGGCGCGATCAACAATGCTGCTGGCGCCACGCTGCATGCCGACCACGATCTATCCGTCACCGGCGCCACCACGAACCGTGGCACGGTCGAGGCATTGAACGACATCAAGATCGCCGGTGCGAACTACGACAACGCCGCAGGACTGACGCAGGCCAACCGAGACGTGAACGTCAATGTCTCGGGCAATGTGCTGAACCAAGGTGGCACGATTGGCGCGGGTCGCGACGTGAACCTGACCGCCAATCAAGTCATCAACGATGCCACCGCGCCGACCGGTACAGGCACCACGGTCGTCACCGGGCAGGAGGTCAATCCGACGTACCTCTCCCAGATCGTGATTGGCGCCAAGCAGTTGAGCCGTGTTGTCTACAGCCAAGGGGGCGATGGCGATTCGGTGACGTGGGGGCAGTACAACGTGCCGCTCACCCTTGGGATGCTCATGCCTGACGCGAGCGGTGTCATTTCCGCATACCAGGCCGGGGAGAACTACGGCGGCGGCCTGAATGGCAACAACACTCAACAGTTGAACCTGTGGCATTTCGGGCCATCACCCAATCCGTTGGATTTTGCGACCGTCACTCCCGATTCCGGTGCGTACATACCGCCGTCCGGGACGCCCACGCCTTTCATTACGCTTCCCACGGTGACTCGCACGGAGACGACCACACAGGACGGTGTGTCCGGCATTATTCAGGCCGGGCGTAACTTGACGGTGACGGCCTCAACGCTGTCGAACAATGGCGGGCAGATCAGTGCGGCGGGTGACATCAAGATCGCTGCTGGAACGCTCAACAATGGCGCCACGACAGGTTCGACCCGAACCATTACCGAATCGATTGATGCCGGCGTCTTGAACGCGTTCGTGCAACAGTTGGCTGTTCAGTTGGGATGGGACCCCAACCATGGTCACCCGCTTGGCGTCATGAACGATGGCTGCACGTTTGGCGATTGCACTTCGGTACAGGGATTGATCGCGCCGCACTTCCTTTGGATCGGGCCGTCTGCCATGATGGGTTTCAATGGCAACGTGAACGTTCCGGGTCTGGCCGGCTTTACCGCCACGCCGCCTGCACCGCAAACCACGGTTCAGCAGACAGCAGGTAAGCAGGGCGTCATTGCGGCAGGCGGCAGCATTGACCTGACTCAGGTCGGCACCCTAAATAATGGCGGTCAGATCGCAGCCGCAGGCAACATCGCGCTGGGTGGTTCGGTCAATAATATCGGCCAACTCAACGTCAACCGCACGACGCTGCCCGGTTGCGTGGGCAACCCGACAACGTGCACCGACCCCGGCGTCTCCGGTGGTGGTAGCGCGTACCACGAGGCCATCGATCCGAAACAGCAAGTCGCTAGCATCATTGCTGGCGGCACGCTGACGGCTAACTTGTCGCAACTGACCAACCAGACGGGCACCATTGCCGCGAATGGGAACGTGCAGATAACGGCCCCCACGGTGGTGAATACCGGGGCCACGATCCAATCGACCACGGGTTCAGTGACGATCAATGCGGCCAACGGCCTGACCAATCAGGCGGCGCCTACCACCACGGTGTATGCGAGCCACGGCTCGGACACGTCGGCCTGCGGCAAGGTGGGCGGTACCGCTTGCGCCACCGCCACCCAAACGGCGACCGGCGATGCCGGCATGATCTTGGCTGCTGGCGACCTCAATATCAACTCTGGGTCATTGCGCAACAACGGCGGTGCCATCGTCGCCGGTGGGAACAACACGATTACGACCGGAAGTTTCGATAACAGCCCGGTTTTCATGCGGCAGTATTACCACTGGTCGTATTACAACCAGAACTCGACAGCCAGCGACACTTGGGGCTGCGATGCCGCTGGCGATATTTCGGGTTGCCAGCGCGTGTTCGGCAGCAACCTGACCAATGGCTGGAACGGTACCGCAGAGAACGCCCCGACCATCGGGCAACTGAACTCCTATGTGAGCGGTGGCAACCTCGTCATCCGTTCGGGTGGTGCGCTCGTCAACAGCGGCAACATCGAGGGCACGGCAATCTCCCTGTCGGGTTCCACGATTACCAACGGCATTACGAACCCGGCCATTCAGACGCCGCCGTCTACCAGCGGCAAACAGGTCGTCAGTCTGGGTCCCATCGGTACGCCCAATGCGCAACTACCGGTGACGGGTACGCCGGACACCTTTAGCGGTCCGACCACGACCTTGCAAAAGGGTGTGCCGAACCCGAGCAACCCCGGTACATCGAATGGACAGTGGCAGTTCAATCCGGTTGTCGTGACCACCCAGACCGGTGGCGTGTCCAATTGGCACTTCAATGCACCGCTCGATGGCACCCAACTCACGTCGCCGACAGCTTCTGCATCGGGTCCTCAGTACCTGACCAATACACCGGCAACGGCAGTGTTGGGTGGCGTCGGACCGAACACACTGATCAACGCACTGCCAGCGGACCTGCGTCCGGGCAGCACGCCGTTCTACTACGACCCACAGGCCGAGAATGCACGTCTGGATCAGGCTGCGTTGGCACAAACGGGGCGGACCAGCTTCATCAATGGCCTGACCTATGACAGCCAGAATCATCTGACGGTCGATGATCAGGAAAAACTGGTCCTGTACCAGAACGCAGTCGATTACGCGAAGGCGCACAACATCCAGCTTGGTCAGGCCCTGACGCCAGACCAGATCGCAGCGCTGGACAAGCCGATGCTGTGGTACGTGACGCAACAGGTCCCGGACCCCAACTGCATGAGCGGCGCTTGCCCGATGGTGAGTGCGCTGGTGCCGCAGGTGTACTTGCCTCCGGGGTACAGCGGTATCGAACCGGGTGGCAGCATCGTCGCTACCAACAGCCTGAACCTGAACGCAGATAGCCCTATCCTGAACACGGGTACGCTGGGTTCGTATGGCACGTTGACCACCAACACCACCATCGAGAATCAGCAGCGTGCTGCTGACATGACGGCAGCATGGCAGCCAATCGAGGATGGCTGGGCACGAACGACAGGGCAGCAAGGGCAGGCGAACAGCGGGTTCATATTCGCGGCCAATGCATCTGATATTGCAGGTCAGGTGCAGAACATCAATGGTGTGCTGGCGCAGTTGAACGCCGATGGGTCCATGAGTGCGGCGGAATCCGCACGGGTAGCCGCTGCGGTTCAGGCGGGCGTACAAGCCGTAACCAGCACGCATACCGATACGTTTGTCCGGTCGCCGGACATCATGGGGACGATCTTCTCCGGCATCGTCATTGCGATGATCGCTGTGATGACAGGCGGTGCGCTAGGACCGGTCCTCGCGGGCACAGCTTCCGGGACTTTTGGGGCGACGGTGGCAGGGGGCGCTATAGGCTCTATGACTGGCTCTGCCATTGGTCAGCTTTCGACCAACGATGGCCTTAACTTTGGGAAGCTTTTCACTGCTGGCGTTGTGGGTGCCGTCACTGCGGGAGTTGCTAATGGTGTGACGGTTGGTGCCGATGGTTCGCTCGGCACGGCGATGGATTGGAGTGCGCAGGTTTCCAAGAATAGCTTGGCAAGCTTGGCCGGCGCGCAGAGCGTGGCCGGCACGGGTCTGACTGAGGCTAGCGCCAGCACCACGTCCAACATTGCCCAGCGCGTCGAAGCCATTCTGGTGATGAGTGCAGCCAACGCTGGGGTGAACACTGTCGCTTACGGTGGCAGTTTCGGTCGAGCATTTGCGGACAGCCTCACGTCCAATGTGGCCGCCGCTGGCGCTTATGCGATTGGTGACGGGTTGCCCGGCATCGGTGCTACGGGCGCCACACCTGACACCATTGTCGCCAACGTCGCGATGCATGGTCTGTTGGGCTGCGCGGCGCAAAGCATCCTGAATGGTAGCTGTGCGGGTGGTGCCGCTGGTGCGATGACGAGTGCGATCTTGGCACCGCTAGTACGCGATACGTTGTATGGCGGTAGCGATACGCAAACAGCCTTTCAGAACTTAGATGGGTCAATCACGGATGCCTACCGTAATCCCGTCTTCAACATGGTGACGGTGGCATTGGCCGGGTTGGCAGGTGGTTCGGTCGCTAATGCTCTTGGTACCAGTGCTACCGCTGGTGCGGCATCGGCGCAGAACGAGGCGCTGAATAATGCGACGCAGGAACATCAGCGCATGCCCGTCGTGTCACCCGCTGATCCCCGGTTCCTTGTAACCCTGATCACGGGCGCACGTGATGTGGGAAAAGCGATCAGCACATTCTTCAATACGAGTGCGGACCTTCTTGCGTCGGGCGCACGCGCTGTCGTTGCCGGTATGCGTGATGCCACTTCTCCGCCGCCCGGTGGAACACCGGATGAACCGGGTGGCGACGGGCCTGCGGCAGCAGGGGGTGGCGCTACGCACGTGGTTGGAGGATCACCGTCTGTCTGTGTGGAAGCCCCATTTTGTACTCCCGCGTCTCCGCCCATTGTAGGCGGCGGCTATCGACCGGGCACAAGTGGCGCACCGGTGGTCGCCTCACAAAATGGTAATAACGATCCGAACTTGCTGGATTCAAAGGCAGATCAGCATATTCTTGATGGAGATGCGACAGGCGGCGGGCACCGTAGCGGTACAGGTATTTCTGGCAAGAGCGAGTTTCCGAGCACGTGGCCGGATGACAAAGTGAGAACCGCGATTTCTGATATTGCTACCGACCCGAAGACGCAATGGTCGAAGCCTGATGGACGGGGCTATGTGGCCGGGTCAGGGACCCGAGACGGTGTCGATATTAGGGTGGTCTACGATACGAAGAACAACCGGATCGTTACTGGGTACCCTACAAATTTGCCAAAAAATCCATGATCATCAATACGAAGTTGATTCACTCCAATCTGCTATTCGTGCTTGCCGAGATCGCAGCACAGCCCGACGTTGGTGCCACATTTCCGTCCGAACTACTGGGCTTCCCGGAACAGGTTGGTCAGATTCGCGAGTGGATCGAGGACGCGGGGGAGTTCGGTATCGCCTATGAGTCCATCGTGACCATGTTGGAAGAATTCCCGTTCCACTTGTCCGGGCAGGCCGCCGTCAAGCTTCTAGAAGTGGGCCTACAAATGAGGTTCAAAACGGATCAGGCTAAAGATACCGAATTCGATGGTCGCTGAAATGGCTAATGACTTTAGCCATGTCCTTGTCGGGTACGCACAAGGTCTGCGCAATTGTGCGTCAATCGACCAGCGTCGAGAGGGTAAAGCATGCCGAAATTCGCGTGTAAATGTGGAAATGTTCTGAATCTATTGGGCGTTTGGCCTGAGGCCGAGTGGCGCCTAGTGCCAATGACACGTGTGGGGGCGATAGCCGACCGATTGGATTCGGGAGAAATTCCAAATGGCGACGAGTTCTATGATTTGATCGACGATGTCAGTACTACTGTCTATCGTTGCCCAGTATGTGGGCGGCTTCATTTAGAGGTGGGCAAGAACAAATTTGAATCCTATCGACAGGAATCAGAGCCCTGACTGCGTATTCAATTGATGCTGTAACGCGAGCGCTTTTTTTGAGATAGATGATGGCTAAGCCCGTGTGTCGAGTGCTTATTCCTGAGGCGCTGGAACGAGCGTTTCCTCTTGTTGTTGCTCTACTGAAGACATTGGGTTTTTCGATTACGAATCCTGAGACAGCGAAGGTGACAACTTGGACTGATGATGGTGACCAAAAGGAGATTCCGGCGACGAATGTAGTCCGAGATGTGGTTTCGGGTGCCATACACAACGTCCAATTTTGGAAGACCGCAAGCGAAGATGTGTTTCTTGCATGGGAGGATGGCAACGAGAAATGTACGTTCGCGATCTACCTCGACGGATTGGATTCTGTTTCGGCGATGACGTTGATAGCGGAATTTGTTGAAATGGTATTGACTAAGCTTCGAACTCGGTATGGAGAGGGCGTAGCCCTAACTGTCGAGTTTGAATAGCCATCAGGGATTTGTAATGAAGGCAGGCGGCAGTGCAGAGATTCTTGATCCTGCTGCATTCTTGAGCGGCTCAGAATTTCCAGCTCACGTCTCGTGGCGTCATGCTCCAGATCTATAGTCAGCGGCAAACATGTGAGCGCCTTGGTGCGCCGTACTTTCCGTGCGATATGGGCGAGAAGGTGGGCGTATCACGGAGCATCAAAAATGGTGTCCGCCCACTGAATGGCATGCGAATTTCGCCGGCTGAGGGCACGTGCGGTTGGTATATCTGGGCGGGCGAGGAATTGTCCGAAGCGCCGGATTTTTTCATGCCGTTGCATGCTATTCACCTGCTGGATTGGGCGCCGATCATTATTCCCTATCTGGGTCTTCCACCGGGTTGGCGGTTCTTAGTCACCGAAAACTACGAAGACGTTTGGCAGGCCCCTCAACTGAAGCTGTAGACATGGAAAGCAGGACTGAGCGCTGAACCTGATAGTCGGCACAAAAGAAGAAGGCCGTTCGGCCAGTAAATTTGTAGAGGGGAGTTCCGTGCAGTCACCCATTCGCCCAGCCAAGCTGGCTGCGCTTCTCGGCCTGTGTGCCGTTTTCGCACCACCAGTTGCCATCGCTGCCGGTATCGTCCCGGACGGTGGCACCGCCACCACCGTCAGCACCGGTGCCAATGGCCGCCAACTGGTCAACATCGCCCCCGGCGTGGCTGGTGTCTCGCATAACACCTATTCGTCGTTCAACGTAGGTGCGGCAGGTGCAGACCTGAACAACGCGACGGTCGCCGCCCGTACCATCGTCAACCAAGTCACCAGCACGAATCCGTCGCTAATCCAAGGCAACATCGCCGTACTGGGTCCGCGTGCGAATGTCATCCTTGCCAACCCCAACGGCATCACGGTGGATGGCGGTTCGTTCACCAACACTGGTAACGTGGCGCTGACGACCGGACAGGTTTCGTTCAACGACTTCACCAATGGAGCAGGGCAGCTACAGCGCAACGTAGTGCTCCATACCAGTTCCGGTGCCATCAACGTCGGTCCGGGTGGCTTGGCTGGCACCATGCTGAATCTGGAACTAGTCGCCAAGCAGGTGCGCGTAGCTGGTGCTGTGCAAAACAGCTTCACCGATCCGAACAGCCGTGTGCGGATCGTTGCGGGAGACAGTCGGGCCGAAGTCGATACCAGCGTTTCCCCAACCGACAACCTTTCCTCATGGATCAGCTACAGCAACGCCGGTACCGGTACGCCGCTGGGTTTGGCGATTGATATTTCGTCGGGTGGTTCACTGACCGGTGGACGCATCGAACTGGTGGCGACCGATCAAGGCGCAGGCGTGCGCCATGCTGGGGCCGCCTATGCGACCGCTGGCGACTTTGTGGTCAGCGGTTCGGGCGATCTACAGCTTGCCAGCGGTGCCGTACATGCTGCCAACGACGTGCTGATGGGATCGAACGGTCTAACGGGCACCGGAACCCTGTCCGCCAACCGGAACATCCAGATCACTTCGAACAAGGTCCACCTTGATGGTGCGACCCTGTCGGCGGGCACCACAGGGCAGAGCGGTAATATCGTGATCGGTAGTGCCGGGCAGGTTCATACCGAACCCGTCACCATCGACCACAGCACGCTCACCGCCACTGGCGGTGTTGGCTTGTTCGATGCTGGTCCCGGCGTCTCAATGACGGGCACTCAACTGACTGCTGCCCAGAACGTGGTGGCTCAGGTGGCATCCCTTGCGCTGAATGCGGACGGAACCGGCCAGACCCAGTGGACCTCGCAGCAAGGCACGATTCAGATCACATCACCCGGTGCAGTACAGATCGCAGGAAGCAAGATCGATGGTGTAGGCGGCACGTCAATTGAAGTCGGGTCGATCAACCTGAGTGCTGCAAACGGCAACGCTGCTACCGTGCAGTCCTCCGGTGGCGATGTGTCCCTGAACGCTACCGGCACCTACACGCAGACCGATTCCAGCGTCATCGCCGCAAGTAACGCCACGATCCACGGCAGCAGCGCCAACATCGTGTCATCTACGCTGCCCGCTACGGTCGCCGCCATCAACGGTGGGGTGCTGATCCAAAGCGATACCAATCTGATCAACACGGGCGGTCTGATCCAAGGCAAAACCCGGAACACGAACCAAGCCACTTCCGAAGGCGCTGTGACGTTGGTCGCAGGCGGCAGCATCCGTAACGACGCCACAGCCACCACCCAAGGCATCGTCTTCGGTCAGAACGATGACGTGGTACTGCGCGCCGGTGGCGACATCATCAACCATCAAAGTCGTATCCTGTCCAACGCCAAGCTGACGATGGTCGCCCAAGGTGATGTGTTCAACACGTTGGATAAGACTGCCGGTGCCGATGGAGAACAGCCGACCACGTGGACCAGCAGCGGCACCCGCTGGTTGTTCCTGCGCAACCATAGTTCGGGCTTCGATGTGGACTACGGTGGCATTCCAGTAGTAGGGCAGGTGCCATACCTCGTTTCGCAGACCGGCACCACCGTCAGCGGACGCAACGTCAGCAACATTGGCGGGCAGATTCTCGCCAATGGCAGCGCCGACATCGCCATCACCGCAAGCGACGTTTTCCACAATGAAACCTTGGCGACCGGGTCAGCCCACTTCAGCCGTAGTTGCATGATCTTCTGTCGCACCAGTGCATCGAGCACGGTTTCGACCACGGGTGGCACCATCTCGGCGGGCGGCAACCTGAAGATCAACGCAGGGACGCTGGCGGAAAACATCGGTGGGCAAGTGCTTTCGGTCGGCGACTTGACCGTCACCGCACCCAAGGTTCGCGCAGTTGGCATCACCGGCTACACGGCACTGGCGCGGGATCGTGGCTTCAAGGCGTTCTTTGGCGATACGTGGGCACGCCTGTATGCCGCCGATGTGGGCGGTAGCTGGCTGGCCTTGGGCGGCGCACTCACCATCAACGGGCAAGGCCAGATCGAAGGCGGCAGCTTTGATGGGCAAACCGTCACCGCCAGCAACGGCATCGTGACCGTGCGCGCCAAGTCCCGCCAGCCCGTGGCAATCGAATCCCGTCTGGGCCTCACTTCGTGGTTGTGGCAGTGAGGTCGATACGCATGATCCAGAAGCCAGTGATGGTGGCGGTAGCCTTGCTGTGCGCTGCCGGTGCCTATGCACAAGTGCCACCCCCCATCGAAGACCCGGCCCAGCGTGCGCTACGTGAACGGCAGGAAGCTGAACGTCGCCGTGAAGCCACCCAGCCAGCCCCACAGATTCAGGTGGCACCGGTCGCACCGGAAGCCGCCACGGTCGAATCGGTGCTCGAATCCGGCACCACCTTCGACATTCATCGCATTGATCTGACCGGCAACACCGTGCTCGATTCGGGCACAGTGGAGCAGATCACACAGCCGTTCCTGAACCACGAACTGGGCACGAACCGTATCAACCTGTTGCTACGTCGCTTGACCGAAGCCTTTGTGCAACGCGGTTTCGTGACCACTCGGGCATATCTGCCACCGCAGAACCTTAAGGAAGGCGTGCTGACCATCGCCGTGGTGCCCGGTAAGGTGGAAAGCCTTCAGATCAACGGCAAGACGGTCAAGACCTCGATCCTGAATCAGCCGATTGCCGCCAGTGCACAGGGCGGTGGGTGGCTCACCGATGCGGGCACGGTGTGGTCCATGCCAGCGGTCGGCGATACCCTGAAACTGACTGATCTGGAACAGGGTGTCGATCAGATCAACCGCCTGCGGCGCAATCAGGCGGAAGTGCAAATCCTACCGGGCCAGAGTCCGGGCGGTTCTGTCATCGCGCTGGCGAACCAGCCGGGTGACCGTTTCCGCTTCAATGCCGGTATGGACAACTATGGCAGCCGCGCCACCGGTATCAGCCGCTTGCGTGCTGGTATCGATGCAGACAACGCATTGGGCTTTCAGGAAGCATTGTCGCTGTCCTACATCGGCACGCGTGACACCAATGCCGCCATCGTGTCCACGGCAGTACCGTTCGGCTACAACACCTTCAGCTATACCGGGTCGGTGTCTGAGTACAACAGCCTGATTGGCGACACCGCTCTGCTGTATGGCCGGACCTTTGCCCATGCCTTCGGCTGGAACCGCGTGATCGAACGTGACCAGAATGGCCGCACAGCCTTTGACGTGACACTGACGCATCGTCGTAGCGAACGCGAAGTCAACAACTTGCTGTTGGACCCGCAGAGTCTTTCCACCCTACGTGTGGCGGTCAATGGTCTGCGTAAGTTCGCCATTGGCGATCAAGGTGGCTATGCGACATGGGAAGCGGGCCTGTCACGCGGCATGGGGATGTTGATGGCCGACCACGACACTCCGGACATCACCCGCGACGAAGCACACAGCCAGTTCTGGAAGCTGGATGGCAATGCCAGCACGCAGTTACCGTTGCCCAAGATCGCCAATGCTGCCTTGGCCTATCGTGGGCAAGTGCTGGCGCAGTGGTCCAATGTGGCGCTGTTCGGTTCGGAACAGATTTTTGCGGGTGGCATGAGTTCGGTGCGTGGTTTCCGAGAGGGCATCATCAGCGGCGATCGGGGCCTGACGTTGCGCAACGAAGTCGTGTGGGCCAATGCTCCTGCGCTGTGGGGTGTCCGCATCGAACCGTATGCCTTCCTTGATGGCGGTCAGACCCAACTGGTTGCTAACCAGCACTGGCAATACCTTGCCGGTACCGGACTTGGTTTGCGCATGTCAGCCACCTATGGCAAGAACACTTTCAGCAGTGAACTGTTGCTGGGACGTGCGCTGGTACAACCCGCACAACTTGGCAGCAAGCCGACTGTGTTGCTGGCGACCTTGAACTGGGCTTATTGAGAAAACCTCTGATGAGGATCATTCGTGTTAGGCCAATGAGGCATCCAAGGCCATGAAAATAAAGACTTCCAAGGGCGATACGATCAAGGTCGCATATCGATCAGCCCTCAAAATCCCGGTAAACCATCCGTTGCTCACAGTGCTAACTACGGTCGGTCAACTCATGCTGACCGTGGCGGCGACGAATGGCGAATTTCGACCGTGGTTTTTCATGACGCTGCTCATGATGGCGCAGACGTTAGTGACGGTGCCTTTGCAAGTGGCAGGGTATCGACTCCTCCTTCAGGGAAGAGCCAATGACCATGCATGGTCATCGCAGACGGTCGTCTTCTGCCTCCTTGCCGTGCTGTCGGGCGCAGCCTTTGTGTTTATCGCCAAGCTGCGGTTGGTGTTGGGGCTAGTAGGTTCGGTTGTTCAGTTCGCCCTCTACTATGTGCTGTATTACCGCCTCATCCTTGTCTTGCCAGCGTTGGCGACCGATGCGGGACGGTCATCCATTCGTCTTTCATGGGGTGCGACATCTGGACGGTCTTGGTTCGTCTTCATCGTCACGGTCGCGGGCACGGCACCGATTCTTTTGGTGTCCCTTTGGACGGTGACGACGGGTCAGGTCTCTGCGCTTGGCAGCCCTGTGACTCCAATTGGATCGGTAGTGCAAGCGATCATGGCCGTCGTCTCGACGCTCCTTGTCGTGGGGACTAACTCGGCGATCTATCGGGCCTTGCTGAATACAGCAACCGTCGATGATGGACTTGATGGGATGAGCGAAGCCGGTGCTCTGCCACGGAGCTAATTTGCGCGCGCAGCTATGTTCGCTGGCGACTTTGAACTGAACTGATTGACGAGGATTTCGACATGAACACATCGATTCGCCGTTTTGCTTTGACCACATTGGCGTTGGCAGCCGTCACGACTTCCTCTGCGTGGGCTGATGCCCTGCCACAGGGCGTTGTTGCTATCGTCAACGGCACCCAGATCACCCAAGCCCAACTGGACCGTGCCGTGGCGCAAACAGGCGTGGCGGCCAATCCGAATGTCGTGCAGGCCCTCAAGCAGCAGCTGATCGCCCGTGAACTGTTCCGTCAGCAGGCCGCCAAGGTGCCCGCCTATGACAAGTTGCCAGCGGTCAAACAGGCCGTTCAGGAAGCGCACGATGCGGCCATCACGCAGGCATGGCTGAAGGACAACATCAAGCCCGCGCCCGTGACCGACGAACAGGTCAAGGCCCGCTATGACGCCATCGCGTCCAGCTTGGGCGACAAGGAATACAAGACCCGCGTGATTCAGGTTGGGGATGATGTGACGGCTAGTCAGGTCATCGCGCAACTGAAGCAGGGGGGGGACTTCGCAAAGCTGGCGCAGCAGTACAGCACGGCGCCCAATAAGGCACGCGGTGGCGAGATGGATTGGGTCAGCTTCAAGGTGCCAGTGGAAGAAGGTAAGACGCAGAACTTGCCGTTGCCGGTTGCGCGTGAGATTGCCGTGCTGGCACCGGGGGCCGTAAGTGCAGTACCGGTCGAAGCTGGCAATCAGCGTTACATCGTGAAGGTGGATGCTGTGCGTCCGACGCAGGTGCCCGCCTATGAAGCCGTGAAACCGGCCATCAAACAAGCACTGGAAACGGCGGAACTGGAACGTGCGACGGTGACTGTGGTGGGTGGATTGCTGAAGTCGGCGAAGGTTGTGCAGTGATGAGAGCCAACGCCGGCTGTCTTCGGACAATGATTTCGTCTTCGCTCGTCTACTGCATCATCTTGGTCGGTTCAGTGGCAGACGTTGCTAGTGCCGGAGAATATGTGAGCGCCTTTAATCGGGTGGATGGGCAGACTAGGGAAATATTCTGTGGGTGGGTGTTGTCAATGAAGGCCGGGGAGTTTACGCGGAAAGGCAGTGACCACCGAGGTTTAAGCCAGAAAAAGGCAGAACAGGCATGGGATGAGCAGGAACAGATGCTGGCAAAAGCTTTTGCCTTTAACCAACTAGCCCGTGCTGTTGGCCCTACATCCTACGAGAAGGCGAACAAGGTCGTGTACGACACTTTTATGGTGTCTGCTGCGGGCGACAAAAGGAAAGCATTCGATGCGGACGAAGCCTTAATACAGGTCCATTGCCTTGAGCAATATGCGGCCCTGGAAGCGATTGGGGCACCACTCAAGAAGCTTGAGGCGATTTACTTCGATATGGACAAAAAGCAGAGCGAACACGCTAAGGCGGATTACGTTGAGCAAGCAATTAAGCCTTATCGGGACTAACTACATCACCAGACGCCGACCTGTGCAGCCTGTAGGATAAAGATGGCGGTCCGGCAAGGCGATGGGGGGCGTTCTGGGGGTGTCACAACTTCCCGAAGGGGTGCCGGGTCAAGATTCCACGTGCGGCTTGATAGTCTGAAATGTTTGGCAGAAACAATGAAAAACACGAAGCTTCTGCATGCCATCGTGGGGTTCCTCTGCGTGGCCGGTCCGGCGATTGGACAGGGCACACAATCAACATTTGATGGCGAATGGGAAATTGTTTACCCCTGTGAAGGGGCCACAGAACCGTACCTTGAGCGCTGCCAGCAGGGCGTGCGTGATGTCTTCAACCTAAGCTTGATACAGCAAGGCCGACTCGTCTGCGGGTATCACCTCGTTACAGGACATTTGGGCAACCGAGTGGACGAAGGCGATCTGGGTCCACCGGGTCCTTCTGTCAACGGTACGGTAAGTGGGAACGTGGCTGTCTTGAACTACAGAAGTGCGCGCACAGGGGAGACCGGACAAGCCACACTGACCAGAACCGGTGACACCGTCGTTTGGCATGTCTCACGCCCATTGCCTGACGATAACTGGTTCCCTGATGACGCGGTTTTGAGGATGAAGAACCCGAAGGGCGGATATAACCGGCAGCCGGTGAACTGTGAATCTGCGCGAAACCGCTAATGAACACACGCATCAACGGCATCCTCAAGGCTTGGAACGGCGACAAAGGGTTCGGCTTTATCACCCCGTCCGGTGGTGGTCAGGACATCTTCCTTCATATTTCCGATTTCCCTAAGCATGGTGGTCAGCCGAAGATTGGTGAACCGCTGACGTTCCTCACCATGATCGACAAGGATGGCAGGAAGAAGGCCATCCTTGTCCAGCGGCCCGGTGCCAGTCTGGCAGTACCACGTCGAAGTCATGCACAGGCACCAGCGCACAAAGGCACATCAACAGGCTACCGTCTGGTCGGGTTCATCGTTGTCGCGATCCTGTGTGCTGCCGGATACAAGTACATCAACCGGACGCCGCCAACGCCTGAGACGTTCACGTCAGTCCCGAATGAGGTCCCGATCTACGCAGCATCCAGCCCATTTCGGTGCGATGGACGGACGCGCTGTTCCCAGATGACCTCGTGCAAAGAGGCCAAGTTTTTCCTGAAGAACTGCCCGAATACGGTGATGGACGGGGATGGTGACGGCATTCCATGCGAATCCCAATGGTGTACGACCAGTGCGTCCGAATAGGACGAGTTCGGTAGCCACCGGACATTGTGGGACACGTGCTGAGGGTAGAATCTGGGCACACTTTGAGCACACTTTCCCGTGCTCACTCGTTAAACCGTCGCAGTGACGCTCAACGTAAGTGCCTGATTCGCAAAGGTCGTTGGCCTGCCCAGAGGGATTCGAACCCCCGACCGTCGGCTTAGAAGGCCGATGCTCTATCCAACTGAGCTATGGGCAGATATGCAGATATGCCGGCTGCCCAGGCATACCAAAAACGCGCGGCCTCCGGGTGCCTGGGAGGCCGCGATTCTAACAGATGGGATGTTGCGCCGCGCTAATGCTGGGGCGGGATTTCCGGCGGTAGCTCCCCGGGCGGCAGTTCGATTGGGGGCGTTTGGGGTTCAGGGTCGTGCACCGGGTCGTGGGCCGGTTCGTCGGGCGGCGGCATTTCCGGCGGCGGGTGCGGGGGCTGTTCGGGCGGCTGCGGCGGCGTGATGTGGGCGCGCTTGGTCAGGTCGGGCAAAGCGGGCATGGGCTGCCTCCATACATGGGTCGAGTTCGGGTTTGCCCTGATCAAGCCCGCAAGCGTCGTTCCTGCGCATCATCCAAAAGGTGATACCTAAA
>Ga0207695_10000866_pt1 | contig 55400 bp, 53 predicted proteins | sample KBSC54metaG_FD_184354 | JGI IMG/M metagenome (GOLD analysis project Ga0207695, IMG submission 184354) | Corn rhizosphere microbial communities from Kellogg Biological Station, Michigan, USA - KBS C5-4 metaG (SPAdes) (version 2) | ecosystem: Host-associated > Plants > Roots > Rhizosphere > Soil...
CGCGAACCTTGCTTTCCCGTTACTTTCTGACGACGTCGCCAACCACGGGAGCGGGGCCGCCGGCCGCGGCGAAGGTTCCAGTAGAGATACGATCGCGCACGTTGGTGATGGTGAGCGTGCCGATGGGGGTGGTCTGCACGTCCAGCACTTCACCGGTTTTGGGATCCTTAATCTCTTTGCCCTTGTGATAGATGGTGAAGGTCTGGCCTTTGGCGAGGCCGGCCGCGCTTCCGGCATTGATCGTGATGTTGGCTCCGTCGACGTCGGCCACAATGGCGTCAAGGTCGTCTTCGCGGCTGCCGGCGCTGCCTGTGGTGGGACCGGCTGCAATCTGCTGCGAGAGTTTGTTGACGGCGTCCATGGTGGCTTCACCGATGATGGTCTCGGCGAAGTTGGAGCTGGTCATGTTGAATCCGCCGCCCGCACCAACGCCGCCGGCGAACATCGCCGCCCCGAAGCCCTTGCTGGTGCGCTTGGATTCGCCGCGAGCCTCGCCGCTGCCGACCACCTCGCTGGTTTCCGCGTCCACCAGGCGGTAGTCGATGACGACGACGGCCTTGGCATCCGATTTCGACCCGCCGATGACGCCGCCCGCGCCGCCCACGATCGCTCCGACTCCCCCGCCGACTTTGCGATCATCGCGGCCGAATACGACGATATCTCCCATCAGCGTCAGATCCGCGCCGCGAATCTGTCCGACCCGCGCTCCGGTGCCTTGCTTTACGCGATTGCTGGCGGCGAAATCCTGCTCCTTGGTGAGGTTGGCAACCTTGCGGCGCTCGACCACCGTGAACTTGCCGTCCTGCGTGACCCGCGTGGTCAGCATGGCGGCGATACCGGTGCCGATGTTCTGCTGGGTGCCGAAGATCGACTGGACAGCGGTCATCACGGTCGAGTAGTCGAAGGGCTCGATCATGAGCGCCTTCTTGGACTGCGCCGATACTAGTGTCGCCGATGCGGCGAGTAAACTTACCAGAAGTTTCTTGCTCACGACAGTAGCCCCCCTCGATATCTTTGAGTACCTGCTATATCTTCTTACGCGCCATGAAACCGACCTTCGCGGGCGATCCGGTATAAGTTCCGGTCGCTACTTTATCACGTACACTGGTGATGGTCATCTCGCCGGTTTTCTCGGTCACCACGTCCAGGGTTTCCTTCGTTACCGGATCCTTCACTTCCCGGACGATGTTGAGAACCTCGAAGACCTCGCCCACGTTGACGCCGTCATTCGAGCCGACGTTGAGCACCAGCGTCTTTCCAGACACATCGGCCACGCGGCCCTCTACTTCGCGGACCGTCTTCTTCATGTTGGCGGTCTGCTCGAGCAGGATGTCGGCCAGCTTGTTGACGCAGTCCTGAGTCGCTTCGCCGATGATGGTCTGGGCGAAATTGGAGCTGGTCATGTCGACTTGAACTCCCGCGACGCCCTTGCCGAGTACTCCGCCGATAGCGCCGAGAGCGTTGCCCTTGCGGACGGATTCGCCTTTGGCTTCGCCCGTGGCGATGATTTCGGAGGTCTCGGCGTCGATCAGCCGATAGTCGATGGTGACCACGGCCTTGTCCTCATTCTTGCTGGAGGCGATGCCGCCGATCACGCCGCCAATCAGGCCGCCGCCCTTCACGCTCTTCTTTTTGTCGTCCCGGCCGAAGACCACGATGTCTCCGGAAAGGAGGGCGTCGGCGCCTGAGATTTGGCCCACGCGCGCTCCGCTTCCTTGCTTGACGCGATTGCTGGCGTTAAAGTCCTGCTCCTTGGTCAGCGTCGCCATTTTGGCGCGCTCCACGATTACGACCTTGTTCGCCTGCGCCAGCCGTGTGACCAGCATGGCGCGGATTCCCTTGCCGATGTCTTGTTGGGTGTTGAACACCGATTGCACCGCGGTCTTCACCGTGGAATAGTCGAATTCGTCGACGATGACGCGTTTCTTTTGTGCTTGCGTAGTGGGTCCGGAAGCAGCCGGGGCGGGGGCAGCCGCCGCGACGGGTTCGGGAGCCGGCGCGGGCGCCGGGGCAGCGGCTACAGGAGCAGCGGGCGCTGGTGCTACCGGAGCCGCGGCTGCGGCCGGAGCCGGTGTGCTGGCAGGATCCAGCATCACGCCGATGATGTTTTCCGATACGCCGGCGTTCTTCAGCTTCACCAGGTCGGCCGGCGTGAGATCGGCCGGCTTGTTGTCTCGCTTCAGAGTTCTGATGATCAAGGCTTCTGATAATCCCGCCTTGACCGATTCAATCACCGAATCTACTTGCGATGGGGCGGTCTTCGCCGCGGCTTTCGGTGCGGCCTTCGACGCGGCCTTGGGAGCGGGAGCCTGCGCCAAGGCGGCACCTACTATGAAGCTCACCAACATCAGAAACCCGAACACAAAGTGGAACGTGAACGATTTGGACTTCATCATGAATCCCTCCTGCTTTTCCAATCGGGAACCGCGCGCGATCGTGTCTGCTAGCCGATCGCCTCGCCCTTAACTTTACTTATGGATACTGTGCCTTAGTATGTCGATCCTGCGACATCCGTGTCAAGGCCGTCCTGGGCGGAATTACACGGGCTAGATCGGCAAGGAATGCGCGATCCGTTAATGATGATAAAATCGCCTCGGTGGACATGCGATGACGTGCCCGAATTTCGCGCGATTGCTGGGCATTTCTATGGTCGCGGCGGGATATGTTTGGGCCCAGTCGGCGCCCTTGCGCATCAAGCCTCCTAAGAAGGAAAAAGAGCCCGAGACGCAGACTCTGCCGCTTCCGCCCGAGCCTCCGGCCGCGGTGATCGCGGAGACGGATAAGCTGGCCTTTCATATCTCGCCATTGTCGGCCAAGGGGTTGTTGACCCAGCAGGTTCACGATGCTCTCAAGGCCTTGGATCGGGCCAACGGAGGTGCGACCTTCGTCAAGCTGCGTGCATTTGTCGCCGGGACCGGCGATATGCGCCGGGTCGCGACGATTGTAGCCGAAGAGCTTTCAGACAGGAAAGCGCCGCTGCCGGTGGTGACGACCATCCAGGTGGGGGCGCTGCCGATGGAAGGCGCGCAGGTAGTGATTGAGAGTATCAGCGCGGGGAAAAAGACCCTGAACCCGTACGGGCTGGCATTCTTTTCGGCACAGCGTGCCCCTGAAGCCCGCGAAGCCGTGACGAAACTCGCCGCTGCGGCCGGGTCGGCAGGAGCCGCAATGGTCGAAGCCACCTGTTTCCTGAGCGGACTCGATCAACTGGAGAACGTTCGTGCAGCGGCGCTCGCGGCGTTCCCGGCGGCCGCGTTGAATGTCGTGCAGCCTACCCGATTGGCTGTGGAGCCGGAAGCCGCGTGCGAGGGCATAGGCCGCCTGCAGCAGCGGCCCAAGAGTCCCGTCGAATTTTTGGACGCCGGCGGGACTGCGGTGGCCAAGGCGAGATTGATATTTACAGGTGCGCAGCTGGCGTTTGAGAATCGCGACCAAGACCTCCGCTTGGCGTATGACCGCCTGGGACGGGCGCTCGAAACGATGAAAGCGGGCTATGCGGATACCTTGGTGATGAGCGTTTATTCATTGAGCCGGGAAACCGCGAACAAGGCAACAGCGCTCGCGCCCGAGTTTTTGGGCCGTTCAGCACATCCGTGGGGATCCACACAGATCGTGGAAGGATTGCCTTCCCTGGACGCGACCGTGGGAATTGAACTGGTGGCCGCCGGTCCTTGACACCGTGCGAACCCAAGTGGTACTTTCTACATGAGATACGCGGGCCGGGTGGGTTCGCAGGCCGAAACTCTTGTCCATTTAGAATTGGGCAGAATTTGGAGTCAATTACATGGCATACACGCTCAAAGTGAACGGGCAGTCCAAGACTGTAGACGTGCCCGCGGATACACCCCTTCTGTGGGTACTCCGAGACGTTCTTGACATGAAGGGCACCAAGTTTGGCTGCGGAGCCGGACTGTGCGGAGCCTGCACGGTCCACGTGAACGGCAAAGCGGTCCGCTCTTGCCAGACGCAGGTGGGGACGGTGAAAGATCCGGTGACGACCATCGAAGGGTTGTCGGCCGACGGCACGCATCCAGTGCAGAGAGCCTGGATGGAGGTGGACGTCCCACAGTGCGGGTACTGTCAGGCCGGACAGATGATGTCGGCATCGGCGCTGCTTGCCACCAAGCCCCAGCCCACCGACAAAGACATCGATTCCGCCATGTACGGCAACCTGTGCCGTTGCGGAACCTATTTGAGGATTCGCCAGGCCATCCACCGGGCGGCGCAACTCGCGTCCACGCGACCGGGCGCCACCTCGGGCGGCGGCGCCGGAAGGGCGAGGGAGTAAGGGAGAACCGTCATGAAAAAGAAAACTGTCACGAAAAACATCGACCGTCGCTCCTTTTTGACCGTGGCTGCCACCGGAACGGGCGGCGTACTGTTCGGGCTGGTATTCAAGGCTGACGCCCAGCAAGGAGGTAACGCCAAAGGCGGTCCGGCTGGTGGCCGTGGCGGCGCAGGCGGTTTCGGAGCCCCAGCGGCCCCGCTGAAGCCTGCCGACTTCATCACCGTGAACTCGGACAATAGCGTCACCATCGTCGCCAAGAACCCCGAAGTAGGGCAGGGCGTTCGCTCGCTGTTGCCGATGTTGATCGCCGAGGAACTGGACGTCGATTGGAAGGACGTCAAGGTGGTTCAGGCCGATCAGGATCAGGCCAAGTACGGCGGCCAGATCGCGGGCGGCAGCACGGCGACCCCGACCAACTGGCTTCCGATGCGGCAACTGGGTGCGGAAGCGCGCCAGATGTTCGTCGAAGCCGCGGCGCAAACCTGGAATGTTCCCGCATCCGAGTTGACTACGAGTTCGGGCAAGGTGATGCACAAAGCATCCAACCGGACGGCCACCTACGCCTCACTGGCTTCGAAAGTCGCCAGCATGGCGCCTCCGGCCGCGGGGTCGGTCAAATTCAAGGATCCGAAAGACTACAAGATCATCGGGACCACGGTTCCCAGCCCGGATCTTCCGAAGATCGTCACCGGCAAGCCGGTGTTCACGATCGACATGACCATGCCGGGAATGCTGTACGCCGTGTATGAGAAGTGCGGCGTGTTCGGCGGCAAAGTCAAGACGCACAATCTCGACATGATCAAGACGCTGCCGGGCATCAAGGCTGCGTTCGTGGTCGAACAGCCGGATATCACCGCGGCTGTACTCCCGGGCGATCCGGGTCTGGAAAGCGGAATCGCGATTGTCGCCGAATCCTGGTACCAGGCGAATTCGGCTCGCAAGAAGCTTAAGGTCGTTTGGGACGAAGGTTCGCGGGCGACTGCCGAGCATAGCAGCACGGCGTATGCCGCGAAAGCTCAGCAGATCGGCATGGGCGAGCCCATGAGCACCACGCGCAAAGACGGCGATCCCGAAGGTGCGATCAAGACCGCAGCCAAGAAGGTGGAGGCCAATTACTCGTATCCGTTTATTTCGCACGCCAATCTGGAACCCCAGAACTGCACGGCGCACTACGAGAATGGCAAGGTCACGATCTGGACCAGCAGCCAGATTCCGGCCAGCGCCCGCGGGTTGGCCGCAAAGTCCTGCGGTATCGATCAGAGCGCGGTTACGGTTCACATGATCCGCGGCGGCGGTGGATTCGGCCGGCGCCTGACCAACGATTACGCGGCGGAAGCGGCGTACATCTCGAAAGAAGTGAACGCTCCGGTCAAGCTGCTCTGGACGCGCGAAGACGATATGCGGCACGACTATTATCGTCCCGGCGGTTTCCAGTTCCTGTCCGCCGGTCTGGACAACTCAGGCAAGGTGGTCGCATGGCGCAATCACTTCGTCACCTACGGCGCGAAGAACGACGGCCAGGGTAAGGGTCCCGCGATCCAATCGGTCAGCGCCGGCGGCATCGGCGCAACCGAGTTCCCGCAACCGTTCATCGAGAACTACGCGCTGTACACCTCGGCCCAGCCGCTGGCGATTCGCACGGGTTCGCTGCGCGCTCCCACCAGCAACGCGATGGCGTTCGTCACGCAGAGCTTCATCGACGAGCTGGCGCACGCCGCCGGCAAGGATCCGGTGCAATTCCGCCGCGACCTTTTGGCCCAGACCAAGCCGGCTCCGCCTCCCGCTCGCGGCGGTTTTGGCGGAGGCTTCGGCGGGGCTCCGTTCAGTGCCGAACGCATGCGAGGCGTACTTGACCTGGTCGCCGAGAAATCGGAGTGGGGCAAGAAGAGTCTCCCCAAGGGCACGGCCATGGGTGTCGCGTTCCACTTCAGCCACAGCGGTTACTTCGCCGAAGTGGCCGAAGTGACAGTTGTCAGCAAGAAGGTGAAGGTGAACAAGGTGTGGGTGGCCGCCGACATCGGCAGCACCATTATCAACCCCGGTCAGGCGATGAACATGGCGCAAGGCGCCATCATCGATGGCATGGGCGCGATGATGGAGCAGGAGATCACGGTGGATCACGGCCGCGTGGTGCAGGGTAATTTCGACACGCACCCGCTGCTGCGGATTTCCGCGGCTCCGTCCGACATCGAAGTTCACTACGTGAAGTCGAACAACAACCCGACCGGTATGGGCGAGCCGTCCATGCCTCCGATCCTGCCGGCGATCGCGAATGCGATCTTCTCGGCAACCGGCGATCGCGTCCGGTCCCTGCCTTTCAAGAAGGCGGGATACAGCTGGGCGTAAGCGCTGGTCCAGACGCTTTAGCATAACGAGGGGGTGCGCAAGCGCCCCCTCTTTCGTTATGAGACCCCGGATTCTATCTCTCGCCCTGGTTTGGCTGGCCGTGGCCGCCGCGGCGTTCGCCGAAACCGACTCTGTCCAGGTGGCTTCTCCAGACGGGCAGCTGGTGATGCGGCTGTTCATCGTGACGCCGCCGGACAGCCGCCTGGTTCGGCTGGCGTACCAGGTTGCATTTCACCAGAAGCTCCTGATGGACACCTCTCTCTTAGGTATCGCGATCCACGATCAGGAGCCCATCCTGGGAGAAAACGTCGGCTTGGTGACCTCGAAAGAGGAATCCGTGGATGAGACCTACACGGTTCCCTCAGATAAGGGAGACAAGCGCCGTGTACGCAACCATTACAACTCGCTCATCGCCCAATATATACAGAACGGATCCTTGGGACGGCGGGTCACCATTGAGGCGCGCGCGTACGACGATGGCGTGGCATTCCGCTATTACATTCCCCGCACCAGCACCGTAGAGGACCTGCGGATTGAGGAAGAGCTGACGGATTTCCGCTTCGCCCAGGATAGCGACGCGTATTCGTCGGTTCTCACCGGTTACGAGTCGGACCAAAGCGGCTACAGCCGGGTTAAGCTGAGCGGAATCCAGCGAACTTCGCTCATGGGCTTGCCGTTCCTGGTCGACCAGCCCGGAGTAGGCTGGGTGGCGATCACCGAGGCGCAACTCGACGATTATCCGGTAATGTACGTGTTCCACCCGGAGGGGACGACGATTCGCACCACCATCGCGCCGCGGCTGGACGACGCGTCCATCGCGATGCATGGCACGACGCCGGCGGAGACTCCCTGGCGCGTCCTGATGGTCGCCTCCGAACCTCACAAATTGCTAGAGTCCGATATCGTTCGGAACCTGAACCCGAAGTCCGCGATCGTGGATACTTCCTGGATCAAGCCGGTGAAGGGTTACGTCCCTATCCTTTCTTCGGCCGATCTGGCCGGCCATCTGGAGGAGGAGTTTGCGAGAGCGGTAAAGGTGGGAGCGGCCGGCGTGCGGATTGACATGATGCATCGCGTTGACCAGCCCATGATCGATCTCTACCGTCGGGCTGCCAAGGCGGCAGCGGAGCATCATCTGATGCTCGAATTTCAGGGCGGCCCGCCACCGGATGGGATCGAGCGAACCTGGCCTAATGTCGTTCCTCCTGATGACACGCCGTTTCGGCGTCTGCTCGCCACCTTCTGAGCCTTGAGTCTATTCCTCGCCGCGAATCAGGTCATCGAAGGTCTCGCGAGTCCGGATCACGCGCCAGGAGCCGTTTTCGATGAGCACCTCGGCGGCGCGAGGGCGGGCGTTGTAATTGGATGCTTGGGCAAAGCCGTAGGCTCCCACGGTGCACACGGCGAGAAGATCGCCCGGGAACACCTCGGGCATCTGGCGATCCTGAGCCAGGAAATCTCCGGACTCGCAGACCGGTCCGACCACATCAGCGAGCAGTCCGCAGCCTGTCGCGGCTGCCCGCAGCGGCAGGATCTCATGATGCGCGTCGTATAGAGCCGGGCGGATCAAATCGTTCATGGCGGCGTCCACCACTACGAATTCCTTGTCGCCGCCTTTCTTCCGATACAGAACCCGGGTTAACAAAACTCCCGCATTGCCGACGATCGAACGTCCTGGCTCCAAGAACATGTGCAGATCGTGCCCGGCTACCTTTTGGCGTAACGCCGCTGTAAAGTCGGCGATGGGCGGCGCCGGCTCCTCCGGTCTATACGTGACGCCTAGCCCGCCTCCCAGATCAACGTGGCGGATATCGAAGCCCTTGGCCCGCAGCAGCGCGATCAATTCGAGCACGCGGCCGGCGGCTTTCATCATCGGCTCGAAATCGAACTGCTGCGAGCCGATGTGGCAGCTCACCCCTTCGAGCAGCAGGTTCTCATACTGGCGAGCGCGTTCATAGACCGACTCGGCTTGGCTAATATCGACCCCGAACTTGTGACCCAGACTCCCGGTCGCGATATGAGCGTGGGTGTCGGCAGCGACGTCGGGATTCACCCGAAGCGCAACGCGCGCCTGGATCCCGCGGCGATGCGCCAGCGCGTCCACCAGCGCCAGCTCCGGCTCGGACTCGCAGTTAAACGCGAAGATTCCCGCGGCGAGGGCGGCGTCAATCTCCGCGGAGGTCTTGCCTACGCCTGAAAACACCACCTTGGCAGGATCGCCGCCGGCTTTCAGGACGCGATACAGCTCGCCTCCGGAGACGATGTCGAATCCGGCGCCGGCGCGCGCCAGCAGCCGCAGAATGGCCAGGTTGCCGTTGGCTTTCACTGCATAGCAAATAGTGTGAGCAGCACCCTGCAGCGTGTCGTCGTACGCGCGATAGTTCGCCAGAATAGTGGCGGCGGAGTATACGTAACACGGCGTTCCTGTCTTCGCGCCGATGTCGGCCAGGGCCACGCCATCGCAGGTCAAAGTTCGATCCTGGTACTCCACCGGTTGCATGAGCGGTTTCATGCGATCACCCGGAGAACCACCACCGTCTGATCGTCGGAGATGGGAAGCGCTCCGCGGAACGCGTCCACCGCCGCGATGATGGCATCGGCGATAGCCTGGGGATCTTCGGCCCCGTGCTTCTTTACCACGCGCATGATGCGTTCGCGCCCGAACTCTTCGCCCTTTTCGCTCAGCTGTTCGTCGACGCCGTCGGAGTAAAAGACCAGCGCATCGCCAGGCTCGGCGGCGAGTTCTACTTCGTCGTATTCGCGGTCATCGAGCAAGCCGATGGGTACACCTTCGATCTTGGTCTGGACAATCCGGCCGTCGCGGAGAATCAGCGGAGGCGCGGATCCGGCGTTGGAAAGGACAAACCTTCGCGCGGCCGGCTGCCACAATGCCACCAGCAGGGTCGCGTACTGCGCGTCTACTTTACGCTCGAGCAGCGTCTCATTCAGCTTTTGAATCAGCTCCGCGGGGTTGCGCCGTTGGGCCAGCGTCCGCAGCAGACCCGTGATCAGCGCTCCGTACAGGGCGGCTGCCGCCCCTTTTCCGCTGACGTCTCCGAAGGCGATGATGGCTGCGTCTTCGGCGCGTTCGAAGAACCCGAATACGTCTCCGGAGATCTCGCGCGCCGGGCGAGAGCGGATGCCCGTGATCAAGCCTTTGAGTTCTGGATCTTCCCTGGGCTGCAGAATCCGCTGGAGCTTGCGGGCCGCCTTGAGATCCTGATCCATACGCTGCTCGCGTTGCGCGACTTCCTCATAGAGGCGTGCGTTCTCCACCGAACTCGCGATCTGCTGGGCCAGCAGAGAAAGCGTGCGCTGGTGATCTTCGGTAAAGAACGCGATAAGCTCGCTTTCAACGTCGAGAACGCCCACTACCCGGTCTTGCACAATCAGCGGAACGGCCAGCTCTGAGCGAATGCCCGGATGCGAAGCGATATAGCGCGAGTCTGCGCCGGTATCCAGCACGCGCAAGGCTTCGCGGGATTCCACGGCCGCGCCGGTGATGCCTTTCCCCAGCGGAATGTTATCGATTTTCACCCGTTTGTCGTAGCGCACGCTGAAGCGGTTGCGAAGGATACTCAGATTGCTGTCCACCAGAAAAACGCTGAACGCGTCATAAGGAATCAGGGCGCGCGTAGCCGAGGCGATCTTCGTCAATAGCTCGTCCAAGTCAAGAATCGCACTGAATTCCCGTGAAAGATGCGCCAGGGTTCGCAGGGTGCGATTCTGCCGGTCCACGCGCCGGTAGAGCCTGGCGTTTTCGATGGACGACGCTACCCGCGAAGCGATCAGGCTCAGCATGGACCGGTCCTGCTCGCCGTAAGCCTTCACGTGAGTCGATTGAACGTCCAGCACGCCCACCAGCTTGCCTCGGGCCATCATGGGTACGGACAGCTCACTGCGGACCGCGTCGAGCGCGTTCAGATAGCGCGGGTCCCGGGTGACGTCTTCAACCAGCACCGGTTCGCGGCGCGCCGCCGCGGTTCCGACGATACCTTCCCCCAGTGGAATGGAGAGGCTGCGCACCACTTCCTCGCGATGTCCGATCGCATGCCGGATGGTGAGGGCATGCGTACGCTCGCTGTACAAGAGAATGGCGAATACATCGTAAGGAACCACTTCCTTCACGATGGAGGCGATGGCGGAAAGCTGCTCCGCCAGATCCAGCGTCTCGGAGGTGACGCGCGACACTTCCAGCAGGAAATCCAACAGCTCGGCGCGCTCGCGGAAGCGCAGAGAGGAGCGGCGCGGGGTCACGAATGCATAGCCTCCACGATGGAGACACCGGAGCTGGTCCCGATGCGGTTCGCACCAGCGGCCCGCATGGCCTGCAGATCCTCCAACGTCCGGATTCCGCCGGATGCTTTGACACCCATGTTCGGGCCGACGATACGGCGCATCAAGGCGACATCCTGAACGGTGGCCCCGTGGGTCGAAAATCCGGTCGAGGTCTTGACAAAATCGGCGCCGCCTTGCTGGCTGAGAGTACAACCAGCGATCTTCTGATCGTCGCTGAGCAGAGCGGTTTCGAGAATCACTTTGACCACAGCTCCACGGGCGTGAGCAACGGCCACCACGGCCGCGATTCCTCCGGCGACGGCGGTGAGATTGCCCGCGCACAGCTCGCCGATGTTCAGGACCATGTCGATTTCCCGTGCTCCCGCGGCCATGGCATCCTCCGTTTCCGCCACTTTGATGACGGCAGTGTTAGCGCCTAGCGGAAATCCCACCACGCTAGCCACCCGCACAGCCGACGCTGCTAGTTCTGAGGTCGCCAGCGCAACCCAGTACGGGTTCACGCACACGGTGGCGAATCCATACTGGCGGGCTTCCTGGCAGAGCCGGCGGATGTCGGCCCCGGTCGCCTGCGCTTTAAGCAGGGTGTGGTCGATGAGAGCGGCGATCTCGCGCACGGATCCCTGGGACGTTGTCGGGGGCATTCTTCATAATATCGTGTGAGCCCGCTATGATGAAAAGATCATGGAAACCGCCGTCGGCACGTCTGCCGAGACCGTAATCGACCTCGAAGCACGCTACTTATTCCAAAACTACGCCCGGTACCCGCTGGTGCTGCAGCGGGGCAAAGGATGCTACGTCTATGACACCTCCGGCAAGCGGTACCTGGACCTTATTGCTGGCATCGGAGTGAATGCGCTGGGCCACGCCCACCCGCGTCTGATGAAGGTGATCCGGGAGCAAGCCGGGCGGCTCCTGCATTCCTCCAATCTCTACTATCACGAGTATCAAGGGCCGCTGGCGGAGCGCATCGCCAAGGCCACCGGTCTGGACCGCGTATTCTTCTGCAACTCCGGAACGGAGGCGATCGAAGGCGCGCTCAAGATTATCCGTGCGCACGGCAAGAAAATCAGTCCTCATAAGTTTGAGACGGTGGCGCTGTTCGATTCCTTTCACGGCCGGACATTTGGCGCGCTCTCCATTACCGGTCAGGAAAAGTATCGCAGCGATTTTGAGCCGATGCTCCCCGGCGCCCGTTTCGTGCATCGCAACGACGTCGGCGCGCTGGAACAGGCGGTCGGCGAGAATACCGCCGGCATTGTGCTGGAGATCGTGCAGGGCGAAGGCGGAATCAATCCGCTGACCGACGAATACATCCGGGCGGCCCGGGAACTGGCGGATCGCCACAACGCGCTGCTGGTGTTCGACGAGATCCAATGCGGCGTGGGCCGTCCTGGCGCATATTTCTCGTATCAACTGCTGGATCCGATCGTGATGCCCGACATCACCACGGCTGCCAAGCCGTTAGCGTGCGGGATTCCGCTGGGTTTCGTCGCGGCGACCGAGCGCGCGGCGAGCGCGATCGGCAAAGGTCAGCACGGCACTACGTTTGGCGGCGGGCCGCTGGCGTGCCGCGTGGCCCTGGAATTCTTCGACATCCTGGACGAGCTGCTGCCCAATATCATCCATGTCGGCGGGTATTTCCGAATGCAGTTGATGGAGCTGGCCAAGAAGTTCTCTTTCATCCAGGAAGTGCGTGGATACGGCCTGATGATCGGCGTGGAGATCGATTTCGCGGGCAAGCAGATCGTCCTGGACGCCATGGAGCAAGGCCTGCTGATCAACTGCACACACGACCGGGTGCTGCGCTTCCTGCCGCCCTATATTCTTTCGGAGCAGGATGTGGATCGGGCAGTGACGGTGCTGAAGAGGGTATTCAAGAAGGCCAAGGCACCGTCAGAGTAGGTGATGATGGCCAGCGCTCTCGAGAAGCTTCACCAGATCGCCCACCTGCTGGGCGCGGCCCCGGTCGGCGATGAGCAGGGCGTCGGGAGTATCGACTACGATCAGGTCCTTCACCCCTAGCAGCGCCACCAGTTTCTTCTCGGCGTCGACGTAGTTGCCGGTACTGTCTTCGATCATGGTATGCGTGCGCAGGGCATTGCCGGCGCGATCACGCGCGTGCAATTCGTATACGGCGTTCCAGCTCCCTACGTCGTTCCAGGCGATGTCGCCGGCCGGCAGACCGACGACGTCAGCGGCGCGCTCCAGCACGGCGTAGTCAATCGAAATGTTCTCGGTCTTTGGAAACGCCTCTCCGAGGCTTTTAGAGAATCGCGGTGAGCCGAAGGCAGGAAGGCTAGCCAGGAGGCTGGCGGTCTTGGGCAGATGCTGGCGCAGGGCGTCCAGCAAGACGGAAGTTTTCCAGAAGAACATCCCGGCATTCCAATAGAAGTTTCCTGCTTTGAGAAAACGGGCCGCCGTCGCCGCGTCCGGCTTTTCGCGGAACCGCTTGACCGGCAGTGACTCCGACCCGCCGGGCTTTACGCCCTTGGGAAACTCGATATAGCCATAACCCGTCTCGGGCCATCGCGGCTGGATTCCCAGGACCACGATCTTCCCGGCGCGCGCGGCTTTCAGGGCGGCCTTAAGCAGCCGGATATACGGACGCGGCTTGCCGATTACGTGGTCGGCCGGAAACACGCCCATGATCGATTCCGGATCGAGCCCGTGAAGAATTTGCGCGGCCAACCCAATCGCAGGCGCCGTGTTCCGTTGCGCGGGCTCCGCCAAAATCTGGCGCCGGGGGACTTCGGGAAGCTGGCGGACGATCTCGTCGCGCAAGTGGCCATTGGTGAGGATCCAGATTTGCTCGGGCGGCAGGACCGGACGTAATCGGTCGACGGTCTGCTGGATCAGAGAACGGTCGCCGAACAGCTTGAGAACCTGTTTGGCGGTGGCCCGGCGGCTCTTGGGCCAGAAGCGAGTCCCCCGGCCTCCGGCCAGGATCAGACCATGCACATGTTCCATGTTGGTTTACTGGACGGGATAGCCGCGGATTAGTTTCAATTCCCGTTCCCAGCGGGTCTTGAAAAAAAAGTTCTTGGCGAGATCGACAAAGTGGTTGGTGCTGTAGCCGACCAGATCCGCGGTGGGCGCGTCGTAGGACCAGAAGATCAGCAGCGGCTTGCCGATGATGTTTTCGCGCGGGACCAAGCCCCAGTAGCGGCTGTCAAGCGAATTATCGCGATTGTCGCCCATGGCGAAATAGCTGCCGGGCGGAACCACCAGTTCGCCATTCTGGACGTGCTCGGCCAGCATCTGTTTGGCACGGTCGTAAACCGGACCGTCCGGTTCCGTCGGGAAATTATCGCGATACGGATCGGGGCTGGGGAAAATATGCTGGGCGTACGGCTCGGTCAGCGGCTTGCCGTTCAGATATACCACTTTGTTGACCAACCGGATGTGATCCCCCGGCACGCCCATGACGCGCTTCACGTAATTTTCCTGAATGTCCATCGGGTAGCGGAACACGATGACATCGCCGCGTTTCGGCTCGGTGTAAGGCAGGAAGTAGTGCGAAATCGATCCGGGCGGTGCATAGGAAAGTTTATCCACCAACAGATGGTCGCCGACCATCACGGTAGAGTCCATGGATGGCGTCGGTACGATGAAGGCCTGTACCAGCGTGGTGGTCCCGAACAACAGGATCAGGATGTTCAGAGTCCACTCATGGATGAAGTTCCGGACGGAGTCGGCGTAGCGTTTCATGGGGGCTCTACTTGATCGGATAGCCGTGGATCAGCATGAAACTTCTGCGCCAGCGCGTCTTGCTGAAGAAATTCTCGGCCAGGTCGACGATGTGGTCCAAGCTGATGGAAGATGTGTTGAGCTCATCGGTGGGAGCGTCGAACGACCAGTAAATGACCAGCGGCTTGCCGATGATGTTTTCGCGCGGAACGAATCCCCAGTAGCGGCTGTCGAGCGAAGAATCGCGATTATCGCCCATCGCAAAGTAATAGCCGGGCGGAACCACGACATCTCCGTTCGTCACGTGATTCAGAAGCATGTCCGTGGCGCGGCGATCCACCGATACGTTGGGCTCGCCCGGGAAATTGTCGCGGTACGAATCGATGTAATCCGACTTGTGATAAGTGTACGGCTCATCCAGACGGACGCCGTTCAGATACACCTGTTTATTAATGAGGCGAATGCGGTCACCGGGCACGCCGATGCAGCGCTTGACGAAGGTCTGGCTGATATCGACCGGATAGCGGAATACGATGATATCCCCGCGTTTCACGTCGGTGTAAGGCAGAAGATATTTGCTCACCGGGCCGTAGGGAGCAAACGCCAGCTTGTCCACTAGAAGGTGGTCGCCGATCAGGAGTGTGTCTTCCATGGAACCGGTCGGAATTACATAGGCTTGCACCAGCGTCGTCGTCAGGAACAGCAGCAGCAGGATAGTGATGGTCCATTCGGCGATGGTGCTGCGGGGGCGCTCATAATGCGGGTCTTCTTCGAGAGCGGCAACGGCTGTAACCTCGGACGCGGCGCCATTGAAGACAGGCGGCTCGGCGGGAGTCAATCCGGTAACGGCTCCGTCGTGCTGCGGGACCTCGGAAACAGTACCCGAACTCAAGGGGAGGGAAGGGTCCGTGGGATCTTGGGGGGTCACTATTTCTATCTTAGCGGATCGTGAAACAGAGCGACAAAACGAACGGCAACAACTACCTTGACTAATCCATAGTTTTGGTCCATAATTGATTCATGGAAAAGGAACCTAGCACGTTGCAAGAGGCCGTGATCTACTTCGCGGACCCTCAAAACTGCTACGACTACATGGTTCCGCGCCGCTGGGCCAGTAGCGAAGTCGTGTGTCCGACCTGTGGCAGCAAGAAGGTTTCGTTCCTAAAAAGCCAGATGCGCTGGCAGTGCTCCAGCCGTCACCCGAAGCGCCAGTTCTCCCTAAAGACTGGTACGGTAATGGAAGATTCCGCGCTTGGCCTGGATAAATGGATGGTCGCGATGTGGCTCATCGTGGGCTGCAAGAACGGAATCAGCAGCTATGAAGTAGCGCGTGCACTAGGGATCGCGCAGAAGAACGCTTGGCACATGTTGCATCGGCTGCGTCTCGCAATGCAGGTTGGCGGCGGTGATAAGTTTTCCGGCAGTGTGGAGGCAGACGAAACCTTCGTTGGGGGTAAGGTTGCCAACATGCATCTGGACAAGAAGACGCGCTTGCGCATGGGCAAGAAGCGCACGGGCGGGTTTGAAGGCAAGGCCGTTGTTATGGGCCTGCTGGAACGTCACACGAAGCAGGTTCGCGTAAAGCATTTGCCGAACACTCGCTCGCATCATGTTCGCGGAAACATCAAGGACAACGTTGAAGCTGGATCGACGATCTACAGCGATGCTCTGAAGTCGTACCAGCAGTTGCCGAAGGAAGGTTACGTCCACGAGTTCATTGACCATGCCGAAGAGTATGTTCGCAACGCCGTCCACACTAACGGCCTAGAGAATTTCTGGTCTTGCTTCAAGCGGTCGCTGAAGGGCACCTACATCAGCGTTGAGCCGTTTCATTTGCAAGCCTACGCGGATGAGCAGGCGTTTCGGTTCAACAATCGCAAGATGGATGATGCGAAACGGTTTGATGCCGCCGTGCGTCAAGTAATCGGAAAGCGCCTTACCTGGGATGATCTGACCGGCAAAGCAGATGAAAGCCTCCAATCATAAATGCGCCCTGGAAGAAACGCCAAGGGCGCGGCAAAACAAACTGAACGGTATCAATGGCTTCGGGTGACGCGTACAGTTGCGCCACCCGAAGCCGATAGAATAGTATTGAACGATGGAAAGCACAGGAGCACTGTATGGCAACTCGTAAGGTAGAGTTTGTTGCGGAGAAAACGGTTACTCAAGGCGTGCCCACCATGTCGATGGAGCAGTTTGCCGCTTTGATCACCGAGAGTCTAGCTCCTACGCCAAAAGTAAAGAAGCCACAATCCAAGCGTTAAGCCGACGATGATCGACAGTTACGTCCTGTACGTCGATAACTTTCGCGGCTTTCAAAATACATACATCCCTATAGCTGACGTATCCTTCCTTGTCGGCGAGAACAGTTCCGGGAAAACATCGATCCTCAAGCTCCTTAAGCTGATGTCGCAAAGGAATCTGTTGGTGCAGCGTTTATTTACTAGCGATGACTTCAGCCTTACTACCGCCGACGATCTAATCACAGCCGGGAGCGGGGATACCTTCCGAATAGGCATGATCCGGCGGGAACAAGATCGCAAAGGCCATATGCCTATGGGCATGGTGGTGGCGTATGAATCGCGCGACGGCATTCCAATGGATATCGCATTCACATGCACCCTTGGCAAATCCGAGTTTGCTATACGCAGGGTTGGCACGGAAATATATGCCCGCGTCCGTAAAGGAGTAATCAAATCTAATACAGACGTGATGAAGCTGTTCCCTGTCTGGATCCGGGACCAAAAACGGAAGAGCACGGCCGGATACACTAGATTGGAAGTCCCTACTCATTTGAAGGACGTAACGCTGTTTCAGGTGCTGGCCCAGCTTGGGACCGGCACTAATTCGGAGTTTGCCGGTGGAGGTATTGAGCCAGCAGTGGTGCCGCCATTGACGTGGTTGGCCCCGATACGAACGAAGCCCAGAAAAACATACGACGAGCCGCAGTATGCTTTTTCTTCCGAAGGCGGTCATACGCCATACATTCTTCACCGAACACTGTCGAGAGACAAGCGATTCATGGGCTCGATTCGGAAGATCGGTGAGGCAAGCGGTCTCTTCAGGACTCTAAAAACTCGCAATTTCGGCAAAGGGCGGGGCGATCCGTTCCAGGTGCGCATTGTTCTCGATAAGGGGTCGTTCAATGTCACCAATGTTGGGTATGGAGTTTCTCAGGCACTTCCGGTGATTGTTGATCTGCTGAGAACACCTCCGGGAAGCTGGATTTCGATTCAGCAACCAGAAGTACACCTGCATCCCCGCGCCCAGGCGGCACTGGGGGACTTGATCTTCGCTCTGGCGCGATCCGACAAGAAAATATTCCTGATCGAAACTCACAGCGACTACATGATTGATCGCTACAGAGTGCAGTTGCGGAAATCCACAACTAAGCCGAGTAGCCAGATTCTGTTCTTCGAAAGAAAAAATGGCAAAAACTCTGTTACCGTACTGCCGCTCAGTGAGGACGGAGAGTTACCCATCGACCAACCCAAGAGCTATAGGCAGTTCTTCATCAAGGAGCAAATGGAGATGCTGGAACTATAGACCATGTGCGCGCTCATCGACTCGTGTGTTCTCTCAAAGGTTTTCAACAAGGACGACGCTGAACATGGCCCATTCAAGGCCATTTCGCGCTGGATTAGCGATGGCTCTGGCGCGATTGTCTATGGCGGCAGCACATACGCGCAACAACTGGGGACTGGCAGATACCTGGAGCTATTCAGTAAATTGAGGACGGCGGGAAGAGCGTTCCCCGTGGACCGCGATGCAGTCGATAAACGCGAGAGGCAACTTAAGAAGTTGATCCCCGACAAAGACTTCGACGACCCGCATCTGATTGCGATCATCGAGCTATCGAAGTGCTGCATACTCTGCACGACAGACGTTCGATTTCGCCCATACTTCAAACGCAAAGATCTCTACCCTGAGGGAGTAAAGATCCCTAAGGTCTACACCGAAAAACAAGGCAAGAAGCACTGCAGCAATTCAGCCGTCGTCGGTTCGTGCCCGCGAAGACCCCAACCTTCTCGCCCGGGTAAAAAACCCAAAGCTAGGCGGCAAGTCCCCATCTTAGGCAGCTAATAGCCCATTGGGTTTATGATGGAGGACAGATGAAGGGTTCCGGCTCTACACACTCAATACCGCCTGAGATCCTCGCGAAGTGTGATGCCCCGGATCAAGCTCACTCATTCGACAAGCTGTTCAGGTCAGTGATGGCAGTCCCAAAAGCCACCATCGACAAGGCCGATACCAAATGGAAACGGAAACAGGCTAAGAAGAAACTAGCTTCCGGATCCTGACCGCAATTTTAAGCGGCCCAAGCATTCCCGCCCGTCTATCCGCCTTTGATTAGTCTTAGTAGTTATCGCCAAACGAACCCAGGAAGCCATTGAAACCAAAGGGCCCGGAGTCTGTCTTCGCGAAAGCTCAGCAGCACCGGGCACGGCGGGAATGGGCGGCTGCGTGTTCGTCCTGGAAACGCCGCCATTCATCCGGTGAGTGGACCGCTCCATGCGCTGCCAGATGCCGGCGATATGCGTTCTGATCGGATAGCTCGGCTACGATCCCGGAGATTATGCGCGCCACGGCGCGGAAGAACGCCCTCATGACTCCTCCGCGAGCCGCGTTGGAACGAACGGTGTTTCCGTGGACTTCGCCTTTCGCGTGCCGCCCAGGATGCCCATCCACACGCGGATAGAGTCGATGAGAATGGTCGCCACCAGCACCAGGAAGATTCCGGTTACGGCCGCATCCAAGCGCGCGTTGAAGATCAACGCCGCTGTATCAGCGCTCTGCGGACCGGCCGCCAGTTGATCGGCTTGCGCTAAAAATCCGAGCGCCGGGAGCGGAGAGAAGATTTTCTGCCATCCGGCCACGAAGCACACCACCACCAGCCAGATCAGCGGAACGCAGGTGACCCACATATAGCGAGCGCCGTGCGACTTCACCAGAATGGTGGTCCCCACGCAGAAAGCCACCGCGGCCAGCAATTGATTCGCAATGCCGAACAGCGGCCACAGCGTGTTGATGCCGCCCAGGGGATCGACCACGCCTTGATACAGAAAATATCCCCACGCGGCCACGATCACCGCGCTGGTGGTCAGCATACCCGGCTTCCAATTGGTCTGGCCCCACTTGGGCCACACTTCTCCCAACATATCCTGCAACATGAATCGCCCCACGCGGGTTCCCGAGTCGAGCGTGGTCAGGATAAACAGCGCTTCGAACATGATGGCGAAGTGATACCAGAAGGCCAGAAGAGCGCGGCCAATCCCGCTGGACGCGAAGATCTGCGCCATGCCCAGCGCGAGCGACGGTGCGCCGCCGGTCCGGTAGAACAGCGTCTGCTCGCCGGCGTCCCGCGCCAGAGTCTGCATCTCGGCGGCGGTCACCGGGAATCCCCAGCCGCTTATGGTGGCAGCCGCAGCAGCGGGAGTGGTTCCCACCACGCCGGCGGGAGAATTCACGGCGAAGAACACGCCGGGCTGGAGCGAGGCTGCGGCGATCAGCGCCATCACCGCAACGAAACTTTCGAGCAGCATCGATCCGTATCCGACCGCCATGGCGTGGCGTTCCCGCGCCAGCAGTTTAGGCGTCGTGCCGGATGAGATCAGCGAATGGAATCCGGAAACCGCGCCGCACGCGATGGTGATGAAGCAGAACGGAAAAATCTTGCCCGCGAAAATCGGCCCGGTGCCGTCGACGAAGCGCGTGAAGGGCGGCAGCTTCAACTCCGGACGCAGGAAGATAATTCCCACCGCCAGCAGCACCACTACTCCCAGCTTCACGAAGGTGCTCAGGTAGCCGCGCGGGGCGAGCAGGAGCCATACGGGTAAGGCACTCGAGAAGAATCCGTATACGATCAGCCCGGCGGCCAGGGCCACGCCCGAGTAGGTGAACCAGGGAGCCAGCGTGGGGGATTGCGCTATCGCCTGACCCCCGAAAACGCTGGCCATCACCAGTACGAATCCGATGAGCGAAGTTTCGACGACTTTCCCTGGACGCCAGTAGCGCAGATAGAGTCCCATGAACACTGCGATGGGCATGGTCGCGGCAATAGTAAAGGTGCCCCACGGGCTGCCTTTGAGCGCGTTGACCACCACCAGGCCGATCACCGCCAGCAGGATGATCATGATCAGCAGCACGGTAATCAGCGCGGTGAATCCGCCCACTTTGCCGACCTCCTCGCGGGCGATCTGGCCGAGTGATTTTCCATCCCTCCGGATGGATCCGAACAGGATGACGAAGTCCTGAACGGCTCCGCCCAGGGTGGCTCCGATCACGATCCAAAGAAATCCGGGAAGGTAGCCGAACTGGGCCGCCAGCGTGGGTCCCACCAGCGGGCCGGGACCGGCGATGGCGGCGAAATGGTGGCCGAAGACGATCCACTTGTTGGTCGGCTCGAAATCGTGGCCGTCCCGCAGCCGTTCGGCGGGAGTGGCGCGGTTATCGTCGAGAGCCATAACCCGCGCGGCGACAAAGCTGGCATAGAAGCGGTATCCCACCAGATAGGTGCAAACCGAGGCGATCACCAGCCAGGTGCTGTTGACCGGCTCGCCTTGGCTTCGGGCGACCGTCCCCAGAGAGAAGGCTGCCGCCAGCGAAATCCCGGCCCACAGAATTCGTCCCAAGATTCGACGCATAGCTTCCTGACAAGAATACCCGACCCGCGGCCCGTCTGCACGGTTGGAGCTGGGTCTATTCGAATGCCAGCTCCCAGCCGATTCCTTCCTTAGTTCCCATAGGTCGGTACCTAGGGGAGACACCTGAGGCCGGGTTAAGCGAAATCTCTCGGCGTATAGGGAGATCTCCAGCTGGAATTGGGTGGAAGAACGATTTGTTGGGACGGCATAAGTCACGTAGGCTGAGAGGTGAGGGCAAGGGTAGATGCTGAGGACAGTAATCATCGGTCCAGACGTCAGGCAGACGCAACAACTGGAAAGTGCACTGAGTGCATTCTCCAGTGACATAGCCATCGCGCGGATTCTTAACACCTATCCGGACGAAGGCGAGCTGGTTCGTACGCTGCGTACGCACGCTCCAGAAGTGATCCTCATCAGCTTTGAACAAGGCGAGCTGGCCAATAAAGTAATCGAGCGCGTGAACCAGGAGGTGGAAGGCGTCCAATTCGTCGCCTATCACCGGGATTGCGACGCGGTCACCCTGCGCGAAATCATGCGCGCTGGGGTGCGGGAGCTGGTAGCCGAGCCGTTTGAGCTGAGCGCGCTGGTTGAATCCCTTCGGAACGTAAAGATGCTGGTGGAGCAGAAGCCTCCGATCTACACAGCCAAGGGCAGGATTTATTCTTTCTTCCCAGCCAAGGCCGGTTCCGGCGCAACCACTCTAGCCTTGAATTTAAGCGGAGCCATGGCGCGTGTCGCCAAAACCAAGGTGCTGCTTTCCGATCTCGATCTCAGCTCCGGCATTCTGCGCTTCCTGCTTAAGATCCGGAATGAGCACGCCATCATGGAAGCGCTCGAGCATATGCACGAGCTGGACGAGAACTTGTGGGAACAGCTGGTCACCACCGTGGCCAAACTGGATGTGCTGCATTCCGGTCCGCTGAATCCCAACGTGCGCGTGGAACCTTCGCAGGTCCACGATCTGGCTCAGTTCTGGCTCCGCAACTATGACGTGGTGTGCGTCGACCTTTCCGGCAACCTGGAGCGTTATTCCTTGGAAGTCCTGCGCGATTCCCAGCAGGTATTCCTGGTCTGCACGCCGGAGGTGCCTTCGCTGCATCTGACGCGTGAAAAGCTGGCGTTCCTGAAGACCATGGAACTGGATACCCGGGTAGCCGTCGTTTTGAACCGGGTTTCTAAGCAATCCCTGCTGACCCCGCAACAGGTACAGGACGTTCTGGGAGTGCCGGTGATGTATAACTTCATCAATGACTACCAGGCCGTGAATACCGCCACCAGGGCCGGCGACTTCGTCGATCCCAAGTCGAAATTGGGAGGGCAGTTCTCGGAGCTGGCCGCCAGCCTGCTCAATCGGCCGCGCGTCGAGACGGCCTCGAAACGCAAGTTCTTGGAGTTTCTGTCCGCTCCCTCGCAGGTGCTGGCGGGGAGCCGCACAGGGGCCCCCTCTTCCCGCTGAACAAGCCTTAGATCGAATCTCAGCAGGTTTAAGGTGCCCCGTATGAGTAGGTAGGGTGTGTCCCTGAAGGGCATTTAAACCAGTTCCGTGTAAATTGGATGCATGTTCCACTGGATCTGCCCGGAGTGCGGCCAGGAGATTGCCCCGGGCGTCAAGGAATGCCCCGTTTGCGAGCCCCAGGCAAGCACGGCCCCGGCGTCTGACGCAGCTGTACTCGCGGCCGAAGCGCCTCCCAAACTCGTCGTTAAGCCACCGATTCAAGAGCCCCAAACCGTTCTGCAGCCAACGGTCATCCTGCGGCCCGAGGTGGTCCTGAAGCCCCAACAGTTCCCCGAGCAGAAGCCACCTGCGGTCCTGGAAGCGATTCCAGCGCAGACACGGGCGGTGGCGATGCCCCAGGTGCCACTAGGAAAGTCGCCGGTGGAGCTGCCGGATCCCTTACTCGCTCCCTATCCGGAAACGTTCGCTGACCGCCTGGCGGACCTGGCGGAGCTTCTACACGCGGAACACCTTCCCTACACCGCTCCGCGGATTTTCCAGGAATCAGCTGCCCCTCGCGCCCGCGTCGAGTCGGCCGGGAAACCTCCGGTCATTATCGATGTGATTTCGGACCAGCCTCCTGAGCGAACGCTGCTGGCCGCGCCCCCCAGCCGGCTCCTGCTGGCCGAGCCGCAGCCTCCTTCCGTCGCTGCTGATATTCCGATCGAGACATTCCATCCGCATGTGTCCGGATACGCAGGGCCAGTGCAAGGGCGTACTGGACCGGAGGCATGCAGCCCGTCGGCCATCCGGCTTCCAGATGCCTCAAATCGCGCAGTAGCCCCGGCGCTGGCGCGGATGCAGTCTTATCACGCGGCTGCGGACCGTCTGATGGGCCCGTCGGAATATCGCACGCCAGTAGCGTCCGCCGTAGCCGAAGTCGGGCTAAAGATGACGTTGCCGGGACCGGCACTCCCGCGGGAGTTGATGTCGCTGCAAGCGGCCGGGCTAGTTCCCATAAGAAGTGGAAGGCGCGGGCCGGGTCCGGCGAGTCGCTTTGGATGGCTGACCTATATCGTCGCCGGGATGCTGCTCACGGCCGGCGTGGCTACTTACCAACTGATTCCCGGCACGCCGGCGCGGGTGGTCCCGGCGAAGGTTGCTTCTCCGGAGCCCGCGCCTGAACCGGCTCCCCGGCCTACGAACTCCTTGGCTCGTTTGGTGGAGGTGACGGGGATAAGATTCATGGAAGTGAACAAGCGGCCCCAGATTCATTACCTGGTGGTGAACCATTCCGGCGCGCCCCTCACCAGCATGACGGTGTACGTGACGCTGCGCGCTACGAATGCGAAGCCCGGCCAGCCGCCGATCGCGCGGCTGAACTTCCGCTCTCCCGCACTGGCGGCTTTTGAGGCGAAGGAAATGTTCAGCTCCATTGAACGCGCGGTCGCTCCGGTCGAATTGCCGGACTGGCAGGATCTGCACGCTGATGTGGAAGTGCAGTAATCACTCTATTCGCGTTGCGCTAATTTTCGGATGGCTGCTCCACGGAATCGATGACCAAATAGTCCATGGCAGCCGTGGCCGGAATCAATCGTAGCCCTAGCTGCCTTAACGCGTCGGCGAAATCAGAAGCGGATGGTGTCTCAGGCGACAAACCTTCAGACTTCTTCACAGCGGCCTGGTCTTGTCCGGCATTCGCAGGCGTTTTCAAGACGAAGTTGTAGAGTCCGTTAAGCCCGGTCTGATCGACGACAGCACGATCCACTCGCCCGGACAGGAATCCAACGAGCCGAAGCATTTCAGAATTGCGGAAGACCAAACCGTCAGGCGTGTTAGTAAGGACAAAACCGCCAGTAGCGTCAGATTTTTCTAGTCTTGGCCCGCCCTTCGCGACGGCCAGTCTATAGACGGGACCCGTTTTACTTTCGCGGTGCAGCGCCAACTTGAAGCGATCCGCTAAAAGGGATTGAAGCATCAGGCGAAGCTGGTCCCTGGGGACTGCGTGATCCGCCTTCGCGACGATGTCATAACCTACGCGAAGCGGAGCCCACAGTGCCTCTTTCGTGAGTGAACCAGCTCCCAGGATCCGCCCAAGCGGAGTGTTATACGCGTCGGCAATGATGAAACCTAGGGTTTCTCGAAAATCGATTCCCTGCGGGCCATAGGAGTTGTGTAAGTTGCGGGGACTCACCCCATCATCCTGATAGAGTTTGACCGAGGCCACTTCGAATTTCGGCGCAGGCTGCGCGTGCGCGATCGAGCTCGCCAATAAGAGTGCGACGAACACACGTGGAGTCATCATGCTGATTTCCGTTCGAGGAGGGCCAAAAGTTCCAAAACTTAGTTTTCGGATGGCCGCTCCGCGTGATCGATGACGAGGATCTCAACCTGACTCTTCTTCGATTCGAGCTTCAGCCCCAGCTGCTCTTGAATTGCGGAGAAAAACGAAGGACCAGATGGATCAAGAGGGATGCCGGCGGCCTTCACTTTATCCCCATCCGCGCGAGACTCGCCGGGATCCGGCGTCCATGTGAGTTGGAAATCGTAGGAGCCAGTCAGGCCCGTTTCATCTTGCACCGTACGCCCCGCGAACGGTGACAGCTCACGCGCGATTCGGGCCATGGGGACTCGTTGGCCGTTCATCATTCCCGGTCGAGAGCCCACTCCGCAGAAGTTTGCGCCACTCGGGTTCACTGGACACTCTGCGTTGATGGAACGGCTCAACTTTGGTCCCGTTCGGGTCCCTTTCTTAGCCAAAACGAGGGCGTAGACCTGGGCGTCCTTGGTTTCACGGTGGAACGCGAGTTTGAATCGATCTTCCAGCAACGCCTGGAGCATCTCCCAATATTGATCGCCGCTGATCTTGCCGGCCGCCTTAGCGACAATATCGAAACGCTGGGAGTGAAGGGAATCCGGCACCCGCGACAGGTCGATCAAGCGCGTCTGAAACGCCATTTCCAGTAGATTACTGAACTCGGTGTTTGTCGCGGTGAGTCCGCCAGGAGTGCGAACCATTTCAGCCCCGGCCCCGGACACGTTTGGTTTGACTGAGGCCACTTCAAATTTAAGCGCAGGTTGCGCGCGAGCAAATTTAGTCAGGGCGGCGCCCGTGAGCAGGATCGCGACCAGTACACGGCCAGTCATGATATATATTAGCGTTCAAGGCGGGCCAAAAGTTCCAAAATGTTCACCGATCCAGCTCGGGTCTATAATTGTTAGCTGATGAACGACAAGTATTTTCGCGAAAACGAGTGGTGGGTCAGCCCCTATAACTTCGTCCCCGAAGTCCGGAACACGTTCCAGCTTCCCCAGAGCGTAGCCATCCACGACGCGACGCTGCGCGATGGCGAGCAGACGCCCGGCGTGGTGATGAGCATCAAGGAGAAAGTCGCGATCGCCGAGAAGCTGGACGAAATCGGTGTAGACCGGATCGAAGCCGGAATGCCGGCGGTCTCCGAGCAGGACTTTGAAGCCATCAAGCAGATCTCGAAACTGGGGCTCAAGTCGAAGATCTACACCTTCGCGCGCGCTATCAACGCCGATATCGATAAGGCGCTCGAATGCGGCTGCCACGGCGTGATCATCGAAGTCCCCATCGGCTATCCCAAGCTGAAATACCAGTTCAAGTGGACCTGGGAAGACGTGCTGCGGAAGAGCGTCCCGGTGATCAATTACGCCAAGTCGCGCGGTATGCACGTGGTGTATTTCCCCTATGACACCACGCGGGCGCTGGAAAGCGACCTGACCAACGTTCTCACGCGCATCATGCAGGAAGCACCGCCCGATTCGGTGGGCGTGGTCGACACCATGGGCTGCATTCTTCCCGAAGCCATGAAGTTCATGGTCCGCATGGTGAAGAAGCTGACCAACAACCTGCCCGTCGAAGTCCACACGCACAACGATTTCGGCATGGCGGTGGCAACTGAGCTGGCCGGCGTCGAAGCCGGCGCCGATTGTGTCCACAGCTGCGCCAACGGATTGGGCGAACGGACCGGCAACGCCGCGCTAGAGGAACTCATTGTTGCGTTGCATGTTCTGTACGGCTACGACACCAAGTACAACCTGGCGAAGCTTCCCGAACTGGGCGAGATGGTGAGCCGCATCAGCCGGTTCCCCATCGCGGCGAACAAGCCGATCCTGGGAGACCGCAACTTCACGCGCGAATCCGGAATTGGCGTCGACCTGGTGGTGAAAGAACCGCTGGCTATGTTCGGGACGCATCCATCGCTTACGGGGCGCAAGGGCGAAGTGGTCCTGGGCAAGAAGAGCGGCAAGCTATCGATCACCTACAATCTGGAAAAGCTCGGTATTACCGATGCTGACGAGGACGCGATCGGCGAGATGCTGAAGCGCGTCAAGGACAAGGGCATCGAGAAGCGCGGCCTGCTGACGGACGAAGAGTTCCGCGAGATCGTGGACAGCGTACTTGTAGCGAAGCGTTAAGAGTGGTCAAGCGGTAGCAGTTGGCGAAGGTCACTCTTACTTTCGATAACGGTCCGGAATCGCAAGCGACACCAGTGGTGCTCGATTGCCTGGCACATCATGGCATTCAGTCCACGTTCTTCGTGCTGGGGCAGAAAGTCAGCACGCCTGCCGGGCTGGATCTGGCACAGCGCGCGAGCCGGGAAGGGCACTGGATCGGCAATCATACCTGGTCGCACGGGGAGCGGCTCGGAGACGTGTCCGCCGAAGCTGCAGTTGAGGAATTTCGCCGTACGGACGAAGCGCTCTCCTGGGTGCGGCAGCCGTCGCCTTTGTTTCGTCCCAAAGGAGGCGCGGGCCGTATGGGCCGGGGCTTGCTGCATCCGGCAGTTGTCGATCGCCTGATGGCCGGCGGATACACCTGCGTGCTGTGGAGCTCCGTGCCGGGGGATTTTCGGGATCCGGACGGCTGGATGGAGCGGGCGCTGTCGGACTGCCGCACGCGCGAATGGAGCCTGGTGGTCCTGCACGACCTTCCCAACGGCGCGATGCGGCACCTTGATAGCTTCTTGCAGAAGCTTCGGGACGAGGGGCATCAGTTCACGCAGGATTTCCCCCCAGATTGTACGCCTATTGCCGGCGGCAAAATCGTGCAGCCGCTGGACGGATTTTTGTAAGCTTGAAGATTCATGATTATCGATTGTCACGGCCACTACACTACCGCGCCCAAAGCGCTTCAAGAATATCGCGACGCGCAGATTGCGGCGCTGAAAGATCCGGCACAGCCTCCGTATGACGGCAAGATCAACATCAGCGACGACCAGATCCGCGAAAGTCTGGAAGGCGCGCAGCTCAAGCTGCAGCGCGAGCGGGGCACGGATGTCACGATCTTTTCGCCGCGGGCTTCCGCCATGGCACATCATGTTGGCACCGCCAGGACCAGCGCGGATTGGTCGCGGCACTGCAACGATCTCATTCATCGCGTTTGCACGCTCTATCCCAGTAATTTCGTGGGCGTGTGCCAGCTGCCGCAATCGCCGGGCGTGCCGCCTGAGAATGTCATAGAAGAATTGGCCCGGTGCGTGAATGAGTTCGGCTTCATCGGCTGCAACCTGAATCCGGACCCTTCGGGCGGCCATTGGACCGCGCCGCCCCTCATCGACAAGTACTGGTATCCGGTGTACGAAAAGATGGTGGAGCTGGATGTGCCCGCCATGGTACACGTAAGCTCGTCCTGCAATCCCGTGTTCCACGCCACCGGGGCGCACTATATCAACGCCGATACTACGGCCTTCATGCAGTTTATTCAGGGCGACCTGTTCAAGGATTTCCCGACGCTGCGGTTCATCATCCCGCATGGCGGCGGCGCGGTCCCGTTCCATTGGGGACGCTACCGCGGGCTTTCGCAGGATATGAAGCGTCCGACGCTCGAAGAGCACGTGCTGAAGAACGTGTTCTTCGATACGTGCGTGTACCACTTGCCCGGAATAGAGCTGCTGCTGAAGGTTGTGCCAATCGATAACATCCTGTTCGGATCGGAGATGGTGGGCGCGGTGCGCGGCATCGATCCTCGAACCGGACAGTATTACGACGACACCAAGAAGTATCTGGACGCGCTTCCGCTTAGCGAGGGCGATCGTTACAAGCTGTTTGAGGGGAATGCCCGGCGCGTGTATCCGCGGATCGCTAAAAGACTTTCCAAATAAGCGCCGCGACGCCGATCAGGAATCCTGCGAGGGCCTGATACTCCTGGTTGCGAAGATACACGGACCACTGGAATCGCTTGTCTCCAGATCTGCCGACGCGGGGCCACAGTCGCGGGACGCGCTTCGCGTAATCGGCATACTCGGGAAACAGCGACCGCAGATGTTGCTCCTCTAGTTCCACCACGGGAAGGTAGATCAGCAGGAACACGGCGGCAAATAGGATTGCCAGCACCCATTGACGTGACGCGATGACGAAGCCCGACGCAACCGCCAGCGTTCCGATGTACAACGGATTGCGCACGTAAGCGTACGGTCCGCTTTCCGCCAGCGTGCGATTCTTCTCCAAATGCCCGGCGGCCCAAGCCCGTAAAACCAAGCCGAGTGCGGATATTGGAAGCCCGATCGCCAGCGCTGTCCAAGTCGGGGATGCCAGCCACAGGAACGCGGCTATCATCAGGAATCCGCCGGGCACACGGAGCTTAGCGACCGCATCGGCGTATGGCTTGGGAAAACTCACGCGTGGCACATTTCCAGAGCTTCCAGCACCTCCGAGGGGCTAATCGCGCGCATGCTTCCCGGGTCTGTGGCGCGGCGCTTATAACTGGTGATCGCAGTGGAACTCCTCAAAACATGAAGTGCCCCGCCGTACGGTCCGTGGGTAGCAGGATCGGTAGGTCCATAAATCGCAACGCCTTGCTTCCCGAGTGCCGCGGCCAGATGTATAGGTCCACTATCCACGCCCACGATGGCCTGCGCTCGCCGCGTGGCATCTATCAAACCAGGGATGCCGGACAGGTGAACGTGCGCGCCTTCAATGCTTCTAAGAACGTCCAGGGCGTCAGGGGGACCATTCACCACCAGGGGCATCTTCAAGCGCCCCGCGAGCTCCGCATAATGTCCCAGAGGCCACTGTTTCGATCCCCAGCCCGCCAGAGGACAGGCCAGCACGAACGGTCCCTCAGGAAGTGTTCCTTCCGGCTTCCCCGGTGGGAGCGGGAAAGTCCGCAAGAGGTTGGATGCGCCCGCGGCCGCGACCAGCTCCAGGTAGCGATCCACGCGATGCACCGCAGTGGTTCGCACCGCGGACGAATAAAACATGGCCGCGAAGCTTTCACGCGCTTGGCTGCGAGCTAATCCGACGATCTTGTCAGCCCTCGCGGACGCCGCAACCAGGGCCGACTGGATGAGCCCTTGCAGGTCTACCGCCAGCTCGAAGCGTTCGCGCCGCAGCAATCGCCGCGTTGCCAGAATCTCGCGGGCCGAACGAGTGAACGGAATGATCTCATCGACGAATGGGTTGCCTTCCAGCAGCGGCGCCCAGCGGGGCTTGATCACCCAGCTCAGGCGGCTGTGCGGAAAGCTGTGCTTGAGACTGGCGACCGCGGGAAGGGCATGGATCACATCCCCCATCGATCCAAGCCTTACCACCAGAATTCGAAACATCTGATCTATTTCAGCAGGTCGCGTTCCAGCAGCACAAGGGCTGCTTGCGCGACTCTGGCGGCGTCTACCCGCGTCATGCAGCGATGATCGATGGGACATTCGCGCTTCAGGCAGGGGCTGCATTCGACTTGCTCGCGGACCACCGTTGCCAGCGGGCCGGTGGGGCCGGTGGCCTGATCGTCGGTGGCGCCGAAGACGGCGATGGTGGGTACGCCCAGCGCGGAGGCGATGTGCATGGCGCCCGAATCGTTAGTCAGATAGACACGGCATGCCGCGGCCAGATCGATGAACTCGGCGAGCGACGTTTCTCCCGCGAGGTTTTTCACTGGTTTGACGATCGACGCGGCCACCGACGCAGCGACCACCTGGCACAGGCCGCGCTCGCCTTGCGAACCGAAAATGGCGACGGTTGCGCCCAGTTCGTTGGCCACCCGGATGGCCGAGTCGGCAAATCGGTCCGGCAGCCATCGCTTGGCAGTCCCGTAGGCAGCCCCGGGGCTGATTCCGATGACGGTCTCGCCCAGTCCCAATTCATGAAATCGTTCCAGGCCGGCGGCGCGTGCGGCGGGAGCGCCCTCCAGGCGGATCGCATCGTTCAGTGGCATTTCGTCCAGAATGCCGGCCCGCCGCAGCAGTTCGAGGTAATAGAAACTTTCGTGCCGCGGGATTTCGCCGGGCTTCGGTACCGAAATCGCGCGCGTGAGCAGAAATCCGCGGCTGTCGCGAGCATAACCGATCCGTTCCGGGATACGGGCGACATTCGCGATCGCAGCGGCCTCGAAGGCATTCTGTAGCAGAATCGCGGTGTCGAACCCCTGGCAACGAAGAGCGCGCGCGGCCGCCCATTTTTCAGCCCAGGTGCGAGCCGTATATGGAATCAGCTCGTTACAAAACGGTTCGCGACGATAGAGATCGGCCACCCAGGGCTTGGCGAGGATCGAGATTCGTGCCTGCGGGAATCGCTGGCGCAGCGAGCGCAAGGCGGGCAGGGACATGACCGCGTCGCCCACCCAATTGGTGGCGCGGACCAGTATCTTGTCGGGCACTACCTTCTAGTCTAGCCGCCCATTAAAGAAAGAACGTCGTTTACACCCGAAAGCCGAACTGGCCGGTCCGCTATGAGAGCTTCTCCGTGGTGCGCACCGATCAGTGAGCCGAAATAGCGATCGCGGGACTCCAGGCCAAACAGATAGTCTCCAACTCCGTGCGCGATGACGCCGAACTCTTCCGCCGTCTTCTCGAACTGGGATCGATGGGTCCGCAGCAGCTCCAGTTTGCGCTGAAAAACACTGTTCGTATCGACCACAAAGGACGGCTGTTCGAATCTGTTCAGCAAATAGAAGAAAAATGCCGCGGGTTTGTGCGGCGGATTTGGATCGTCAAGCTTCGTCAGCGAGCAATAGAGCTGGGAGTTTCGGACCACGAGTCCCGCAGCCGCGTGATCCGGATGGCGGTCTTCCCAATAGGGCGCCAGCACCAGCTTCGGACGATAGCGCCGGATGGCGCTCGCGGCGAGACGCCGGTTCTCGGGAGAATCGACCAGTCCGCAATCCGGTAGATTCAGCGATTCGCGCGCAGCCGCGCCAACGAATTCAGCAGCCTCAACGGCTTCCACGCGGCGTCGTTCAGGCGTCCCTCTCGATCCCATTTCACCGTTCGTCATATCCACGATGGCAAACCGGATTCCTTTGTCACACAAAAGGAGCGTGATACCGCCGGCGCCCCATTCCACATCGTCGGGGTGTGCGCCAAAGAGGAGAACGTCGACTGGCATAAAGAGTCATGGTACCGATCCGAAGGCGTTCGCGGCATGAGGACAACTAATTGGGCTCGCCAGCTTCGGTTACTGCTCGGTATTGCGCGTTCCACCACCGAACAAGCTCCGCATGTTCGGTGTGACTGACCCATCTAAGGTTTTCACTGAGGCCAGGATCGCCCCCGAAAGCGATGGGTTTTATGTACCACTTGAGCTTGCCCGTGAAACGATCATCAGCGTCGAGCTCGTCCATGACGACAGGAAGTTCATACGGGGTAAGGTGCTTGGCATCGCACGGAACAACTGGCACGGTGAAGACATTGCCACCCTGGTCTTCAACAATGAAGTCGTCCCAGCCACGCAATCCGACAACCTGGTATCCCGGGAGCATATCCGGGATACCGTACCGGGTGGAAGCGGGCTGCACCTCCCGGTCTGCGAACAGAACCAAGTATTCGTTCCTGAGCCAACCCTCTCTCATATCGATTGAAACATGGTATCTCAGCCGCCTCGTCGCCACCGACATGCGGGGGCGTATCGGGGCGGTACTGTAGTAGTGGGTGTCCAACATGTTTAAGCTCGTCTGTCTGGCCGCGCTGTCGGCAAGCCTGTTGGCAGCCGCGCCCAAAGTGATCGCGGTGGACATCGACGGTGTCATCCATCCCATCACGGTCGACCTTCTCGCCCACGCGCTGGATCAGGCTGCCAGCCAGAACGCGGCGGCTGTCTTGCTGCGCCTGAACACTCCCGGCGGGCTGCTGGATGCCACGCGCCAGATGAACGAGAAGATCGTCGCCTCGCGCGTGCCCGTGATCGCATACGTTACGCCCAGCGGGGGACGCGCTGCATCGGCCGGATTTTTCATTCTCGAAGCTGCGGATGTGGCGGCGATGGCTCCCGGGACGAATACCGGTGCGTCGTCGCCGGTGGCGTTGACTGGAACGATGGACGAGACCATGCGCCACAAAGTCGAAAACGACGCTTCCGCGTGGCTGCGAAGCACGGTGGAAAAGCGCGGGCGTAATGCCACGCTGGCCGAGACCACTATTCGCCAAGCCAGCTCGTTCACCGAAAAGGAAGCGCTCGACCAGCATCTGATCGACCTGATCGCGCCCAGCGAGCAGAAACTGTTCGATCAGTTGGACGGGCGTGAAATCACGCGCTTCGATGGCCGCAAGGAAATCTTACATGTGGCCGGTGCCGAAGTGGTCCCCTATGGGCTGACGCTGCGCGAAAGAGTCATCAGCTCTATCGCCGATCCTAATGTAGGCTTCATTCTGCTGATCGTCGGCGCACTCGGACTGTACCTGGAGTTTAACTCGCCCGGCCTGATTCTTCCCGGCGTCGCGGGTGGCATTTTATTGCTGATGGGGGTTTCCTCCTTGGCCGTGCTCCCACTCAGCTGGGTAGGAGTATCGCTGCTGCTGCTCGGCTGCACCCTGTTCGTCTTGGAAGCGCACTTCGCTTCGCATGGAGTGCTGGGCATTGGCGGAACCGTCGCGCTGATCCTCGGCGCGCTGATGCTGGTCAACGGCCCGCCGGAAATGCGGATTCATCTGGTCACGGCCTTGTCGGTGTCGATTCCCTTCGCGCTGATTACGATGTTCCTGCTATCGCTCGCGATACGAGCGCGCCGGAACAAATCGCTGATGGGCGGCGAAGGCGTGCTCAACGAGATCGGCGAGGCCCGGACCGCGCTTGCTCCGGCAGGAAAAATCTTCGTGCACGGCGAATATTGGGACGCCGTGTCGTCGGCCCCCGTGGAGGCGGGCGGGGAAGTCCGCGTGGTTGCGGTGGACGGAATGAAGCTGCGAGTGGAGCCTAAAGAAGCTCCGCGGCAGTAAAGAAGAACGGGATTTCGACCGCCGCAGTCTCCGGCGCGTCCGATCCGTGCACGCAGTTGCGTTCAATGGTGGTGGCGAAACGCTTGCGAATCGTACCCTCAGCCGCGTTAGCCGGATTGGTCGCGCCCATCGTGTCGCGCCATTTCTTGATGGCGTCGGGAGCTTCCAGAACCATGACCACCACCGGACCTTCGGTCATGAACTTCACCAGCGATCCGTAGAACGGCCGCTCGCGATGAACGGCGTAGAATCCCTCGGCTTCGAGCTGGCTCAGTCGCTTCATTTTCATTCCGGCCACGCGGAATCCGGCTTTTTGAGCGATGGCGATAATGTCGCCGGCCTGATTCGCCGCTACGGCGTCGGGTTTGATGATTGCAAACGTGCGTTCCATATTCTCCTAGAGATGTTTTTTGATTCTCTCGCCGATTTCCGCGGGCGAGGCGCATACATCGATGCCGGCGGCCTTCATGGCGGCGATCTTGTCCGCGGCCTTGCCGCTGCCGCCTGAGATAATCGCGCCGGCGTGTCCCATGCGGCGTCCCGGCGGCGCGGTCTGCCCGGCGATGAATCCTACTACCGGTTTCTTGACGTTTTTCTGGATGTAATCGGCGGCTGACTCTTCGGCGCTGCCGCCGATCTCGCCGATCATCACGATGGCGTGCGTATCAGGATCTTCGTTGAATAGCTTGATGCAGTCGATAAACGTCGTGCCGATGATCGGATCGCCGCCGATGCCGATGCAGGTGGATTGTCCGATTCCCAAGCCTGTGAGCTGGCCGACTGCTTCGTATGTCAGCGTTCCCGAACGCGATACCACGCCCACGTGGCCGGGTTTGTGGATATAAGCCGGCATGATGCCGATTTTGCACTTGCCGGGAGAGATGACGCCCGGGCAGTTCGGCCCGACCAGGCGGGTTTTGGGGTGCTCTTTTAGATACGCCCACGCCCGGAGCATATCCGATTGCGGAATTCCTTCGGTGATGCAGACCACCAGCGCGAGACCTGCGTCGGCCGCTTCCATGATCGCGTCCGCTGCGAAGGCGGGAGGCACAAAGATCACTGTGGCGTTCGCGCCCGTGGCCTGTACCGCGGTTGCAACCGTATCAAACACCGGAAGATCGAGATGTTGTTGCCCGCCTTTGCCGGGCGTGACGCCCCCCACGACTTTGGTGCCGTAAGCGATGGCCTGCTGGGCATGGAAGGTGCCTTCCTTGCCGGTGAATCCCTGCACTAACAATCGCGTGTTTTCGTTGACCAGGACACTCATTTCGCTGCCGCCACCACTTTCTCCGCCGCATCGCGCATCCCGTCGGCAACGATGATCTTCAGTCCCGATTCGTTCAGGATCTTTCGCCCCTGCTCGGCGTTGGTGCCTTCCATGCGAACGACGATGGGAATACTCTGGGTCATCGCGCTGGTTGCTTCCACCACGCCCTGCGCCACGATATCGCCGCGCAGAATTCCGCAGAAGACATTGATCAGCACGGCCTTCACGGATTTATCGGAAAGCAGGATGCGGAAGGCGTTGCGGATCTGTTCGACGTTGGCGCCTCCTCCGGCATCCAGAAAATTCGCCGGACTGCCGCCCGCGAACTTCACGATATCCATGGTCGCCATCGCCAGTCCCGCACCATTGACCAGGCAGGCGACGTTGCCATCGAGCTTGATGTAGGTCAGCCCGAAGCGCGATGCTTCCACTTCCAGGGGATCCTCTTCGTTCAGGTCGCGCAGTTCCTGCAAATCCTTGTGGCGGAACAAGGCGTTGTCGTCCAGATTCATCTTGGCGTCGAGCGCGTAAACCTTACCGTCCTTAGTCAGGATGAAAGGATTGATTTCGGCCAGCGATGCATCCAGCGCCTCGTTGGCGCGCGCCAGAGCCATCATCGCCTGCGCCGCCAGATTCGCCGGCGCTCCCGTAATGCCGATTCCAAAAGCCAGCTTGCGCGCCTGAAACGGCGTCAGGCCGAGCCCTGGTTCCATGGGTTCTTTCAAAATCCGTTCGGGCGTCTTGGCCGCGACTTCTTCAATTTCGACGCCGCCCTCGGCTGAGGCCATGAAGACGTTCTTGCCGCGCGCGCGGTCGAGCACAATGCCCAGGTACAACTCGCGCTCGATCGGTAGGGTCTCTTCGATCAGGACGCGATGGACCAGGCGGCCTTCCGGGCCGGTCTGATGGGTAACCAGAGTCATGCCCAGGATCTTTTGCGCAATCTCGGCGGCCTCCTCGGCATTCTTGGCGACTTTGACGCCGCCGCCCTTGCCGCGTCCGCCCGCGTGAATCTGCGCTTTTACGATTATGCTGCCGCCAATTCGCCCCGCTGCCGCGCCGGCTTCCTTAACCGAGAGGGCGACTTCTCCTCTCGGCACAGGGACTCCGTAGCGTGCCAAGAGGGCCTTGGCCTGATATTCATGGATTTTCATTGCGATGATACAGTGGAGAATTCTCACTATACCGCACGTCATGTCCCTCCTGCCTTATTTGCATCGTGTTGCAGCAGGCTCCGACCTTTCCGGAGAGGAAGCCCGCCAAGCCATGGGCTTGCTGCTCGAAGGTCAGGCTGGTGAAGCGGAGATCGCGGGCTTTCTGATCGCCTTGAAAATGAAGGGTGAGACTGCCGCGGAAATCGCCGGATTCGCGCGCGCCATGCGCGACCGCATGATCGTGGTCGATGCCGGTCCCGCGGTCATCGACACCTGTGGAACCGGCGGTGACGGGTTCGGGACGTTCAATATTTCTACCGCCGTGGCGCTGGTGATGGCAGGCGCCGGCGCACACGTCGCCAAACACGGCAATCGGTCCATATCGAGCAGCAGCGGGAGCGCCGATGTGCTGGAGGCATTGGGCGTCCGCATCACCGATGTGCCGCCTGAAGAAGCCGGGCGTTCGATTCGCGAGATTGGAATCGGTTTCCTGTTCGCGCCCGCGCTGCATCCGGGCATGAAGCACGCCCAGGCCGTGCGGCGGGCGTTGAAGACCCGCACCGTGTTCAATCTTCTGGGGCCCCTGGCTAATCCGGCGCGAGCCAGCGCCCAGTTGATCGGGGCGCCGTCGCCGGAAGCGGCCAAGCTGATGGCGGAAGCGCTGGCCCGGTTGGGAACCACTAGGTCCTTCGTTGTTCATGGACACGATGGCCTGGATGAAATTACCACCACGGCTGCTACCGACGTTTACGAGGTCACGGCCAAAGGGATGAAAAAGCATGTCTGGAAGCCGGGGGATTTCGGTATGCACATGGCGCATCTGGATTCACTTAAAGGTGGAGATTCTCAATGTAATGCGCAGATAATGCTGGAGATCCTGCGTGGTAATCCAGGGCCTTGCCGGGATATTGTGATGGTGAATGCGGCTGCCGGACTGTTTGCTGCCGGGTTAGTTGCGGATCTGCGGGCGGGTGTTGAATCAGCCGCGCGGTCGATCGATTCCGGGGCCGCAGCTGCCAAACTGGAGTTGCTGAAAAAAAATTTCCCTAATAAGTGAGCCGCTTTCGTCCCAGACTACGCGATACCCAGTGTCGGAGGAACGGACGACTCAACGCAAGTCGCCCGCTGGATCCCGGACCGGGTGGCCTAGCTGCCCGGCCGGCGGTCTGGTTTTGGCAGGATAAAGGGCATGCCTCGCGTGCGCCTCTTTCACTGGAGAGCTGAGGAAGCCCGCACGCTGATCGCCGCTTTGCGCGCGGACGGCTATACAGTCGATTACCCTGGCGACAAAGCCAACGGTAGCTGGCGCTCATTGCGCCAGAACCCGCCGGTTGCTGCGATCATCGATCTCACCAGGCTTCCATCGCATGGCCGGTACGTTGCCGCCGAGATGCGCGCGACGAAGTCTCTGCGTCATATCCCCATCGTTTTCCTGGATGGCAATCCCGAGAAGGTCGAACGCATCCGCAGAGACCTTCCGGACGCGGTCTATACCTCGCGCTCAGGTCTGATTTCGGCGCTGAAGCGGGTGAAGCCTTTATCCGCTCCGGTGGCCGCGCCGCGCATGATGGATCGCACCGACCGGACGACGGCTGAGAAGCTTGGGATCAAAACGGGTTCGCGGGTGGCTCTGATCGATCCGCCGGCGGATTATGCACGCGTACTTGGCAAGCTTCCGAAAGACGCGTCGCTCGAAGAGCAGCCTGACGAGATCTTGCCGTTGACGCTCTGGTTCGTGCGCGATCCGGATGGGTACGCAGCGGCGCTTCCGGGCATACGCCGGTGCTCGATCAAGAGCCGCATCTGGATCATTTATCCCAAGGGCCGGCCGGCATCGGGACTGACGCAGAGCTTTATCCGGGAGGCGGCGCTCTCGGTGGGCTTGGTGGATTACAAGATATGTTCTGTGAACGAAGTCTGGACCGGACTGCTGTTCACGCGGAAGAAATAGCAGCTACTCCCGCGACATCACGCCTTTCCATTTGCGCAGCACCAGCTCTGCCAGGCTCGACAGCACGGCCAATCCGAGCAATCCCGGCCACAACCGCAAGGACGACGCAATGGATTTGCCTCCGCCGGAAAATACCGCCGCAGGATCGGGCTGAAAGCGGCCGCCGGTAAACTCAGCGACTTGTTTCAGCAGTGCTTGGTTCGATCCGTAGTCGGAAAGCTCGGCTTCGGGACGATACAATCCGGCTTCCGGGAACGCTCGCAATTCCTCGGCTGGGCGCACGCGGAACAATCCTTGACGTTGTCCGATCGGCAGGCGTCCTTGAAACGTGCCGGCCGCAATTTTCTTGACGAGAACCGGCTGCTGGAATCCGCCGGGACCGAAGGCGTAGATGTCGGGAATCTTGTCCGGCTCGGGGACGCCGCGGCCGAGGCGATACTCCACTACCAGATCTTCATTGGCGCTGTCGTAGCGGAGCGACGCCTCGCCGCCTTGTGCGCGCGGCAGCAGATCGCGGCAGAGATTGGTCCAGAACTTGTCGTAGCCTTTCCAGGACACCCAATCCGCCGCCCAGCGAGTTTTGGCATCCGAAGCAAACACGGCGGAACGCCCGAGCCCGTACTGCCAGCGGGTGAGCAGAGGGTCATGGCGGTCCAACTGCAGAATCGTCTCGGCGGTCGGCTTGGAGATAAACCGTACATAGCCCTTGAGTGGCGGTGCGGTCTCCATGCCGACGTCGTTGAGAATCTCGGCGTGCTTCAAGACTTCCGGCGCCAGGGGACGCTCCACGGTGGTCGTTCCGGTATGCTCCAGCACGTCGCGCAAAAGCAGTTGTTCCAGACCCTGAGGCTCGGTCAGGAAGTACGATTTCCCCCCGGCGGTCAAGGCCACACGTTCCAGATAACTGCGATTTACATCCTGCCCCAACCCGACCGTGGAAATGGTAATCTTCTGCGACTCGGCGTCTTTGGCCAGCGTAAGGCTATCGCCTTCTTCCGAAATCCCGTCGGTTAGAAGAACCACGTGCTTGTAGGTGGCGTTTATCGGACGGATGCGCCGCACCGCTTCCGTGAGCGCTGGCGCAATCTGGGTCCCGCCGTCGGGCGTGATTCCGGAGATCAGGCGCTTGATCGTCGCCTTATCCTCGGCGCGGCGGATGGGCACGGCCCATTCGAAGGAATTATCGAAGATCAACACGCCCACCTGGTCGATGGGGCGCAGGTTTTCGACCACTCCGACGGCGGCCACGCGCGCCAGCTCCATCTTGCGCCCTTCCATTGAGGAAGACTTGTCGATAATCAGCACTACCGCCGTGCCCTCGGGAGAACGCGGCGGAGCCAATTTTGCAGGTAACGCCCGATCCAGAGGATCTTCCACTTTCTTATCCTCTTTGTACATGTTCCGTTCGCCGCCGATCACCAGCAATCCGCCGCCCTGCTGGACGTACTGTTCCAAAGCTTGCTTGCCGCCGGCGGGAATCGCTTCCAGATCCCAGTTATTGAAGATCACCAGCTGATAGTCGTTCAGATGGACCGTTCCCAGGTCGCTGGCGCGGTTCACGTCGAACTGCGCGCTGGCAAGCGTGGCCGGGAAATGCGAATCCTGCGCAGCGGGATCCTGCGATACGTACAGCACCTTCGGCTGGCGGAGCACAACGGCCTGGTCGAAGCGCACCTCGCCCAGCGAACCGGCGCGAATCGCCACTGAAATATCCAGAGCTCCGGGCGTATTCAGGCTGGCGTGGAGGCGCAGGGGATTCTCGCCGCTATGCAGTTCCACGGGCGTCTGCCCCAGGGGCTTGCCTTCGGCCGACAGCTCGACTTGCGCCGGACCCGCGGCAGGTGACGAAACTACGACGTCGATCGGAAATTGTTCGCCGGTGAAGGCAATGGAAGGCTGACTCACGGATTCCAGCCGCAAAGCTGGTTCAGCCCGGCCTGCTAGCGCAAATGTATCGATGGGGATACCCAGCTGCTGGGCCTGCCACGCAGCTCGCGCGATGCTGCCCTTGTTCTGCTTACCGTCGGAAATGAGAGCGACCCGCGGAACCATCCCGGCGGGCAGCGCTGCGATGGCCTCGCGAACCGCAGCCTCGAGATCGGTGGCGCGGCCCGCTTCGCCGGAGGTCGAGGTGAGCCGGAGGCTGTTCTGTTGTTCACCAGATGTCAGATCGCGGGTGGAGCGCGCAAACGGCACCACTCGCATCCAGTGACGGCCCTGCGCTGAGGACATGGTTCGGGCCAGCTGCGAGGCACGATCGAGATCGGCCGCCGAAGAACTGGCGGACGTGTCCACCAGGACGGCCAGGGCGACTTTAGTTTCCTGCAGAATCATGCGCGGCTCGGCCAGAGCCAGCAGGATTGCCGTGAAGCATACAGCCTTGAGGACCAGGCCCAACTTGCGCGCGGTCCGCCGCCATTCGAACAGAATCCAGGCGAGCGGGAGCCACGCGATTGCCAGGACCCATATGCGGTCGAATGTCATGACGCTTTTCTCCACTGCGCCATTTTCTTAAAGTGGGGAGACATCGTCCGCGCGGCCCGTAATCGGAAGGCCCGGCTGCGGCCGTACAGCAGCCAGTCGGCCAGAAGCCCGAATCCGCCCAGCAGCGCCAGCCACGGCCATAGATCGCGGGGCGCGGCGTCGCCCAGCAGCGGGCGGGGAACGCCCTTATGGACGCTTGCGGGAACGCGCCAGGGAACTTCGCCGACATCCGGCAGCGTGAGCGAATAGACCATCTCGCGATCGCCCATCCGCACGCGCACAGTTCCCGGAGATCCCGAAAAGAATCGCAGATTATTGCCGGAATTGTCGTTGTCAAGAGTGAAAGGCAGGGACCGGTCCTGGGAATCCAGCACGTGGATGTCATCCGCCTTCGCGTCTTTGTCGACCGGTACATTAACCATGCCGACGGTGCCGGCCTGAAACTCCCATTGGCGGAACGCGCCGGGTGTCATCCAGCGCAGGATATTGGCAATCAGGAGGGGCGTCGCCAACTGATACTTCATGGAACCGCGACCCGGATGGAAGCCGATAAACACCTGTTTGGGGTTCGATTCTCGCGCGACAACCACCGGCCCATCACTGGTTTCGGCTACCGTAATATCGCCGGCTGCGGGCGAAAATGATTCGGCCGTTTCGAGCGTTACGTCCCGCGTGCGGATGCCAGCCCCGATGATTGTTTCCGGATGCCACTGGTCAAGTCTCATGCCAGCTTTCGTGGCCCGCACGGAAACCGGCGATCCGGACGACGGTGGCTGGATCCAGATGGACGGGACGCGCGGAGCCGAAGGCGGCGTGAAGCGATCCAGCACCATCACATCCGCCTTCACCGCGGGATCGAACTTATCCGGCGAGTCGAACACCGCCTCCACTTGAGGATTCGCGCCAAACAGCGGCCGCAGCAGCTGCGGCTCGGTGGAATAAATCACTACGTGGGAGGACGCTTGCGGCGGCAGCTCCACCACCGCCCGGTCATCCTGCGGGAAGGCGTCGCGAACATTCAACCGTGCTTCGAGAAAGCCGCCGGATTTGGCGGCGTAGCTGAACGTGGCCTGCTCCTCGGCGCCGGGACCTAGCGTCAGCCGCCTTGATCCCGCGGGCGACTTGGAAAATTGCAGGCCCAGGTCGACGCTTTGCGGGCGCACGCCATAATTGCGAACCACGACGAAAATATCCCAGTTATCGGGAGTGGAGGGCGACCGCCGCATGCTTATCTTCCGCAATCCGACATTTTCCAGAGTCGAGCTGGTTGTAACGACCCGGAGATTCGCGGGGACGGCGGAGAGGGCGGCTTCTTCTTCGGACACCCGTGCCGCGCCCACAAAGACGATTTCTCCGGCGCGCTGGGATTGCAGCTTCTGGGCCCGATCCGCAAATTCCAGCGCCTGCGCCAGGTTCAACTCGGAAGCGCCCGGCTGCGATTGTTGAATGGCGCTCTCGAGGACACTTCGGCTGGATTCGAACGCAGTGGCCGGAGTCGCCAGCGCATCGGCGCGGACTAGCATCACGCGGTCCCGGCGAGGGATGCTGCGGAGGTAAGCCCGCGCATTGGCCTTGGCCTGATCCATCAGGATTCCTTGGCCTGCTCGCGACCCCATCCATGCCGATGTGTCGAGCACGATTACGTGATCGCGTCCGGCGGCGTCGAAAATCCCCAATTGCGGCCCGGCGATGGCGGTCAATAGCAGCGCCAGGCTGATCAGTTGCAGCAGCAGGCTCCAGGGCTGCTGGATGCGGCGGCGATGCTTCAGCTCGGTGCGCACGTCCGCGGCCGACCAGAAGCGCAGGGTCGCCACCAGTTGATGGCGTTTGGAGCGATCGAGCAGGTATAGCGCCACCACCCCAGCTGAGATCGCGCCCACTAAGCCCAGTAGCTCGCCGAGACCCAGATTCAGGAAGTTCATGTTACGTAACTACTCTAGCGCCGACAGATTATGCTACCGCACCGCTCTTGACCAAGGGGCCGAAGATAGCCTGCTCGATGGGAATCGACGTAGGCACGCCCAGATAACGGCCGTTGTTTCGTTCGGCCACTTTGCGGATCAGGTCGGCATGCGCGTCAAAGGCCGCGGTGTACTGCGCGCGGGCGTCGCCGTCGAAAGACAGCTCCACTTTCTGCCCGGTCTCGGCGTCTTCGATTTCCAGCTCGCCCTCCCATGGGGGTTGACGATCTTCGTCCGCCCAGATCTGCAGCAGAATCAGCTCATGTCCAAAATCCGCCAAGTATTGGAGCGGCTTTTCGCAGTCCCGGTCATCCAGGAAATCCGAGATCACCAGCGTCAAGCCGCGCTGCGGGTATTTCGAGCAGAACTGGCGCGAGCATTCCAGGAAGTTGGTCTGCCCGGAGGGTTCCAAGGCTGAAAGAAAGTTCATAGCCGGCGTAAACCGGTGCCGTCCGCCGCTGGCCGTGAAGGCGTCATGCAGCTTGTTACTGAAGGGCTGCAGGCAGATGGAATCCAGCCGGACCAATCCGACGTAACACAGCGCGGCCGCGAGCCTCTGCGCGTAATGGAATTTGTCGATCTCGCCGGTCTCCATGGACTTGCTGATGTCAATCAGCAGCCGTACCGGAATCCGCGGCTCCAACTGGAACATTTTGAGAAACAGCTTTTCGAGGCGCAGGAAAGCCCGCCAGTTGACCGCGCGCAGATCGTCGCCATGATGGAACTGGCGATGATCCAGAAACTCCTGGCCCGATCCGGCGAAGCGCGACGTATTGTGTCCCCCTACCAGCCCGGGCAGCGAGTTCTGCCACTGGATAGTCAGGCGTTCCAGCCGTTCGAGAAAATGGCGGTCCAGAAGTGGTTCAGGCACGGGACGAAACGGCGGCAGCCACGCTCGGGATGATTTTGCTCAGGATGGTTTCCGGAGTCTGCCCTTCCGCGTGGGCGTCGAAATTCAGAATGATGCGATGGCGCAAAACCGCCGGCGCGATGGTATCGATGTCCTCTATCGAAAGATGCATGCGGCCCTTCATCAGCGCGAATACGCGTCCACATTCGACCAGCGCCTGGGCCCCGCGCGGCGAACTGCCGTAGCGGATGAACTTGTTGGCCAGCTCGTGCGCCTCGGTGGCGCCCGGCTGAGTGGCCATCACCAGGCTGATGGCGTGATCCTGCACATGCGGGGCGACTAAAACCTGGTGGCAAGCCGCGCGCAAATCCAGGATCTCCTCGCGGGTGAGCACCGGCGAAACTTCGATCTCGTCTTTCTGGCTGGTGCGCTCGACGATGGTGCCCAGCTCGGAGCGGGTTGGGAAGCGCACCAGGATCTTCATCAGGAAACGATCGAGCTGCGCTTCGGGGAGCGGATACGTTCCTTCCATCTCGATCGGATTCTGCGTCGCCATAACAAGGAAGGGAGGCTCCAATTCCATAGTCTGCGTGCCGCTGGTGACGGTGTGTTCCTGCATGGCCTCGAGCAGCGCGGATTGGGTCTTGGGTGTCGCGCGATTGATCTCGTCGGCGAGAACGAGATGCGCAAAGATCGGGCCGGGGGAGAACCGCAGAGCTTTCGATCCGCTGTCGCTATCAATGATCATGCTGCCCACGATGTCGGCGGGCATCAGGTCGGGCGTGAACTGGATGCGCGAATACTTTAGGTGCATCACTTTGGATAGCGTCCGCAGCAGAGTAGTTTTGCCCAAACCCGGAACGCCTTCGAGCAGCACGTGTCCGCCCGCCAGCAGACAGATGAGCACGCCATCCACGACGTCCTGCTGTCCTACAATGATCTTTCCGATTTCCGCGCGAACGCGCGTGAGCTGCGTGGTGGCAAGCTGAAGGACGGTGTCTGGCTGCATCCAGACTATATTATCTCAGGCTGCCCGACTTTACCCTTTACCTGTGAGCATTGAGCCAGTAAAATCAGAGCAATCGAATCCAGGAGCGGCATGCACAGAATAAATGTTCTTGCGACGGCGGCCATAGTCACGTTCCTCGCCTTTTCCTGCGCCGTCTTTGCGCAATGGCCGTCATATCCCACGCCGGGGGCTCCCAAAATGAAGAACGGACAGCAGGACCTGAACGGTCCTGCGCCCAGAGCGGCCGACGGCAAGCCGGATCTTTCGGGTGTGTGGAGCGCTCCGCGAGGTGGTCCGGGAGGGCGGGGTGACGGAAAGGGAAAAGGTGAGGCCAAGGGTCCGGGTGGTTCTCCTCCTGCGCCGACTCCGCCTTCTGGCAATGCAACCGGATTTCCGCTAGGCATGTTCCAGAACATGGGACAGAACATGCCGGGCGGCTTGCTTCCGTATCAGCCCTGGGCGCTAAACCTCCGCAACGATCGCTTGGCGCAGAATAGCAAAGATCATCCCGACGCCCACTGTCTTCCATTGAACCCGGTACAGTTATGGTTCCACCCCCAGCCTCGCAAGCTGATCCAGAACTCGCGCGAGATCGTAATGCTCGCCGAGTCGAACGGAGGCACGCGGCAAATCTTCACCGACGGCCGTACGCTGCCCAGCAAAGACGACGTTCAGCCATGGTGGTACGCCTACTCGGTTGGAAGATGGGAAGGCGACACATTGGTGGTGGAGTCGACCGGTTTCCTGGATAATGCGTGGATCGATGAAAACGGCAGCCCGCTAACGAATGAAGCTCATGTGACGGAGCGCATCCGACGGCCTAACTACGGGACTCTTGAGGTCGACGTGACCGTGAACGATCCCAAGACCTATACCAGGCCGTGGACCGTCACTGCCAACCAGCGTCTGATGCCCGACGATGAATTGATCGAGTTCATCTGCGGGGAAAACAATACCAGCGTGGGGCACTTGGTCGGGAAATAGAAGAGATACTATCTCGGCCCGCCCGATCCTCTGGTCACCCGATCCAAGAAAAGTTCCAGGAAGGCTGGAACGTTCACTCTCACCGCCACCTGCGTCTTGGATCCGGAGGCCGGTTTGAATATGGTTTGTCCGGAGCCGGATGACGGGACGTCCACGGTGCCGGCCTGCATCTCCAGCAAGTCTGGTCGAAAAATCGCAGCGATAGCCAGGGGATCGTACAAGGTCGGATTTGCGTCGTGGGTCTGCTCCTGGGCGAGATCGACCAGACGAATCAGGAAATTTCCGGCGGGATCGTCCGCCAGACGCATACGGTCCAGATCTTTCTCGTGTAGTTGGCACTGCGCCGTAACGTCCAGGCCGACGGCGGTGATCGGAACGCCGGAGTGGAAGACGATTTCGGCAGCGGTGCGGTCGCGCTTGACGTTGTACTCGGACTCGGAACTCAGGTACGCCCCGGCCATCATGACGATTCGCTCGATATTGTTCTTGATGCGCGGATCGGTTTTGATCGCGAGGGCGATATTGGTCATCGGCCCGATGGCGACGATCGTGATCTTCCCACGGGATTCGAGGACGGTATCGATGATGAGGTCGGCCGCGCGCCTGCGGGCGGCATCCGGAATGACGTCGTTGCGCGTCAGGACGGCGAACTCTTTGGAGGTGGCGGCCAGGGTGGGATCGAGCAGAGGCTCGGGAGCGCCCACGGCCAACGCGATATCGCGGCGGTTGTAGATGCTCAGCATCTTCCACGCCAGCCGCGTCTTGCTTTCGACGTCATCGATCACCGTGGTCACGGCGCGTACGTCCAGCTCAGGCGAACGCAGCGCGAAGGCCAGCGCCAGGGCGTCGTCGATCGAGTCGCCGATGTCGGTGTCGAGGATGATGGGGATGCGCGCCGGGGCACGTTGCTGCGCAAGCGCGGTCAGACCTGCGAACAAAACCAGCACCAGCAACTTCCAACTCATGCCCGGATTATAGCCCGCCACCTGCCTGCAGGAAGCTCTGCAAGTCGACCTCATTGACCGCCGGCTCGCCTGGTGCCACATGGTTCAGCTTGCCGGCTTTCATCCACTGCTCCAGTTCATCGACCAGGCGGTAGAGGTGATCGAAAGAATCGACGATGAACAGCAGCGGCTGGTAGTGGTCGATCTCGAAGGCCTGGTTGATGGCCCACTCGATTTGCAGCGGGTAACGTTGCACATCCGGCGAAACCACGGCATGCTCGATTTCTCCAAAGGAGCTGAGTAATCCGCTACCGTAAACACGTACTCCGTCACTTGAGCCACTCCGGGATCGCATGAGTCCGAACTCGATGGTGAACCAGAAGAACCGGGCCATCGCGCGGAAAATACTGGTCAGGGTGCGGACTCGTTCCGCCGGATCGCGGATTTCAGAAACCAGCGCGGCGGCGGTATGCGCGCATTCTCCGAATCGCACCAGTGTTTCCGCGAAGTGCGGATCGGTGTGCATGGGAACGTGGCCGGCGATGTCGTGGAAGATATCCGGCTCCGGGAGGTAATCCAGCCGGTCCGCCTTGCGAATCGTCACCGTGGTGGGGAATTCGCGATTGCGGAGGCAATCGAAGAACACGAAGGCTGGCACGTATCCGGCAACCGCCTTGGCCCGGAACCCGGTCAGCGGTGACAGGAATCGATTCACGTCCTCCAGTCGCGGAATCCGGTCCTGCGGCAGGCACAAGGACTGAATCCCGGCCTGAAAACGTTGGTTGGCGTAGCGCTCCCAGCGTGGAAGCAGCCTTTTGTAGAGCCGACGCCAAGTATCGTGATCCTTAGCCGAGTATGCTTCGTACGGCTGGCGGATGTACAGGTCCGGGATGGCAATCGCTTCCATCTGTCTCAATCATACACCAACTAAGACCCACGTATATGTGGTGTTAATGATCTGTCACTGAAAACTAAGGGGAAAGCCCCGTATGTCCCCTGGCATAAGCCAGTTAGCATTGGAAGTAGAGGACTCTATGCGTCTTGCCTTACCTGTTTCGATGGTGTTGATGTTTGCGGGCTTTACCTGGTCCCAGGCGATTACGGATGCCGCGGGTGTGATTGCCGGCGGTTCGGTTGGCGGAGTGGCTGGGAAGAAGGTCGGCCAAGGCGTAACGTCAGTTTTTCAAAAAGTCGGCGGGGTAACCGCCAAGGCGGCCAACAGTGAGAAGTCCGGTGGCGTCGAAAAGCCCAAAGAAAGGGCCGGAGCCGTCCTGCAGACGAGTCCGGGAGGTGTAGTGAAGGACCACTCGCTGGTCCCTCCGCCTCCGCCCAAGAAAAAGATAGTTGCCACTGTTCCCGAGCCCCCCGCCGCTTCGATTCCGGTGGCTCTCACTGCGCTTCGCGCGACACCGGTGCTTCCTCCGCCTCCTCAGGCCACGGCGGAAGAGCTTAAGACGCTGTCCAACGGAACTTCCAGGGCTGAAGTGCTGAAGCTCGGCGCGCCGGCCTCGCGCATCACCATGATTGACGACGGGCACCTGGTCGAAATCTACCGCTACCAGGCGCGCGATACGACTTTCGGGGTGGTACGGCTCAGCGACGGATCGGTATCCAGCGTCCAGGTTCGTTAACCCCACGCCGGCTGAAGGCCGGGTCCGCATTGTATTCTGTCGTTAGTGTTCCGAGGGCAGCGGCAGAGGATCAGAATCCTGTTCGGGACGGCCGACGTCGTCCTGATCGCGCTCGCCTTTGCCTTGGCGTACGTGATTCGCGCCCGCCTGAATCTTGAGAACAACTTCTATATACCGCAGGGAGTCGCGGCATCCCTGCTGGTATGGTCGATGGTGGTGTGGGTAGCCACCGGCGCCTGGTGGGAAACCTACGACCGCATCGACGCCACGCATCCGCGCATCATTCTGCGCCATGCCTTCCGGCAGTGCCTGCTGGGGGCGATGTCGGTCATCGTGTTTGAATACTTCTGGCGCCTGGACCTCAGCCGTCTTTTTGTGGCGCTGTTCGCGCTATGCACCTGGTTTCTGCTGTGCCTGTTTCGCCTGAACGCCGGACTCTTATTGCGTGTAGTGCGACGTGAATTCTCCGTCCCCCATTACGTGATGGTGGTCGGGCTGGGCGATGCCGCGCAACGGCTCGGAAGGCAGCTGGAAGAAGCCGGCGCCTCACACGGCATCCGGTTGCGAGGGTTTTTCGCGGATTCCCCGGATGCTCCCTCGACTCCCATTGAGCTGGTGCGGAATTATCCGGTGCATGCGATCAGCGCGCTTCCGGGCCTGCTGCGCAGCCACGTGATTGACGAAATCATCTTCGCCACCGATAGCCGCCGTCTGGCCGAGCTGGAGGATGTGATGCTCCTGTGCGAGGAAGAGGGCGTGCGCACGCGGATTGCGGTAGGATTTCTGCCCCACGTGAACAGCCGCGTGTACCTGGATCGGCTGGGAAACTCGCCGCTGCTGACGTTCTCCTCCACACCGCACGATGAGATCCGCTTGCTGGTGAAACGCGTGACTGATATCGTTCTGGCGGCGGCGGCATTGTTGCTGGTGTTCCCGATCATGCTACTGATCGCGCTGCTGATCCGCCTGACTTCGCCCGGGCCCGCGATTTTCCGTCAGGAACGCTGCGGCTTGAATGGTCGCCGTTTCGTGTTCTACAAGTTCCGATCCATGTGCCTGGATGCGGAAGCTTTGCGGGAATCGGTGGAGCACATGAGCCAGCGCGAACTGGCCATGAAAATTCCTAACGATCCCCGGCTCACCGGAGTCGGCCGCTGGCTGCGGAAGTTCTCGGCCGATGAGCTGCCGCAACTGTGGAACGTGCTCAAAGGGGACATGTCGCTGGTAGGGCCCCGGCCGGCGATCCCCTCCGAGGTGGAACAATATAAGCGGTGGCAGCGCCGGCGGCTCCGGATGCGTCCCGGGTTGACCTGCTTGTGGGCGATCAGCGGGCGCGACGAGGTGGACTTCGAGACTTGGATGAAACTCGACATGGAGTACATCGACAACTGGTCTCTCGGGCTGGATTGGAAAATTATCCTGCGGACGATTCCCTCAGTACTGAGCGGCCGGGGCGCGCACTAGGTCAAAAATATCTATGGAACTTGTCCCGACCCAAGACGACGTCGTCGCGCTTCTGCGCCGAACCGGAGGCCTGCGCGACGGCCATTTCGAATATCCCGGAGGCCAGCACGTCACCGAATATCTTCAGGTGGCGCTCACGATGCGCGACTATCACGCGGCTAAAGTCCTGAGCGTGGGATTGAGCCGAAAGGTGCGTGCGAACACGGAAATTCGCGCCATGATCCCGGAGCTTTCGGTAGTGGCGCCGGCGACGGGCGGCCTTCCGGTCGCCTACGGCATCTGTGAAGCGTTGCGGGCGCGCCAGGTGTATTGGGCCGAGCGCGAGAACGATAACGAGCCCCTTCATTTTCGCCAATACCTGGAAGTGCGGCCCGGCGAAAGAGTGCTGCTGGCAGATGACATCCTGCGCACTGGCCAGAAACTGTTCGAGGTCAAAAAGCTGGTGGAGGAGCGCGGCGGCGAGGTGGTCGGGCTGGCCGTGGTGGTGTATCAACCGAATCCGATTCGCCAGGATTTCGGTAGCTTGCCGCTCTACTATCTGGCGCAGCTTGACGGCAAGTATTATGCGAATGCCTCGGCCTGTGAACTTTGCAAGCGCGGCGTGCCGGTCGAGAAGGTACGTCTGTAATCGCCGCCGCGCATGACTCGGCGCACCATTCTTTTAGCTCCGTTTGCGTTGATCGCCCAGACTGCGCGCCCGCGGGTCGAAATTGACTGGATCCAGGGATCTACTGTGCCGGAGGAGTTCGCGCGCCAGAGCGTAGTCTTCCCCCGAGCATATTCCTGTTGTCCCGCTGCGGGGCTGGCGAAGAAGGCGCTGGAGACCGGACGATTTCCGCATGCGGCGCGCCCGGATGATCCTTCCCTCGCCACGCTGCTTGGTCCCGAGGGCAGCGGCTCTGAGACCATCACGGTACTCACCGCCGAGTCGGGGAATGGGGAAGACTCGCCCTTTCAGCGCTCGGTTCGGGTGCCCCTGGCGATTCGCTGGCCGGGGAAGCTGACGCCGCGCCTGGCCGGTGAGCTGCTGGTCTCGCACGCCGACGTGCTGCCGACACTACTCGCGTTTATAGGAATGGCGGCGCCGGTGGGATTGCAGGGCCGCGATTTGTCCACTCTCATTCAACCGGGGTTGAATCAGAGGGATGTGCCGGACTCGGTGTACGCCGAGGGAAGGCTCGGATTGCCGGGCGAATGGCGCATGGTGGTCCGGGGATACGACAAGCTCGTGATTCGTCCCCAGGAGGACGCCACGCGCCTGTACAATCTGGCCGACGATCCGAGGGAAGAAAACGACCTGGCGCATGACCGCGAGCACGAGCTTACGCGCGACTCCATGCTGGCGCTGGCGCAGCAGTGGATGCGCAAGCTGGGCGATGGGATAGATCCGTCGGGGTTGCGCCTGCGGAATTAGGCGGTCACTGTTTCGGAGGCGGATCGGTGGGACGCCGCAGAGTAGGGGGCTTCCTTTTGGTGTTCTTCTTGTCCTCTGCTTTTTTATCTTTGGCTTCCTCGGGAGTAAGGGCAGCGGTTCGCGCGTCCTTTTCCTTCTTGTCTTTCGCGGCCACTTCGGAGGCGCGTCCGGTCAGATCCTCCTGTGAAAGTTCCAGGCTGTCGGAGGTGGTGTCGATAGCGTCCTTCAGCACGTAATCGTAGCGCGAAAGGTCGGAAGGCTCCGATTTCTGCAGCTTTTGAAGGCTGGCCAGCATGGCGCGCTCCCCTTCCACCGTGGCGGCCATCCCCAGGTTGAGCGCGACTTTGCGGCGCAGCGCATCGTCCGCCACAGTGTCGATGGCGTCGATGATCTTGGTGTAGTCCTCGAGCAGATCGTGAATCAGGACCGACCGGCCGGGTTTATTCTGCGCCACCAGCTGATCCACTTGTTCCACGCGCTGCTTCGCGAAGGCCAGATAAAGCTTGAGCCGCTCATTCGGCTCCTGGATGAGGCGGACTTGATCGGCTTCGTCGGCGGTGAGAAAGTCGCGGCTGCCCACTTGCGCGGCCAGCGGAAGTCCCATGCATAGCAAAATCAGCAGAGATTTCATTTCTTCTTCCCCATGATCCCAGTAATCAGCTTGTCATGAATATCGGAAACGGTGCGCTGAACCGGATCGACGGCGCCGCGATCGAACGCGCTCATCAAATCGCTGAGGCCGGCGAGACGGCGCAGAATTTCCCGAGTGGACTTCTCGGCTTCCTTGAACGGCTTGGAGTTCCGCCGGGGATCCTTGCCGGTGGCCATGAGCGAATCATAGGAGAGCTGGACGCCCGCCTCCACCTCGCCGAGAGCGGTGCGGCAAGCATCCACTTCGCCCTTTTTGTATAAGTCGCGAGCGGAATCGAGGGCCGAATTCGCGAATTGCAGGGCTAGCTGGCTGCGCTTCTCGAGCTTGGGCTCGGACTTGATCCCAGCCAGGTCCGCCGCCAGCAGAAGCGTCAAGAAGAGAAGCATATCTTATCTCTTACCTAATTCTTTTTCCAGCACTTTCACGCGCTGCCGGGCGATGAATTCCTGATCGGGATTCACGTTCTGGCTGGCCGCGAGAAACTTATTGTAGGCTTCCAGGGCGTCTTTGGTCTGGTTCAGCCGGTCCAGGGTGATGGCCCGTAAATAGAAATGCCCGCTGGTCTCCGCGCCCAGAGCATGAACTTTATCGAGGGCGGCCAGTCCGTCCACCGGCCGCTCGGCCATGATCAGGACGCCCGCTAGTTCGGTCCAGGCCTGAGCCGCGTCGGGCTTGATCCTGGCGGCGGCTGTAAACTGTTCCACGGCCGATGGGAATTTCCGCTGGTCTCTAAGAATTCGGCCGTAGAACATGCGCAACTCGAAATCTTCGGGTGCCGAAGCCACACCCTTGGCTGCTAAAGGGTCTGCCTTTGCAAGCTGCTTTTCCTTCACGTACGCCTGCGCCAGCGCGATCAGATTCGCGGGTGTGGGAGATTTTTCCACCACCGGTTCGAGCGTGGAGACGGCGGCGGCGCTTTGTCCCGTCTGCAGCAGCAGCAATCCGGTCCGCTCCTGCGCGCCCGGATCGTCGGGGAACTCGCGATAGATGTCCAGGGCTTGTGCCGCTTCGCCATGCTCCTCGTACAGCGTGGCCAACTCCAGCAGGTAGGCGTGATAAGAATGATCGAGGTTCGCGGCTTTTCGATAGTGCGGTTCCGCTTCATTGCGGTGGCCCTGCTGCGCGAGCGCTTGCCCCAGTCCTAGTTCGGCTCCGGCCGAAGCGGCGTCCATCTCCGCGGCTTTTTCGAATTCCGCGGCGGCTTCGGCTAGCTGCTTGGTTTCGAGCAACGCTGTAGCCAGATAATAGACCGGCTTGAACTCCTTGGACCTTTGCTCCACGGCGGCCTTCAGGAACGGAATCGCCTCCGCGGGATCCTTGGTGTTGAGGAGCGACATCGACAGATTGAGTAGCGCTTCATACAGTCCGGGATGCAGTTCCAGAGTCTTTTTATATTCCGGGATGGCGAGCGCATCCTGGTTCGACAGGCTGTAGGCCAGCCCCAGGTTGAAGTGCGCGCTGTAATCGGCAGGGTCCGTGGCAACGGCCTTGCTGAACGCGTCCACGGCCGCGGAGGAGTTTCCGGCGTCCAGCGCCTTGAGGCCCTCCGAGACGTAGTTCGGGGCTTGAGCCAAAAAAGCGAACAGCAGGATTGCCCACATACTTCTGATTAAATTGTAGTCCGGGCCGCTCTACAGCCGGTGATGGCCGCTAGTTCCTGCCGGAGCGGTCGAACAACGCGCTTTCACCCTTGCTATCGAAGATCTTCACGATAAGATCGCGCCTGGCCAAGAGGCCAAGGATTTCCGGTTTGGTGACGTCTCTGCCGAATTCCTTGGTCAAGGCGGCCTCGTCCAGGGATTTCATCTTGACCAGCATGTTCCGATCACAACTCTTCAGAACGCTGGGGTCTTTCAGAGTCTTGCTGATGCGAAAAGAACGGCTATGGTCAATCAGCCACAGGTGCCAGTCCCGGTCGATCTGCATGTTGGTCTGGTTGCGGTCCATGTTGTAGATCAACTGATCGAAGACCTGCATGACGTTGTTTTCCTGGTTCCACAGTTCCACATTTGGAGGCTCCACTTTTTTGGCCCGCCTATCCTGTTCGTCCATCACCAGGTTGTCGATCCACCAGGTGAACGACGCCGCCTTCCCTTGATAGTTTCGTTTCACCGAAGGTGGCACCATGTCGTCGATTCCAACCAGCCGCGCCAGTTTCCAGCCAGCGATGTTGAATTTGTAAGTATCTTTAAATCCGATTTCGTTCAGAAAGGACTGTTTGTAATCGTCGATGGTCTGTACACTCGCGTCGTGGGTCACCGTTCCGTCGCTCAGGGTGACGCGAAAGGTGCCCGTAACGCCCTTCTTGGCCTCCTTACTGTTGGTGATTTTCGCCTTGGTAAGGAATTCTTCCTTTTGGTCCGGCGTGAGCACGTCGGCCGCGCGGAGAAAGCTGACAGGAAATACCAGCAGAACCGCAGCCAGAGCGGAACGATGAAGTCGTGTACGCATAATTTGTGCTCAGAAGTTTATCACCATCCGTTGTAGTAGAATAGGCCCCTAAATCGCATGTCTGGCGCCCAAGCTGCCGGGTCAAAAAAGAGCCTTATTGAGAAGGTTCTGTCCCCCTTGGCCGAGGTGCGGGCGGGCGAGGGCACAGGCGTCCTGCTGCTAGGACTGAACTCCTTCCTGCTGCTGATGAGCTACTACCTGCTGAAAACGGTTCGGGAGCCGCTTATCCTGACGCAGGGCGGAGCCGAAGTGAAGGCGTATTCGGCTGCTGCGCAAGCTTTGCTTTTGCTGGCGATTATCCCGGCTTATGGAGCTTTGGCTTCGCGGGTGAGCCGCATCCGCCTGATCACATGGGTCACGCTGATCTTTGTGGTCAATCTGCTGCTGTTTTATGCATTCGGTGTGGCCGGTGTCCGCGAAGGCGTGGTTTTCTTCCTGTGGGTAGGAATCTTTAACGTATTCATCGTCGCCCTGTTCTGGTCCTTCGCTAACGACTTGTATTCCGAATCCAACGGAAAGCGATTGTTTCCAGCGATCGCCGTAGGCGGCTCTCTTGGAAGCCTGGTAGGGTCCCAATCCGCCGCCATGCTCATGCGGGTCACCGGACCCTATCCCTTAATGTTGCTTGCGGCCGGGTTGCTGGTGATCTGCATTCTGATCAGCCGGGTGATCCACTACCGCGTCGCCCGGCAACCGGAGCACCCGTCGGCCCGCTTCACCAGCGAACCTCTGGGTAATACCGGCGCGTTGGAATTGCTGCTGCGCAGCCGCTATTTGCTGTTGATCGCTCTGCTGGTGCTGCTGTTGAACACGGTCAACAATTCCGGCGAATTCCTGCTGGGCAGGTTCGTTACCAGCGAAGCCATGCGCGTAGCCGGTTCCGACATCAGCCTCCAGGAGAGAATCATCGGGGAGTTCTACGGACACTACGAGGTTTGGTACAACGTGGTGGCGCTGGGGTTACAGATGTTCGCGGTATCCCGCATTTTCAAGTATGCGGGAGTTCGCGCCGCGCTATTCATCCTTCCTTTTCTGGCCATGGCTAGCTATTCGCTTCTGCTGGTGTTGCCCGTGCTGCCAGTCATACGCTGGGTCAAGATCGCGGAGAACGGCGCGGATTATTCGATTCAGAACACGGCGATCCAGGCCCTGTTCCTGCCCACCAGCCGGGAAGCGAAGTACAAGGCTAAGGCGGCCATCGACACGTTTTTCAAGCGGGCCGGCGATGTGCTTGAGGCGGGCATCGTTAAAGTGGGATCGGTTCTCGGCCTGGGGATTAAAGGTTTTGCGATCATCAACCTGGTGCTGACG
>Ga0207695_10000870_pt1 | contig 54964 bp, 43 predicted proteins | sample KBSC54metaG_FD_184354 | JGI IMG/M metagenome (GOLD analysis project Ga0207695, IMG submission 184354) | Corn rhizosphere microbial communities from Kellogg Biological Station, Michigan, USA - KBS C5-4 metaG (SPAdes) (version 2) | ecosystem: Host-associated > Plants > Roots > Rhizosphere > Soil...
AGGCCGTCGCCGGCCTCTATCTCGAGGAGATACCGATCAAGGAGATCGCAACGATCCTCGGCATCAGTGAAAGCAACACATCGGTGCGACTGCATCGCGCCAAAACTTTCATCCGGTTGAACTTCGGAGCCTAGACATGAGCGAACCATCGCAAACCGATCCTTTCGCCACGCTTTGGCAATCCGCGCCCAAACCTGACACCGGGCAGCTCCTGCGAGACCTGCAGCGGCTGCAGAAAGCGCAGCGGTGGCACAGCCGAATCCTCGCTATCATTCTCTGTGGCATTGCATTGTTTTTTATTTTCGAGGAGGCCACCGGACGATCCGGTACCCACGGGCTCATCAGCGCGTTGTGGATCGCCTTCGTTGCCGGTGCGATCGGATATCAGCGCGTGCGCTGCCGCTCCGTGGATCCGCTCGATCTCGATACGGCCAGCCTTCTCAAGCGCATGATCGCCCGGGCAAGGCGGGGACTCTTCCAGGCGCGCTGTCTTTACCTGGGAACCCCCCTGGGTGCAGTGACGGGTGCAGCTCTGACGAGGGTTCTGGCACCAGGGGCGGCGCCGAGTGAGCATATGGCCCAATCCAATCTGACGCTGATGCAAACGATCGTCGGTCTGATAGCTCTGGTCGCCATGATCATCTCGGGACTCGTGCTGGCGCGCATCAGACGGCGCCAACTGCTGGAGCTCACCGGAAAACTGAAGTCGCTGGAAGAAAGTCTGTAAGAAATCCCACGTAGCCGCGACTTTGGTTCCGACGGATCAAGATCAACACAGGTCGATCCGGCATCCACACTTGGAGGAACCCATGTCGAACGCACGCATCGCATCCATTCTTTTCGGTCTTGTCGCCGCCTGTGCTCTGATCGCCCTGGCCTGGTATCAGGCACATGGTGACCGCATGATTCTGTCGATATCCGGCGCTATCGCCATCGTAGTGATGGCGATAGCGCTGATGCGTTTCATACCTGCACTGGTTCGCTGTATGTCCACCAAGGGGAGCTGCGCTGTACGCCACGACAGGATCAGGTGATGGGAATCCTGCAGCGTGCGAACGCCGATACCCAGCCCTTTATGTCCGCATTGGGTTGCGGCCGCCGTCGGAAGCGGACCTTTGTCTACGGCGGAAGATAGCTCCTTCTCTACCCCTGATAACGATCGCTAATCGCTCGCGACTTGGCCCGTCAGTTGAGAATAGACGACCGGGAAGCACGGGAACTTTGCAGCCAGAACGTCATACCAGCTCAATGGATTCTGGCCGCCCAGGCCATTCATTAGCACGGATAGCTGTTATTTGAGATGCAATGTTTTAGATTCACCTTCCTGCCGTCTTGCGGATAAGTCTTCGCATGCCGCGACGGCTCATTCCACAACAGGGGGAAGGTGCATGATCAACTTCAAGGTAAATTTCAAAGTCGACGATATGGAAGGCAAGACTGTCCTCGTCTTTCTCAAGCCGCAGCTGCCGCAGAGAGATTACCGGATACATGCTTGGCAGGACCTGCCCGGTTCAGCGGGAGCGAGTGAGACGTTCTCGTATGAAGACGTCATCGCCGTCGACGTGACACTCGATCACTCGATGGCCGGTAAAGTCATTACCTCCGGGCGCCGGGTCATCAAGCCGGGCCAATTATTTCAAGCCATCAATCCAGGAACAACATCGATCTTCCTCGAGCCAGCCTCCAGCAACATGGCTCAACAGAAGCTGACTCCCCAGCAGTGCGGCGTAGTGAACAAGACGGTCCCATTCCAGCAGTTCAACGCCAACTGGTATGTCAACGATCGTCCCGTGGTCACTATGCCGTATATCGATAGCAACATGACCGTAAGCTTCGAGTACGAGCCCACTTTCTACTTCATGGTAGCTTCACCGCCGATGGTGGGTCAGACCTATATCGTTCAGAACTTCTCGGACATGACCCAATATGTGGCACCAGTGACGGCCACCAACGTTGCGGTCGACCTGACTCGGAAACGCGGTCTGTGGCACTTTGATTTCAGTGCCACCTGATAACACGGTCGAACTGCAAGGCGGCGCCTAGTCGCGCTTAGACTCTGAAGGTCGGAATGGGAGTGACACCGACCAGCCCCGGTGTGACTCCCATTTTTTGCTTTTCCAGTGCTATCGCAATCAGAGCAATGCAAGCGTTGGCTTGGTGCGTATGATCTGCGCGTTGCCCACTGACGCCCACTAAGGATCTTTCATGGAACTTGTCAAAACGTCCGTCCTGCAGGGGCACCACACAAACGACCCAAGGTATTTACCGGTCGATAGCACCACGGCGCTGTGCAAGGCACTCATTGCTGCCAGGAGCGAACCAACAGCCTTGGCCAGTATGCAGGCCTGTGCCATGGCTTATCAGGCCGGCATGGCACCATACGTTGGCCAGTACGTTTCTCATCTTTCGAGCCTTCCATTGCCATGGTCGGTGCTCGGCGGCGCCGCCGCTCAAACGTTCGGCGAGCGCGTCTTCTCGGATGCCTCCTCGCTGGATCTGGCGCTCGCGGAACTGTTTGGGGAAAGCCCCGCCGCACTTGCCACCGGTGACGCACTCGGCCGTGTGGTTCGGCGCTGCATGGACAGCTACGTGTGTCACCTCGTACTGGATATGACGGCCAGGCCAGAGACGAGTGCGCTGCTCGCTGCGTTGCGGCTGCTGAGTCTGGTCGAGCAAGTGGCGAACGTTGGCACTCAGCCGTTGCCTGCGCATGTCATTGCAGCAATGCAGCGTGCCCATGTCGTTCTACCTACGCAGATATTCCCGTTGCCGCAGGACTGAAAAGATTTTGAGATCACGGGCAGTGACTGCTGCCGTCCACTAAAAGATGAAACCCGTCCGCATGCGAGAGTTGATCGACTATACGAAGAGATTATTGGTCAAAAGCTAAATGCGGCCGACCCTCGAAATGCTTTGCATATCACCAAATCGTGGAGCGGAAAAACCGCACGACCGATGCCCCAGTATTGGTAAATACATGGGCCTTGCTGCTATCAAACAGGTGGGCCGTATTCGATAGTTCCACCCTGCCCCCGTCGATCTCCAGTATCAGCCTCCCTTCCAATACGAACAGCATGACGTGCCAGCCGTCGGGGTCTGCAGCGGCTTCGTATCGGTCCCCGGGCTGGAGCGTCCATTCCCAGGTTTCAACTTCGCGCTTGGCGTCGACGCTCCAACGCAGGACGCCAACGCCGCCGCGGTCGCCTTCCCAGCCAACGCGATCGATGGCTGCGTTCTTTCGGTTGAGCGGCGCTGCTACCAGGTCCGATAACGTCAGGTCGAGTGCGACGGCAATGCGGTCGAGAGTAGCCGTGCTCAGGCTGGTGGAGCCGCTTTCTACGGCGCCGATCATCCGCAGACTGACGCCGGAGGCTTCTGCCAGGGCTTTCTGGCTCAGCTTGGCGCGCCGGCGGCCTTCGCGGACGTTGGTCGCTACGTGGGTAAGAAAGGATGGCGTGGCTTGACTAGGCAAAATATTGCTGATCTTATGAGTGGCAATATATTGCTTATACCCGAGTGCCACTCATGTCGCCAGCTTTTCGATGGATCGTCCTCGCGTTGATGACCACGACATCCGTTGTGGATTCGGCTCCCTCGACAAGCCAGCCCTCCTCTGCGGAATCAGCCGCTCAGACGGCATTGACCCGCTTCCAGGCGCGGGAGGATCTCGAACTGGCCATTGCCGCGCTTGAGGCGGCACTACCGGATATTTACTGGCATCAATCCCCGCGTGAGTGGCTCGAGGCCAAGAAAAAGGCGCGCTCGGAACTCTCCGAGGTGACTGATAGCGAAGGTCTCTGGCGCGTCCTGATGCCCCTGATCGCACAGATTGGCGAAGGTCACATGAATCTGTTGCGTAGCGAGGCCATGAAACAGCATGAACGTGAGTCTGGAAAACTCCTTCCATTGTCGGTGCATTGGAGCGAACGCGGTGCATTCGTTCTCAAGGGCTATGGCGATGCAGCGGATATCCCCCCAGGTACGCGAATCATCGCCATCGACGGAAGGCAAGCCGACGCCCTGATGGACGACCTCATGTCTGCCACGACTCATGACGGGCGTATACGCACCGGCGTCATGCGTGAGGCAACGGGAAACTACTACGCTGAACTGCTCTATCGCATGAAAGGATCCCGCGACGTCTTTCATCTTGTGCTGGAGTCCGGACGGGGACAACGCATGGTGCGTGACGTGGCAGGAGTGAGCCCGTCGGAAAGAGCATCGACGCCATCGTCGGATCCATCGCCTGTGGCGACACTCGAATGGCTGGATGCTGCCACCGCTTATCTAAACGTACCCAGTTTCAGTAATGCGAAATATCGGAAGGCAGGTGCCGATTACAAGGCAACTATCCAGGCATTGTTCGATCAATTGCAGCAGCGTGGCGCCACCGATCTGATTCTGGATCTACGCGAAAACGGCGGCGGCTCCGAGCCCAACGAAAGTATTCTATTTTCCTATCTTGTGGAAAAGCGGCTGCACAAGTACGCGGCAGTGGAAGCCCGCGGGCGGACAATCACGGTTTCCAGCTTGAGTGGCGCTCGTTTCGAAACGGAGGTGTTTGACAAGGATGACATGGCGCTTCAACGCCGCTTGCCCGATGGCCGTTTGACGAGACGAAACCTGCCACCGGAGGGGCTGGTTTCCCGCTGGTCCGTCGTACGCCCCGTTTTCCATGGCCGGCTCGTTGTGCTGGCTGGCGGCAATACTTTTTCCGGTGGGGCCGAGTTGGCGTCCATGTTGTTTCATGAGCGACGCGCCGTCTTCGTAGGCGAGGAAGTGGGCGGAACTCACGAAGGCAATACAAGCGGGCATCGCTGGAGCCTCAAACTCCCGAACAGCGATATGACGCTGCAGATTCCGCTTTTGCAATTTCGCTTCATGTGGCCAGGCTTGCCCCGAGGCCGAGGCGTTTCTCCTGATTGCCATATACCGCCCGATGCATCCGAATTCGGTGTGGTCAGAGACACGGCATGGCGAACCGCGCGAGATCTTCTCCGGGAGCACTGGGATCGACCTGGGCAGGCAATCTGTCCTGTCGAGGTGCGTCCAGGCTAAAACGTGCTTGTCAGGCCGTCGGTTATCAGGTCATCACAGTAGGCTTGTCGAAAGGCAAGCGCCGCGCGCCTGTGGTCTGGATCAATGAGTCGGCCTGCTCCAATACGTTCTTGTCTGCATCGAGCACCACCAGGATCTTGCCTTCGGCAATTTCATCCTCGAATTCACGCCGCACAGGATCGGGCACGGCGGAACCTGCCAATGCCGTTGCCCAGCCGCCTATGGCCGCGCCTGCGAGTGTTGTCACGCCGACTCCAGCAAGCGTCAAGCCGAGTGGTGGCACAGCTATGGCTATCAAGCCTGCAAGCAAACCTACGGCAGCACCCCCGGTTACACCGCGGATGCCCGCCGGGTAGAAATCGCCCTCGACCACTTTGCGATCATCAGGAATGGCTTCGAGTTCTATATCCGACCGGGCTATAAGCGAGATGTCATCGTCTGCAACGCCGGCGCGTCGCGCTGCATGCATCGCTGCATGAGCGGTCGAAAGGTTCGCAGCGCTGTAGACATGTCGCGTTTTCATGCACAAGCCGCTCATTCGGGTTGTCCGTAGGCTAGGCCCTGTGGAGTCAATAACTCGAAAAGTTGGCGTGGAAATCGCGCTGCCACCAGATGTTGCAAGCTGAACGGCGCCCCGGATATCACCATGCGGCGACGCCAAGCCTGTCAGCGTGTGAAGCCTGTTGCTGGCAACGTCGGCGTCACGAGGAACTCACCACGTGAATATTCGCGAATGGCTGCTGCTGGCTGGCCTGCTGTTGCTGGCTACCTCATTGCTGGGTGGCTGGATGCGAAAAACGCCGCTCACGCCATTCGCGCTCTACGCGGCGACGGGTATTGTGGTTGGCCCGTGGGTTGCCGAGGTGGCGTCAATCGATCTGGTGAAGGGCGCCTGGTTGATCGAGCGCATCACTGAGGTTGCGCTCGTGGTTTCGCTGTTTGTCGGCGGCCTGAGGCTCCGGGTCGTATGGCACGGTGCGTCCTGGCGCGCAGCCTTGCGACTTGGCGTGCCGGCCATGCTGTTGACCATTGCGGGCTCGGCCGTGGCTGCCCACTACTTGTTGGGCGCCACCTGGCCTATCGCGTTATTACTGGGCGCGGCTATAGCACCTACCGATCCCGTACTCGCAAGTCTCGTATCGGTCGATGATGCCGGTGACGATGACGAGCTGCGGGTAAGCCTGTCTGGCGAGGCCGGCATCAATGACGGCGCCACGCTTCCCTTGCTGCTGCTCGCCCTGCTCCTGCACGCGGGAAATATGGATACGCATGCGTGGGGATGGTGGCTGTTGCGAGATGTCGTATGGGCTATTCCTGCGGGAGCAGCTATCGGATTCGGGCTGGCCCAGGTGATTGGCTTGCTGGCCACACGATTGAAAGTGCTGAGCCGTGACACCGGGCCGAATGATCTTCTGGCGTTATCGTTGGTCGCCCTGTCCTACGCAGCTGCGCAGTATCTACATGCATCGGTATTCATCGCTGCATTTGCTGCGGGTATGGGCCTCAGGCACGCAGAGTGGCGCATTGTTTCCCGACACCCCAATCCTGAGGTCGAGGAGTCATCCATTCATCCGCCTGCGGAGCTCCTGGTCAATCCACACAAGCGTGAGCCGGACGAAGCGGCGAAACCGGCCGCCTCGATCGGCCTTGTCGTTTCAGACGCGCTCACTTTCGGCGATCCCTTCGAACGTCTGATCGCAGCGGCGCTGCTGGTGTTGCTTGGCATCGCGTTCGCCAGCTACTTCAGCGTTGAAGGTCTTGTGCTGGCCGCATTGCTATTTTTTGTGATCCGCCCGGCCGCAGTGCTGATATCTACCGTCGCCTGTGGCCTGTCGATGCCAAGGCGCATCATCCTGGGGTGGCTTGGCGTGAGGGGCATCGGCAGCCTCTACTATCTGGCTTATGCCACCAATCACGGCCTCTCAGCGGAAGAGTCCGCATCGCTCGCTCGATGGATCGTTACCCTGGTGGTCGCCAGCGTTGCCCTGCACGGCATGAGCACACAACCCATCATGACGTGGCGAGCGGCACGGATCGCGGCACGCTCGAAGTCCACTCCACAATAACGGCCATGCCCATGCATTGAACACGCCGCGTGGGCACAATTTTTACCGCAGCAAGACCTGCTCCACCGCAGGCTATACGCTTGTGCACAGCGAGCAATAATCATGAGTAACACGGTCGGCGATTTCATCCTGCAGCGCTTGACGGACTGGGGCATTCATCGCGTCTTCGGCTATCCCGGCGACGGCATCAATGGCCTGATGGGTGCGATGGGGCGGGCCGCTGATCGTTTTGATTATGTTCGCGTGCGACACGAAGAAATGGCTGCCTTCATGGCGGGTGGCCACGCGAAATTTACCGGGGAGGTGGGCGTGTGCATCGCTACCTCTGGCCCCGGCGCGATCCATCTGCTCAATGGCCTGTACGACGCCAAGCTCGACCACATGCCTGTGGTGGCGATCGTCGGCCAGCAGGCCCGCACGGCGCTAGGTAGCGACTACCAGCAGGAAGTAGACCTTCCAGCGCTTTTCAAGGACGTTGCCAGTTATGTGGAGACTATCGTGGCGCCGGCACAGGCACGACACGTAGTCGATCGTGCGATACGCATCGCCGCTGCCGAGCGCACGGTCACTTGCGTGATTGTTCCCAACGATATCCAGGAAATGCCTGCCGTACCGAGTCCACCGCGTGTGCACGGCGATGTGTATTCCGGCGTCGGCTATGCGATGGCGCATCCGGTGCCTGACGATCAGGAGATCGAACGTGCTGCGCAGGTGCTCAATGCCGGCAAGAAGGTCGCGATCCTGGTAGGTGCCGGCGCATTGAATGCAGGCGATGAAGTAGCCGCCGTCGCCAACCGTCTTGGCGCTGGTGTAGCCAAGGCCCTGCTGGGCAAGGCAGTGCTGCCGGATGATCTTTCGTATGTCACCGGCTCGATCGGCCTCCTCGGCACCAAGCCCAGTTGGGAGCTTATGGACCATTGCGACACCTTGCTGATGGTCGGCACGACCTTCCCCTACTCCGAGTTCCTGCCGGCGGATGGCCAGGCACGCGCCGTGCAGATCGACCTGGCGCCACGGAATGTATCGATGCGCTATCCGACCGAGGTGAACCTGATCGGTGACAGCGCCGAAGTGCTGCGTCGGCTGCTACTGAAGCTCAAGCAGCAGACCAACCCTGACTGGCGCGAGCGTGTCGAGCTGAATGTGCGCAAGTGGTGGCGAGCCCTGGAAGCCAAGGCGATGGAGCCAGCCGAGCCGATCAACCCCCAGCGCATTTTCTGGGAGCTGTCCTCGGCGTTGCCCGACCAGGCAATCATCTGTGGCGATTGCGGTTCGCACACCAATTGGTATGCGCGCGATGTCAAGCTTCGCCGCGGCATGATGGCTTCGCTGTCCGGCAAGCTGGCGACCATGGGCAGCGGCGTGCCTTATGCCATTGCTGCCAAGATGGCACACCCTGATCGCCCGGTGCTCGCCATCGTAGGCGATGGCGCCATGCAGATGAACGGCAACGCAGAACTGATCACAGTGAAGCAATACTGGCGTCGCTGGAAGCATCCGGGTTTCGTCGTGTTGGTATTGGCCAATCACGATCTCAACCAGGTGACCTGGGAACAACGCGCACTGGCCGGCGATCCGAAATTCGAAGCTGCCCAGGACGTCGAGGATTTCCCCTATGCGCGTTATGGCGAGCTGCTCGGCTTCAAGGGTATTCGCGTGGAGCGGCCGGAAGATATTGCCAAGGCATGGCGAGAAGCGTTCGCCGCGGATCGGCCGGTGGTACTGGAAGTACTGGCTGACCCCAATGTCCCTCCCCTGCCTCCGCACATCACGCTGGCCCAGGCGAAGTCGTACATGACGGCTTTGTATAAGGGCGACCCGAATGAAGGCGGCGTGATTCGCCAGACGCTGCGGGAGATGTTCGCCTCGGTCTTGCCCAAGGAGTGATCTCACATCCAACGCACCTTCCATCCACACGCGATGGACCTCCCAAGGCAGACAGTAACGACTTGATAAAGCCTCAAGGAGGCATCGCATGCAGCGCTTCGCAGATAAGGTCGTACTGGTAACCGGCGCCGCGTCGGGAATGGGCGCAGCGATGGCGAAACGATTCCTCAGTGAAGGCGCACGCGTTGTCCTCGTCGATATCCATGACATCGATACGGCCGAGTTGCCACCTGACAGAACCTTGGCCATCAAGGCGGATGTCAGCGATTCGCAGGCCATCGGGAACGCCGTCGAACAGGCCGTGGCGAAGTTCGGCCGCCTCGACGTGCTGTGCAATAACGCGGGGGTGGCGGTAACTGGCCAACCGGAGGAGATCGCCGATGCGCAGTGGCACAAAGCCATCCATAACGATCTCGATAGTGTCTTCTTCGGTAGTCGTGCAGCTATTCCTCATCTGGTCAAGAGCAAGGGCAGCATCGTCAACACCGCATCGGTCTCTGGCATGGGTGGTGACTGGACGATGAGTCCTTACAACGCCGCGAAAGGCGGCGTGGTGAATCTAACCCGCTCGCTGGCGCTTGACCTGGGAAAGAAAGGCGTACGTGTCAATGCGGTGTGCCCAAGCCTCACGCGAACAGGCATGACTGCGCAGATGCTGAAGGACGAAAAGCTGGTCGACAAATTTAGAGAGCGTATTCCGCTCGGCCGTGTCTGCGAGCCGGAGGAAGTGGCGGCTGTTGTTGCCTTCCTGGCCAGCGAGGATGCCAGCTTCGTTACCGGCGCAATGATCGCTGTCGATGGTGGCGTGTCCGCATCCAATGGCCAGCCACCGCAATAGCGATCTTCAGAGGTTCCCCGGGGCTGTCCCACTGGGGCCGAGTTTTTCTTCGCTGGAGCAGCTTTCATGTCGAGCACCGTCAACCAGTACACCATGCAGGACCCGCGTACCCAATACCCCCGTCCGCCGTTCGAAAAACAGCCACAGGATGCTCCGGGTCTCGCTGGAGAGATGAAACCCCGACCCGATCATGGCGAAGACAGTTATGTCGGCCTGGGCCGCTTAAAGGGCCGCAAAGCACTGATCACCGGTGCCGATTCCGGCATAGGACGTGCTGCCGCCATTGCGTTTGCACGTGAAGGCGCGCAGCTGACCATCAACTATCTGCCCGAAGAAGAAGCCGACGCCCAGGAAGTGATCGAGGTGATCAAGGCAGCCGGGACAAGTGTGCATGCGGTCCCCGGGGATCTGAAGGACGAGTCGTTCTGCAAGCGCCTGGTCGCCGAGGCGATAAAGGCGATGGACGGAATCGACATCCTGGTGAATGTCGCCGGCAAGCAGGCATTCCAGGAAAGTATCCAGGACATCAGCACGGAACAGCTGGAAGCGACCTATCGAACCAATGTGTTTTCGCTGTTCTGGCTTTGCAAGGCTGCCCTGCCCTCCATGAAACCGGGCGCGACCATCATCAATACGGCATCGATCCAGGCCTACGAGCCCTCGGAAATTCTCTGCGACTACGCCTCGACAAAGGCGGCGATCGTGGCTTTTACCAAAGCCCTGGCCAAACAGGTAGCCAAGGATGGTATCCGCGTGAACGCAGTCGCGCCCGGGCCGGTATGGACGCCCTTGCAACCTTCTGGCGGTCAGCCGCAGGAGAAGCTCGAGAAGTTCGGCGCCAACGTGCCGTTGGGGCGACCGGGCCAACCAGCAGAGCTGGCGTCTGTGTATGTGTTCCTGGCGTCGCAGGAGTCGAGTTACGTCACGGCCGAGGTCTACGGAGTCACCGGCGGAAATTCGACACCCTGATCGATGCCGACCCTCGCAACAATGCCAGTGGCCAGTGACGACGTCATTGCCGCCTCATTCCCATTCGTTTGACGGTGGGGACCGGAGCATCGGAAACAATCGACCATCCCGGGGATGTAGCACCGTGCAAGCTTTAGCCTTCGATGTCCATCGCCGGGCCTCGCATCTCCATGCAGGCCTGCGGCCCAAGGCCATCGTTGCCATACCCGTTTGCAACGAAGCCGGCAGCCTGATTTCGGCGGTACGGGCTTTGGGAATGCAATGCGATCGATCGGGGCGTGAGCTGTCACCCGCCGACACGCTCGTAATCCTGCTGCTTAACGGCTGTACCGACCTGAGCTGGGAATGTCTGTCGTCTTTGCGTGGCGCAGATGCACCGCAGTGGATTGCCGTCGACGGCGAGCTTCCGCAGGTTAACCGGCATGCCGGCGGCGCACGTCGAGCTGCGCTGCTTATGGCCCTGTCGCTGGCCACGGTAGATACGCGCCTGATCGCCACCACGGATGCCGACAGCATCGTGTCGAGCCACTGGATTGCGCGGCAGCTGGAGTGGATGGATCACGGTTGCGACGTCGTCATCGGCTCGGTCGATGTCTCAGCAGACGATCTGCCTTCGCTTCCACTCGATCTACGTCGTCGTGAATGCGAAGAGCACGCCTATGCGCAACGTCTCATGCGGATCGATGCGTGGCTCGATCCAACCCCATACGATCCCTGGCCTCGTCATGGCGTCCCTAGCGGCGCCAGCCTGGGGTTTAGGCCTGATGCACTGCGCGCGGCATGCCCTTTGCCAGCGCCGGCCTGTGGCGAAGACCGGGCATTGATCCACCGATGCCACACGCTCGACATGAAAATACGCGGTGACTCGTTATTGCATGTGACGACCTCCGGGCGTCTACACGGGCGTGCGCGCGGTGGCATGGCCGATACGCTCATGCACCGTATCCGCAACCCGGGCGCCCCGTGCGATGCGATCCTGGAAAGTGTGGACCGAGCCATTACGCGTGCGCAACTGCGTGCGCAGCTTCGTCGTTGCCATCACCAGGGCGATATGTCGGCACGTTGGTTATCTCGCGTCCTCGACATATCCCCCTCGCTTGCGCAAGGCCTGCAGCGTCTGCCCACATTTGGGTTGCTCTGGCAGGCCTGCGAAAGGATCAGTCCATGGCTGGCGCACGCTCCACTCCATCCTGCATCGCTGGGCAATGAAATCCGGATCGCCAATGAATGGCTACGGACACGGGCGCTGCAGTCTCTCTTCCCGAGCGCTACCTATCAGAGCCCGGACGTCATGGAGATTCCCGCATGAACGCCCAACTATCTAATGATACCGACCTCGCATCCCGCCTCATGGAGCGATTGCGCGAATGCGGGCCCCGCTTGCGAGCGCTAGCGGCGAGTGACGACGAAAGCGGCGAGTTTCCTTCCGAAGCGATGACTCTGCTCGGCCGCATAGCATTGGGTACCGCCGTTCTGCCACGCAGGCATGACGGCCTGGGCCTGGGCTGGGAACGTGACATGACCGGCACGCTTATCGAAACATTGCGATTGCTCGGAGCCTTTCACCTCGTCCTGGCGCGGCTTTTCGAAGGCCATGTCAACGCCTTTCAGCTGCTTTGGCGCTACGGCAACCACGAACAGCGCATCGCACTTTGCAGATATGTACGAGATGGCGGATGGCTGGGCGTATGGAACGCTCCCCACCCTTCCGGGCCCTGCCTGCTGGTATCAGAATCTCCCCGCGGCTTTCACTTGCAAGGCTGCAAGGGCTATGCATCGGGAGCCGGCGGCATGGCACGCGCCCTGGTCACCGCAACCGACGAAACTGGGACGCTGCGCATGCTATGGCCGGACGTGGGCGGAGCGGTCATTGCACAGGACAGCTGGCCGGCACAGGGCATGCGCGCTTCGGTGACCCGAACAGTGGATTTCTCCGGCGTACGGGTTTCGACCGAAGAAATCTTTGGTGGCGATGATGTCTACCATCAGGAGCCCGCGTTCTCTGCCGGCGCATGGCGTTTCCTCGCGGCGCAGCTAGGTGCCGGGGAGGAGCTGTTCGATCTGACCCGGGACGATCTCAGGCGCACCCAGCGCGCCGATGATCCCCATCAACGTTCGCGGCTTGCACGCGCCGGCATCGCATTGCGTACCGCCGCCAATTGGGTGGAATCAGCCGCGTGGCGTGCCGAATCGATACATCGTAGCCAGGTATCGATCCGTGCGACCGTTTCCCACGTTGCCATGGCACGTATCTGCGTCGACGCCAGTCTGCAGGAAGTGATGCAGTTGTGCCAACGTTGCATCGGCCTGCGTTCGCAGTTGCGCGATCACCCCATGGAGCGCGTGCTGCGCGATCTGCGCACCTACCTGCATCAGCCTGCTCCCGATGCTGTACTGGACCGCGTGGCGCAAGCGTGGCTGGATGAACCGCTGCCTATCCGGGACACATCATTGTGAAGGTCGGCGACTACCTGACGTGGCTGCGTAACAGCCCGCGCATCGAGCCGGCCGAACTGCTGGCAGGCAGGCCACTGCTGGTTATTGCGCCGCACCCTGATGACGAAAGCCTGGGATGCGGCGGCCTGATCGCCTGGGCATCGGAACAAGGTGTCGCCATCACTATTGTCTTTCTGACCCAGGGAGAACGGTCACACGAAGGGTCGCACGCATTTCCCTCCCATGCACTGGCGCGCCTGCGCCACGACGAGGCGGTATCAGCCGCGGCGCAACTCGGCGTATCGGAAGAACGATTGCATTTCCTCAACTTGCCTGATGGCGGCCTTGGCCACATGGATGATGAGACGTTGGAAGCCATCCATTTCAGTCTCCTGGGCGTCGTGGCCGCAGAGCTGCCTCCGCTGATCTGCGTGACGTCACGGACCGATCGTCATTGCGATCATCAGGCGGCCTGGCTCATCGCACAGCGCCTGGCCAAAAGCTGCGGCGCGACGGCACTGGGTTTTCCGATATGGACCTGGATGCTCGACCCCCAAGGCGATATTACCGTTCCACCGCGACGCGCATGGCGCCTTGCCACGCGCAACCCGGCGCGTAAGCGCTCTGCGATCGCCGCACATCGCAGCCAGCTCGGTGGCGTGATAGACGATGCGGCCACACCGTTTGTCATACCCGAGGCGTTGCTCGATATCGTCTGCCTGCACGACGAGGTGTTCATCGATGACCGCCTATGACCGGGAATATTTCGAAGCGCTTTACTATCGTGACCCTGATCCCTGGCGTTTCGAAACCAGCCCATATGAACAAGCTAAATACGCCGCCACCCTGGCCTGCCTCCCGCGCGAACACTACCGGCAGGGCCTGGAACTGGGTTGCTCTATCGGTGTACTGACCGAAAAGCTGATCCATCGGGTCGATTCGCTCACAGCCGTCGATACATCCGCTCTTGCGCTTTCCTGGGCACAGCAGCGGCTTGAGGGGAAGGCGCACGTTCGATGGATTCGTGCACATCTACCCGGCGGCCATTGGCAGGGTGAGTACGACCTGGTTTTTTTATCCGAGGTACTTTACTACCTCGATCACGATGCACTTCGCGTGCTCGGCGAAAGGCTGAGCGATTACACCGTGGCCGGCGCGAGCATTTTGGCTGTCCATTGGACGGGCCCCACCGACTATCCATTGACCGCACAGGCTGCCGTCGACGGTTTCGAGCACGCATTGAGCCAGATGCATTGCGTGCTCAGGCAAAGTACCGATCATTATCGGATCGATCTCTGGCAGCGGAATTAGCCGCAAACCTCGCCGTTGCGATATTCAAGCCATTCTTCCCGGGGCTAGCGGGCTCAACTTATTCTGTGCCCTGCTTCGCAAGAGTCTGCTTGAAGAGCTCGACTTCGTTCGCACGATCATTCGATCAATCAAGTCAAAGAGATGACACGCATGTTGCTGCACGTGCCGTTGCATGAACACCGTGTTTGCATCATCACAATCTTTAACGCTCGCTTACACACTTACTTGATCGGCGCTCGCCTAAATTCAACGTAAGCGCAGCCAGAGTTCCGGCTTCGTCTCTCACATTTTTTCTGGTGCGAGCGTGGTCGGAACCGGTTCCGGCCGCGCAATCAACGCAGGGCGTGTACTTCATGGCAATTATTCAACGCGAGATTCCGGCACGACGTCAGACGAAACATCGTTTGTCCGATCGGGATGCCCCTGCGCCAGCGGTGCTCCACCGACGCTCGGAACGTACCGCAGCTTCACCCCCTGCTCCATCGCGACGAGTCTTGTTCGCGACCACGGAAATGACCGACTTCGTCAAGACCGGGGGTCTGGGCGACGTTGCGGCGGCGCTGCCGCGCGCCCTCCAGTCCACGCAGGATATTCGCGTGCTGCTTCCTGCATATCCTTGCGTGCTGGAAAAAGCGCGGTCGATCGTCTGGGAGGGCGGCACGCGCGCTTACGCAGGCCTCCCCGCGACGCAGATCGGCCGTCTGGAGACGACCGATGGCCTGATTGTCTACGTCGTGCATCAACCGAGCCTTTTCGAACGTGAAGGCTCGTCACCTTATGTCAGCCCCGTCGGCGGCGACTGGTCCGACAACGCAATACGCTTTGCCACGTTCTCTTATGCTGCCGCACAAATCGCCGCCGGGAAGGCGGGGTTGGCTTGGCAGCCGGACGTGTTACACCTCAATGACTGGCCGTCCGCACTTGCATCTTCCTATGCTCGCTGGGGTGGACACCCGATCCCCACCGTGCTCACTCTGCACAACCTCGCCTATCAGGGGCTGTTCCAAAGCTCGATGCGCCATGTGCTGGGCATACCACGTCTGGCGCCGGAACCCGAGTTCCACGGGCACCTGTCGTTTTTGCGTACGGGCCTGAGCGATGCGGACTATGTCAGCGCAGTCAGTGGCAGCTATGCACGCCAGATCATCCAGCCGGCGTATGGCATGGGCTTGCATAGCTTGCTCGAAAAAAAGGCGCTGCAGGGCCGGTTGATAGGGATCCTCAACGGTATCGATCCGAGTTGGAACCCTGCGCTGGATCCGAACCTGACAGCGCCCTTTTCGGCCAATCACATGGCTGGCCGGTCAGCGACGTCGGAACAGGTTCGCCGGGAATTTGGTTTGCGCGAATCGCGCGGGCCCCTGTTCGCCTTTGTTGCGCGCATGGTCCACCAGAAAGGTATCGACATGGTTTGCGATGTCGCACCGCAGATTGTCGCTGCCGGAGGCCAGCTGATGCTGATCGGCTGCGGTGATCCGCTGATGGAACGAAATGTCGCACGCCTGGCACGCCGCTTTCCTGGCCAGGTGGGTGTGCATATCGGCTTCGATGACGCTATCGCCCGACGCATGTTTGCCGGGTCCGATTTCTTGTTGATGCCCTCGCGATTTGAGCCGTGCGGGCTGAGCCAGATGTATGCGCAAGCCTATGGCAGCCTGCCGATCGCTCATGCCACCGGTGGCCTGATCGATACCATCGAAGACGGCGTTACCGGCCTGCTTTTCAACGAGCCCACAGTGGCGGGGTTGCGTCAATCGTTGCAACGGGCGTTTCGCATTTTCGAAGAACCTGCATTGCTTGGCGCCATGCGTCGCGCGGCGATGCTCGAACGTCATGACTGGAGCGGCCCAGCCGCCACTTACGCCTCGCTTTACGCCATGGCGGCCCCCAGGCGTGCGGCGGCCTAGCGAACTATGCGATCACTCAAGGAGACGTCCGGCTCTACGGATAATGGCCATGACCGTGCGCAGTTGATGCTGCTGGCACAGGGGCGTCATGCCGATCCTTTCGCACTCCTGGGCCCGCACCGCGACGGGCGCGGCTGGACTGTGCGAGTCAACCTTCCCGGCGCCCTGCAGGTAACCATTCGACGTGCGGATGGCTCGCTATGGGGCGAGGCCGAGCGCCTTCTCGACGGCATATTTACCGCTCACGCCGAGGGTGACCCAGGGCTGTATCAGGTGGTCGCGCAGTGGCCGTGGGGCAGCGAGCGACATGCCGACGCCTTTGCCTTTGGCCCCCTGCTCGATGAGAGCGAACTGCAGGCGTTTCATCAGGGGGCCTTGCCCAACCCGGCGGACATCATGGGAGCGCACGCCATGCGCGTGGGCGACACCGACGGCGTCCGTTTCGCTGTGTGGGCTCCCAACGCACGCCGCGTCTCGGTCGTGGGCGACTTCAATCATTGGGATGGTCGCCGCCATCCGATGCGGCTGCGCCACACGGCCGGGGTATGGGAAATTTTTGTTCCCGGCGTGCGTGCAGGAGCTCGCTACAAATACGAAATAACCAACGAACGCGACCATCTCTTGCCGCTCAAGGCCGATCCTTATGCCCGGCAGATGGAGTTGCCGCCCGCATCGGCCTCGGTGGTTCCGACCGAACTGCAGGTAACCTGGCACGACGCGGCCTGGATGGCTGGCCGTGTCCATACCCAACGCCGCGATGCGCCGCTGTCGATCTACGAAGTACATGCGCCTTCCTGGCGCCACCATCCGGATGGCCAACCACTTAACTGGGACGAGTTGGCAGCACAGCTGATTCCTTATGTGCTCGACATGGGCTTTACCCACATCGAGTTGCTTCCCATCAGCGAGCATCCTTTCGGCGGTTCCTGGGGCTATCAGCCACTGGGCATCTATGCGCCGACGGCCCGATTGGGAAAGCCCGAGGCGTTTGCACGCTTTGTCGATTCCTGCCATGTGGCCGGTATCGGCGTGATCGTCGACTGGGTCAGTGCGCATTTCCCGAACGATGCCCACGGCCTGGAACGGTTTGATGGCACCGCACTCTACGAACATGCCGATCCACGCGAAGGCTTTCATCAGGACTGGCACACGCTGATCTTCAATTTTGGCCGGCGCGAAGTGGCCCAGTACCTGATCGGTAACGCACTGGAGTGGTTACGGCGGTTCCACCTGGATGGTTTACGTGTCGATGCAGTCGCCAGCATGCTTTATCGTGACTACAGCCGCGGCGACGGCGAATGGATTCCCAACCGCTACGGCGGTCGCGAGAACCTGGAGGCGGTCGCGTTCTTGCGCCTGCTCAACGAGAGAATTGTCGAGCACTGCCCCGGCGTATTGATGATGGCCGAGGAGTCGACGGCATGGCCCGGCGTTACCGCGCCAGTTGATCACGGCGGCCTGGGCTTCAGCTTCAAATGGAATATGGGCTGGATGCACGACAGCCTGGGCTATATGCGGCGCGATCCCCTGTTTCGCTCGCATCATCACCATGACCTTACCTTCGGCATGACTTACGCCTTTGCCGAGCGATTCATACTCGCGCTTTCGCACGACGAAGTGGTGCACGGCAAGGGTTCGTTGCTGCAAAGGATGCCTGGCGACCGCTGGCAGCGTTTCGCCAACCTGCGCGCGTATTTCGGTTTCATGTGGGCGCATCCGGGCAAGAAACTGCTTTTCATGGGCGGTGAATGGGGCTGCTGGAACGAGTGGGACCATGACGAATCGTTGCCATGGAATCAGCTCGACGACCCTCACCATGATGGCGTGCGTCGGTTGATCGCCGATCTCAATCGCACCCTGGTCCACGAACCAGCATTGCATCAGGAAGACGATCATCCACGCGGCTTCAGCTGGATCATTGCCGACGACGCACAACAATCGGTGTATGCATTCCTGCGCTTTGGCCAGGATCGCACCCAGCCGATCCTTGTCGTCTCCAATTTCACCCCGCAGCCCCGGCAGGGCTTCCACGTCGGTGTACCAACGGGAGGCTTGTGGCGAGAGCTGTGCAACACCGACAGCAGCCACTACGGCGGCTCGAATCTCGGTAACGGCGGCATGGTCACCGCCTTGTCCGAACCACATCATGGCCATGCCCATTCGCTATGCCTGCAGCTTCCCCCGCTGGCAACCTTGATCCTGCGCGCGGAGGGCGAGTGAAACGGCGCCTGGAACGCCGCCGGTACGGCGCGATACCTCGCGGTGATCAAGCGACGTCGTTCCGGTTGTGGGCACCGCAGGCTCGACACGTCGAACTGTTGATCGGCGACGACGTCTATCCGATGCAAAGGCTCGGCGACGGGGATACCGAGGTCGTTGCGCCAGTTGGCCCTGGCTGCGCCTACCGTTACCGCATCGATGGCCATGTCTTCCCCGATCCTGCGTCGCGCGCGCAACAGGACGGTATCGACGGCCCCAGCCTGGTCGTCGATCCGGATGCCTTTGGTTGGCGTCACCCTGACTGGTTGGGCCGGCCGTGGCGTGAAGCGATCATTTGCGAATTACATGCAGGTTTGCTCGGCGGCTTCGAGGGCGTTCGTGCAGCCTTGCCTGCCCTGCGCGATGCAGGCTATACCGCGATCGAACTGATGCCCATTGCGGAATTTCCGGGTGCGCGAAATTGGGGTTATGACGGCGTGCTGCCGTATGCCCCCGACTCGTCATACGGCTCGGTCGAAGCGCTCAAGACGCTCGTTGACGACGCGCATGGCCTGGGGCTGATGGTCCTGCTCGATGTGGTCTATAACCACTTCGGCCCCTATGGCAACTACCTGGGTGCCTACGCACCGGATTTTTTCCGTGAGAACGAACCTACGCCTTGGGGCCCGGCGATCGATTTTCGCCGTCGCCAGGTGCGCCGTTTCTTTACGGATAACGCGTTGATGTGGCTCAACGAATATCGGTTCGACGGGCTACGGCTCGATGCCGTGCACACGATCCACCCGCCGTCGTTTCTCAACCGCCTGGCCGATGCGGTACGCGAACAGGTTGATCCGCAACGTCGTGTGCACTTGATACTGGAAAACGAGCACAACAACGCACGCCTGTTGCGCAGCGACTACACCGCACAGTGGAACGACGACGCACACAACGCGCTGCATGTCATGCTCACCGGCGAACACGAAGGTTATTACGCGGATTATGCGAGCGAGCCTGCCGTGGCACTGCAGCGCGTACTCAGCGAAGGCTTCGCCTTCCAGGGACAACGGGATCGGCGCGGCATCCGGCGTGGTCAACCCAGCGGCGACCTGCCGCCTACCTCGTTTGTTTTCTTTCTGCAGAATCACGATCAGATCGGCAACCGCCCCCTGGGCGATCGCCTGGCCGCATCGCTACCCCTGCCGCGATGGCGCACAGCCATGGCCCTGGTCGCCTTATGCCCCATGGTTCCCCTGTTTTTCATGGGTGACGAATGGGGCTGCGATACGCCGTTTCTTTACTTCACGAGCCACCCTGGCGAACTTGCCCAGCAGGTGCGCGATGGGCGTCGCCGCGAATTCGCTCACTTCGCCGGCTTCAGCGATCCGGAGCAACGTGAGCGCATTCCCGATCCCAATGCGCCAGCGACTTTCGAAGCGTCGGTACCACGCGGTGCAGACGCTGCGCTGGCGCTCGCCACACGCGAATGGTTTCGCAGCCTGCTTAACCTGCGCAAGCAACATCTGATACCGCAACTCCACGGCTGCCGCGCGCTGGCCTGCGCGCGCCTGGGCGAAGGCGCGCTGCGTGCGCAGTGGGGGCTGACCGACGGCAGCCTTTGGACACTCGCCTTCAACGTCGGGCCGGAAGCCGTAGCCTGCCAGGCGCCGCATGGAGCACAGCTGTTGTACTTCGAAACGGTCGACACGGAAAATCCCGATTTTGCCGACCGCTTGCCCGTGGACAGTTTCGCCGCCTGGCTCGGGGGCGATACGTGAAAAGCGATGTCGCACTACGGCGACGCGCCGAGGCCGCAGGACTTCAGACGCAATGGAGCGACACGCAAGGGCAAGTCCAGCATGTATCGCCGGAGACGTTGCGAGCGCTTCTCGACGCCTTGCAAGACACGGATCAGCCCATCTCACCCGTGTGCATCACCGCAGACGCCGGCCAGGCACTACCTCACCTTGATGGTCGCCCGCGCTGTTTCGACGAAAAACAACAAGCCGTTTCGTTGATCCGCCACTCGGATGGCGGCTGGCAGGCACCCTCGCTACCCGGCTACTACCGGCTGGAACATGGTCGCCACATCGCCACCTTGGCCGTCGCGCCACCGCGCTGTTTCACGCCACAGGACCTCACCGGACAGCAGCAACCCGCGCTGTGGGGGCTATCCACCCAGGTGTATGGGTTGCGCGGCAAGGGCGATGGTGGGCTCGGGCACAGTGGTTCGGTAGCCGCACTGGGTCACCGCGTGGCTGAAGCCGGTGGCGATGTGCTTGCGCTGAGCCCCCTGCACGCAACGGCCCCGGTGACCGACTATTTCAGTCCCTATGCACCGTCCCATCGTGGGATGCTCGACTGGATGCAGATCGACCCGGCCCAGCTTGCCGGCAAGGCAGCGCTACACGACGCGCTGACCAGCAGCGGCGTCAGCGAACCATGGGCGCAGGCGCAGAGAAAACGACTAGTGGACTGGAAGCAGCAATATTTGTTGCGCCGGCGCGTATGGCGCGCCCTGTTCGAAGGCTGGGGACAGGCCGAGACACAGCTCAACGCCCTCACGAGTTTCGTGGCGCGATCAGGGAAAGCGGTCAAGCAACACGCCATATTCGCTGCCCATCAGGCGATGCAGGCCGAACAGATGGAAAGCACCGGCTTATCCGCTGGAGGCGCGGTGTGGGGCGAACCCGACAGTGCTGAGGTCGCGGCCTTTGCGCGTCGACATGCCAGCCAGGTGCGCTTCGAATATTTCCTGCAGTGGCTGGCTACCGAATGCTGGCGTGTAACGCGACAGGACCTTGCCAGCGCGGGGCAACGGCTAGGGTTGCTTTGGGATCTCGCGGTCGGCTTTGTCCCTGACGGCAGCGAGGCGTGGCAGCATCGTGCAAGCATCATACGCGGAGCTACCTTGGGCGCCCCGGCCGACGCATTCAATCCGCAGGGCCAGGGTTGGGGGATCGTCACCTATTCACCGCAAGGCCTGAAGCAGAACGGTTATCAGCCTTTGATCGACCTGTTACGCGCCTGCATGTCGCGTGGCGGCGGCATCCGCATCGATCATATTCTCGGCTGGTCGCGCATGTGGCTGGTGCCCGAGCGGGCCACTGCGGCCGAAGGCGCCTACATACGGTATCCGCTCGACGACATGCTGCGCCTGCTCGCACTCGAATCGTGGCGGCATCGCTGCGTGGTGATTGGCGAGGACCTAGGCACAGTGCCCGAGGGCTTGCGTGCCACCTTGGCCAGCCGCGGTGTACTCGGCCTGGACGTGCTGCTGTTTACTCGCGGCAGACGCGGACATTTCCTGCCGCCGACGCAGTGGCGCAAGAACGCCGTTGCGATGTCCACCACGCACGACCTTCCGCCATTGAGTGGCTGGCGCGCGGGCAAGGACATCGATGCGCTTGGCCATATCCAGGCATGGCCCTCGCGCGCGCTTCGTGCGCATAAGGCTGCACGACAGCGCGATGTCGCCGCCCTGGACCGGATGACCAAGCCCACCGGCAAGATAACGCCGCAACGCGCGGCTTTGCGCAGCGTCGCGGCGTCGGCATCGCCACTGGCCCTTATCCCGCTGGAAGACGCACTGGGCAACCAGCGACAGGTCAATCTTCCCGGCACGATGCACGAACATCCCAACTGGCGCCTGCGCACCGACTGGGCGATTCCGCGCCTCGCGCACGCCCTGCAATGGATCGACAGCCAACGCCGCCTGCTACGCCATGACTGAACTGACCGCTACCGTACGCCTGCAATTGCATCGCGGTTTCGACCTGCATGCTGCGGCACGACAGATACCGTACTACGCACGCCTTGGCATCAGTCATGCGTATCTGTCGCCGATCGCCACGGCCAGGGCCGGCTCGACGCACGGCTATGACGTTATCGATCCCGGCACGGTCAACCCGGAACTGGGCGGCGAGGCGGCGCTTGCCACCCTGGTCGAAACCCTGCACGAACACGACATGGGTGCGATCCTCGACATCGTGCCAAACCACATGGCGGCCGACACCGCCAATCCCTGGTGGTGCGACGTCCTGGAACACGGCCGTGAAAGCCGCTACGCCGCTTTCTTCGATATCGAATGGGATGCTCCCGATACCGACGGCCGGCTGTGGTTGCCCGTGCTCGCCGAACCGCTCGATACGTTGCTCGCCAAGGGAGGCTTGTCGATGGCGCCCGATGAGCAGGGCAAATGGCAGCTTGCCTATGGCCCAACGCGTTTTCCTCTTTCGCCATCGAGCCAACGGCTTTTGCACGAAGAGGGCCTCACGGCGGGAACGTTGCGACGTGCGCTCGACCTGCAACACTATCGGCTGGCGTGGTGGCGCAGCAGCGGCGATGTCGTCAACTACCGCCGTTTCTTCGACATCGATGGGCTGGCTGCCCTGGCCATGAATCGCAACGATGTGTTCGCGGCCGTGCATGCCCTGCCCTTGCGCCTGATAGCGCAGGGCTGGATCGATGGCCTGCGTATCGACCATGTCGACGGCATTGCTCGGCCCCGCTGGTATCTACGCCGCTTGCGCCGCGAAGTTGAGGCCGCCAGGCATAGGCGCGGCGGCGATAGCCCGGTCACCGTGCATGTGGAAAAGATTCTCGCGGACAAGGAAACGCTACCGGCCAGCTGGCCTGTCGATGGAAGCACCGGTTACGACTTCATGGACAAGGTCGGCGCGTTGCTGCACAACCCGGTGGCTCAGCCTATGCTGGCCCGCAAGTGGCAGCACTGCAGTGGACGTTCCACGCATTTCTGCAATGAAGAGCGCCATGCGCGGGTCGAGTGGATGAGGGGCGGCCTGCGCACCGACCTTGCGCGCTGCATGCGCCAATGGCGCGCCTACCTTGCGATCACACCGGAGCATGGCGACATCACGCCTGCGGCGGTCGAGCGCGCCGTGACCCAGGTGCTCGAACACCTGCCGGTCTATCGCAGCTACCTGGGGCCTGGCAAACCCTCGCGCGCCGATCGCAAGGCTTTGACACACGCCTTCGACAAGGCCGATACCTGTGCGCATCCCGATGACCGGCATGTGCGTGCCTGGCTGCGCCATCAACTGCTGGAGGTCGTACTGCGCGAACTTGATCCGGATGCACGCCGGCATTTGCGCAGGGCGCGCCAACGGCTCGAACAACTGGCTGCACCGCTCAATGCCAAAGCCGTGGAAGACACCGCCGGGTATCGCTATGGCGTCCTGCTTTCGCGCAATGAAGTCGGCAGCCATCCCGATCGCTTCGCGCTGTCGATAGACGGCTTTCATCGCGCCATGGCTCACCGCGCCACTCATTTCCCAAGAAGCCTGTCGGCCACAGCCACTCACGACCACAAACGTGGCGAGGACACGCGCGCACGGCTGGCTGTGTTGAGCGAGCAACCTGCGCCGTGGGTCGAACACCTTACACGCTGGACCGATGTCCTGCGCCATCGCTGCCCCGGACCGTGCGCGGGCGACGTCGCGATGCTCCTGCAGACCGCTGTCGCAGCGTGGCCACTACAGTTGCGCTGCGATGATGACGAAGCGCTGGCCGCTTACGGCGAACGACTGGAAGCCTGGTGGCTGAAGGCGTTGCGGGAAGCCCGACTGCACACGCGCTGGACGGCGCCGGACGAACGCTACGAGACGCGCGCTCAAGCGCTGGTACGCCGCCTTTTCGGTGACCCGGCGATGGCCGATCTTCGCGACGATATCGGTCGTGCCGCCCATGGCCTGGACGTACCGGGCGCGCTCAACGGGTTGATCGCCACTACGCTCCGGCTCACCGCACCCGGCGTACCAGACTTGTACCAGGGCACGGAATGGTGGGATCAATCCCTGGTCGATCCCGACAATCGTCGCGACGTCGACTATGCGGCCCGCGTCGCTTCCCTGGCCACCGACACGCCTGTCGATCGCTTGCTCGTCGACTTTCGCCATGGTGCGATCAAGCAACGGTTGATAGCGAACCTTCTTGCGCTCAGACACAAGACCGCACTCATGCAATATGGCGATTATCGCCCCTGCCGTGTCACTGGCGTCGCGATCGGCCACGTGGTGGCTTTCGAGCGGCGCCTCGGCGATGAATGCCTGATCGTTGCCGTGCCGCATTTGTGCGCCGCATGGCTGGATCGCAAGGAAATACCCCGCATACCTGCAGATCGATGGGGCCTGGAACGGCTCCTCGTTGACGATGACATATCGCAACACGATCTTGTCGATGTGCTGACGAACCAACAGCTATCTTCCGACGATGAGACCACATGGCTCCTCTCGAAACGGTTCTCGACATGGCCGGTGGCAGTGATCTACGGAAGAAAGCAGGCATAGAGACGATGAGTGAAAAACCTGACCGCGACGAACGTATCCGTGAGCTCGCTCACCGGATATGGGAGTCCGAAGGCCGCCCGCAAGGACAGCAGATGCGACACTGGCAGATGGCTACACGATTGATCGAAGCCAGCGAACGTGCCGAGGAAGAACGCAAGCATGACAGCGACAGGCCCGAAGACGATGGCGACTGAAGCTTCACCGCAAACGACCGACGAAACCGGTGTGGTGGGAGAACCAGCCGTGTGTGCCATCGATGTCAACGATGCGGCGCCTCACCCGGCACGCCGCCCATCGCGGGTTCGGGAAGGCTCGCCTTTTCCGCTGGGCGCCACCTGGGACGGGTTGGGGGTCAATTTTGCGCTGTTCTCCGCGCACGCCACGAAAGTGGAGTTGTGCCTGTTCGACGATCAGGGGCGCGAGATCGAACGCATTTCGTTGCCCGAGTACACGGACGAGATCTGGCATGGCTATCTGCCCGATGCACGCCCGGGGCAAATCTACGGCTACCGCGTACACGGCCCCTACCAACCCGATGCGGGGCATCGTTTCAACGCGAACAAATTGTTGCTCGATCCTTATGCCAAGCAGATTGTCGGCGAGCTGATATGGAACGATGCATTGTTTGGTTACACGCTGGGCCACCCCGATGGCGACCTGAGCTTCGACGAGCGCGATAGCGCACCGTACGTGCCCAAGGCGCGGGTCATCGATCCAGCATTTACCTGGGGGCGTCATCGGCGGCCGCAGACGCCATGGGATCGCACCATCGTGTACGAGGCGCATGTGCGTGGTTACACCATGCGACACCCGCGCGTTGCACCCGAACTTCGCGGCAGCTTCGCCGGCCTGGCGACGCAGGAAGTGATCGACTACATCCGTTCGCTTGGGGTCACCGCGGTGGAACTGATGCCGGTGCACTCGTTCGTCGACGACAAGCGCCTGCTTGAGACGGGCCTGCGCAACTACTGGGGCTATAACAGCCTGGGCTTTTTCGCGCCGCATCCGCGCTACATGGCGACCGGACGTATCGACGAATTCAAGGAAATGGTCGCGCACCTGCATGAAGGCGGCCTCGAAGTCCTGCTCGATGTGGTCTACAACCATACTGCCGAAGGAAGCGAGCTGGGGCCGACCTTGTCGCTACGTGGCATCGACAACCTGAGCTACTACCGTCTCGCCGATGACCACCGGCACTACATCAACGACACGGGCACAGGCAATACGCTCAATCTGAGCCACGCACGTGTGCTGCAACTTGTGACCGACTCGTTGCGTTATTGGGCCGGCGACATGGGCGTGGATGGATTTCGCTTTGACCTGGCTACTATTCTCGGCCGCGAAGAACACGGCTTTGACGAAAGCGGCGGCTTCTTCGATGCCTGCGCACAGGATCCGACACTAAGCCAGGTCAAGCTGATCGCCGAGCCCTGGGACCTTGGGCCGGGCGGCTATCAGGCCGGTGCATTTCCACCCGGTTGGGCTGAATGGAACGACCGCTTCCGCGACAATGTACGTGCATTCTGGCGCGGCGATGAAGGCAAGCTGGCCGAGTTTGCGACCCGCCTTACCGGCTCGGCCGACCTGTTCGAACGGCGTGGCCGTCGGCCATATGCCTCAGTGAACTTCGTCACTGCGCACGACGGTTTTACCATGAATGATCTGGTGAGCTACGACCACAAGCACAACGACGCCAACGGTGAAGACAACCGCGATGGATCGGACAACAACCTGAGCTGGAACCACGGGGTCGAAGGTCCGAGCAAGGATCCGAAGATTCGCTCTTTGCGCAACCGCCAGATGCGCAACATGCTGGCGACGCTGCTGCTATCCCAAGGAACGCCGCTGCTCTTGGCCGGTGATGAATTCGCGCGTAGCCAGCAGGGCAATAACAACACCTACTGCCAGGACAATGAGCTCACCTGGCTGGACTGGCAGGCCGCATCGCGCGCCAGCGAACTGACCGACTTTGTGCGACGCGTGATCAAGCTGCGCCACCGCTTTCCACTGCTTCGTCGCAATCGGTTCCTCAAAGGCGAGCCGGACGATTCTTTCCAGATTCGCGATGTCTCCTGGCTCACGCCCGACGGCGCCATGATGGAGGAAGCCGATTGGCAGGATGCGACCAGGCATTGTCTCGGCATGCTGCTCGACGGCCGCGCGCGTCCTACCGGTATCCGTCAATTGGGCGGCGACATCAGCCTGCTCCTGATTGTCCATAACGGCAGCGATCCTTCCTCGTTCAGCCTTCCCCAAGTAGAGGGGCTCGGCGACTGGCAGGTCCTGCTGAGTACGGATAATCAGGTACGCACCTCTTCGCATTACGAAGCGATGAACGATTTTCCGCTGGCACCGCGTTCGTTGAGCCTGTTTCGCGCGCGGTCGAAGCGAAGAGATGTGCCGGAAGTGGTAGAGGGGAATACGTGACGTCGTTTTGTAGAAGCGACATCAGAAAGCCGCCAAAAGCCCTCACCCATCGTCATCCCGGTGCAGGCCGGGATGACGATGGGCATTGAGTTATTCGAAACCTTCCTCGGTCGCGACAGGGTTTCTAAAGCCAGCCATGACGCGACTTGCACGTGCCCAAGCGCAAAGTCTTTGTCCCACGCTCTGTCGCCAGGGAATCCGCCATGCCGTCGCCGGACACCGCGCTGTTCGACAAAATGCACCGCTACTGGAATGCGGCCAACTATCTTTCAGTAGGACAGATTTACCTGCGGGACAACCCGCTGCTGGAAGAACCGCTGAAGATCGAACACGTCAAGCAGCGGCTGCTCGGCCATTGGGGGACGACCTCAGGCCTCAATTTCATGTATGTGCACCTGAATCGGGTGATTCGCCAATATGACCTGGACATGATCTATGTGATCGGACCAGGGCATGGTGGCCCCGGACTGGTCGCCAATACCTATCTCGAAGGCTCATACACCGAGATATATCCCCATATCGAACGCAATCGCGACGGCATGCGCCAGTTGTTCCGTCAATTTTCGTGGCCATACGGCGTACCCAGCCACGTGGCGCCGGAAACTCCGGGGTCGATTCATGAAGGCGGCGAACTCGGTTACTCGCTCTCACATGCCTATGGTGCAGCCTTCGATAACCCTGACCTGATCGTAGCCTGCGTAGTCGGCGATGGCGAAGCGGAGACGGGCGCATTGGCCACCAGCTGGCATTCGAACAAGTTTCTCAATCCGGTGCGCGATGGTGCGGTGCTGCCCATCCTGCATTTGAACGGCTACAAGATCGCCAACCCGACCGTACTTGCACGCATCGGCGATCGCGAACTCAAGCAACTGCTGCAAGGTTACGGTCACGACCCGATATTCGTGGAAGGACATGATCCGGTGCTGATGCATGCGGCTTTCGCCCAGGCGTTGGACACCTGCATCACGCGCATTCGGCGCATCCAGCGCACCGCCCGGCGCGGCAGCGCCGCCCAGGCCCGGCGACCGCGTTGGCCGATGATCGTGTTGCGTTCACCCAAAGGCTGGACCGGTCCGGCCGTGGTCGATGGTCTGCCCGTCGAAGGCACATGGCGCGCGCATCAGGTCCCCCTTGCAGATATGACCAAGCCTGGACACCTGGCGATCCTCGAGCGTTGGATGCGCAGCTATAAACCGAAGGAAATCTTTGATGACAAGGGTGCACTGATTGAAGAACTGGCCGAGCTGGCGCCCACCGGGCAGCGCCGCATGGGCGCCAATCCACATGCCAATGGTGGCACGCTGCTGAAGCCATTGCGCATGCCCGACTTTCGCGAGTACGCCCTGACCTTCGAAAGACCCGGCGTTTTGAAGGGCGAAGCCACGCGCAATATGGGCGGGTGGCTGCGCGAAGTGATGGCGCTCAATCTCGATCATGCGAACTTTCGTATATTCGGCCCCGATGAAACGGCGTCCAATCGCCTTGATGCCGTCTACCAGGCCAGCGCGAAAACGTGGCTTGCCGAGACCGTGGATACGGATGTAGATCTGGTCCCAGATGGCCGCGTCATGGAAATGCTCAGCGAGCACCAATGCCAGGGCTGGCTCGAAGGCTATCTGCTCACCGGCCGGCATGGCCTTTTCAATTGCTATGAAGCGTTTATCCACATCATCGATTCGATGTTCAACCAGCATGCGAAGTGGTTGAAAGTCACACGCAAGATGCCGTGGCGCGCGCCGATCGCATCGCTGAACTACTTGCTGAGCTCGCTGGTGTGGCACCAGGATCACAACGGCTTTTCGCATCAGGATCCTGGCTTTATCGATCATGTCGCCAACAAGAAAGCCGAAATCGTCCGGATCTACCTGCCACCCGACGCAAACTGCCTGCTATCGGTAGCCGATCACTGCCTGCGTAGTCGCCATTACGTCAACCTGATCGTTGCCGGCAAGCAACCGGATTGGCAGTGGCTCGACATCGAATCGGCGATTGCACATTGCAGTGCAGGCGCGAGCATATGGGAATGGGCTGGCAGCGAAAATGGCGCCCCGGACATCGTGATGGCCTGCGCGGGAGATGCCCCAACGGTCGAGACCCTGGCCGCAGTAATGTTGCTCCGCGAGCAGGTGCCCGAGCTGCGCGTTCGCGTGGTCAACGTTGTTGATCTGTTGACATTGCAGACATCCGATGAGCATCCGCATGGCATGGACCATGACGAATTCGATCGCCTGTTCACACGCGATAGGCCGGTGATTTTTGCCTTTCATGGCTATCCGGGCATTGTTCATCGGCTGACTTATCGGCGTCATAACCACGATAATTTCCATGTGCGCGGCTATCGTGAGGAAGGCACCACAACCACGCCGTTCGACATGATGGTGCTCAACAACCTCGATCGCTTTCAGCTGGCACTCGATGCCATCAACCGCGTACCCAAACTGGAAGCCATGCGTGCACAAGCCGAGCAACGCTATTGGTCGGACATCGAACGGCATCGGCTTTATGTAAGCGAGCATGGCGTCGACCTGCCTGATATCCGCCAGTGGCAATGGCAGCCCGCCGCGTGAATATCCTTACGCTCAACGTGGGCTCGTCCTCGCTCAAGTTTGCCGTCTACGCTGCGACGGCGGACGGCGTAGAGCTGAAATGGGAAGGTGGCATGGATATGAGCCGTCCCGACAGCGCGATCCGCTATCGTCGCGACCGCAACGAGCCGTTTACCACCCGCCCATGGCATGCGCACGCATCACCGATGCAGGCGTTGCTGAAGCTGCCGCTGTTTGGTGACATGGGCCAACCAGACGTTGTGGCGCACCGCGTCGTGCATGGCGGCCTCTGGCTACGCGATCACTGCATCATCGACGGACAGGTGCTGGAGAAAATCGAAGCGGCAGCGAGCTTCGCGCCTTTACATGTCCCCGTTGCATTGAAATGGATTCGCCACGCGCAAGAAGCCCTGCCCCGCGCGCGGCAAGTTGCCTGTTTCGACACCGCCTTTCATCACCCGTTGCCCGATCTTTCCCGGGTACTGCCTTTGCCGCATGCCTTGCAGGCGCAGGGTGTGGAGCGCTTCGGCTTTCATGGGTTGTCGTGTGAATCGATCGTACGGCAACTGGATTCACCGCTGCCCTCGCGGCTGGTTGTTGCCCACCTGGGCAGCGGCGCTAGCTTGACGGCGATCCAGGATGGCCGCTCGATCGACACCACGATGGGCATGACGCCCACCGGCGGGGTCATCATGGCTACCCGGCCGGGCGACATCGATCCCGGCGTGCTGTTGTTCTTGTTGCGGCAAGGCCACTGCGATGCCGCTACGCTGGAAGACATGCTGGAACACCATGCCGGATTGCGCGGCATTTCGGACCTGAGCGGCGATGCACGGGAATTGGCGGCGGCAGACAACAAACCGCTGGCCGAACTGGCATTGGCCCAATTTGCGCAATCGGTTGCCAGGCATGCCGCGGGACTGGCCGTGGTACTCGGTGGCCTGGACATGCTGGTCTTTACCGGTGGCATAGGGGAGAACGACAACGGTATGCGTGAGCGTGTCGTGGCACAGCTTCGACCGTGTTTTCCTGCCTTCATCACGCGGGTCCTGCCCTCGCAGGAGAACTACATCATGGCCGCCCACGCACGCCGCCTGACCGCTCCGATGATAACGACGAGCCCTGCCCCAACTGATTGACGCCAGACCTCAGGACCGCGGTATCAAGGGACATACCTAATCTCGATCCGCCCCTGCTTCCTCCGCATCCCGCAATCCAAACGGATTGCATTTCAGATGGAAGCTATCCTGCGACAGACCGTCATCTTCCGGTTGCGCCACCAGCTCCGCGAATGCTCTGCGATCATCCGGCGACCATGCCGCATCGCTTGCACCGTGATGCACGAGCGCCTTGGCGAGGATCGCATCGCCGCCCTTCCATGCCAGGCGCAACGGATCGTTCTCGGGACTTTCCTGCGTGATGTGCGCACCCATGGCGATCAGCGAACCAAGCACGCTGTCCATCCTTCCACGGTAGGTCTCATCAGCGGTCTGGTGTCCCCAATCGATCAAGGCCAACCAGAGGTCGCGCTGGGAAGCTGCGTCGACGTGATAGCCCTGTGCTGCCAGCCACGTCAGCACATGCTCCCCGCCACGCCCGGTGGCGGCGAGAACCAGGTTGCCTTCTTTAGCGGACAACATCGGCTTCGACGGATCGGCGCCTGCCTTGATCAAGGCCTGCACACCTTCAAGATGGTCGCCCGCCGCCGCACCCCATAGGGCAGCCTGAAGATCATCGGCCGTCCAGAATGGCTGCAATGCGTGGATCATCTCGGGCTGGTAGCGCAACCCTGCCAATCCGGACACCGGCATGGGGATGTCAAACAGCGAACCACCCTGGCAGCCGCGCTTGTTGCTGCGCCCGGAATAGAGGTGTTGATACTGCTTTTTGTCGAGGCTGTTCAATTGCCACGCGAGCACGCGCGATGCACGCCGGTCCACGGCCTCTTCCACCCAGGTGTCGTCGACGCAGAGATCGCCACAAAGCTTGAGCTCGCGCTCGAAGTCCTGGGTATCATCCTTGGTGATGGCATCGACGATCTGGTTCTGATGCTCCCCCTGCCTCAGGGTACGCTCGCTCCTGACGTCTTCCAGATAGAAATTGGCGAGTGAGCTGCCACCCACCAGCAATACGGCGCCTGCCAACCACGCATGCATCACGAATGTGTTGCGCTCCGCACCGGCGGCCAGCCGCCAGGGACGCGCAAATACGGTATATAGCGCAAATAGCAGGAGCGCACCGCCGGCCACGACCAAAGAGGCAAGCAACAGCAGGCCCATGGCCATGGCAGTGCCGTAGTCCCCGCCGCCGCGTCCCATAAAGACCAAGCCGGCAACGAGGGCCGAGGCCCAAAGCCCCAGGACCGACAGGCCCAGCAGGAACCGCAGTCCGGCGTTGGATTGGGTGTTGTCCGTCATGCAGCCTCCATGTCGCATTCAGGGCAGTGCGACTTATCCATGTGATTCGCTTGGTATTCAAGGGGCAATCTTCTCACGTGCATCGGCGAGTGATAAAGGCCAGGCATGTTGCAACCGAGGGAATAAATTTCGACCCCGGATGGTATTGCCTGTCGTGAGCCCCCTTTCCCGTACCGTGCTCCAGAGGTTTGACCCATGTCCGTATCCATACAAGCATCCTATGCAGCACCGATTTCGCGCCCGACCTCTTACACGGTGGTCGCCATTGCCATGCACTGGCTTATTGCGCTCCTGATTTTCCTCAACCTCAGCGTTGGCATCTATATGGGGAGCTTCCCAAAGAGTGCGCCTGGCCACGACGCGGTGCTGTTCTATCACGCTTCCATTGGCAGTCTGATATTCATGCTGGCACTGTTTCGCCTGTTCTGGCGGATGACCCATAAGCCACCCGCGCTGCCTGCAAATATTCCGTCATGGCAGCAAACGGTTGCGCATACCCTGCATTGGGTGCTTTATTCGCTGATGTTCCTCGTCCCGCTCACCGGCTACCTGCATCGCATGGCGGGAGGCCATCCGGTCAGCTTCTTCGGCATCGGCTTCTTGCCAGTGCTCCTGGGCAAGAACGAGCCCTTGCGCCTGCTTACCGACACCCTGCATGTGTGCCTTGTCTGGGTGCTTTGCATTCTCGTGGCTGGGCACATAGGTGCGGCTCTGAAGCATCGGTTTGTCGATCGCGATGGTGTTGTCAGGCGGATGTTGCGTGCTGGGTGAGGCTTGCTTGCGAGGTGAGAGTGAGGGGTGAGAGCGAGGAGTGAGTGGAGAGGAGTGAGGAGTAAGAGAGAGCCGTCATGCGCGAGTCTTACCTCTTCCGCACGCACCTGCTCTCCAGAGAGCCCAAAAACACGCAACGTTGAAGCTCGCGCCGGTCGGTCCCCGCTCCCCTGGTTTTACTGGGGGAGAGGGCTAGGACGAGGGGGGGGACGCTTTAAGTCCTCAGGCCAACGACGCCTCGCGCAGAAATTCGGCGCGCCTCAGAAGCGCCAGAAGTGTCCCCTGACGATTCGAGAGGCGGTACGAACGGTTTTATCCTTCAATGCTGCTCAGAGCTCGTGATCTGAGGCCATTTCTCTTTGGTTACTTTCTCTTTACTCCGGACCTAAAGGTCCTCCGCCCTCCGGGCCGGCTTCGCCGTTCGCACTGCGTGCGTGGGCCAGCAAAGAGAAAGTGACTCGCTCGCCGGCAGGCGAGTGAAACGCCCGCTGCGTAAGCGGCCAGGTCGCGGAGACACACAGGCAAGTACGAGGCCGTCACGAATCCCGCTCTGCAGTACGACGAAGCGGCAAGGCGCTGGATGACCAGCTTCGCTGTTGTAGAGCGCCTCCGGCCTTCGCCGGGATGACGATGTAGGAAGGATCGCAGGGACAACAAGCTATTTCGGCCAGCAAAGAGAACGTGACTCGCATGCCGGCAGGCGAGTGAAACGCCCGCTACGTAGGCGGCCAGGTCGCGGGAACACTCAGGCAAGTGCGAGGCCGCCACGAATCCAGCTTCTGCGGTACAACGAAGCGGCAAGGCGCTGGATGACCAGCTTCGCTGTTGTAAAGCGCCTCCGGCCTTCGCCGGGATGACGATGTAGGAGAGGATGCAGGGACGACAGAGTCTTTGGGCTAGCAAAGCTCACTGGCGAGCAGCCGGGCGGCCAAAGTACACAGGCAAAAAAAGTCCCGGCACGGGGCTATCTGACGCCAGGCTATTCGATAACCCTGTCCACATTGTTATCGAACAGATCTCCATCACGATCGCTGGTCATGTCGTACAGCGTATAGCGCCGACTAAGGCGGGCGCCGCCATCGCGCAATAGCGGCTCCCACATAAATGTCGCCGTACTGCGACTGGATCGCGGCAGCATCAAGTCGAACGGAATGGAGAAATAGATACCCTTGTCGAAGCTACCTTCGCCGGTAGCCTGGCCAGACTTGTTGGTCAACGTCGCATAGGCGCCCATCTTGGTGCCATTGGCGAACTGGCGCGAAACATCCAGCGTGAAGCCCACATCGCCGGCAAGATAACGGCCCGCGCTCAGTGCAACAGTGACATCGTGGAAGCGGGTATCCATGTAGACCGTCGTCTGACCCGTGATGATGTGATATCCCCGCAATGCGAAGTCCTGACGAAAACCGCGCTGACGTACCCAGTTCACATCCGTACCGATCGCCCAACGGTCACCAAAAGGCCGATACAGCACCTCCCCGCCGACACCTGCATACATGCTCTCCAGCATGCCGCCATAGGCCATGCCGAACAGATCATTGCCCAGCCGCCGTGTGCCGGTGAGCTGGAAGTTGGGCATGGTGATATCCGAACTGGTCAGGTACTCGCGGATATTGGTGCGCACGCGCGGCAGCAGGCTCGGCGCGGTGTAAGTGAACTTGTCGTAGTTGTTGAGCAGGTTGACGCTGACCAGGCCGTCCCACCACAGGTTGGGGGTGAAGTGATAGCTGGCGCTGCCATCGGCCGTAAATTGATAGAGCACGAACGCGTTCGGCCCACCCAGGCTTTGCTTGTACGCAACGGCCACGCCGGCATCGAATTTCTTGGGTGTTGCCGAATACAGTGTCTGCTCCGGCTGCGGAATCGGCGCATCCTGTTCGATACTGCGTTTGAACGCGGTCGAGTCGATCTTGTGATCGAGCAACTCGACAAAACGTGGCCGGTGCAGCGTGTACTCCACCATCGGCATGCCATAGCTTTCGCTGCCCAGGGTAAACCAGTCGAAGCTGCCGTCCAGGCGGTTGTCGAGAATGCGCGAGGCGCGTCCCAATGCTTCGGCCGAATAGAAATAGCGCTGCTGCTCGCCATGAATCACCAGGTCCGAACCACGCCGGCTGATGCTGCGCACGGAGATGCCAGCATTCTCGTTGAGCGCGCGGACCAATTCGGGCCAATCGACTTTTTCAGGCGGCTTCGCCTGCGGAATAGCAGCGGCGGTCGCCTGCGCAGGTGCTACCGAGCTCAGCACGCGCAAGGGCTCCGGCGGAGGGTCCAGGGTCTTCTCGGGAGGTTTGTGCTCGGCCAGGTTGGCGTGCAAGCTCAGCGTTGCCATCACCGTGTTGCCACGTTCATAACCGACGGAGAAATCTACGTTGCGATTGATCCGAAACAGCGCGGCAGCGTTCAGTGGCGTGCGTTGCACCAGATTGTTGTCGTGCGCCTCATGCTGGTAGTTATTGCCATCCAACTCCAGCTTCAGGCGCAACCAGTCCAACGGCGTCTGGTATTCCACGCCTCCGAACAACGCTGTCGGGCCGCGGAAGTAGTTGAAGACGTTGAACTCGCCGCCTTGCTGGTTGGTGTTACCCGCGCGCTGCTTGAATCCGCTATAGAGCCAACCGAACGGGTTAGGCAGGTTGCCACGACCACCGACATTGCCCCAACCCAGGCCCAGGCTTAGATCGAGCGGCCCCAGGCGCTTGGTGGCGACCACGAATTCACCACTGAACAAACCCGTGCCGGCGATATCGCGGCCACCTATCGAGACTGCCGGCAAGTAGCGGGTCTCATCCCATAGACGAACCTTCAGATCGATCGATTTGTCCTTGAGCTTCTGATGTCCGCTTAGCGAAACCGGGCCATACAGCTCGTTACTGACGTTGGTGTAGCGGAAGGTGGTTTCCATCCACGGCAACGGCTGCAGCATCAGGTTGTATTGCGAAAAGGGATAGACACGCGTGGCGGTGAAACTGAGCTCACCCTCATCGGCCATGCGTGCAGTCGGCGTCTGCAACAAACCGATGCCGCCGAAATCATTGTGGGTATAGCCAGGCGCATCCTGCGCATGCAGGGCTTTGCTCAATGATGCGGCAAGCAGTAAACCCACAGGCCAGATGCCACGGCGCAAAAAAGGAGCGGAGCCGACACCCGGGCCGCCAACCCTGCCGCTCACTTGGGCACCTCGTCATCGCTTACTGGCTGGGTCGCCAGGAAATCAGCCATCTCATGATTGAATACTTCGTCCGCGACCCGATAAATGACATGTCGATCCAGCGGCACATAAACCATCGCGCCAGGGGCCAGCACCATGGGTGGGCTGCGATTCCATAGCGCGATACCCAGCTCGGACACCTGCCCATCCGGCTGGATCACATACAGCAATTCCTTGTCTGCCGCCGAAGACGGCACACACTCTGCCAGATAGTCCTGCGCCGCCTTCAACCCTATGTGCGGCAACATGCAGGGGTGCGTTACGGCACCCACTACACGTACGCCTGCAGGTCGCTTGGGATAACTCAACCGGTCGCCATCATCAAGCGGAAAGTTGTCAGCATCGCTGACTACCAGCTGCGCCGGATCGAGCGTGTGCACCAACCGACGGCCGGTCAACGGCATGCCTTGCAACCAGTTCTTCAAAGAGCGGCTGGCTGCCGCCATCGCGTCATCGCCTGCGGCGACAGCCTGTTGTCGAATGACCTCCAGTTCGTACAACAGCCCTGCTCGCTCGCGCTGTTGCGACAGCATCTGCGATTGCTGCGACCATGACGCGCCCAGGGCATAGGCTTGTGGGTCGACCTGCGCAGCCTTGGCAGCGTCGGCCAGCCGGGGCTTGCCGGCAAGCGCATGCGTGCCGGGCTGCGCGACAGTACCGGTTACCGTCACCGTCACTTGTGCCAGCGCCACCTGCGACGCGCACAGCAATATCAACAGATATCCTGCACAGACCAGTCGTCTCACGGCGCAGACTCCCGATACGGCCGCAGCTGGATCAGCTCCAGCGGCATGTCGGGTGTCGCGTACTGCCGGCTCTTCCAGATGAACCCGTCGACCGGATCGACCCAGTAGTGGTTCACTACATCCAGCCCCGCTTGCGCCGATCGCACTCGCTCGTCGACGCGGCGCAAATGATGCACGGTGCCGAGAATATCGACATCCTCCATGCCCCTGGGTTGCAGCTGCGCTTGTGCCTGCACGCCATACCGATATCCGGGGGACCAATCCATCACGCGCGTGTAAGTTAACGGTTGCTGCAAATGCTGCAGGCCGGAAGCAAACGGATCCTCCTGCGTCAACAACACAGCATCCAGGTTCTGGGTCAGCCCGAGGGTCTTCACCAACAACCCATGACGCAGAAAGACAGCCTGGCCTTCGGCGCCGTACCAACCAAGCCTTGCGTCCTGCACACTGGCGAGAATCATCACGGCCTCGCCGTCATGACTCGTTACCTGCAACTGGAAATACGGCTGCGCAGCGACCGATGCCGCAGTGGGATGAACCGCAGTGCGATGATCGATTGCCTGCCGCAATGCGTCGACGCTACCCAGCGAAACCGTCGTGCAGCCACTCGACAGCAGGCTGGCCAGGCCCGCCACCATGAACAGAATCAGCTGAACGCGTGTCGATGGTGGCGAGGGCCTGTTCACAACCCACCCGCGGCACGCATCAATTATTGGTATCAAGGAAATTGGTCTTGGCGGTAGACAAGTTGCTGATCAGACCAGAGAACGGCAGCAACTGTTGCAGGAAGCGGTTCCAGCGCGTTATGTCGGCGGGACCGACGAACACGACATCACCAGGGCGCACCGAAAATTGTGATGCCAAAGCGAACGCTGTCGGTGACTGGGCCTGGAGCTGGTAGATCATTGCCGGCCCTTTTTCCATATCTTCGACACCGCGGATCACGTAGACCGCCTTGCCTTTGGCAGTGACCTCATTGAGGCCTCCCGCGCGACCAAGCGCCTGGCTCAAGCTCAGGTCGGTAGTCTTGAAGGGAATTGCCATAGGACGAACGACCTCGCCCACGACATAGACTTCCTTGCGATCGTTGTAAGGCAGGAAGATCTGGTCACCGGCCTTGAGCCAGATGCTGTCGAGCCCATGTGGTTCGCGACTGAGCGCGTCCATATCCAGATGGTACTCATGACCGTCGCGAGTCAATACCAATCCGGAAAGATCGGCCTGATCCGTGTTGACCTGCGCAAGACCGATGGCCTGCGACAACGATAGTGGCGTCACGGTGATCGGCTGCGGCTCGGTCTTCATGAATGCACCGCGCAGCGTGATGCGCTGACTGCCATAGCTGATGACGCTGAGATCGACCTGTGGCTTTTCTATGTACTTGGCCAGCTTCTCGGTGATCGCCGCGCGCAGTTCCTCGATGGTCATGCCCTCGGCTTTGAGCAAGCCCACATAGGGATAGAACAAGGTGCCGTCGGTACGTACCAGGCGGCCGTTTGCGCTCGGTTGTTGCTGCGGACCGGCCGGTGAAGTCAGTTCCGGGTGCTCCCACACCGTGATGTAGAGAGAATCACCTGCGCCAATGCGATAGCTCCCAGGCTCAAACGCGCGCAACTCTGGCGGAATCGCCGCGGATACCGCCGTCGCCTTGTCCATGGCAAGCAGCTTGGGAGTGATGGGAATCAACTGGTAGCGAGCCGCGTCCACCGAACCCTGACGCGACAGCTCCGTTGTATTCATATGTTGGCCGGGCGCCAGAACGCAGGCATGCAGGGCCAAAGCGGTAAATGCGACGGCCAATGCCCGCAGAATTTTCTTCACGTGAGGGACCTTTGCTTAACTGACCACTGCCGCTGCCATAGCAGCAACATGATCTTCCACCCAGGCCCCCTACCACTGGTGATCGATTGTTCTATTCAAGCTGCGCTGTGCGTGACTGCTGGCCATACACAAGACCCCTCATCAGAAGGGTCTGCGTAAAAACCCACTTCGTCAGTGTGTACCAGTGGTTCCCGTACCTCCGGTACCAGTCCCGGTACCCGTACCGGTTCCAGTGCCAGCCGTACCTGCTGCAACGGCAGCTGCCGCTGCGCCGGGCCCAACTGCGGGTTTCTTCAAGCTACCGTGTGCTGCGGCACTCGCCTGGGATGGTGTAGCCAACTGCGGCTGCACCGGAGCCTGATTGGCTGGCGGAACTTGACCAGCGGGCACCTGCGCGGGTGCCGGTGCTGGCGTGGCACTTTGTGCGAACGCGTGCCCGACCAACGCTAGCGAGAACGCCCCAATCACTCCAATCACAAGAATCTTCATGGTCTTTCCTCAATACTGCATCAGGAAAATTGATCCACTGCAGCCTAGCAGACCAAGACAACGATTCCCACACGCTTAGCGATATAGATGGCTATTTATGTGCGCCACGTCATCACGCAACTGAACCGTCATTAATATTCCTAAATTTAGCAGTAACGATCGTCGTGATTTAAAAATTTAAACATGTACTTCATTGCACCTTCATTCAAATTTGCTCGCGACGCGACCATCACAAACATGAACATGCAGCTTGCGAATGCAAGTGAAATGGATACGTCATCGAACAGCACTATGTATGCATCGATACTCGACATCGCATCGATGCCGATAGTGTGACTTTATTTGCAGACACTTTCTTTCTCTTTTGGCATACTCGATAAATCGATGGCACGCAGTGCCATTTCGATATGCGCAGTAGGCATAAGCGGTGTCACGTCATCTTCATAATTTCATTCGTACGCCAGCAAATATGACTCGCTTGTTGCCAATCAGGGGGTAACGAAGCTCTCTGGTACATCAAATGATGGATGCAAGCATGATCCCGGTCTGCGCCGTGACCTTGTTCATAACGGTCTTTGCGATAGCCGCACTCCGCAAGTTTTCCGAGCGGCTAGGCTTGATCGACCGCCCCAATGCTCGCAAGCAACATATCGGAAGCGTTCCGCTGATCGGCGGCCTTGCGATCTTCATTGGCCTGTCCGTTGGCGCCATGGTCTATGGCCATTTCGGACATTTCTCCCAGATGCTGCTCGGCACAGCCGCAGTGCTCGCACTGTTGGGCGCGTTGGATGACCGCAACGATCTGAGCGTGCGCTCGCGTCTGCTGGTACAGGCGGTAGCGATACTCGTGATGATCTGCAGTACCGGCATCTACGTGCACAGGCTTGGGCATGTTCTTGGCTTCGAACTGGAGCTGGGCTGGTTCGGCATTCCGTTGACCGTGATCGCGGTCATTGGCCTGCTGAATGCCTTCAACATGATGGACGGTATCGATGGCCTGGCTGGCGGGCTTGGCCTGATGAGTATCGGCAGCATTCTTCTATTCAACAGCCAGGTCAGCCGCACGCCATTGGAGGGTGTCCTGGTGATCGTGACCTTGCTGGCCGTGGCCATGCTGCCCTTCATGCTGGCCAATCTTGGCCTGTTTGGACGCAAGATCTTCATGGGCGATGCGGGCAGCATGGTATTGGGCTATTTGCTGGCCTGGACCCTCATTCAGCTAAGTCAAGGCTCAACGCCAACCTTGTCGTCCAGCGATGTGTTGTGGTGCGTCGCACTGCCCGTCTTCGACACCTTCGCTGTCATGTATCGGCGCATCCGTGAAGGCAAATCACCGTTCAAGCCGGATCGCGGGCATATCCATCACATCCTGATGCGCGCAGGCCTTGGGTCGCGAAGTACGCTGCTGGCTCTGCTTGTCCTTGCAGGCGGCCTCATCCTGCTAGGCAACCTCATTCATCGGTTGGGCCCGGGCGCAAATTTCATTGTATTCGGAGGCATGGCTGCCGTTTACACTATTGTCATGGCACGTATCTGGAATATGCAAACGCAAACCGACGCTACCGCACTCGCCGTAGCACGCCGCACAAACTGATTCGTATCTGAATAAAACCAATCCGAATTTGCTTAATAGTAAATATAACAAACGCGTCATAATGACGCGTTTGTTATATTTTGTACTTATACAAAATAACTACAAATAATCAGCAAATACGCCAAAGCATGGATAACGCCTCATACTTCTATGATCTGTGCTATCCAACATCGCAGACATTAATACTATCCATACTCGGACTTTTGCTCTGGATAAAAAGGCGACACCGAACAGGCATCGCTTTTTTGGCGGCGGGTCTTTTGTGGATCGTTGCCTGTGCCACGCCGACTTTTACTGCATGGCTTGCCTGGGGACTGGAACATCGATACCCGCCAAGCGACGCGACGACCTATCCCAAAGTGGATGCGATCGTTGTCATTGGTGGTGACAACCCGGACGGCGGACAAAGCGATTGGGACGATGAGGAGGGTCCGATGGCGACAACCCGCGTCGGCTTTGGTTATTTGCTTTACAAAGCTGGCAAGGCACCGATCGTCCTGCTTTCTGCCGGCGCGGGCGGCGCGCAACGGATGGCTACCATGCTTGAGCAACAAGGAGTGCCGCAGTCCGCGCTGCGCATTGAAAGCCGTAGCAGCAACACTTACGAAAACGCCGCTTATTCGGCGCCCATGCTGGCCGACGAGAACCTGCACCGGATTCTCCTGGTGACCTCGCCCATGCATATGCCCAGAGCGGCGGCCAGTTTCAGGAAGCAAGGCCTGGAAGTGATTCCCGCGCCAACGCGCCATAGCCTTCCCGTCAACCCATCTTCTGTCACCCACACGTGGTGGCCACAGCGTAGCGTGCTCTGGATCAGCCATCATATCCTGCACGAATATATCGGCCTGTGGGTCTATATATTGAGCGGCAGGGCCTGAAAGGATGGCCATGAATCTCATGACTTGGCGCGTCCTTTGAACTGAATGGACGTGCCATTCGCTGCACGGCGAATACCAACGTCAAGCTTGTTGTCGTATTCGAAGCTGCTCGAGTCCAATTGCAGATTGCCGCTGCCTACACGCATGCCCTGGCCAGCTCCCAGAAAGATGGTGTTGGCCGCCGACTTCCCGCTGAGATTTGCCGAGTGCATCACGGTGTTGCCCGAAATGACTACGACACCGATATGCCCCGAAGTATCGGCAGCTTCTTCCAGAGAAAAGCCGATGCAGATGCCGTAGATATCCTTGAAGATGTTCCCGGCGCAGACCAGTCCGTGAACGCCAAGCACACCAATGACGCCAAGTTGCGGACGAATACCGCTAAAGGTGTTGCCGGTAATCACCGCGTTGATCGCATTGGCACTGGTAGCTGAAGCCACGCTTCCCACTCGGATGGCATCGCCACCCGCCCCCGCTCCAGCGGGCGATTGTTCAAACACACAGCCGCTGATCTGCGTACCGCTGAGGCCGTTGATGGCCACACCGGTGCGCACGATATTCAGGAAATGACAATTCAGGACGGAGAGATTGTCTACCGGATCCGCGGCGGTCTTCGGCTTCGAGGCGCAAGCGATGCCCCAGTAGCAATGGTCGAACTGACAGTCGCTGACCAGCCAGTCATGCATGTTCTGGCTGGTCTGATAGACGTTGTGAAAGGTAACGCCTGCGGTGTTCACCGAATCGATGTTGCGGAACGTGCAATTGCGGATCGCGATATTGCGATAAACGCTCCAATCATGGTCCGGCTCGAAATCGATGCCACCCACCGATGCGGATAACTTGGCGTTGCCGATGTTCTGGAAGATGCAGTCGGCCACCGTCAGCCCGTCGCAATCGATCACGGACAGTCCATTGCGGTTGTTCTTTACCGCACCGTCGAACACGCAATCTTTCACATTGACACGCTGGTTATAGCGTTGAGCCTGGTGCACGGTGCCCGATCCGATGTACATGCCATCGCCGCGAAAGCCGTAGAACGACATGTTTTGAACCGTCATGTCGGACGTCGCATTGACCGCCAGCAAATAGTAGAACGGCTGGTAGCCAAACTCGGCCACACGCCCATTGAGCTTGAGGTGATGGACCGAAATATTGCGCATGTTATCCGCGGTATTTGTGGTCCCGCCGCTGCCCACATGGGTGGCAAGCAAATACTGGCAAGCCACCGTAGCATCGTAGGATCTCAGCTCGCTCGACGGGCCAGCGCCATAGAATTCCAGGTTCGACTTCAGGTTCAGTTGCTTGCTGAGATAGACGCCTGGCGGCACGAACACCTTGCTCGCGGCATTGATCGCCGCCTGAATACCGCCGGTGCAGTCGTATTGACTGGTGCCGGCACGAATCGCGGCGTGCTCGGTCTTCGGGAGGAAATCAAGCACGCTTACTTCTTTTTGCATGTCGAACCCCTGGTCCCGGCGCCGCGAGTCACATCGCCGCCAACCGATACGTTTCGGCGCGGGATCAATCGCATGGCGCCACCCACTGCAGCACGCGCTGCCGATAGATCGTCGAACGCTCGCCTTGATGCACCTCGATCTGTGCGATGGGCTCGGCTCCCATGCGCCGATAGAACTTGTGCGCCGGACCCAGTGCCGCGCCCACGACGATCTTGAATTCCGCACTGCCTCGGCTTTCGAAGAATTCGATCAGTCGCCGATAAAGGCTCTCGGCCAGATGCCGCCCGCGATATGCCGGATCGAGCGCGATGCTAAGCAGCTCGGCACGCGGCCACGACGAAGACTGGTCATTGTCGCGGCTGTAGCGGAGGATTTCGGTCATACGCCAGATGCGCCGAGGGAAAAGCAACGAGGGCAGCAGAGCAAGGGCCAGGCGTGGCGCATGGCGAAACATGCGACGATAGATCGGCCCCATGCCCATCCCTCCCGCCACAAAGCCAACCACCTTGCCATCAAGTTCCACCGTCAACAGCACACTGTCGGCACCCTCGTCGATCACCTGATAGAGCAGCGACACAAAGCCGACGCCAAGCGTCGAAAGGAAGCCCTGGTCGATATTGGCGATATGCAGCTTCGCCACCTGGCGGTATATCTCGCGCTTGCTCATGGGCATGCTTGTCTGCGTCAGATCCCGAATGCCTCGGCCAACTCACCCGGCGGTGACGGCAATGTTCCGAAGACCCTCCAGACGATCGGCGATTTCGGCAGCAGCACGACCCAGACGGTAAGCAGGATCAGCAAGAAGTAGGTACGCAAACCCTGGTTGTCGACGTACCACTCCTCCAGCGCCCCCTTGTACGGCGCGATTACCACGTCGTAGTAGCGTTCCTGCTGCTCATGCCCATGCAACAGGTTCTCTTCGTCGCGGAATACGATCGATCCGATACCGGACAAACCAGGCCGAACCTTCACGATCTGCACTTGCACCACTTTCGGAAAGGCATCGAAGCAGCGTTGCGTCTGCGGCCGCGGCCCAATGATGCTCATGTCGCCCTTGAGGATATTGATCAGCTGAGGCAGCTCATTGAGCTTGGTCTTGCGCAGGAATTTCCCAACCGGCAATACGCGAGGGTCGCCTTTCACCGTGACCGTGCCGGTACCGATGTTCGGGCTGTTCTTGAGCATGGTAGCGAGCTTGAGCAAGCCGAAAGATCGACCATCCAGGCCCACCCGCTGCTGCACAAAGAAAATCTCACCCTCGCCAGTAAGGCGCAAGACAATCATCAACGGGACCAGAAGCGGCGACAATACCAATAGCGCCAGTGCAGAGAAAATCACATCAAACAAGCGCTGCATGGTCACATCCTCCCGTCGAGGTATTTGCCGGTTTCCTTATGCGAGAAATCCGGAATCATGTGATTGAACAGGTCGACGATCTCACCCTTCTCCCAGGTCGAACCGCTACGGATCGAACGAATCGTGTCGAGAAAATGGCTGAGTCGGCCTGCATCGTAGCCAGGCGCATTCTTGACGATGCCGATACTCTCGAAGCGCTGCATGTCCAACGCCTCGGCATCGGTGAAGAATTCTTCGAAATCCTTCTCACCAGTGGTATCGCTGGCAAAGAAATAACAGGGCCATTGGCGCTTGGCGATCAGTTCGGTCGCACGATCGCGTGCCTCGTCCTCGCTGGCACATGGATACGCTGCATAGCCCAGGTTCTCCAAGTAGCGCACGGCAATATCAGAGAAACGAGTGAGGTCGAGGCTTTCGCTCAACTTCGGAAAGAAGATATCGCGGTTGTCGCCGAGCAGACAGGACATCAGGCACAACTCACCCGACTCCTGCGGCGTGACAAAATAGCGACGCACGTCGTTGGGCGCCGAAATCGGCTGACGCTTGGTGAATCGCTGATTGAAGCCGTGCAGCAGCGAACCGTCAGAGAAAGCCACATTGGCAAAACGCGCGGTGGAGATCGGCAACTTCGCGCTGGCCTGCATCAGGAACATTTCCATGATGCGCTTGCTCGCGCCCATCATGTTGACGGGATTGGCCGCCTTGTCGGTGGATACACAGAAGTATTTCTTGGCTCCGTGTGCATGCGCCAGTTCGATGGTCTTGATGGTGTTCAATACGTTGACCTCGATCAGCCGCATCAGGGTGAACGGGTCTTTCTCGCTGCGCACGTGCTTGAGCGCGGACAGGTTGAGCACATAGTCATAGCCGCGCTCGGCTTGCATCAACGCCTCGTACTCGCGCCCACCACAGTCGATCGCGAACGTGCGAAAGTCACCATCGATATAACCGAGCGTGCTACGAATATCGCGTACCAGCTCAACCATGTTGTTCTCGCTGATGTCCACGACGTGCAGCGCTTTCGGGCGCCGCTTGAAGATCTCGCGGGTCACCGCCTGGCCGATCGATCCGGCGCCACCGATCACCAGGAAGCGACTTGCGGCAACCCGCGCCGACAGCTCCTTCTCCTCTCGCTGTACGTCTACGTCGAACAGCGGTCGCTCGCGACCAATGATTTGCAGCACGTTCATGGCTGGGGCACCTGCGAGGTCAAGTTCTGTAAAGCATGTTCCGGAACACTGGAAGGAATATTGACGACGCGATCTTCCAGCCAACGGGAGTTTTCCAGGCCGTCGTGCTGGCAATGCCGGTACATGTCGAGGCGCGTCATCAAGCGCCAGATCGGCCGGGTCATCACGCCACGGCTGTTGCTGTACTTGAGAAACGCATCACGCTCGGCAATCGAATCGAGCAACAACGTGTTAAGCCAGTAATTGGACACAGCGCCGGCCGGCGACTTCATGAAACTCATGTCATGCGCATCGAAGAAGGCGGCGTAACGAGCAGCGATCTCTGCCTTGATGCGAAGAAACTCCGGCAGCCGCTCCATTTGCGCGCAGCCCAGCGCCGCATTGAGATTCGGCAAACGGTAGTTGTAGCCAGTCTCGTCGTGAACGAATTCGTAGGGATGCGGAATCTTGGCGGTCGTTGTGATGTGCTTGGCTCGCGCCGCCAGCTCGCTGTCATCCGTCAGGATCATGCCGCCGGCGCCGGTGGTGATCACCTTGTTACCGTTGAAGCTCAACGTCGCAAGCTTGCCGAACCTGCCGGTATGACGTCCGCCACGGTAGCTGCCCAGCGATTCGGCAGCGTCCTCGACCACTGGAATGCCATACTCGTCGCATAGCGCGACGATTTCCTCGATCCTGCAAGGATGGCCAAAGCTATGCATCGGCAGACAGGCGGCGATACGCCGGCCGGTTCCCCGGTTGAACGCCTGCCCTCCCCTGCGTTCGACGTGCTTTGACAGGAATGCACGCAGCGCATCCGGGCTCATCCCCAGCGTCTCGCGGTCCACATCCACGAATACCGGATGCGCACCGCAGTAGGCGATCGCATTGCAGGTGGCGATAAACGTCAGGGCCTGGCTGATCACCTCACTGTCGCGTTCCACACCGGCCAGCTGCAATGCCACGTGCAATGCCGCTGTGCCGTTGACTGTTGCCACTGCATGCTTCGCCCCGGTGAATGCGGCAAGCTGCTGCTCGAACTCCACCACCTTGGCGCCCACCGAGGATACAAAGTTCGAATCGATGCAATCGATCAGGTAACGCTTCTCGTTGCCCTCGAACACTGGCCGATGCAGCGCGACAGGGCCTTCGCCATAAATGCTACGAACCACATCGATGACGGCATCGAAACGGGTATTCGCCGGTAATGTGGCTTGCACGCTGTCTTCTCGCGTTGAGGCGTTCATGCGACCCCCATTTGCTCGAGCATGGATTGGTTGACCTTGTGTACGTCGTATTTGTTTTCGGCGATCGCGCGTGAGCGCCCGCCCATGCGTCCGGCCAGCGCCGGATCGTCGATAAAGTGCTGCATCGCTGCGACGAGGCCGCTTACGGACTTCACTGGCACCAGGAAGCCGTTGTCGCCATCGACCACCGTCTCTCGACACCCCGGCGCATCCGTGGTGATCACGGCACGCCCCATCGCCATCGCTTCGAGCACCGTGCGCGGCGTACCTTCGCGATAGGAGGGAAGCACATAGACGCTGCTGGCGGCGATCGCCGGGCGTACATCGCTCAAACGACCGATGTAGTCGACCACACCCTCGGCCAGCCAGGCATCCAGTTCGTCCTGGGCGATGGCATCGGGGTTTTCGTCGATCCAGCCGACCAGCGAGAAAGCAATCTGCGGATGCTTGACGCGAATGTGCCGGGCCGCTTCGGCGTACTCGCGCACGCCCTTGTCGCCAAGCAGGCGAGCGATAAGCAAAAATCGCGGCGACGCCGGCAATGGCGCGACGGCATACGCTGCCACGTCCACGCCCGATCCGTTGACGACAAACGATGACGTGGTTGCTGGCAAGATCCCCAGCGAACGAAACAGCGCTTCATCGTCAGGGTTCTGAAACAGTGCCTTATGCACGCCACGCAAGGCAAGCGCATACAACCGCCTTGCCAATACACGCCATAGGCCGCGGCTCTGGCTGCTGTCCCCCTGGAACGCGTAGCCCAGGCCGGTGATCAGCGCATAACGCCGGGGCACTCCGGCGAATTTCGCCGCAAGCGACCCATAGATCACCGGCTTGATCGTGTACGCCAATACATAGTCGGGGCGGATCTTGCGCATCAACCGCCATAGCTCGATCAGTGTGCGCAGATCCGCCAGCGGGTTCATACCGGTGCGGCGTAGCGGGATGTCGTGCACCGTTATGCCACGTACCCGCAGCTGGTCGTGCCACTCGCTGCCCGCGCCCAACCCCGGCGCTGCCACATGCACGCGCAAGCCACGCGCAAGCAACGCATCCAGCAGCGGCCCACGGAAATGCAGAATCGAATCAGGGAAGCTGGCAATGAGGAGGAAGGTCATTCAACAACTCTCTAAAGCTACGTTGCGCCGTCCCCCAACGGCATGTTGTGTATCAGGTTCGTATTACGTCTGTTCGCTCAACCACGCCTGGAACATCAGGATGGTCCACAGATGGTGCTGCCAATTGCGCTTGCCGCTGAGGTGCTCAGCCCATAGCCGGCGGATCGGTGCTGGCTGCAGATAACCCTCACGCCGCAAACGATCTTCGCCAAGCAGACTTTCAGCCCAATCGCGCAGTGGCCCGCGCAGCCAGCTATCCAGTGGAATGCCAAAGCCCATCTTCGGGCGCTCGATCAACTCCTTCGGCACATGCCGGTAGAGCACCTGGCGCAGCAACCACTTGCCCTGCCCATCGCGAATCTTCAAACCTAGCGGCATGCGCCAGGCCAATTCGACGACCCGATGGTCCAGCAGCGGCACACGTGTCTCGAGGCTGTTCGCCATGGCCGCGCGATCGACTTTCACCAGGATGTCGTCGGTCATGTAAGTCTGCGCATCCATCGCCATCATCCAATGCTCGAGGCCATCGGTCTGTGGCCATGCACGCAGATCCGTAAGCAAAGTCGGTGGCTCCTGCGCGCCGATAACCATGCTGCCCGGATCGTTCCAGTGGCTGGTCAACTGGCGATAGAACGCCTGACCATCTGACAACGTCAACACCGCGGCGAGCTTCTGCGCCTTGTCGCCTGGCGTGGCCAGGTGCATGCGCTTTGGCAACATGAATTTCACGCTTTCGAACAACTTGTCCCAGGCTGCCGGCGACAACGCACGCAGGCCGCCGGCAGCCGCACGGCGTGCCACTAGAGGCATCTGCTGCATGCGGCTCCAGACCTGGCGTGCGGACAGGTAACGGTTATAGCCACCGAACAGTTCGTCGCCTGCATCGCCGCTCAGTGCAACAGTCACATGCTGGCGCGCGAGCTGGCTGACCAGGAAGGTCGGAATCTGCGAGCTGTCACTGAACGGCTCGCAGTACATCGACGGCAAACGCGGAATGACTGCCAACGCATCCTCGGGCCGGATGTACAACTCGGTATGCTCGGTGCCCAGATGCCGCGCAACCGCCTTCGCATGCACGGCCTCATCGTAGCCGCTCTCGTCCAGGCCGATGGTGAATGTCTTCACCGGCCGCGTGCTGTGCGCCTGCATCAATGCGACTACGGTGCTGCTGTCGATACCGCCGCTGAGGAAAGCACCGAGCGGCACATCGGACAACATCTGCGCCTGAATACTGCCAGCAAGCTGTGCTTCCAGCGTATCGATCGCCTCAGCCTCCGACCCTTTGAACGGATCGGCCAAACCTGCCTGCACGACGTCGTTGTAGCGCCAGTACGGCATGGCATCGACATGATCTGTCGACAGGCCGGCGGCCAACGGAATACGCAACAAATGTCCGGGCTGCAACTTGCGGATGTTCTGATAGATGCTGTAGGGCGCTGGGATGCAGTTATGCCGTAACAGCAGGGCCAGCGCCCCGCGATCGATATCACCACGGAACGCCTCGTGCACGCGCAATGCCTTGAGCTCGGAGCCGAACAGCAAGGTGTCACCCTGCCAGCCGTAATACAGCGGCTTCTCGCCAAGCCGGTCGCGGGCCAGCGTCAGCGCCCTGTCCTGCCGGTCCCACAAGGCGATCGCGAACATGCCTACGCTTGCCTGCAAGGTACGTTCGACACCCCAGGCGACGAAGCACGCCATCAAGGTTTCAGTGTCGGAATGCCCTCGCCAGAACGGCGCATGACCCTGCGCCGCAAGGCGCTCGCGCAGATCGAGATGGTTGTAGATCTCGCCATTGAACACCATCACGTAGCGTCCGCCGGCTGCATCTTCCATGGAGTGCATGGGCTGATGTCCAGCCGGCGAAAGGTCCTGGATAGCCAGGCGTCGCTGCGCAAGCGCGATGCCGCCCGTATCGTCACACCAGGATCCATCATCATCCGGACCGCGGTGCACCAACCTGGCGCACATGATTTCGACCTGCCGCCGCATGGCGTTGTGTGGAATGCCGCCACGCGGGCGCCAGAAACCTGTCATGCCACACATCAGCGCGACCCCATGTCGGAATGCCCTACCCTGGGCGATGCCACACCCGAGGGCGCGACATCGGATTGCGCCAGGCTACGCAGCACGGCAGCCAGGCGGGGCGCCTGCGCTGCAACGCTGTATTCGCGCTCAACCTGCTCGCGGCCCGCATGGCCCATGCGTTGCCGCAAAGATGCATCTTTCACAAGCCGTTGCATGGCGTCTTCCCAGGCAGCATCGTCGGTGGCGAGATAGCCATTTTCTCCTTGTCGTACGATGTCCACGTTCACGCCCACCGGTGAAGCCACCACTGGCAGACCGCAGGCCATGTACTGAATCAACTTGTATCCGCACTTGCCGCGCTCCCAGGGGCCGTCGACCAACGGCATGATGCCGATATCCATACGCGCGATCGTTGCCGCCTCGGTTTCTTCGGACCATGCAGCAAGCTCCACCGGTATGCCAGCCAGCCCCTCGACCATCTGCGCATTGGCGCCGACCAACAGCAGGCGCGCATCATGCTTTGCGCAGATCGCCGCCAGGGCATGCCGAATATCGAGCAGGTATTTCTGCGTAGCCGGCGAACCGACCCAGCCGATCACCGTTTGTGCCCGTTCGCCATGAACCACCTCTGCATAGCGCCGGTGATCCACGACGGTAGGAATGAGTTCGACACGCGAGGCACCAGCTTGGGTGGCGCGAGCCGCAAGATAACCGTTACCGGCGATGACGCATGTTGCGTGCTGCATGACCCGATCGATTTTCCTGCCAAGCAGGCGCCTTACCAGCGCGCGTGGTGACAAGTCGTAGTTATGGAACAAGGCGTCGTCGTATTCGGCCACGAACGGCGCAGCGGATCGACGAAGCATGGATTCGAGCCAGTACGGCAGATAAGGAAACAGCTCGGCCTCGATCCACAGCACGCTGCCCGGGGACACACGAAACAGCTGAACTGCCCGGCGCCAGTAATATTTCAACACGTGCTTCTTCGCCGAGAAGGCGCTGCCGCCATATCTGGCCTGCAGATAGGCATCGGGGAACAGTTCGCACACTTCGACGTCGATACCGTGCTCGGCCAGCAGCGGCAGGTACTGCATGCTACGTAGGCGCGAACTCGCACCCATCCGCGAGTACTTGGAAAATAGAGTGACCTTGAGCCGCGTCATGTCGATGCACTCTTCCGCGTGGCGGCATAGTCGATAAAGAAGCCCACCACCGGCAGCACATACATCCATTGAAACGTAAAGGCCTCGATGTATGGATTGGTATTGGATGCCACGAAGGCCGCGATGAACCCGCAGAACATGAATTTCATGCCTGAGGTAAGACGGCGCAGGACGGCAGCCTTCATCACCCGAGCGATGTACCAGAAGAACAGCGCCGCGTAGACGAGTGCGCCGACGATGCCGACCCTTAGTACGGTCGCCAGCCAGACCAGTTCGTAGCGCCATGGGTAGTCGGTGCTGCGGATGTAGGACACGCCGATGCCATGCCCCACGCCGACGCCGCCGCTGTCCAGAATGCCTTGATACAACGCATAGGCCTGGCCGGAACGGGCGCTACCGCCACCGGATGCCAGCTTGTCAACGAAACTGTTGAAGATTATCGACAGATGGATGTTGGCCAATGTGGCCAGGGCAAACATGGCAAGCCCTCCGGCCAGCATCATCGGCAATCCATATTTGATGACTTGAGTAAGTAGAGAACGACGCCGCTGGTGCCCACTGGTACGTGGGGTAAGTATCAGTCCGAGCAACAGGCCAATGGGCACGGACAGGATCAGCGCCGATCGTCCAGACGTGATGATGCAAATGAGCAGCGCGGCCAGCACGATCATGCGAAGCAGCTTGTTGCGGATCAGTTCCGGCGAACTGAAGAAGCCGCCACATAGAAAGATCAGCGAGCCGTAGACGTGCATCACGGCAGCGGAGTAGCCATCGCTGTTGTTCACGTTGGCCGCTTCGGTGAAGAAGGATACCGCCGCCGCGCCGCCGATGTGATACAGCACGAAATAGATCGCCACGCTGATGCAGCACAGCACCGCCAGCCAGACAAACCACTGGATGAGTCTGTCCGTCCCGATCTTCAGGGTCAGGCCGGCCGAGATGAAAATCCACAGCATGGGAGAGACGATGTAGATCGTCGCCACCTGCGCAGCAGCGATCCACGGCGCGCCGCTCAGGAAACCGACGGCAACGTAGATCAACGTGACCATCACCGAGCACGCATAGAACAGAAAGATCGTCTTCAGCCCTGGAGCCATCCGGAAGCGGTACAGGGCAAATAGAAAGCAGGTAGCCAGCATCGCCGCCGTCGGCAGCTGCAACGAATTGGGAATGACCACCGAGAGGAACAGCAGCAGCGCCGCGGTGGCGGCGAACAGATTGCGCGCAGTCAGTATCCGCTGCCACGGACTGAGCAACTGCGGCATGGCTGCCGGGCCTGTGAGGTGGCCAGTGCTCATGAGCGACGCCCTCCGAACAGCCGGACCATAATAGCCTGCGCTGCGCCTTCAAGTGGTGCAGTCGGCCCTGGTGGCCACGGCATGGCGGTTCCGATGCGCATCAAGCAACCATGCTGCTCAGCCAACGGTCAAACTGGCGAACCTGTTCGACCTTGCTGTAGACACCAATGCCACGCTGCGCGGTACTGCCCGACGGAGCGCCGAAAAGGCGATCCAGCATTGCTGACGCCTTTGCCTCGTCGGTGATCAGCACGGTAGTGCCTGCGCCCGTTTCGGAAAGAATATGCGAGGCCTCGTTCTCGACACCAGAAAAGCAGATCACGTTCGGCCCGGCGGCCAGATACTCGAACAGCTTCCCAGTGGCGCAACCGACACCGTCTCCGGTGATCAGCAAGAGTTGTTGACATTGCATCATCAGATTCAGGGCAACCGGTCGCGGTACCGAGTCGACGGTGCTGTGCGTGCATTCCAGGCGCGCCACGATCTCCTGCTCGATCGGAGTCAACTCGCCCACGAACAAGGCATGCGCGTGCTGGCGCGCGTTCGTGCTTGCGTTCATCGCACGCACGAAGCATTCCAGGCTGCCGATACGGCTGTGGTCGCTTGCGCTGATCCGGCCGAAATGGCCGATCAACTGCTTTCCGGGTGGAACATGCTTTGCTACCAGATGTAACGCCACGGAACGACTGACGTCGTCCTGCACGGAAAAATCGTCGGGATCATAGCCATTGGGCATCAGCCCGACTTTTTTCTGCGGATAGCGCCGCTCGAAGTCGCTCACCAGCGCCCGGCTCACCGTAGTCACCAGGCCCGAGGCTGTGACGACCCTGCTCTCGACCAGTTGTCGCAACAGTGCACTGAGCCTGCCCTGCCGGCCCAGCGCCTCGAAGGTCAGGCCATCCCTGAAATCCTGCAGGCAGGGGATGCGGTGCTTTGCCGACAGGCAACGTGCAGCGACCAGTGCATCGATCGGCGAATAGGTACCGATGACGACGCAGGCCTCGCCCTCGGCGAGGCGCGCGCGGCATAGGACATCGGCAGCATCGAGTGCATTGATCAGCCAGGTGTCGCTGCTGCGCCCAAGTGCACGGTTGGTTGCCGCCGCCAGGAATGGAACGGCAGAGGCGAAAGCCGAAAACAACGACAACAACGAACTGGCGGCCGACGATTCCGAGCCAACGCAATGTCCACGAAAATTCATCACGTGGATATCGCGGGCGCTGACGTCACCGCCAACCGGAACTTTCAACTCGCCGGCGTCATGGCCGCTGGCGCGCGAGAAGATGAAAACCCGGTACTTATTGAAGTCCAGGTATTTCAACAGGCCCTTGAATCGCTGCGACGCGATGTTATTGGCCGTGTGATGGGTCGCAAACACGAACAGATTGATTTTTTTTGAATCGGTCTTCGTCAACATGGCAACCTCAGCGCGTCAATCGCGAACGTCCGCCATCATCCTGGCACCGTCTTTCATCGCTCGCCCTTCCAAAAGCGCAGCGATGACGAGCTCCGCGGCATGGCCCTTTCCGTAGGGCTGCACGGTCCCGGAAATTTCACACGCGAGCATCTGCGCATAAGCTTGCTGGATCGCGGCCGATGAAGTGCCCACGACGCGATTGGCGCCTATCTCGACCAGCTCCACCCACTCGGTCTCATCACGCAGGGTGATGCAAGGCTTGCCGTGAAAATAAGCTTCCTTCTGCACGCCGCCCGAATCGGTCAACACCATTCGGCAGTTCACTTCCAACCAGACCATCTCGAGATAGCCGACCGGATCGATCACCCGCACATTGCCTGTGAAGTGGATACCAGCGGCCGCCATGCGAGCTCGCGTGCGTGGGTGCAACGGTAGAACGACGGCCGTCGGCAACTCGGCCAGACCTGCCAGGATGCCTTGCAGCCTGTCATTGTCGTCGGTGTTCTCGGCACGATGGATGGTACACAGCGCAAACCCATCGTCGCCAAGTGCATCCAGCGCCTCGGCCTTCGGCCGCTTGGCCTTGCTGCGGTAATACAGAGCGGCGTCATACATCACGTCACCCGCCACGCGCACCTTTGAGCCGGTGATGCCCTCGCTGCGCAGATTGTCGCTGGCGCCCTCACTGGGAACCAGCAGCAGGCTGGCCAGGTGATCGGTCAGCACGCGATTGATCTCCTCGGGCATACGCCGGTTATACGAGCGCAGCCCTGCCTCGACATGCGCCACCGGTATATGCAGCTTGCTTGCCGCCAATGCGCCGGCGAGCGTGCTA
>Ga0207695_10000871_pt1 | contig 54947 bp, 42 predicted proteins | sample KBSC54metaG_FD_184354 | JGI IMG/M metagenome (GOLD analysis project Ga0207695, IMG submission 184354) | Corn rhizosphere microbial communities from Kellogg Biological Station, Michigan, USA - KBS C5-4 metaG (SPAdes) (version 2) | ecosystem: Host-associated > Plants > Roots > Rhizosphere > Soil...
TTACGGGAAGCATGGCTTCAAGATGGGAATTGAGTATCAGAATGTGAAGTTCTCTACTCTCCAACCCGCCTGGTCACACGGCCAATTCAACTATGGCGGCGGATTCACTGATATTCCCAACGTTTCGAACACCACAGGCGGCATCGCTCAGTTTGTGCTGCCTCCGGCCGCCGCTCCAGCGACGATCGCGGGCAATCCAAACCCGAACGGGTTCAGCTACTCGGGCGGTTCCGACGGCGTCTTTGCTTCCAACATCGCTACCACGCATGACCAGAGAATCTACTTCGCGAGCTACTTCCAGGACGATTGGAAGATGACTCCAAAGCTGACTTTGAATCTCGGGTTGCGCTGGGACTACTTCGGTCCAATCAATGAAGTAGGTGGCGCGCAAGCGAACTTTGTACCGTATCCGGTGCCGGGAAGGAATCTCGGATCGCCAACGTTCATCGTTCCCAAAACAGGCAGCGCAAACCGTGTCTTGTCCACGAACTCGACGTGCTTCGGCGTCGGCTGCTGGGGATTCGCAGATCTTCTCGCTAAAGACGGAATTACCCTGATGCAGACTGACCGCTACGGCAAAGGCCTGGTAGAGACGGAAAAGGACAACCTGTCGCCACGAATTGGTTTTGCATATCAGGTAGATCCGAAGTTGGTAGTGCGGGGCGGGTTCGGAGTGTTCTTCAATTCCTTCGAGAACCAGGGATACTCGCCAAACATCGGCGAGAACTATCCGTTTGTGTACAACCTTTCGTACTTCAACGGCAAGGCGATTCCGGGCTTGCCAGGCATTTCCTCCCAAGTGTCGCCGATCAGCTATAACTCGCCATTCGCTAATTGTGCAACCGCGGGCGGAAATCCAGGGACAGGGCAGGGAACAGCAAACTTCGAATCCGGTTTCTCATGCATTCCGCTGACGTCGGCGGCGGTCGACGCGCGCGGAGTTGGGCTGGAGGGAATGCAGTTCGATTATCAAACGCCACGCACCTACAGCAGCAACTTGACCTTGCAGTATTCGGTCACCCGATCGCTGGCAGCCCAGGCTGGATATGTGTTCACTCACGGGTCGAACCTCCAATCCAACGTCGGGAACCAGAATGTTACGCAGATCCTTCCGGCAGGTATCAGCACCACCGATTGCGGCCCATTCGCCGTATTCCCAGCTGGAGTAGGCGGAGGAACCGGCAGTTGCGTCCCCTTCCCCGACTTTGGAGGAGGGTCTTTCGCAGAAACCTTCGGCAAAAGCACTTACCATGCATTGCAGACGAAATTGGAGGATCAGTTCTCCAATGGTCTGACCTTCCTGTTGACCTACACCTGGTCAAAGACGATGTCGGATGCGGGAGACTTGTTGAACGGTGGCTCATCGCAAGCGGGTGGCTATCGCGCGCTTCGGATTCCTGGTCTCGGTCCGGAATTCGATTGGGGGCCGGCAAACTTCGATGTGCGCCACGTTATCCACTTCAGCGGCGGATACCAATTGCCCTTCGGCAAAGGGATGAAGTACATGAATGGCGGCGGGATTGGAAACATGATCCTTGGCGGCTGGGCAACGAACTGGATCGTCACGGCGCAGGGCGGCCAACCGCTCGACTTCAGCTGTCCCTCTTCGACCGCCTCCGGGGCGAGCTGTCGCGAAGTGCTCGTTCCTGGGCAGGATCAAAAGCTGGGCGTCAAGTCGAGGGTTATCGACGGCGCACTGCGTCCGGTCTGGCTGAACAATGCGGCTGCATTCAACCAACCATGCCAACTTGGGTGGAACGGAACAGATCCGAGCACCCTTGCTCCGATTCCTGATTCGCCAAAGGGCTGCATCCCCCTCAGTGGTGCAGCGGCACTGGGATCGAAGCCGGGAACTACAGTAGGACCGGGTGTGCATCGTTTCGACTTCTCGGTATTCAAGAAGTTCCCGATCAAGGAGCGGTTCTCAACCGAGTTCCGGGCCGAATTCTTCAACGTTCTCAACCATCCGAACTTCAGCCCGCTGGGGATCAGCAGCGATCCCAGCAATCCGACGCAATTCGGAAAGCTCAGTGCTACTCGGTTCAATCCGTACGATCCACGGCAGATCCAGCTTGCTTTGAAGTTGTATTACTAGGCTAAGATTGATAACACCCCGGCTCGGAACTCTCCGGCCGGGGTGTTTCAATCTGGCGACGCCGCTCACGCGGAGGCGAACTGTGAGCAAGAAGTTCCGGCTGAAGGTATCGGTCACGGTCCCTCTGGTGATCTTCGCTTTCTGCATCTTCGGCCAAAAGAAAGACACCCAGAAACTGGATCAGGAATATCAATCAGCAATCGCTGACTATGAAGCGGGGCGCTTCCCGCAGGCTGCATCTCGTCTCGAGGCACTCATTCCATTTGCACCGAGAAGCTTTGAAATGCATGAGTTGCTTGGAATGGTGTATGCCTCAGTTCCCAAGCCTGAAAAAGCAATTGAACAATTGAAGATCGCGGTTGAGGTTAATCCCGATTCCGGCGAAGCACGAACAAATCTCGGAGCAACGCTGCTGCGGTTTGGGAAGGCTGAACTCGCAGGTGAGCAATTCAGAAAGGCGCTTGCGCTCGAGCCGACTAATTACGATGCGAACCACAACCTGGGGGAATTCTACCTTCAGACAGGGAAGCTGACTGAAGCCTTGCCCCTGTTGAAGCAAGCTAATCAGATTAAGCCGGGCGCCTATGACAATGCATATGATCTTGCCATGGCGGAGTTTCTGCTGGGCCAACTCGACGATGCGCGGGCGGCGATACAGGCCCTCATGAAGCAAAGGGACACAGGAGAACTACACAATCTGCTCGGCCAGATCGACGAAAAAGATGGGAAGTTCGTTGCGGCGGCGAACGACTATGAGGCTGCAGCTCATCTCGATCCGAGTGAGGACAATCTCTTTGCGTGGGGAAGTGAGATGCTACTGCACCGCACATACGAGCCGGCCATCTCGATCTTTCAGAAGGCTTCAGAGATGTATCCGAAGTCGCCAAGGATTTTGATCGGGCTCGGGTTGGCGCTGTATTCTCGCGGAATCTACGACAAGGCAGTTCAGGCTCTGATCGGGGCGGCGGATTTGAGTCCCAAAGACGAACGGTGCTATCTCTTTCTTTCGAAGGCTTACAACAGCTCACCATTGCAAGCAGATGAGGTTGTGGATCGGTTCAAACGGTATGCCGATCTAAGGCCAGACAATGCTCTGGCGCAGTACTACTATGCCGTGAGCCTTTGGAAAGGAAAACGTGTTGGTAGTTCAACGGTGGATCTGGGATTGATCGAAACGTTGCTAAAGAAGTCCATTGCGCTGGACAATTCAGTGGCGGATGCTCACGTGCAGTTGGGAAATCTGTATGCGGACCAACATGAGTATGAGAAATCCATCCCGGAATATGAGCGTGCGCTTGAGCTGGACCCGAACTTGCCGGATGCACATTACAGGCTTGGAACGGACCTGGTTCACGCGGGACAGAAGGAGAAGGCGCAGAAGGAATTTGCTGTCTATCAAACCCTTCGTGCGGAGCACCTGGCCGAAGTTCAGAAGGAGCACGACGAAGTAAGGCAATTCGTGTATTCAGAGAAAGCGATGAACATAGAGAGACCATGAACGTGAGCCGATTATCGTGGCGTGAAACCGCCGGCCAAGTCAGTAGAAGCCGGAGGGAGTTTCTGCGAGATGCGGCCGGCTTGGCGCTTGGCACTGCGGTTATCCAGGCCAGCCCATTCGTTCGCGCGGAGTCGGTTCGCAAGAAGCGCAAGGTAGTTGTCGTTACCTTCGGCGGCGGTGCGCGAGATCAGGAGACGTTTGCTCCTGAGGGTCAGGAAAACATTCCCCACATGTTGAGTGAAATGGCTCCGCAGTCGAGCTTTTTCACTCATGTAACGAATCAAGGGATCCTCGGGCACTATGTGGCAACAGCGAGTCTGGCTACGGGCGTTTATGAAACGCTCAATAATTTCGCTTCGGTCGCTCCTGAACATCCGACCATCTTTGAGTACTTCAGAAAAGAGTTGAAGAGGCCATCATCGGATGCATGGGTGGTGGCTCCCAGCAATGGCTTTCACAGGATTGGCGAAAGCGAAGTGCGTGGGTTCGGACCAGGTCAGGGAGCGCGCGTCATTCTGCCGAAAAGGCTGCTTGGGCTCGCCAGCGGCGGCACCGCAGCGGATTTCGAGCATCTGCTGCACGACAGTTATGAGACTCCGCTTTATACACCCGCTCTTGCGGGTGGAGATGTTGAACTACATCAGCTTGAAATGATTCTGAAGCTCTCCGTCGGGGACTTTACTTCCCATGCGCGCACGCTCTCGAGCCCAGACGAGCTCTCTCTGTATATCGCGAAACGCCTGATGCGCGAAGAGGCGCCAAGTTTACTCTGGATCACGATGCATGACATCGATGTGGCGCACTCGGGTGCCTATTCGCTGTACATCGACGGTATCCGAAGAACCGATCGGCTTTGTGCCGAACTTTGGAAGACGATTCAAGCAGAGCCGGAGTATGCGGGCAATACGACAATGTTTGTGCTCCCCGATTTCGGCCGTGATTCGGACTTCGACGCTGGAGGGAATGGCTTTCAACATCATCGGACGGGCGATCCAGCAAGCAGGACAACATGGATGATGGTACTTGGCGCAGGAACGCGGCAGGGCGTTGTCTACGATACGCCGGTGCAATCGATTGACCTTGTGCCGAGTATCGGGGCGATGATGGGCTTCTCACCATTGCAATCCAGCGGCAAGCCTATTCAGGAGTTGGTCTAGCCATGCGTCCCCGCGATTTGAAGGCAGAGAACTTTGCGGCGTATCCGCCGGAGGCGCGTGCAATCGCTGTTCGGCACCTTGGAGCATTACGGCAATTACCGACAGCATTCTTGCCCAGCCTGCTTCGAGAGGTTATCGATTACGACTATAAGTTTCCGGTCGAGCGTTACACGATTGAGAAAGAGCTCTCCGTTCTCGAAGAACTTTCAGATAATGAGCGGCAAGAATGGTTCGCTGGATTTGCAGGACTCTCGCTGTCACCCAATCTAGAGAGCTTCAATTGGGTGAATCTCCCTGCTCAGTTCGTAGAGCAAGAGGCTGCATACCTCTGGTCGACACATCAGCTTGATGCGTTTCGAAAAGCTGCTACAGACTATGGCGATCGCCTAGACCGATTCATCAAGACCGAGCCGCCAGGATTGAGCAGGATTGGCATCGCCGTGGTGGGGCAAGGTGTAGCGACTTATACTGCAAGGCTGTTCAAAAATCTCCGCAAGCACGGCACCTATTTCACTAACGTGAATCCAAAAGGCGGACTCGAGTCACTTCTGGCTGCGATCGAGAAGCGTGCAGAAACGCATCCGATTCAATACGCGCATTGGTATGTGGACGGAGGAACTCCGGCTGAGCACAGCCAGCGGATCACTACAGTCTCTTATGACGCGCTATCTCCGTTGCGCAGTTCCTTGCTGAAGCGAATGCGAGCAGAGGTAGACCGGCCCGGGATGGGGCCGGAGGAGCTTCGAACCATGCTGGCGCGGCTAAGTCCGACCGATCTGGGAATGGAAATGACCTCAGATCGCGTACTGAGCCGGTTCAAGTTGAAGTTATTGACGGAAGGTTCGGGAACGCAAATCTATAGCACGACGTTTGCACAATGGACCGCTCGTGAAGTGTTGCGCCGGGCCCAGGCTGTGACTTTGCTTGTACGGTATGCCCCGCGCCAGAGGCAACGCCCGATGAACGAGCTGCTCGCAGGGGGGCACGGGGAAACCGAGGTTGATGCGCTCGGCTCGCTTGTCGATGCGGAGATGGGCGCTTACTACCAGTGGATCGACCAACAACGCCTACCTGATTCGGAGCGATCGGGCTTTATCGCATGGTTCGAGGGGCACAGAGATGCAGTCGCAGTCGGGCCTTCGATGCCTCGAGGCACCGAATCGAATTCCACAATCGATTTGGAAGAGCTTCTAAGGCTGGTCTCCACCTGATTCGGAAGAAACCTGAGAGTGGATACGGCGAAGAATTTACCGGGTTCTGTGTGCGAAGAAGCCGGACAAGGGGAAAGATATGATCCGGCGGGACTTCATCAAATTAGCAGGTGCTGTTGCGACAACCGTGCTCACGAATTCAGCGACTGGCGCTGAGCAAGAGAGCGCTTCTGGAAGGCAGATTCTGCCGATCAACCGTGGCTGGCGGTTTCATCCTGCAAAAATCGACGGAGCGGAGGCGGCTGACTTTGATGATTCGAAGTTTCAGCGCATTGTGATACCTCATACAAACGTTAAGCTTCCCTGGCACAGCTTCGACGATAAGGATTACGAATTTGTATCGACATATCGCAGGCGCTTCCGCATTCCGAGAGGGGCTGAAGGTAAGCGGGTTTTCGTCGATTTCGAAGGCGTGATGACAGCTTCCACTGTGTGGATCAACGGGCATCTCCTTGGAAATTATCGAGGGGGGTTTACTCCCTTCTCGTTTGAATTGACGAAGGATCTGCGCAGGGATGCCGAGAACGTGCTGGTGGTCCAGGTCGATTCAAGCGAGCGGGCGGACATTCCCCCATTTGGGTACGAGATCGATTACATGACATTCGGCGGAATGTATAGAGAGGTCAATCTTCGCGTTGTGCCGAATCTCTACATTGACAATGTTTTTGCCCGGCCCAAAGATGTGCTGGGAAGTCCCGCGCTGGAGGTGAGTTGTTTCGTGGCGGGCGAAAACCGGGGAGCAGGGGTGTTCTCGCTTGAAGTGGAGTTGCGCGACGGAGACAAAGTAATCGGAAAGGGCGCTGGAATCAGCGGGCAGGTAGCTTCATCGAGCCAGGATGCTGTGGTCGATCCTTATTCGGACGCCTCACCTTATGCCACGAAGCAGACTCTGAGAGATCCCGCACGTAGTGTGGTGACACTGACAGATTTGCACGGTGTGCAACTTTGGGATCTGGACGCGCCGAGGCTCTATTCGGTTCATGTGAAGCTTCTGCATGATGGCAAACTTGTTGATGAAGAGGTGCAGCGGGTTGGTTTCCGTGAGGCAGTCTTTACGGATCATGGTTTTTCCCTGAATGGCAAAATCGTCAAGCTTCGCGGGCTCGATCGGCATCAGACCTTTCCTTTTGTAGGTCAGGCGATGCCGGCTCGAGTGCAAAGAAAAGACGCCGACATTCTTCGGAAGGATCTGCACTGCAATATAGTGCGCACGTCCCATTATCCGCAGTCGCGGCACTTTTTGGATCGGTGCGATGAGATCGGACTTCTTGTGCTGGAAGAAATCCCAGGTTGGCAGCACATCGGAGATCAGAGCTGGAAGAATGTTGCAATTGACAATGTCGGCCGCATGATCCGGAGAGACTGGAACCATCCTTCAATCATTTTGTGGGGAGTGCGAATCAACGAATCGAGAGACGATCACGATTTCTACACGCGCACGAACGCCCTTGCGCATGCGCTCGACGATTCTCGTCAGACGGGAGGGATTCGATATTTTCAAGAATCCGAGTTTCTCGAAGATGTCTTCACGATGAATGATTTCGGGTTTCCATTGAAGCCACCTAATCATCCGCGCTATCTGAATACGGAATTCGTGGGGCATACATTTCCGACGAAGATGACCGATGATGACGAGCGGCTGCGCGAGCATACTCTGCGTCATGCGCGAATTCATAATCAGCTAGCCTCGAACCCGCAATATGCAGGCGGAATCGGGTGGTGCGCGTTTGATTACAACACGCATGCGAACTTCGGTTCGGGTGATCGCATCTGCTATCACGGCGTGACGGACATCTTTCGCGAGCCAAAGCCGGCTGCGGGCTTCTACAAGGCGCAATGCGATCCAGTGGAGGAGGTTGTCCTTGAGCCGGCGTTTCATTGGGCGCGAGGCGATGAGTCGGTCGGGTTTACGAAGGCTGTGTTCTGCTCGAATTGCGACCATCTGAAGATCCTGGCAAGGGCGGACAGTGTGGAGAGCAATCCATGGGTTTTGATTGCCGAACTGGTCCCGGACCGAGAGGAATTCGAGCATTTGAAGTACCCGCCCTTTGTTCTCGACGTGAGGAAAGCAGATCTCCGGAAGCTAAGGATGGGGTGGGGTGATCTGCGGGCGGAAGGGTATATCGGTGGGAAGCTTGCCATCACTAAAACGCTATCGGGCAGCGGTGTGGATCGGAAGTTTGTTCTGATTCCGGACGATCAGGAGTTGATCGCGGATGGAGCCGATACGACCCGCGTGGTTTTGCGAGTCACGGATGAGTTTGGCGCAGTGCGAACGTACGCGAACGATCCGATTGCATTTGAGTTGGATGGACCGGCTGAACTGATTGGAGACAATCCGTTGGCACTGGTCGGGGGACGTGGTGCGGTATGGGTGAGGGCCGGGGAATCAGCGGGCACGGCCCGGCTGAAGGCCAAACATCCGCGTCTGGGTGAACAGATTGTTACTTTTGCGTTGAAGTCGAGTGAACCTGAAGAAGTGTGACGGTGAGCACCGGTGTGATTCAGATGGCGGAGAGAGGGGGATTCGAACCCCCGATAGAGCTTTTGACCCTATAACGGTTTAGCAAACCGCCGCCTTCAGCCACTCGGCCATCTCTCCGGCTCAATCTGGATTATAGCGGAAGTCGGGATGTGTTCGCCGGAGTTGAGAAAGGCCGCGCCTTTGCGCGGCCATGAATCAACTGCCCGCCGGGCTTACTTCGCAGCCACCTTCTGCTTGAGTGCAACAGCCTTGAGCTTGGGCTCGTCACTCTTATGCGCCTCTTCAAAGAGCTTGGCTGCGCGGACGACGCGATCGCGGGCATATGCAGCGTCGTGCCAACCCTTGATCTCTACGCGCTTGCCCTCGAGGTCCTTATATATGGAGAAGAAGTGGGTGATCTCCTTGAGCATGTGGGGGTAGATGTCGGTGTAGTTCCAGACGTTGGTGTAGCGTGGGTTGTTCTTGCCGACGGCGAGGACTTTCTCGTCGAGGGTGCCCTGGTCGAGCATTTCGAGGAGCCCGATCGGGCGCACTTCGTGGACGCAGCCAGGGAAGGTGGAATGGGGAACGAGCACCAGCACGTCGAGTGGATCGCCGTCGTCGCTCAGAGTAGAGGGTATGAAGCCGTAGTCGCCTGGATAGTGCACGGGTGAGTGCAGGTTGCGGTCGAGCTTGAAGACGTGCAGCTGCTTGTCGTACTCGAACTTGTTGGTACCGTCTTTAGGGATCTCGATGACAGCCCTGAACACTTCGGGCGAGCGGTCGCCGATGGGGAGCTCCAAATAATTAACCATCTGTTTCTACATCCTCTCGGGGTTGGGTACGGCAGGTTGAGGGAACCGGAATTTCTTTAGATGCGCAGTCGCACGATGCGCTTTGTGTTCTCGAGGGGGAACATGGCGGCAAGGTTCGATGATTGGCAAGTACTTACCGGTCGCCACTTGAACTACTATAATCGCGGAAGATGAAGGCGCATGTCTACGTTACGCTGAAGACCTCGGTCCTGGATCCGCAGGGCCAGACTATCCACAATGCACTGCGGAAGATCGGCTTCTCGGATGTCTCGGGAGTGCGGCAGGGGAAGTATTTCGCCCTGGCGCTTGCGGATGGACTGGACCAGCAAGCGGCGCAAGCGCAGGTGGAGCGGATCGCCAGGGAAGTGCTGACCAATCCGGTGATCGAGGAGTTCACCTACCGGATCGAGGAGTAGCTTTTCGCTCCTTCAGTCGGAGATGGAGACAGGTCGATAGCCTAAGACGGCTTCCTCCTTGTTTCTCGCTCATGATGACCCGTGACTCGGGAGGCGATTCCGAGCGCCCGCGAAAGCACAGTTCCCTTTTCGCCAAGTCCTGACCAACCACCACACCCCTTCCCCCCGCCTTTTTGCTACCTAATAGATACGCTTGGGCTTATGAAATCGGTAATAGATAACATGGCACTTAGCTCGTGTCCCAGATTGCCTGTCAGCGACGCGCCCCATCCGCACTTACCCTACCCCCTCCCCCCCCGTTTTTTGCACGTAATACATGCCATTGGGTTTATCTCGTCTGTAGCTCCCGGGCTAAAGCCCCGCGTCAGATCGGCTGGTTTTCAGAGGCATGAAGGCCTCTGCTCCTTTCGTGGATCGCTGCGATTCCGCCCCGCTGCCGGAGAGCTTCATTGTTTTCATCCCCAGACCGTGCTCCGACCTCATGAATACGTCCCTCTCGTTTTTTGCACCTATATATGCGATTAGGCTTATTTATTTGTCCTGATTTTGCTACTTAATACAAATGATTAGACTTATCTCCTGATAATAGATTCAAAAGGACTTAGGATTCGACCCTATACTGTCTGCTCCTCTATAGATTTTGTAGGTGGTTGATTTGCAATTAGTTACGCGCGATGCGCTGACGCGGGTCAATCTCTGATTTCCGTGCGGGAAGTGCTGCGACAAAAACCGCTGGAATTCTACCCCATGATTCAAGGATAGCGATTCTGCTCAAATAGACTGCAACCGCGGCCGCAAGTTTTTCTGCGTAGATGGCGGGTGACTTAGTTGACCACGTTTGACAGTCCATGGGTCCCAGATTATTCGGAGATGGCTCGAACGGAGACCTCCTGCGACCCTGCTTTGCCGCTTTTTAAATCGTACACAGCGGTGACGAGATGAACATCACCGGTGGTGGGCAGGTCGATGTCAATGTGCGCGCTGATGCCATTCTTTCGGATCGAATCATATTGGGAAGGCTCGATATCGGAAGTCTCCACATCTCCTTGCCATTTCAGCGCGTTGCCATCGCGGTCGTACGCTTTCAGGCCGAGAAGGAATTTGACGGCGCGGTCACCTTGCGGGTGGGAAGACAAAAGGTCCTCGCTTCGTATCACGAAGTCCACGGTGTAGCGGATGGATGGACTTTTGAGATTTGGATTCTGGCCAGCTTGAGACTTCACCAAGCGAGGGCTGAATCGCAGATTGTTTGACACTCACCCCGTACGGGACACCGGTGGCGTCGGGCAGTCCAAGTCTCAGCAGCGGTGGAAGCGGATCGATGCCTGATTTTGCGTCCGCACCCAGAGCGTCGCTGGCAATGTAACCATGACGGTAAGCGAGCTTGCCCTTGCCATGAGTCAACTTGACCTCGAGGTGGCGATAGCTACCATCCATCTTGCCGTCTGCTGGAGAATACCCGAGGGTGTAGTAGAGGGCCCCGTCCTCGATTGCACGCCGCATCTCCGCTCGCAGAGTCCGGGCTTGAGGCGGGGATGTGAACGCGTCGAGATACTGCCAGCGACGGACATCGGCGAGATCATCAGGGCAAGGGAGCAGCGTCGGGCGCAAATGGCTGCGCGCTAAAGCTGGTCCAGACTTTGTCGCCGATGGAATCTACGAGCTGCGGAGAGGGTGGAGGGATTTCGCCTGATTCCTTGACTTCGCTAAGATTTGCTACCGGTTGCGGGGAGTAACCAAACTAGTGAGGATGGCAGGCACAGATAATGCCGAAGTCGCCGTCGGGAAGCTTGTCAACAGCGAAGGCGCAGCGGTGCGATCCGACATGAAGGCGGGTCTGGTTCAGGCGCACACAATCCAGTGCAGCTTGTTCTCTTGTTGAATAGCGTGACTCCGGCGTAGGCTGCGGGCCGTATTGAATGTTCAACTGCGTGCTCAGATCCAGACCGTAGTTGATTGCGTATGATTTCATGGCAGGAATCGTACCCCCAATTTGATGAAAACTTCCGTTCAGAGAGTGTGAATTTCTCTCGAACCTGAGCGAGTCATCCAGCAAGATTCTCGACTCGACTGCATTCCATCATTAGCTGGAACGCGAGAAGTTTCAAATTACCGATTTGAGGTTACTCAGTTACAGGTACTGATTACGAACGTTGCAGGGCTCTCGCACCGATTGCGGGGTTCTGCCCTGGATGACATGTCGCATAGAATCAGGGCATGTGCGGAATTGTCGGGTATGTGGGGCCGAAGAAGGTTGTCCCCGTCATCATCGAAGGGCTGCGGCGGCTGGAGTATCGCGGGTATGACTCAGCGGGAATCGCGGTAGGTGGACCGAAGACGGCGCTGCTGGAAGTGTGTCGCGCGCCGGGGAAGCTGGGGAACCTGGAAGAGGTGCTTCGCGAAAAGCCACTCGAGGGTACCTTTGGCATCGGGCATACGCGCTGGGCAACGCATGGGCGGCCGACCGAAGAAAATGCGCATCCGCACAGAGACTGCTCGGGTCGAATTGTGGTGGTTCACAACGGGATCGTTGAGAACTACCTCGAACTGAAGCACGAACTGACGGAGAAGGGGCACAAGTTCGTTACGGAGACGGACACAGAGATCATTGCTCACCTGATTGAGGAGATTCAGAAGGAAGCTGAAACGGCTGGTGCTCCGATTTCGCTGGAGGACGGGGTTCGTCGTGCCGTGAAGCGGCTCACGGGAGCATTTGCGCTGGGAATCTTGTCTTCTGCTGAGCCGGACAAGATTGTCGCGGCGCGGTCGGGGCCGCCGGTTGTGATTGGAGTGGGAGAGGGTGAGTATTTTGTGGCGTCGGATGTGCCGGGGATTCTGCATCACACGCGAGATATCTATTTTCTGGCCGATGGGGATATGGCGATTTTGACGCTGAATGGGGTGAAGCTGACGGACTTCAACGGGAAGCCGATCGAGCGGAAGCTCGAGAGAATTCAATGGGACCCTATCCAGGCGGAAAAGGGCGGCTACAAGCATTTCATGCTGAAGGAGATTTGGGAGCAGCCGCGGGCGATTCGAGATACGACGCTGGGGCGGGTGTCGCTGGATTCGGGAAGCATTTTTCTGGGTGAGATGGAAATTGATGACGAGGAACTGGCAGCTGCCTCGAGTATCAACATTGCGGCGTGTGGAACGAGCTGGCATGCGGCGCTTGCGGGCAAGTACATGATCGAGCGGCTGGCAAGGCTGCCGGTCGACGTGGATTACGCCAGTGAGTACCGGTATCGAAATCCGATTCCGGACAGGAATGCGCTGGGGCTGCTGATTACGCAGTCGGGTGAGACGGCGGATACGCTGGCGGCGCAGCGCGAGATGAAGGCGCTGGGATCGAAAACGGTGGCGATCTGCAACGTGGTGGGCGCCATGGTGGCGCGCGAGGCCCATGGCGCGATCTACACGCACGCGGGGCCCGAGATCGGTGTCGCATCGACGAAGGCGTTTACCTCGCAGCTGACGGCGCTGTTTCTGCTGGCGCTGAAGCTGGGGCAACTGCGCGGGCGGATGAACAAAGAACGGTCGGTGCAGCTGATTGAGGAGTTGAGTCGCGTTCCGGCGAAGATTGAGGAAGTGCTGAAAAGTTGTTCAGGGCAGTGCGAGCAACTGGCGTCAAGCTTTGCGAATGCTCGGGACTTCTTGTACCTGGGGAGAGGAATTCATTTTCCTATTGCGCTGGAAGGGCGCTGAAGCTGAAGGAAATCTCGTATATTCACGCGGAAGGGTACCCGGCGGGCGAGATGAAGCACGGTCCCAATGCGCTGATCGATGAGACGCTGCCGGTAGTGGTTCTGGTCACGCGTGATGAAGCGGATCCGGCGTCGAAGCTGCGGTATGAGAAGACGCTGTCGAATATTCAGGAAGTGACGGCGCGGTCGGGGCGGGTGATTGCGGTGGCAACAGAGGGCGACAAGACGATTGGTGGCCTAGTCGAGCAGGTGATTTACGTTCCGCCGGTTTTTGAGCTGCTATCGCCATTGATTGAAATCGTGCCGTTGCAACTGCTGGCTTATTACATTGCTGTGCGGCGGGGGTGTGATGTGGATCAGCCGCGGAACCTGGCGAAGTCGGTGACTGTGGAGTAGCCCGAAAGGGTTAGGGCGAACGAGTGGGCGGGTAGCTAGAATCGAGTCTGATGAGACAGCTTTACATGAGGTCGGCGTTCGCTTTGCTGCTGGGTTTAGTTGCCGCAGGGGGGGAGTTGCGCGGGCAGACGAACTTGAGCGTGCCGTCGATGCCGGTGATTCCTTCGGTTCCGAATGGAGCCGGGCCACCGAAGAAGTACATGGAGCGGTTTCCGGAGGTGGCTAGCCTGGAGCCAGCGTTTTCAATTCCCGTGAGCCCGATGGGATTTTCGATTCCAGGAACCAGCTATCTTCTACGTCAGCAGCAGCTTGTGAGCTTGGACTTCATCGATGAGAAGCGGCTTCTGTTCAGCTTTCACGTGGCATCGGGGCTGCAAGAGCGGAGTGCTGATGAAGACCAGGAGAGAGAGCAACGGATTCATGCGACGGTAGTCGATATTGCTAGCGGTAAGGCGGGGCCCGAGGCGGAATGGAACATTGCTGACCGACGGCGGTATCTATGGATGTTGAATAACGGGCACTTCCTGGTGCGCACGGCGGACGGTCTCAATGAAGGCGACGCGGAGCTGAAGATCAAGGAGTATCTGCGATGGCCTGGGCGGCTGATGTGGATCGAGATGGATCCTGAGCAGCAGTACATCGTTGCGAACTCTGTCGAAGCCGGCAGTGAGGAATCGACGACAAGTACTGCGAGTGTTGCCGCTGTGGAGAAGCCGGTAAAGAATGGAAAACAGGCGGAAGCAAAAAGCGTGCTGACAATTCGAACCGTGAGACGGGAGACGGGCGAAGTGGTTCTGACAACGAAGGCGCCGTGGACATCGCAGACGTCGGATTGGCCGATGAACTCCCAGGGATATGTTGAGAGGTTACATGAGAAGAAGGGTATGCATTGGCGGTTGAACGTTGTCCCGTATGGGGGCAACAAGGGCTGGGCGCTTGGGGAGGCGGATTCGACATGCCCGCCGCAGTATAGTTTCGTAACAGACACGGTGCTTCTGATTAGCCGGTGCGATCCTCAGGAAGGGTGGAGGCTGAAAGCATCGAAAACCGTGGGCCTGGCAACATTGTGGGAGACGACGATTGGAAGTAATACGATGTGGCCTCTGGTAGTGACAGCGCGCAACGGGTTGCGGGTGGCACGAGAGACACTCGTGCTGAAGCGCTCGGCAGAGAAATATACAGATGGAGTGCGCATCGATGACGTGCAGGGACAGATGGTGCGGGTTTTCGACGCGGAGACTGGAAAAGTTGTAATGGAAGCTACTGTTGCGCCGATCTACGACGGCGGCGGTAATGTGGCGATTTCACCCTCCGGAAGGCGAGTCGCAATTTTGAAAGGCAATGCAATTCAAGTGTATGAACTCCCAGCGCCGACTGTTAGCGCAGGAGAGCACAAGTAGAAGCTCCAGATGAGCGTCGGAGCACGATCGTAGTAAACTTCCCTCTCAAGCTGTCTAGATTCTGTTGATCATCCTGCGTTGGATGCGGGATCTATCTACGTCTGTCTGAATTTCAAATCAGAGGTAAGCATGCAGATCTTATTTGTGGTTTGCCGGATCGCGCTGGCGGTTGCGGTTGTTGCTGATTTGTTCGTGCCGCGGGTCGTGCTGGGTGCTGACGGACAGGCTTCAGGAAGTCCGACCGCTCCAATGCACCGGGGGTATTACACGTACCCGGCGGTGCGCGGCGAGAACATCGTGTTTACGTCGGAGGGCGACCTGTGGGTAGTGGGAGCGAACGGCGGGGTGGCTCGGCGGCTGACTTCGAATCCGGGGATGGAGTGGGCGGCGGTGCTTTCGGCGGATGGGAAGACGGTGGCGTTCAGTGCGAACTTCGAGGGACCGACCGAGGTTTACACGATGCCCCTGGAGGGCGGAATACCACAGCGGCGGACGTGGGATGGGGATTCGCGTCCTGCAGGATTTGCGCCGGATGGACGGCTGATGGTTTCGACGTCACGGTATTCGACGCTGCCGGGGACGCAGCTGGCGCTGGTGAGTGATGTGGGAGCGCGCGAGATTGTTCCGCTGGCGCAGGCTGCTGAGGGAGCGTATTCGCCGGAGGACCACAATCTATTTTTCACGCGCTGGTACAGGCAGCCGAGCGAGACGAAGCGATACAAGGGCGGAACGGCAGAGAGCATCTGGAAGTTTGACGGAAAGAATGAGGCGGTCGCGCTGACGGCGGACTGGACAGGCGCGTCGACGCAGCCGATGTTCTGGAACAAGCGGGTATATTTCCTGAGCGATCGCGATGGCGTGATGAACGTGTACTCGATGGACGAGGATGGACACGGCGTGAAGCAGGAAAGTCACCAGAAGGAGTTCGACATTTCGTCGGCGGCGATCGATGACGGACGGATCGTATATGCGAGCGGGGCGGATCTGTGGTTGCTGGACTTAAAGACAGGGAAAGAGCAAGTGGTTCCGATCACGCTGACGTCAGACTTCGAGCAGTTGCGGGAGCACTGGGTGAAGAAGCCGTCGGACTATCTGACAGCGGTGCATATTGCGCCGGATGGGGGAAGCGCGATATTCACGGCACGCGGCGAGGTATTCACGCTTCCACTGCGGAACGGCAGGATTGTGAAGGTGGCGGCGAACTCGGCGGTGAGGTATCGCGAAGCGCGTTTTCTGCCGGATGGGAAAAGCATCCTGGCGCTGTCCACGGAGAGCGGCGAGACGGAGTTCTGGAAATTCCCGGCGAATGGGGTAGGAAAGCCGGAGCAGTGGACGAATGATGCGAAGGTGCTTCGGTGGGACGGGGTGGTTTCTCCGGATGGGAACTGGCTAGCGCATCACGATAAAGACGAGAAGCTGTGGCTTTTCGATGTGAAGGCGAAGAAAGAGAAGCTGGTCGCGGAGTCGATGACAGGGGACTTCGGCGATTTGCAGTGGTCTCCGGACAACAAGTGGCTGGCGTTTGTGCAGGCGGCGGATAACCAGTTTGCGCAGATCAAGGTGCTGAATGTAGTTTCGGGCGAGATCAAGGAGATTACGTCGGATCGGTATGACAGTGTGAATCCGATCTGGAGTTCGGATGGGAAGTGGTTGTACTTTCTCTCAGACCGAGCGCTGAAGACGACGGTGCAGTCGCCCTGGGGGCCACGGCAGCCGGAACCGTTCTTCGATCATCAGCTGAAGATTTATCAACTGGCGCTGGTGCCGGATCTGCGGTCACCGTTCTTGCCACCCGATGAATTGCATCCCGATGGCGATGCTGCGAAGGACGAGAAGAAGGCGGATGACAAGTCGAAGGATGTGAAGAAGGACGAAAAGAAGGCAGCGGAGGCGACGAAAAAGACAGACGAGAAGAAGCCGGAGGAGAAGAAAGACGACAAGAAGGATGAGAAGAAGCCGCCGGAGGTGAAGATCGACTTCGCGGATTTGTCGTCGCGGTTAATTGAGGTGCCGGTGCCGGCTGGGAATTATGGAAACCTGCAGGCGACAGAGAAGAGGCTCTGCTGGCTAAATGATGGAGACAATACACATCAGCATCTCGGGTTGCAGTGCGTCGATCTCGCCAACAAGGGCGACGATGTGGACAACGTGATGGGCGACGTGAAGGGATTCGAGATTTCGGATAACCGAAAGAAGATGCTGGTGCGAAAGGGCGATGACTTTTACATCCTAGACTCGGATGTGAAGCCGTCTGCTCTGGGAGATCCGAAGGCTCTGGCGAAGTTGTCGATCAATTTGTCGCGGTGGACGTTTTCGACGAAGCCGGTGGACGAGTATCGCGGGATCTTCATGGATGCCTGGCGGCTGGAGCGGGATTATTTCTACGACAAGAACATGCACGGGGTGAACTGGACGGCGATGCGGGATCGCTACCTGCCGCTGGTGGATCGCGTGGCGAATCGCGATGAATTGAACGCGGTGATTGCGCAGATGGTGGGAGAGCTGTCGGCGCTGCATACGTTTGTGGTGGGGGGTGATGCGCGCAAGCCGGCTGACCAGGTGGACCTGGCGTCGCTGGGTGCGCGGCTGCGGCGTGATGAAAAGGCCGGCGGATTTGTGGTGGAACACATCTACCTGCACGACCCCGATCTGCCGGAGTTGACTCCGCCGCTGGCCAAACCCGAGTCGCTTGTCAAAGAGGGAGAGGTTATCGTCTCGATGGATGGGCAGGATCTGCTTGGCGTAACAGACGAGCGGGCGCTGCTGCGAGGCAAGGCGGGAGCGCAGGTGCTGCTGAAGGTGAAGAATGCAGCAGGTGCGACTCGCGACGTGCTGGTGACGCCGATGAAGGACGGAGATGAGTCGCATCTACGGTATGCGGAGTGGGAGTACTCGCGACGCATGACGGTGGAGAAGGAGTCGAACAACACGATTGGGTACGTGCACCTGCAGGCGATGGGCCCCGAGGATATGAATCAGTGGGCGCGTGAGTTCTATCCAGTATTCGACCGGCAGGGACTGATCATCGATGTACGTCACAATGGCGGCGGCAATATCGATTCGTGGCTGCTGGGTAAGCTGCTGCGCAAGGCATGGTTCTATTTCCAGCCGCGGGTGGGGAGCCCGTCGTGGAACATGCAGTACGCTTTCCGCGGCCACATTGTTGTTCTTTGCGATCAGCAGACGGCTTCAGATGGAGAGGCATTCACCGAAGGGTTCAAGCGTCTCGGACTTGGCAAGGTGATTGGAATGCGGACGTGGGGCGGCGAGGTTTGGCTGAGCTTCAGCAACGTGCAGGCGGACAATGGGATTGCGTCCGCGGCGGAACTTGGCGTCTACGGGCCGGAAGGGAAATGGCTGATCGAGGGGCACGGCGCAGAGCCGGATATCGCAGTGGATGATCTGCCGCATGGAACATTCGCGGGGAATGATGAGCAATTGCAGGCGGCGTTGAAATTGTTGAAGGAAGAGATCAAGGCGGATCCGCGACCAGTGCCGCAGCATCCGGCGTATTCGGACAAGTCGTTCAAGGGCTCGGGGAACTGAGAAGAAGAACAACTGCAGGTGTTTCGGCTACGCCACGCTTCGCCCAACAAGACAATCATCGACGGGTGGCGAGCATTTGAGACTTACAGAAAACGAGGTCGCTGCAACTCGAGGAGATGCAGCGGCCTTGGAGTTTCTACTGCAAACTTTATTTGAGTTATTCGCCTTTGTCGGTGCTGGGGGTGGGGTGGACTACGCGGTAGGTTGAGCCTCCGCGAGACCAGACGAGGAGGAGGACGTCTTTTCCGGCTGGAACTCCGCGAACGCTTTCAGCGAAGTCCTGCGCGTTCTGCACGGGCTTGCGGTTGACTTCTTCGATGACATCGCCGGGAGCGAGACCTGCGTCGTCAGCGGGGCTTCCGGGACGCACGCTTTGCACTGCGGCCCCCTTAACTTGCGAGGGGAGCTTGATTTGCTCGCGCAGATCATCGTTGAGGTCTCCGACGGAGACGCCGAGTTTGCCGCGTTTTTGTGAGCTGTTTTCATCGTTCTGCGCGACTTGTTTTTCGCCCTTAAACTCGCCGACTTTTACGGTCAGGGTGTCGGGTTTGCCGTCGCGGAGGATGCCGAGCTTGATGTCGCTTCCTGGCGCAGTCTGGCTGACAACGAGTTGGAGCGCGCCGCCGTTCTTGATTTTCGTGCCATTGAGTTCGCGCAGCACGTCGCCACGCTTGAGGCCGGCCTGGCTTGCGGGTGAATCGGGCGTGACCTGGCTGACGATGGCGCCGGTAGCATCGGGCAGGTTGAAGAAGGTGGAGTTGTCGGGCGTCACGTCATTCATGCTGATGCCGAGATAGCCGTGGTGGACTGTACCGCTCTTGATGATGGACTCGGCGGAGGCGCGGACGATCTGGGTGGGAATTGCAAATCCAGCGCCGGCGAATGAGCCGTTATTGGTGATGATGAAGGTGTTGATGCCGACGAGTTCGCCGTGCGCATTGACCAGCGGTCCACCTGAGTTGCCTTGGTTGATTGCGGCGTCAGTCTGGATGTACGCCCCGGGCTTGCGTGGATCGTTCGAGTAGGGATTAGGGCGATCGAGAGCGCTGACGATGCCGCGGGTTACGGAGAACTGGAAGTAGCCAAATGGGCTGCCGAATGCGAGCACTGTCTGGCCAGGACGCAGGCGTGTGGAGTCGCCCCACGCGATAGAGGCGAGATTCTTCGCGTCGATCTTGATGACAGCGAGGTCGTTGAGTTTGTCGACGCCGACGAGCTTTGCCGGGAAGACACGGCGATCGTTGAGTGTGACCTTGATCTGCGTTGCATCATCAACCACGTGGTTGTTGGTGACGATGTAGCCATCGGGCGAAATGATGATGCCGCTGCCGATACCGTGTTCGATCTGCGGTTGCTGGCTGCGTCCCATCGGGCCCATGGGTCCGAAGAAGCGGCGGAACTCGGGCGGGATGGCGTTGGGGTTGATCCGGTTGCCGTTTCCATTGCCGTTGCCGTTCCCATTCCCATTGTCTTGGGTGTCGTCATCGTCGTTGTCGGCATCCTGACCGTTGACGCGCGCGGTGACGGAGACGTTTACGACGGCGGGAGTTACTCGCGCTGCGACGGCTTCAACGGCATTGTCGAGAGCGACGAGCGAGGAGACGCTATTGTCATCCATGGGAGCGGCGGCATCCAGCCCACCGATGTGTGCGGCGGCTTGTGCGGTATGGCCGAGGATGAAAGCAAAAGCGAGGAGTACGGAGGCGGCCGCAGCTACTGGGGCGCCGAACTTTCTTGCTTTGGCTCTTAATAGATTAGTTGATTCGGGCATGAGTGGATCTCCATTGAGGTTTGAAGTTGAACTTACAGTTGGATAATGAACCAGCCGTCGCGTACCGATGCGGTTGGCGGTTGAGTGGAACTTGAATTCGGGCTTGCCGTGACTACGCGCAGGATCAGCTGCGTGACTGTAAAGCGATGCACAGGAGCGTCAGCGTGATTCTGGGTTTTGGACGATTGGGCTGTCGAAGCATTCGTGGAGATTGTGCTCGCCGCGTTGACTGCGGTTGTCGTCGGAACGGCGGTATTGTTCGTCCCGCCGCTCGCCGACGGGATCTGAGACGTTTCGTTGTCTGATGCGAAGTCAGAGATGACTTGCGGGACGCGGCTCACGGTGGTGACTTCGCGCCAGGTTGCGACGACGACCCACCGCTGGGGTTGAGGCTCGGATGAGACTACGCGATCGCCGAACTGGTCAGACTTCGCGATTTGCGGGGCACCGATCGAAGCGGCGTCGTTCGTCGGGCGGCCACCAGGAACAGGCTTTGGAGCCATGCGTTTACGCGTCGCGGATGCAGCCGGATGCGGAGCGGACAGGATGGCTTTTGCGGGGATGGCGCTGTAGCTTGCTGGCAACTGCGGTCTGGCCGCGTTCTCGCTAGCCAGCAGCGCGTCAAGTTGACGAGCGGGAGTAACGGCCTGGATGTTGTGCTTCGGTACAAAAGCAACGAGTTGCGGGAAGCGGGACATCTCGATGGAGCCGGCCACAAGCACAGAACCGAGTGTGGCGAGCAGCGTGCCGGCGGCGGTTCTGTTCATCGTGTGTTTGTGAAGCAGGATGCGGTGCACGCGATGAACTAGTTCGGAGCGGCGGTGCCATGCACCGAGTGAGAGGGCCTCTGCCCGGCGCTCGAGGCGGCGTTCAGCAAGACTGGCGAGACAGGCAGCGTATGCGCGGGGAGCGTTGGTGATGCGAATGACGCCCTCATCGCAAGCCATCTCTCGCTCGCGGCAAAGACGATGCTCCAGCCACGCGAGAGCGGGATTCAGGGGGAAGATGACGAGGCAAAGCTTCTGGATGAGGTTGGTCCAGTCGTCGCCGCGGCGGAGATGTTCGGCTTCGTGGAGAACGATTTGCCGGAGTTCGGCGGGCGTGAGACGGGGGAGCAGCCACTCAGGAATGAGGATGCGCGGGGAGAGAAAGCCGATGACGCCGGGGCGGTCGAGTGTCTGCGTCGTGCAAATGTTTACGCGGGAGTGGCGGAGATGAATGAGAGCGTTGGAAAGGACTCCATCGACCTCGACCGGCTGCGCAGCCTTCCACAACTGCCGCAGCCGGACGGAGTGTGCGACGAGTGCCGCCGTTCGAATGAGGGAAGCGATCAGCCAGAGTGCCGCGATGGCATATCCCCAACGAGTGTCTACCTGGAAGAGAGCGTGGGATGCGGCGGGAGATAACGGTGAATCGGGTACAACGACGTGCGAGGAACTTTCAGCGACGTTGATAAGCGGAACGAAAGGGACGGCGATTGCGAGGGCAAAGCCCGCGGCCCAGAGATTGAATCGATGTGCGGCGGAGATGCGCGGGGCGAGGCGAAGTGCAATTTCCAGTACGCACACTACCACGGCACTCTGCCAGATGGATGTCACGAGTGTGGAGCCTGCACTTGCGGCGAATGACTGGCACTGCGCAGCGAACCATCCCCATGCGGTGGGGCCGGTCACGGTGAGTTCAGTGAACATGGCGGCAGTGTGCATGGCTAGGCCTCGTCAAATTCGTTTGGGGCTTCGTCCTGGGCTGCGGAATCGATCGCTGCTTTCAAGCGATCGAGTTCTTCGCGGGAAATGTCACTTTCGCCCAGCAAGGACAGCAGCAACTGTTCACGGGAGTTGCCAAAGAAACGGGTGAGAACGTGCCTGATTTCGGTTCGACTGGCTTCGTTTTCAGCGATGAGCGGGCGGTAGATGAAGGCGCGACCTTCCTGGCGATGCTCGACATAGCCCTTCTGCTCGAGAATCCGGATTGTTGTGAGGACAGAGTTGTAGGCGAGGGATTCCCCATCGGGCATGGCCGCGACGAGATCATTGACTGCCGATTCTCCCCGGCGCCAGAGAATCTTCATGAGCCTCAGTTCGGCTTCCGTTAACGTGTTTGATTTCTTCGGAGGCATCCTGTAAGTTGTTGTATCTACGTGACCAAAGAGTGGCCCTTGCCCTCCCTTTCCAATCATATAGACGTGCAACTAATGGATTAGTTACCACAGTTGAGGTGGAAATTTTAAGGTTGTCGACGGAGACGGGCTGGAGGACAGGCAGGGCATCTTATAGTTGTGGAGTTGCCGGGGTATCCGGCTAATGGACTGAAAAACATTCCCAGGAGGAGCAGGATGGGATCGCTTTCTGACAAGGAAATCCAGGCGAAGCTGGTGTCGGTGCCGGACTGGCAGGTTGAGTCTGGCGAGTTGGTGCGGACGTTTCTTTTCAAGGATTTTCGGGCATCGCTGGCTTTCGTGAACAAGGTCGGGGATGTGGCGGAGGCTGCCGGACATCATCCGGATATCGATATCAGGTACAACAAGGTGCGGCTGGCGCTGGTGACGCACGATGCGGGCGGGATTACGGAGAAGGATTTCGATCTGGCGGCCGCGTCGGACAAGTTCTGTTGAGGCATTTCGCCGGGTCGATTAGAGCCTCATTGCCGTCAACAATAATGACGCCCGATCTGAGTGCGAGGCCGCGGGCTGGAGGGCAATATGTTCTGGTTCAGGGCACAGGAGTGAGCGAATGTGTCTCTGTCCATTGCCCCCTCCCATGCCTAATCGCGATGATCGCAGCTGTCGCCCATGCGGAAGCCCAATTGAGCAGGTTTTTGCTTTCCGGATTGGCGTTTCTAACCAGTTAGTACCGGGTCGAAGACACCTTCGCGCCACGAGACCGACGAAAGTGGGAGGGCTTTTCGCTTCTCCGTCAGGGCACAATCACGCAAGCTTTTGCCCTGCGGTTTGGCTATGTCGGTCAGAAAAGAACTCGCAAAGCGCCCGTCGTCCGGTTGCGCGGAGACGATGTTCCCGCGGAATGCCACTTCTGTGTTCAGCGACACCGGTATCCCCATTCCTGCGCAAGCCAAGCGTGACCACTCCTTCGATGTACTGGAACTGATTGTGAGTTATGCGCTGATCCTGAGCGCAAACTGGACGTCGGATCCGGCCCGGCAGTGGCTTTACGGGGCAGCTGTCATCTGGATCGGCGGATCGACGGGGCTGGCATTGGCGCGGACCAGATCCATTCAGTTCCGGTTGAAGGAAATCTGGAATTCGTTGTGGATCGTGGGCGGAGCGCTGATGCTGGCGGCTCCGACGATAGCCATTGCGGCAAGGATGCATACACTGCAACAGCCTTACGGCCCGATGGGTCGCGCGGAGGCATTCGCCGGATATGCGCTGTGGGCTATCGCGCAGCAGTGGCTTTTGTGGGGATACTTTTTATCGCGCCTGGCGCGGACCATGCCACGCGAGAGTTGGGCGGCTGTGATCGTGGCGGGTTTGTTCGCCATTGCTCATCTGCCAAATCTGATTCTTACGGTGATGGCACTGTTCTGGGGACTCGCGGCCAGCTACCTTTTTCTGCGGTTCCGCAGTGTCGTTACGCTGGGCTGTGCACATGCGATACTCGGCATTGCCGTGGCAATTTCAATTCCAGGCCCTGTGCTGCATAACATGCGGGTCGGGCTCGACTATCTCCAATACAGGACACCGGTAGAACTGCGCGTGGCGCGGGATGACGCTCGCATGACCAATGCCAGCTGGGATGGACATCGCAGGCAGTCGCAGGAAGTTCAGGGGGCAGAAGAGCCTTTGAAGTGAAGTGGACTTGTTCCGGAAAATTCTGCCTGAGCACCTTCCCACAGGATTGCAAGTGAGAGTCCGCCTGAAAAGGGATATTGACTTCTTTCTTATACATGTTTACTATAGGCATGTTTTATCAATGCCTTATGGAAAATAGTCATGATGCATCGCGCGATCTATTTCCCGGGGCCCTGGAGATGATGATTCTCGAGTCTCTCAGGCGCCAGCCCGCGCACGGATATGCGCTGGTCCAGCACATCCAGCAACGTTCTAAAAACCTGCTCCAGGTTGAAGAGGGTTCTTTGTATCCGGCTCTCCAGCGGCTACTGAAAGCGAAGATGGTTACGGCTGCATGGACGGTATCGCCTTCAACCAACCGCCGCGTGCGCATATACGAAATCACAAAAGGCGGCATGCGTCATCTCGAACGCGAGATCTCCCGATTCGATCGGATGCTGGAAGGCATTCAGATGGTACTCGGGCCCGTTCGAAAAGCGCAGAGTTCCTAGGAGGTCTGTTCGATGAGCTGGTGGGGCCAAATTTTCCGTCGCCGACGATTCGAAGACGAACTGGATGAAGAGCTGCGCGGACACATCGAGGAGAGAACCGAGCAGCTCATGCGTCTGGAGAACCTTTCCCGTGTCGAGGCGCGCCAGGCCGCCCTTCGCGCATTTGGAAATCCGGTGCTGGTAGAGACGCGGAGTCGCGAGGTGTGGCAGTGGCCCAGACTTGAGCGCGTCTCTGCCGATGTAAGACTTGCCTTGCGCCGTTTGATCAAGTCGCCCGGATTCACGGCGACGGTGCTCCTTACACTCGCGATTGGGTTTGGCGCGAACACAGCGGTTTTCAGCGTAGTCAGCAGTGTGCTTCTGAGGTCGCTTCGGTATCCGGACAGCGACAGGCTGGTTTCGTTATGGCTCAACGCTCCCGGAGCTGCGGGACTGGCGAACTTCCAGAAGGGCCTGCCGCTTTCTGCTTCCATGTACTTCGCTTTCAGCGAGAATAACCGGACCTTTCAATCGCTGGGCATCTGGTCCTCGAACCGGGCAAATGTCACCGGGCTTGTGCGGCCTGAAGAAGTGAACAGCATTCTTGTGAGCGATGGCGTTCTGGGAGCGCTGGGCGTTCCGCCGATCGAGGGACGTCTGCTGACGGAGGCCGATCAGGTTCCGAATGGTCCTAAGAACATCATGTTGAGCTATGGATACTGGCAGGGGCGATTTGGCGGCGACGTTTCCATCATCGGGCACAGCATCACTGTCGATTCCCAGGCACGCACAATCATCGGCGTGATGCCGCGTGATTTCCGAATCGAGGACCAGGACTTCGACATCCTGGTGCCGTTCGCATTCGAGCGCAACAAGCAGCCACTGGCCGGCTTTGGGTTTCATGGAATTGGACGCCTCAAACCGGAAGTGACGATACTCCAAGCCAACGCCGACCTTGCACGCACGATTCCGATCTGGATGGATTCCTTCTCGAACGGCTTTGGAAGCGATCCTCACTGGTATGTCAAATGGCGGATCACACCGGACCTGCATTCGCTCAAGCAGGAGGTGGTGGGGGATGTAAAAGGCGTGCTCATCGTTGTGATGGGCACTATCGGCCTTGTGCTTCTCATCGCCTGCGTCAACGTCGCCAATCTGCTAATGGTGCGCGCCGATGTCCGTCAGCTTGAACTTTCCATTCGTGCGGCGCTCGGAGCAGGACGCGGACGGATCGCGGGTGAGTTGCTATTGGAAAGCGTGCTGCTGGGACTGATCGGAGGTGTGTTCGGAGTCGCCGTGGCTTCGGCGGGGTTGCGGTTTCTGGTTGCAATTGGCCCGGCAAATCTGCCGCGCCTGACGGAAATATCTCTGGATCCAGCTTCGCTCTTTTTCAACTTCTTCGTCTCGCTTGCGTCGGGGCTCCTCTTCGGCTCGATGTCCGCCTGGAAGTACGCAAGTAGGCAAGCGACTGTGAGTCTCGGCTCTGCTCGTACGGTCAGCAGCAGCCGCGAGCGTCACCGCTCCCGCAACGTTCTGGTCATCGAGCAGGTTGCGATGGCACTTGTGCTTTTAGTGTGCGCTGTTCTGATGATCCGGACTTTCCAGCAACTGCGCAAAGTTGATCCGGGGTTCAGCGACGCGTCCGATCTTCAGACGTTGCGCATTTCGATTCCGGATTCCACCGTGAGCGACTCGCGGATGGCGCTTCGTCTCGAGAACAACATCGCGGAAAAGCTCAGTTCCATTCCCGGCGTGACCTCCGTGGGATTTGCCCAGCTGGTGCCAATGGAAGGGATTGGCCATGGCTGGAATCTCATTTCTGTGGTGGGCAAGACCTATAGAGGCGACCCACCCATCCGGTTCTATAACTACATATCTCCCGGGTACCTGAAGACTTTCGGCACTCACCTGCTTGCTGGCCGCGACTTCACCTGGAGCGAGACCTTCGATTTGCAGCGGAAGATCATCGTCTCGGAGAATCTGGCACGGGAAGAGTGGGGGAGTGCCAGTGCCGCAATCGGCAAGCGCATGCGCGAGGGTCCGAGTGAGCCATGGTCTGAAATCATCGGGGTGGCCCAAGATGTTCGTTATGACGGCGTGGATCAAGGTGCTCCGGCCATCGTGTACTGGCCCGCGATTGTCCGCAACCCTTGGCTCGGAACGTTCACGCCTCGCGCAGTGACGTTTACCATCCGGACTGCGCGCGCTGGAACACAGGCCTTGCTCACGGAGGTTCAGCAGTCCGTCTGGGCGGTGAATGGCAACCTGCCTGTGGCCTCGATGCGCACAATGCAGGAGATTTACGGCAAATCGATGGCGCGCACGTCGTTCACTCTTGTCATGCTGGGAATTGCGGCGTCAATGGCTCTCGCTCTTGGCATCATCGGGATCTACGGGGTGATCTCCTACGCGGTATCGCAGCGTACGCGCGAAATCGGGATCCGCGTGGCTCTCGGAGCGCAGAAGCACGAGCTTCGCTGGATGTTTGTGCGCTCTGCGCTGGCTCTTACCGGGATTGGCGTGGTCTTCGGTATGGGAGCGGCTGCCGCGGTAGCGCGCCTGATGAGAGCGCTGTTGTTCGGTGTCAGCCCTTTAGATCCATTCAGCTTTGTTGCGGTACCGCTCATCCTTGCTGCCGCCGCGGCTTTCGCGAGCTACTTTCCCGCAACCAGGGCTGCTGCGATCAATCCGGTGGATGCACTCAAAGCCGAGTGATTGAGCCGGGGCACATGCAGGGGTCTTGGCAGCAAGCGCAAAATGACCGGAGCTTATGAAGTCGAAGCGCTTCGACGAGGTTTGGTCTGTCCGATTCTGGACACCCAGAGCGCGGAAGTGGACGGGGACAGAGGGTCGCCCTGGGGCTGCGGCGCAGAGGATGCAGGCTGCTCGCAGTGGCGCGTGAGTTGCTAGGGTATCTGCGTGACCTTGTCGCGCGGCTTCCAACGAATCTTTATGTCAGGGCGGGCATTTGCACGAGCGCCGGGCCTGTCACTTGGGCTGCTGCTGACGATTGCGCTCGGCGTGGGGAGCAATACGGCGGTCTACGGATTTCTTCAGGGATTGATTCATCCCGCATCTCCGGTTGAACGCTCTGATCGGCTAGTGTCGGTATTCGGGGAAGATCGCTTCCGCAACGCCGGGCCGCTCTCCATCGACGAATCTCACCTGCTTACGAATGACCGACGGATATTTGAGTGGGTGGGCGCAGTACGAATCGCAACCAGACGCGCTGTGATCGACGGGCGCCCGAAGACCGCGAGAGTTGCCGCTATAACGCCAAAGGTAGCTGGAGCGCTACGGCTGCCGTTGAACGACGGGGCGGCGATCAGCCATCGCCTGTGGGAGAGCGTGTTCGGCGCGAGCGAGATTGTGGCTGGATCTCGCATCCGCATCGGTGAGAAAGATCTGGGCCTTCGCGGATTTTCACCGGATCATTTGGAGGGACTGTATAGCGACCAGAGTGTCGATATCTGGACGCCCGCGACGGAGCAGGATCTCGAAGGAGGAGGGTCGGGGACGCGGGACTTGTGGATTATTGCGCGGCTTGGAGAGAGCGTATCCATTCGTCAGGCGCAGGCCGCTCTTCAATCTGGAATAGCGGGTCGCGAGGTGAGCGTGGCTCCGTTCACGGGTGTTGCGCCGAGCATGGCACGCGGACTGTCGCAGGTTGGTCTATTTCTGACTTTCTCCGCGGGATCCGTGTTCTTCATCGCATGCATAAACGTCGCATCCTTTCTTCTGGGGCGAGCGTTGCGGCGATCGCATGAGACGTGTTTGCGTGTCGCGCTTGGTGCTAGTCGCGCAGACCTCTTGTGGGGGTTGTTCGCGGATAGCCTGGTTATTGCCGGGGCAGGCGGGGCAATGGGTTTGTTGCTTGGGATTCTTACGGCGCACGCGCTTCCGGCCTTTCTATTTGAAGGAGACGCAGAACGGCTCAGCTTCGCGCCGCATTTACTTCCAATCGTCACCGCTTCTCTGATCTGCATTGTGGTCACAGTGATCTGCGGGATGCTGCCCGTGCTGGGAACCGTGACAGATCGACCATGGATGGTGCTTCAACGCGAAACCGGTTTACCTTCGAGAGCAACGCTGCGTTTGCGATCCGCACTGGTGATAGGACAGATTGCGGTCTGCTGCATGCTGGTGATCTGCACAGCGATTCTTCTGACTGGCCTGCGATCTGAGATGAAGACTGTGGCCGGGCATCGGCTGGGCAATCCGATTCTTATGACGGTGCAGGGCCAGCCACTGGGAGGCCCCGAGATGGATGCGGGGTATTTCAATGAAGTTGAACGGAAGGCAGGGTCGATTGCGGGGCTGCGACCGCTGGCGTGGACTGCCCGTGTTCCGGGCAACGAGCCAACCTGGAGGAATTTTGAAATTCAACAGGGGTCTACCCAGTACCGGGAGGTTGCTATGGATATCTCGTGGCTAACGCCGGAGTCCCTGCAATCGCTGGGGAGTTCACCAATTATCGGAAGAGGGTTTGGGATCATCGATCAGAAGTACCAGGTCGCAGTGGTCAATAAAGAAGCGGCAGCAGAGCTTTTTGGGGAAGAGACCGTTGGAGTCGTAATACGGGATCCTGATGATCATCCGCTCGAGATTATCGGAGTGATGAATGGGGTGGGCATCGAGGGGCCGGGGGTACAGAGGCGCTCGAAAGATGGAGACCAGAAGAGACGGCCGACAATTTACTACGGCGTTGGGGGATCGGGCGATTCGAAGACGATCAGAAACGCGCGGTTTCGCGTGCCCCCTGTACCGCCTCTGGCAGACATCGAACTCAACGCCAACGTCGTTTCCTCGAAGTATTTCAGCGCTCTGGATATGAAGTTGATCGCGGGGAAGGAATTTCTCGATCATCGTGGATCCGACCAGGGGCGGGTGGCCGTGATCAACCGGGAGGCTGCAGATGCGTACTTTGGTGGCAAGGCGCTTGCCGCGGGCGTGATTGATGACAGCGGTGTGAGGACGGAGATCATCGGGGTGGTCAGCTCGCCGGCGTTCGGGAGATTCGAACAGCACGCAGAACCGACGATCTACTTTCCAATTTGGCAAGACTGTCCGGCGCGGATGACGCTGATGATCAAGGGTGCAGAGTGGAACGGCGGCGTCGAGGCCAAGCTCAAACAAACGGTAGAAAACGTACCAGGACAGGGCACATTCCCCGTCACCATCAAGACGCTTGACGAGCAGCTGGCACTATCGAGCCTGGCGCCACTGCGGATCGCTGCGTTGATCGGCGGTGTGTCGGCAGCAATCGGCTTAATGCTCAGCATTCTTGGGCTGCTCAGCGCGCAAGGCGATGCTGAACGTCAGCGCCAACGGGACCGAGCACTTCGCATTGCGCTTGGTGCGCAACGATGGCGCGTTGTGCTGCTGGTGATGAAGAACGCCACTCGCCTGGCGTGCCTTGGTGCTGTCATCGGGATATTTCTTTCGTTCGCTATGGTGCGATTCCTGGTCGCCGATGTCGCGAATGTAGTGTCGCCATCCTATAAAGTCTGGCTGATTGCTCCGCTTTTGCCGGTGGTAGCGGTGATGCTGGCGAGCCTCATTCCCGCGCGACGCGCTTCCGGCATTGCAACGGCGGCGATCATGCGCGATATGTAATGACAGCTCGGAGATTCTGGCGGGGTAGGTGCAGACAGAATCGAGAAAGTCTGGTACTTTCTCTGTGATCATCAGCAAACAACATGGCAACTATCCTAGAGCAGCGGCGAATTTCAAAACAGAAAACCAGGCAGAGGAGCCTGCGCATTCTGAAGAGAGTTCCGCTCTGGTTGTATGGTTTTGTCGCGTTGGCGTTGGTGCTCGCATGTATGCTCCAGTTTCACTCGTGGGTATCTGTCGGACAGCTTGATTCACAGGATCGTCCGGATGCGTTCGATACTCCGTTCTATGTGGCTGATAGCGGCTACCTATCGCTCCTAAGGGTTTCAGTCGAATGTGACTTTGTGAAGCGGGACGGAACTCACCTGGCCCACATTGTGAAGACTCTGGGCAATCTAACATTCAAGGACCGACAAACTCTGCCATGTGCAGTGAATCTCGGCGATGATCCCGGTCCGCGAAGCAACGTTCAATTCACGGTTAAGGTTGAGTACCGGGTTACGGGGCTCCCGTTGCGTCGTTCGCAGACATTTCGGTTCAAGTCAGTGACTCTGCCGGATGGCAGGTGCCTATGGCTACCGCAATAGCGACCGCATTGATGGTGCGAATGCCGTGAGCGATACGACGGAATCTGGGCAAGAAGCTGGATGCGCGACAGGATAATTGGAATGAGGTTGAAAGGCATCGAGCGCTGTGAGTCGCGGATTGGAATCGGAGCCGCGGTGCTGTTGGCCTTGTCGATTGGTGTGAATGTCTCTCGTGTCTGTGCCCAAGAGGCTGCCAAGCCGGAGGGAAGTGTGCCGGCAGAGTTGGCACCGATGCCGGCGACCGCGGATCCTGCATTTGAAGTAGCCACGATCAAGCCGAGCGATACTTCGGCTCCGCATGGGACCTTTCTGAAGACGGAGGGCCGGCACTCGATTGCTTATAACTTTGCCGTGCGGGACTTGATCTGCTTCGTGTACGGCGTGCACAAGAGCCAGATTGTGGGCGGGTCGAAGGAACTGCTGGAGACGCACTTCGATATCGATGGCGTGCCGGATATTGAGGGGCATCCGAATATCAATCAATGGAAAATCATGTACCGGAAGCTGCTCGAGTCTCGATTCAAGCTGGCATTTCATCGAGAGAAGCAGGAATTACCCGCGTACGTGATTGTGACGGCGAAGAACGGCCCGAAGTTGAAGAAGACCGACCGCAAGCCGGGGGATAGCACCGTGTTCTCGCTGGACCGACAAATAGTTCTGAAGGTGCGGAATGCGTCGATGAGCGACTTTGCACATGGGATGCAGGAAACGATCCTGGACAAGCCGGTGGTGGATGAGACTGGGCTGCCAGATCGATACGACTTTGATTTGAAGTGGACTCCGGATGAGAGCCAGCTAAGCAGTGTGCCTGGCGTGGAGGATCGACATGATGCGAATGGGCCGCCGGGGCTGTATACGGCAATTCAGGAACAGGTAGGGTTGAAGATCGAGTCGAAGAAGGCGCCTGTGGATGTGCTGGTGATCGATCATCTTGAGGGGCCGTCGGCGAATTAGAAGATTGGGATCGGCGGGCAGCGGTTAAAGCTCAGTTTTTTAGAAGACCGATCCGGCTCCACTGAGATCAGGCTGTTGTCAGAAAGCGCGAAATTTTGAGGCTGCTGTTCGCTGGTGGACACCGTGTTTCGAGTGTGAACACGAACCTGCGCGGGGCTGTTTCGATTGCGCTGAAAGCAATCCGCTTACGGGCGAATTGGAATGGACCTGCGGTTGCAGCGTTTTCCGGAAACGCAGGAGGGCGCCCGTGTCCAAATTCGGTCAGGATCTGAAATTCGCAATCAGGCATTTGATGAAGAGTCCGGGGTTCACCTCGGTTGCCGTTTTGATCATGGCGCTTGGGATTGGGGCGAATACTGCGATTTTCAGCGTAGTGCATGCCGTGCTGCTGGAGCCTTTGCCGTTTCAGGATCCCGACCGCCTGGTGCAGATCTGGCATGTGCCGCCGCAGTCGAGCTTTCCGGGGATGACGCAGTTTGCGGTGTCGGCGGCGAATTTTCTGGACTGGCAAAAGCAGAACTCGGTGTTCAGTGAAATGGCGTTGTATAGCGGCGGCGGGTACGAGATCACCGGGCAAGGCAAGGCGGAGATGATCAAGGCCGGTCGTGTGACGGCAGGGTTCTTCTCGGTGCTTGGAGTGCAACCGATACTGGGCCGTGTGTTTTTGGCGGAGGAGGACCAGCCGGGTCGCAATAAGGAACTGATTCTCGGCTACAAGACATGGCAGGCGCGGTATGCGGCGGACCCGAACGTGGTGGGGAGGACCGTGACGCTGGATGGCTCTCCTTACGTGATTGTGGGCGTTATGGGGCCGAAGATGACGAAGCCCGATTTTGCCGATGTGTGGACGCCGCTTGGAATGACGGCGGAAGAAGCGGCGGTTCGCGGGGAACATCATTTTCTGGCGATCGGAAGGCTGAAGCCGGGAGTGAGCCTTGGACAAGCTCAAGCCGAGATGAACACGATCTCGCACCGGCTGGAGCAGTCGTATCCTGCGGATGACAAGGGCTGGGGTGCGTCTGTGATTTCGATGCGCGATGACCTGGTGGGCGATGTTCGGCCGGCGCTGCTGATGATGCTTGGAGCCGTCGGGTTTGTGTTGCTGATTGCGTGCGCGAACGTGGCGAACCTGATTTTCGCACGGGTATTCAGCCGGCGGAAGGAGGTTGCCATTCGTTCAGCATTGGGCGCCAGCCGCAGCCGGATTGTGGCGCCGCTTCTGACCGAATGCGTGATCATGGCGGTGTGCGGAGGGGTACTGGGACTTGGGCTTGCGCATTTCGGGATTGAACTGCTGGTGAAGTTCTTTGCGGACAAGCTGCCGCGAATGGGCGACATCGGGCTGAGCCAATCGGTGCTGTGGTTCACGCTTGGGCTGTCGGTGCTGACCGGATTGCTCTCTGGATTGCTGCCTGCGTTGAGCATGATCAAGGGCGATGTGAATGAGGCGCTGAAGCAGGGCCTGGGGCGGATGGATGCGGACGGTGGAAGCAGTATCACGCGGTCTGCGCTGGTGTCAGTGGAAGTGGCGTTGTCGATTGTGCTGCTAATCGGCGCGGGGCTGATGCTGCGGAGCTTGTGGAGTCTTCAGGATTCGAATCCGGGATTCGATGCACGCAATGTGCTGACGATGGCGCTGGAGGTAGGGAAGCACCAGTTTGCGACGCCGGTGGAGGAGTCGCAGTTTTTCGACCAGGTTCTGGGAAGGGTTCGCGCATTGCCGGGTGTAGAGGCGGCGGGTGCGATTGACGATCTGCCGCTGACGGGCGGATCGAATCAACCGGTTGCGGTGGAGGGAAGGCCCGTAGTCCCGATGTCGGAGCAGCCTGAGGTTTCAGTGCGCGTGGTTACACCGGGATACATGAAGACAATGCGCGTGCCGCTGCTGGAGGGACGGGATATTCAAGACAGCGACACGGCCAATTCGACCGCCGTGGTGGTGATCAGCAAGTCGATGGCGAATCAGTTCTGGCCGAATGAAAGCGCAATCGGGCATCACCTCAAGATGACGTTCTTCCCAAACAAGGAGCGGACGATTGTTGGAGTGGTCGGAGATGTGAAGCAGCACGGGCTGGACACGACATCGGGAATTGCGTCGCTATATTGGCCGCTGGCGCAAGCGAGTGAATCGGCGATGGGGCCGTGGAAGCCATTCGGATTATCGCTCATTGTACGGACAACGAATGCGCCTCAGTTTGCAGCGACGCCCGTAACGAATGCCGTGGCACAAGTGAACAGTTCGGTGGTGGTGGACAACGTGATCACATTGGAGGACTTCATCGGAACCACGCTGACGCAGCGGAGCTTCAACATGCAGTTACTGGCGATTTTTGGAGCACTGGCGCTGATTCTGTGCACGATCGGGATTTACAGCGTGCTGGCGTATTCGGTGAAGCGGCGGATGCGGGAGATTGGCTTGCGGCTGGCGTTTGGAGCCGGGTTCAAGGATGTGGTGAGCCTAGTCATCGTGCAAGGGATGAAGCCGACGCTCGTGGGTGTGGGGATCGGACTTGTCGCGGCGTTCGCGCTTGGGCGGGTTGCGGCGAGTCTCATCTATGGCGTGAGCGTACGAGACCTGGCGACCTTCACGGCTGCAACCGTGGTAATTGTGTTTGTTTCGTTTGCGGCAAGTCTGATTCCGGCACTGCGGGCAACTCGCGTGGATCCGCTGACGGTGTTGCACGAAGAGTAAGTTATGTTGGTTCGCAGGGGCTGCGCTTCGAGTGTTGAACTTCGCCCCTTGTTCGCCTTTGGTGATTGACCTCACATCCAGAGATCCGTATAGTAGAGGCAATGGCTTTGTGCTGTTCCATGCCGGTCGCCTGTTGCGCATGTTGTTGTGCGCCGCGCCGGACTATGGGATAAGCCGCCACTAGACTTACCGGAACTCCCATACCCCGCGCAGCAGTTTCTCTGCCGCCGCGGGTTTTTTATTGCCCTCAAAACATCTGGAGAATCATGACAGCAACCGCAGTCACAGAACGAATTTCAACCAGCAACGGGCACGTTCCCTCGGCCAATGAAGTGGAGCTTTCGCGCGACCGGCTGAATCATATTCAGCTTCTTGAGGCCGAGAGCATTCATATCTTCCGCGAGGTGGCTTCGGAGTTTCAGAACCCGGTGATGTTGTACTCGATCGGAAAAGACTCGTCGGTGATGCTTCGGCTGGCTCAGAAAGCGTTTCATCCGGGACCGATTCCCTTTCCGCTGTTGCACGTAGATACGGGATATAAGTTCCGCGAGATGCTTGAGTTTCGCGATCGATATACGGCAGAGCTGGGATTGAAGCTGATTGTGTGGCGGAATGAAGAGGCGCTGGCGGATGGAGCGAACCCGATACGGCTGGGAACGCAGCGCTGCTGCGGACTGCTGAAGACGCAGGCACTGCTGGATGGATTGCGGGCGGGTGGATTTGACGCGGCATTCGGCGGTGCGCGGCGAGATGAAGAGAAGTCGCGGGCGAAGGAGAGGATCTTTTCATTTCGCGACGGAGCCGGGCAGTGGGATCCGAAGAATCAGAGGCCGGAGCTGTGGTCGCTGTTCAACGGAAAGATTGGGCCGGGCGAGAGCATCCGGGTGTTTCCGCTGTCGAACTGGACGGAACTGGATATATGGCACTACATCCACCTGGAGAAGATTCCCATCGTGCCGCTGTATTTTGCGAAGCCCAGGAAGATGCTGGTTCGGGCTGATTCGCTTATTCCGCTAGAGCAACCGTTTATTCAAGGGCTTCCGGGAGAAGAGCAGCTGGTGAAGTGCCGCCTGCGTTCGCTGGGGTGCAGCCCGTGCACGGGGGCGATCCGGTCAGAAGCAGACACCGTGCCGAAGATCATCGAGGAGTTGATGTCGGTCCGGAACTCGGAGCGCGCCAACCGCATTATCGATCACGACCAGGATGGATCGATGGAGTTGAAAAAGCGCGAGGGCTACTTCTGATGATTTCTGCTGAGGAGAGTGTGATCGAAGTGGCTGAAGGAGCGCGAGTGGAAGCAGCAGTGCTGCCGATCGAGGAGCGGCTCGAGGCTGAGCTCAGGAAAGATCTGCTGCGGTTTTCGACTGCGGGCAGCGTAGATGATGGGAAGTCGACGCTGATTGGGCGGCTGCTCTATGACTCGCACAACGTATATGACGACCATATCAAGTCGGTGACACGAAATGCGGCGATCGACTTTGCGCAGCTTACGGATGGCTTGAGAGCGGAGCGCGAGCAGGGCATCACGATTGATGTGGCATACCGATACTTCTCAACGCCCAAGCGGAAGTTCATCATTGCGGACACCCCCGGGCACGAACAGTACACGCGCAACATGGCCACGGGCGCGTCAACGGCAGATGTGGCGATTGTGCTGGTGGATGCGCGCAAGGGAATTCTGAACCAGACGCGGCGTCATGCTTGCATTGCTTCGCTGCTGGGAATTCCGATTGTGATTGCCGCGATCAACAAGATGGACCTGGTGGATTTTTCTCCCGAGGTCTACAAACAGCACAGCGATAGTTTGCAGGCGCTGGCGCGGCAACTGGAGATTCCCCAGCTGATTCCGGTGCCGGTGAGTGCGCTGGATGGGGACAATATAGTCCACCGCAGCACGCGGATGCCGTTCTATGACGGGCCGAGCATTCTGGAGTTGCTGGAGACGCTGCCGCTGGCGATTGAGAAGATACAGGCAACATTTCGGTTGCCGATTCAGCGGGTGATAAGGCCGCATCAGGATTTCAGGGGATTTGCGGGACAGATTACGGCAGGGGCGGTTCATCCGGGTGATGAAGTCGTAGCGCTACCGAGCGGACAACGAACGCGGGTGAAGTCGATTACGGCATGGGAAGGCGAACTGGCGCGAGCTCATGCGCCACAGTCAGTGGTGGTTTCGCTTGAGGATGAGATTGATCTGAGCCGCGGAGACATGATTGCGGCGGTGGATGCTTCGCCTCGGAAGACGACGAGGATCGAGGCGACGGTCGTCTGGATGCATGGGAAGCCGTTGCGTGTCGGCGCGACCTACCTTCTGAAACATGCGAGCCAGACGGTCAAAGCGACGGTGGTGGAATTGCGGTCGCGGATCGATGTGGAGCACCTGGCGGAGAACTCGGCAGCGCAACTCGGATTGAACGACATCGGGCAGGTGGTAATCGAGACTAGCCGGCCGCTGCTGGCCGATGTGTATCGCGAGAGCCGTGCGACGGGCAGCTTCATTCTTATTGATCAAACGGACAACGGGACTGCGGGCGCCGGGATGATCAGGGTGATCCATGAAGGATCTGAAGGTCAGCGGCGCGCAACCATTGGGTTGCTGAAAGTAGGCGACAGGCCGTTCCTCGCGGGACAGCTTGAACAGGCGTTGCTGGCTGCGGGGGCGATTGTGCTGCGGACGCGCTATGCCGGAGCTGCTCAGCTGATGAACCTGGCACGGCTTGGGGCGTTTGTGATCAGCGAGTCGGATGAGCTGGCGCCGATTACGTTTGTCAGGGCGGATTCGCTGAGCGGCGGGTCACGTGAAATTTCCGGAGAACTGGAGTCCGCGCGTCCGGAGGAATTTCTGGCTGAAATCGAACGAATTGCTTCACTACCAACAGGAGAGGACGACAATGACAACGGTCTCGGCATCTAACGAACTTGCACAGGCGGCGTTCAGTTTTCTTCAAGAACAACTCGAAGATGCGCAACGTTCGTGCTTGACGAGCAGTTTTCAGGCGGAAGACGTGGTGGTGCTCCACATGGCGCGGCAGATCAAGCCTCGGATTCCGGTGCTATTCCTGGAGACTGGATATCACTTCCCGGAGACGCTTGCGTATCGGGACAAGATTGCCGCGGAGTGGGATTTGAACCTGGTGAATGTGGAGCCGGAGATTACGGTTGCAGAGCAGGAGTCGAAGTTCGGGATTCTGAATCAGACCGCGCCTGACCGGTGCTGCGGGCTGCGCAAAGTTGAGCCTCTGTTTCGCGCACTTGGTTCGTATACGACCTGGGTGACGGGGCTACGCCGGGAGCAATCGAAGACGCGGGCGAATCTGCAAACGCGCGAGTTCTTCACGTTGCCGACCGGGCACATTCTCGCGAAGCTCAGTCCGCTTGCGGACTGGACCACACGAGATGTATGGCGGTATGCGGAGCAGAATGAGATTCCGCTTTTGCCGCTGTATGAGAAGGGCTACACGTCGATCGGGTGCGCGCCGTGCACCAGCCTGCCGTTTGATCCGGGCGATGCGCGGTCCGGACGGTGGTCGGGCCGCAAAGTAGAGTGCGGTATTCACCTGCAGGCGAAGTGAAGGAACACTGATGGAACTCATCCTTGGATTTGCAATTGCCGTGCTGATCGCGATTACCGGCGTGGGTGCCGGATCGCTGATTGCGCCATTGCTGATCCTGTTTCTGCATGTACCCGTGGCGGAGGCGGTGGGTACCGCTCTCATCTATTCGGCGGCGGTGAAGTTTGTAGTGGTGCCGGTGCAGATCTGGAAGAGGCAGATCGAGTGGAAGACATTGGGTCTGATCCTTGCGACAGGTATCCCAGGTGTGGCCATCGGATCGTTCATCTTCCAGCGCGTGGCTCACAACGAGGCGAACAATTTCTGGCTCTACATGGCTCTCGGTCTCATGATCGTAGTGTCTTCGGCGTGGCACATCTACAGGCACTTCAGGCCAGCGGGAGAGCTGGCGCGACGGACAGATTCGCCGAGGTGGCTGGCCGCCGTGATGCTGCCGATCGGGGCAGAGGTTGGGTTCTCATCCTCGGGGGCTGGAGCACTGGGATCCCTCGCTCTCCTCGGGCTGACTCCGCTGAACGTACGGAAGGTTGTCGGGACGGACCTGGCGTTTGGGTTGTGTCTCTCGATCGTTGGCGGTACGCTTCATCTGCACAGCGCAGGGCTGAATGCCAACCTGCTGATGAACCTGATTGTCGGCGGGGTGCTCGGCGGCATGGTGGGAGCAGGTCTGGCTTCAAGGATCCCAGTGCGTGTTATGCGCCTGGCGCTTTCGCTCTGGCTACTCGCGATGGGCGTGCAGCTCTGCTGGCACGCGCTGGCGTAGTTTCATTTCGCCCAACTCGGGTATCGGCGCGGTAAAGGCGTCATCCCGGCACTCCTGTTTCCGGGCGATATACTTTGAGTGGTGCTCCTGATGCCCTATTTTCCTGTGCAAGCGAGACTTGACCTTGGCGCGTGAACTGCATACAGCACGCCTGCTGAAAAAGGCGTGCATCTCTGAATCGGCCCAGTGTTATCACTTCGATTTCGTTCTTGAAGACCTGGATAGCTTTCCTTTCATCTCCGGCCAGTTCATCTCTGCCGTTGCTCCTGATGTGAACGGGAAGCAGCAGACGCGCGCCTACTCGATTGCTTCGGCGGCGAATGAAAATCGGTTCGAACTGTGCGTGAACCGCGTGCCGGAGGGATTCTTCTCGAATCACCTTGCGGACCTGACGGATCTGCCGCCGGGCGGGTCGATCAGGGTGCACGGGCCGCACGGTCATTTCGTGCTGAAGCAGCCAATCACCGATTCGATTTTCATTTCGACTGGGACTGGGATTGCGCCGATGCGCGGGTATGCGCAGTGGCTGTTTCCGGAGACGGGACCGGATGCTGGGATGGATCGGAGCGAGGGCAAGGATATCTGGATGGTGTACGGCACACGCTACGAGAGCGAACTGTACTACCGAGAAGAGTTCGAAGCACTAGCTGCGCGGAAACCGAATTTCCACTATCTGCCGACATTGAGCCGTGCCGACGAGAGTTGGAAGGGATTGCGCGGGTACGTACAGGAGCATGTGGCGGGCATCGTGGAGAAACGGGCAGCGAAGCTCGGGATAACATTGCCAGTGCCGCCGCCGGACCCGAACATTCTGCCTTCGGAGCTGAAGTTCGATATCTACGCCTACATCTGCGGGCTGAATAACATGGTGGCCGGCGTACGCGAGAAGCTATCGAGCTATGGGTGGCACCGGAAGCAGATCATTTTTGAACGCTATGACTAGGAGCAGCTCTTAGCTGCTAGCTTCTAGCTCATACATCGCGGCAGCGGACAGCGGGAATCGGGCCGTATTGCCGAAATCGAAGATTACAGATTGAAGAGTTCGCGGAGTCGCCTGGTCTGAGCGCGGCTGACGGGGATTTCTGTCTGCTTCTTGTCGTTCATGCGGAGTTGGTAGGTCGACTTGAACCAGGGGACGACTTCGCGGATCTGATTGATATTGACGACGAAGCTGCGGTGGGCGCGCCAGAATATGCCGAGGTCGAGCTGATCGAGGAGCTCTTCGATAGTGCGGCACTTCGACTGACCTTCGAACTGACTGGTAACGACCCGGATTACGCCTTCACTGATCTCGGCGAAGCAAATCTCGGCCTGGTCAACGAGGAGAAGACGGCTGCCCGCTTGAACGATGAGTTTGGCTGGCTGAGAAGCGCGGGCTGTCCCCTGAGAATTATTCTTGAGCAGATGAAGGAGAGCATCGAGCTGTGACTCGATGGGCGATTCGCCGTTGGTGCCGGTTGTGAGTCGCGTGCGTGCGCGTTCGAGGGCTTTCTCGACGCGGTTACGGTCGAAGGGCTTCAGGAGGTAATCGACGGCGTTGACGTCGAAAGCGCGCACGGCGTATTGATCGTAGGCTGTGGCAAAGACGAACTGAGGGAGCTGCCAGGTTTCGTTGTCCTGAAGCTTGCGGTGGCGATCCATAACGCGCTGGATGACGCCGAATCCATCGAGGCCGGGCATCTGAACGTCGAGGAAGACAATGTCGGGGTGGTATTCCTCGATGAGCTCGACTGCTTCAATGCCATTTGCGCCCTGGGCGACAACATCGACGTCGGGTGCGGCCTGCAGCAGATAGGCCAGTTCGTCGCGCGCAAGCTGTTCGTCGTCAATGATGAGAGCGGATATGGTCATCGCCGGCAAGCCGAAGCTTGATTGTAGGTAGCTGAAGAGCGGGGGTCAATTACTCGGGGGCTGAGCGGGTCGGTATGGAAGGTGAATGGCGGGTGGAGTGGATTAGAACTATTCCCTGCCAGCGTGAACCCTGAGCCTTGCCGGCATGTGATCGTGCTCGAGTTCATGACCGCAGCGGGTGCAGAACTGGTCGGTGGGGCGGACCGTTCGGAAGCAATTGCCACAGCTTGCGGTGAGCTGGTAGTTGCATTGCGGGCAGAAGTGAAAGTCACTTTGCGCATGGGTGCCGCATGCGGGACAGGCGGAGACAAGAGGCGCTCGAAGGAGGAAGTAGAGGACGGCGCCGATTCCGCCGGGCATAACGAAACAGATGAGCATCCAAAAGCGCGAACTCATGGTGCGGCGGGGAGCATCCTTGCTGATATAGCCGACCATGAGGATATAGAGGGATGCGAGGAGCCCCCAGGTGATGTTGAAGTATGTACGAAGACCGAGGGGGACCGAGTGACGTTGCGACCTAGGAAAGACGATCCAGAAGTAGTACTCGACGAGCACGAAGACGGCAGCAGCGATGGCAATGGACCATAACGGTACAAGCCGGGAGTCTTCGTTCGGGTTGATCAACTCGGGTTCGCGCATGCCTGAAATGCCCTCACGGGGTAAGGGGACGGCCGCCATCAGAGCAGCCTGATTCTGTTGAATGGACGGATGTGCCGTCGTTGAAGTTGCGTCATGTGCCGCGGATTCCGCCCAGTATAAGCCCGTAAGCCTAGGATTTGCGGCGCAGCCAGCCCGCAAGTAATGCGGAGCCAAGGAGGGCGGTGATGGAGAAGAAGCCCCAGATGGCGATTTCGCCGAAGGTACTGGTGAGGTGCTGTTCTTCGATGAGGGTTTCCGCGAGCCACCAGATAGGGGGAGCGACGATGAAGAAGACGACGAGGGTCGCGGCGATGGCCCAGGCACGAATCTTCTTTCGACCGGCGCACTGGTCCTGCATGACGCCGGCGGATGCCATCACTACGCGGCGCGTCTTTTCTGCGGTGATCCGCTCGCGATCACCCTGCAGTCCCGACACAGCTTCGATCAGATCGCTTTGCGAGGGCTTGTGATCGCCCACAGCCGATCCGGAAGTGCTCACACTGCCTCCGGACGGCAGTTCTGTGCACGCTCGAGGCGGGGCTTGATGAAGGCCATTCCGCGGTAGAGGCGCGATTTCACAGTCGAAAGAGGCGCCCCTGTGACCTTGGAAATTTCCTCCAGGGAAAGATCCTCGTGGAATCGAAGGACCAAAACTTCGCGGTAGAGCGTGTCGAGCTGGAGTAGAGCAGCACCGATCTGTTCGCGGTCTTCGACGGTGGACATGCGATCGAAAGGGTCGGGCTCGTGGTCTGGAACCTCAAAAGCAAGGGGCCGGTCATCCTCGCGGCCGGCCTCGAAGAGCTCGTCGAGGCTGGACATGGTGCGCTTGCGGCGTTGATCGATGACGAGATTGCGCGCGATAGTGAAGAGCCAGGTTTCGAATCGCGACTTTCCGTTGAACTGGGTGCCGCGGGTAAGGACCCGCATCCAGGCTTCCTGGAAAAGGTCTTCGGCCTGTTCGCGATTGCCGGTCAGAAAGAGAAGGTACCTGAGGAGACGGTGTTGGTAGCGGACGATGAGCTGATCAAGGAGCGCCGGATCTTTGCGCTTAAGTCCCTCTGCAACAGCGAGATTCTCCTGGCGGACCTGCTCGTCTGTTGGCGAGACAGCGACAGGGCTGAAGATCGCGCGAATTGCCGAAACCGTGCTCATCCTTGTTCCATTAGACGATAAACGGTTGTACTCAGCCGCAAAAAAGGTGAATTTTCACCAAAAATACAGCGATTTAGTTGCAAACAGGGCTCATCGTTAAAAACAAGGATTGCAAGAGCAGTTGCTGCAAATGTATACGTTTTCGGTAAGTGCTTGTGAGAACAGGCACTTGGCAGCGGATGGAGCCTCAGACGAGGAGTTTGGATCACTGTATGGGGTTACGAAAATCACCATTTTCAGCTACTTCGGGCCACTCAGGAAACCTGGAAGGGCATCCAAGGGAATGCGAGCCAGAATTTAAATTGCGGAGTTGTGATGGGTCGCCAGACGCCTTATAGAAGAACTGCTGAGGTTTTACGCAAGACGATTCAGCAACTCGAGAATGATCCTACCGTTGACACGCAGGGAGCTGCGTTTGTCGATTTGAAGTGCAGCCTGCTCAGTCGAATTATCGAACTGGAAACGGGGAAGGCTCGCGCGGAGTCGGTTATACACCTTGTGGACTCCGAGGATCAGGTTTCGACTGAAGCAGACGAAGAGCAAGACTCGAACTCGGCGATAGCCTGACGTTCATCCTCCTATCTTTCTGGTAGGAGTCAGCACAGACTTCGTGCGTCTTCACCGAAGTGCCATCTGCCTCGTCTGCCTCTTCCGTGAATCTGGCCCCCCCGGCGGACTCAAAGTCGTGGTTGGATCGGACCTAATCGGGCAGATCAGGCTCAAGACCTTTGTACCCGCAGGGTAACCGGAGAAATCGAAAAAGGTGTTTGCCGGTTAGGGAAGGGCCAGTATCCTCGCGCAAGATCATACAAATAACAGCTGACTATGTAGATTGCAGTGATCTCTTGTCTTCCCCGCACGAGGAGATTCCTTGCAGGTACGCCCGCAACGATTTTATGTCCTAAGAGTTCTGCTGACCTTCGGAGTGAGCGCAAGCTCGCTGTGGCTGATGAGCGGCTGCTCGAGTGTCACGGTTGGCGACGCGAGCAGCTTCACCGCGATTTCCGCGCCGGTGAACACGCTTCGTGTGACGGAAACAACCCAGCTTGCGGCACGCACGCAGTTCGATGGAAGCAAGCTTTCTTTCTACGTGAATGGCGTGCTGGGTGGCGACTCAGAGGTTGGAACGATCAGCAACACGGGATTGTATACGGCGCCTGCAATTGTGCCGATTCCGAATTCCGTGACCATTACGAGCGCATCAACGGCGCATCCGGATTATCCGAAAGGGACGGTGGCGGTGGCCATCTGGAATCCAATTCCAGTGGTCGACACTCTTACGCCTTCAGGATTTCCCGAGGGAGACACGCAGGTTGCAGTGAAGGGATCCAAGTTCGTTTACGGCGCGAAGGTGATGTGGAATGGCAAGTCGGTGGATACGACCTATGTCTCCAGCACGCACCTCGAGGCGATTATTCCCGCTGCAAATCCGGGGAAGTTTCCGCTGCTAGTGAGCAATCCAGATCCGGGCTCGGCGAATTCGAAGACGCTGCAAGTGCAGGTTGCACCCGGGCAGGTGAAGCTGATGTTCCATGCCTACAACGGCAGCGATGTGCGGGTGCGGAATTCGTTGAACCTCAGCCTCGAAGTTACGGGAACGAGTAACAAGGGCGTGACGCTGACCGTGAACGGGATTGCGGGTGGAAATTCGACGGTCGGCACCGCGGTGTCGAATTCGGATGGGAGCATCACGTACCAGGCGCCGGGGGTGGTTCCGACTCCGAATAACGTGGTGTTGCTTACGGCGACGAGTGTGGATAATCCGACTGTTTCGATCGGCCAGAACGTTTCGGTGTTGAATCCAATTCCTGTGCTGACGTCGGCCACGCCGTCGAGCATGAATCCCGGGCCTCCGGCGACGACGATCGTGCTGACCGGATCGGACTTTATCAACGGGGCGCGGGTGTTGATGAATGGCGCGGTGGTTCCGACGACCTTCAATGGTGGAACGCAGTTGACGGCAAGCGTGAGCCCGACGGAGCCGGGAAACCTGGATTTGCAGGTGTTGAATCCGAGCCCTGGGCCAGCGACCTCAGCGGACCTGATTGGAACGGTAAATGGGACGCCGCCAGTGCCAATTGTGTCGCCGCAGGATGCAGCTCGATTTTTGAACCAGGCGACGTTTGGCGCGACGGATGCGGATATTCATCATTTGTCTCTTATTGGGTACCAGCCCTGGTTGAACGAGCAGTTTGCTGCGTCGCAAACTCTGATGACGCCGGGAGTGGAACAGGCATTGATTGTGAATACTCAGCCGGCGTGCTCCTCAGGGGATGTGAAGTGCAATGCCGGAACGTTTCTCGAAAACAACGAGGGGCAAGTGTACACGGAGAACGCGTTCTGGCAGCAAAGCCTGACAGCGCCCGACCAGTTGCGGCAGCGCGTGGCGTATTCGCTGCACGAGATGCTGGTGATTTCGATGGCATCGACGGGTGTGGAGAACATGCCGCGCGGGACTGCGCACTACTGGGACACGCTGGCTGCGGATTCGTTTGGAAACTTCCGACAATTGCTTGAGGATGTCACGCTGAACCCGATGATGGGGCAGTGGCTGGCAATGCAGGGCAATGATAAGGGCGACGCGAACACAGATCCCGATGAGAACTATGCTCGTGAGGTGATGCAGCTGTTTACGATCGGTCTCTATCAGCTGAACGATGATGGTTCACAGAAGCTGGACGGGACGGGGAAGCCGATTCCGACGTATTCGAATACAGACGTGATAGGGCTGGCAAGGGTGTTTACGGGTTTCAGTTGGAATGTACCCGGGAACACTTCGGATTCGGCGTGGTCGGACTGCTGTATGTATGTGGGGCCGGGGCAAGGAGAAGACTTGCTGCCAATGCAGAGCTACCCAAGTCACCACTCGACGAAGGAGAAGGGCTTTCTAGGTGTCACGATTCCGGCGAGTGGGACGGGAGATCCAAATGGTGATTTGAAGATTGCACTGGATACCTTGTTCAATCATCCGAATCTGCCGGCGTTCTTCTCGAAGCAAATGATTCAACACCTGGTGACGAGCAATCCAAGCCCGGAGTATGTGAGCCGTGTGGCCGCAGTGTTCAAGGATAACGGTCTGGGTGTACGCGGCGATCTGAAGGCGGTAATTACGGCGATCCTGATGGATCCTGAGGCGCGGGATACGGCGGCCGGCGCGAGCAACCCGCAGTTCGGAAAACTGCGTGAGGCGATTCTGAGGTACACACATTGGGCGCGAGCATTCACGGCTCAGTCGCGTACGGGTGGGTATTGGATTGGAAGCACGGAGGATCCGATCTGGGGACTGGGTCAAATGACGCTGCGATCGCCGACGGTGTTCAACTGGTTCGCGCCGGGGTACGTGCCACCGGGAACCAGCATTGAGCAGGCTGGAATGACGGGACCTGAGTTTCAAATGACGAACGTCTCGTCCGTGGTCGGTTATCTGAATTACATGCAGACAGCGGTGGGCTCGGACACGACAAGTGGGTTCGACATTTTCTCGAGCTATTCAGCGGAGATGAACCTGGCGACGAATCCTGGAGCACTCGTCGATCGTGTGAACCTGTTGCTGATGTCAGGCGAAATGGACAGCACGCTTTACAGCCAGATTTTAAGCGCGGTGAGTGCGATTCCGGTTCCCACGGGAGATCAGAAAGCGCTCAACGCAGCTTTGGCGGCACGGGTGAGGACGGCGGTATTTCTGACGCTGGCTTCGCCTTCGTACTGCGCGCAGTACTAGGAGAGGATCATGTGCAAGTTTGATCATTCGCGGCGATCATTTCTACGTACTGCGTCGCTGACTTCGATGGCCGGTTTCTATGCGAGCCCGTTTCTGATCGGGTTGAACTCGCTGGCGGCGGCGGCGCAGGGCAGCGGGATGAGCGACTATCGCGCGCTGGTGTGCGTATTTCTTCAGGGCGGGAATGACGGGCACGGAACGGTGATTGCGACGGATCCGACTTCATTCAGCGCGTTTACGCAGGCCAGGTCGGGTGCGGCAGGGTTGGCGTACCCGATGGCAGACCTGTTGCCGATAGTGCCGAAGACCTCGCAAAGCGGGCGGACGTTTGCGTTGAATCCGTCGTTGACGGGGCTGCAGAATCTGTTCAACGCCGGGCGAGCGGCGGTTGTGGCGAATACGGGAACGCTGATTGCGCCGTCAACCAAGGCGCAGATCAATTCAAATTCGGTGCCGCTGCCTGCTTCGCTGTTTTCGCATTTCGACCAGACGGCGGCGTGGCAGGCGATTGCGTCGAATGGCGGCAGCTCGGAACATACCGGGTGGGGCGGCGCGGTCGCGGATGTGATCGAGAGCATGAAGGTGAATTCAAATTCGATGTTCACGTGCATCTCGACGGCGGGGATCGCACTGTTTCTAGCAGGAGAGGCATCATTCCAACTCAACGTGACATCGGCCGGGCCGATTCCGATTTACGGCGCGGCGAACCCGTTGTTTGGGAATTCGGCGGGTTCGAGTGCGCTGCAGTCGATTTTGTCTGCGGATGAAACAAACCTGTTCGCGAAGGAGTATGAGGTTGTGGTGCAGCGGTCGATCCAGGCGCAGCAGACGCTGGCGACGGCAATGGCCGCTGGGGGAGTGGGTGGAGTACCGGATCCACCGCAGTATCTTGATCCGGTGACGAACAAGCTCGCGAACAACGACCTGGCGGTTTCGATGCAGACGGTGGCGCGAATTATTGCGGGACGGGCTAGCCTGGGAGTGAACCGACAGATCTTCTACGTGCAACTCGGAAGCTTCGATACACACGATGGACAGGCGACGCAACATGCGCGGCTGCTGTCGCAGCTCGGAGCGGCACTCGAATATTTCGATACGCAGATGATAGCGATGGGCGTGGGAGACCAGGTGACGACGTTCACTGCGTCGGACTTCGGGCGGACACTGACGTCGAACAGCGATGGAACGGATCATGGATGGGGAAGCCATCATTTCGTGGTGGGCGGATCGGTGGCGGGTCAGGATATGTATGGAACGTATCCGGTGGTCGGCGCGAACCAGGCGGATGATCTGGGCGCTGGAAGGCTGATTCCTACAACGGCGGTGGATCAATACGCGGGAACGCTGGCGCGATGGTTTGGATTGTCGGATGGGCAGATCAAGACGATTTTCCCAAACTTTGGGAATTTCGGAACCAGTCCTTACCTGGGGTTCATGGGATGAGCCACCGGGCAGGCGGCTCGAAGCATGGCGATCTCCGGTGCTGATCTTGCAGAAGCATAAACCCGATCGGCCGTCGTCGTCTTGAGACGAGTGAGCGAGCTCATGTAGACCTCCTATGAAGCTAGGCTTCGAGGATGCGGGCGATTGCGGCGGTGCGGCGCTCCCACTGCTCTGTCTCCGACTCGAGAGCTTTGCGACCTCTCGCGGTAAGGCCGTAGTACTTGGCGCGGCGATTGTTTTCGGTGGCGCGCCAATCAGACTTCACGTTACCGGCGCGTTCCATGCGGCTGAGAGCCGGGAGGAGCGAGCCGGCGTTTACTCGAAAGACGCCGCCGCTGATTTGCTCGATGCGGAGAGCAACACCGTAGCCGTGCATGGGCTCGAGCGCGAGTGTTTTGAGAATCAACATTTCGAGCGTGCCCTGGACGAGTTCGCCATTGGTGTCGGTTTTGGCCACTTCGGATCTCCTCCAGACAATCTAGAGTATCCAGCATACGAGGCTTCAGTAGATTGTCAAGAGGAGAGTGATAGAGATGCCCGTCAGGTAGACTGCGGCTCTGGCAATCTGAGTGGAATGTGACGAGTAGTGACGGATCGTTTTTTCGGCGGGCTGCGGGATTCGATTTCGTGCGAGAATCGATGCACCGGGGCTCCCTTCGGAGGTCATTGATGGAAGGTCAAATCGAGCGCAGGAACGGGACCCTTCGCGCACTGATCGTTTCTCTTGCGATGCACGGAGTTTTTTTCCTTTGTGTCCTTGTGTTTGGAGTGCGCGCGCCGGTGGTGATGGTGAAAAGCGTGCAGCAGCGAGTGGCGGAGCTGGCGATGGCAGGCGGATCACATCGAATTCGACTTGTGCTGCCGACGGCTGAGACTTCTGCGCACGTAAAGGATCCAGATGAGCATGCGGAGTCTTCCAAGAAGACGATCATTCCGATGCCGGTGCCGGAACAGCCGAAGTCGGGAGGGGGTTCGACCAAGGATCCGCATCACGGGGATGGCACGGGAAAAGCAATGAGGGGAAATGGCGCAGACAGTATCGATATGACCCCGGCGTTTCCGGTGTTTTCGCCGCATCCACCGATCAGGGATCGAGCGTTGCTGCCGCAAACGGCTGAAAAGATCGTTATCGATGTCGATCTGGATGACACGGGCCTGGTCGTGAAGGAAACGCTGGTCAGGGGATTGGGAAATCAGCTTGATGGGATCGTGCTGGAAATCGTGAAGACCTGGAAGTTCCAGCCGGCGAAGATTAACGGCAAGCCGGTAGCGAGCCAAGCAGAGGTAATCTTCCCGCTGGATCGGAATTATCCCGTGGCGGATTCGTAGTACGAACCGAGTTTCATTCCGGCCTAACCACAAAGGTGCGGTTAGGCTGGGGCACCCCTAGAGGTTGGAGCAACGGGCAGCCGAAGTGTGCGGAGCTTGATGCGTGGGCGCTGAACTCGATCCAAAACTGACCAAGACATTTCGGGCGAAGCTGGAGGCGACGGGAACGTCGCTGCACTGGGTGATTGCGCGCGTACCTATCGATTTGAGGAAGGCCTGGCCCATGTGGAGAAGCCGGCGGGTTTTCGGCGAGATCAATGGGTTCGCATTCAAAACGGCGCTGATGCCTGCGACGAAGGGGGAAGGGTTCACGCTCATCGTGAACAAGAGGATGCAGGCTGGAGGCCGAGCGCATGCGGGCGAGACAGCACAGATCAGGCTTGCGCCGGATCTGGGGGAGCTTGTTATTGATTTGCCGACGGAGTTCGCGAGGATCCTGAAGGGTGATCGAGAGTTGAAGAAGTTCTTTGATGGCATGAGCCCGTCGATGCGGAAGGGATTCACGAACCTGATCGCGGATGCGAAGACGAAGGAGACGCGGCAGAAACGAGCTGAGCAGATGGCCGAGAGCCTGATGCTGGCGATGGAGGGTGAGAATGAGCCGCCACCGATTTTGCGAGCAGGATTTCAAAGGCATCCAGAGGCGCGGCCAGGGTGGGAGAACATGACGCCGATTCAGAAGAGGAACCATCTGCTGGGGATCTTCCATCCGCAGACAGTGGAAGGGCGAGAGAAGCGGGCGGCGACGACGATCGAGAGTTGTATCAAGGTGGCGAGAAGGAAGGCAGCTTCTAGCCCCTAGCTATTAGCTTCTAGCTGCTTTGTCGTAAACCGATCTGGGTTAACGGCCGGATAAGGTTTTCAGGTCGTGCCAACTACACTAGAGCGATGGACGTTTTGTATGGCGTGCATCCGGTGGCGGAGGCGCTGAAGGCGGGTCGCAGGCGCTTCGATCATGTGCTGGTTGCAGCAGAGCGGCATGATGACCGGCTGGCGCAGCTGGTATCCCAGTGCAGACAGGCCGGCGTGCGGGTGAAGCAGGAGGCACGCGAACATCTGACGCAACTTGCGGGGACTGCCGCGCACCAAGGCGTAGTGGCGGTGGTGCGGCCCAAGGAACTGCTGACGATTGAGGATCTGTTTGAAGCGCCTGATAGCGGCCAGGGAAGGCTGCTTCTGGCGCTGGATGGGGTGGAGGATCCGCAAAATCTGGGAGCGCTTCTGCGCGTGGCGGATGGAGCCGGCGTGGATGGTGTGATCGTGACGGAGCGGAGGTCAGCACCGTTGAGTCCGGTGGCGGTGAAAACGAGCGCGGGAGCAGTGGAGCACCTGAGGATCGCCCGAGTGGTCAATCTGGTCCGGGCACTCGAAGAGTTGAAATCGCACAATATATGGGTGATCGGCCTCGATGAACGTGGCGAAACCGATTATGACCGCTTCGATTTGACGGGCGATTGCGTGCTGGTGCTGGGACGCGAGGGAGCGGGGCTTCACGATCTGGTGAAGCGTACGTGCGATCACCTGCTGCGGATTCCGATGGGGGGCGGGGTGAGTTCGCTGAATGTGTCGACGGCGGGGGCGGTGGTGCTGTACGAGGCGGCGCGACAGAGGCGGGCGAAAGCGCGTGGTTCAGTTGGCGAGGGGAGCGCTGGCGCGTCCAAGAAGAAGCAGAAAGGTTTAGGTTCATGAGGTTGCTTTTGGGCCGGAAGTCGGCGATCGCTGCAATCGTCGCGCTTATGGCCGTTGTTGCAGGTTTCGCGCAGAATCCGCCGAGTACGAAGCCAGATCAGAGTCAATCGCCGGCAGGTCAGACTACTACGGAACCGACGGCTGAGCCCGAGCCGACGGAGAGGCCCCGTGGCAAGGTGTTGTTTCAGCGATCGCTGGATGGCACTGGAAACATAGTGAGCACAACGAGAGCGGATGCGAAAGCAAGTTCCAACGCTGTTGTGCCGCCGGTGGTTTCCGATGTGGAACGTGCGGCGATAGCTGTGACGGGGCTGGATCTTGATGTCCGGTTGAACACCGAGGCCCAGCAGATTGCTGTTCGTGGACAAGTGACGGTGCGGAACGCGGGAACTGTGCCGCTGACTAGGATTCCGCTGCAGATATCGTCCTCGCTGAACTGGGAGCGGATTCGCGTTGAGGGTCAGGACGTTCGATTTCCGGTAGCAACGGTGGAGTCGGATTCGGATCACACGTTGCAATTGCATGAAGCGGTGGCGCAGCTAGGTGAGCCGCTTGCGGCGGGCGATTCGATCCAGATGGACGTGCTGTATTCAGGGAAGATTGAAAGCCAGGCGCCGCGGCTGACTTCTCTGGTGTCCCCTGAAGATTCGGTGGGACATTCGGATTGGGACGAGATTAGTTCAGACTTCACGGCGCTGCGCGGATTCGGAAACGTGGTCTGGTATCCAGTGGCGAGCCTGCCGGCAATTGTTGATGATGGAGCGCGGCTTTCGGACGAGATCGGGCGACAGAAACTGCGCGCGGAAGGATCAACGTTTCGGCTGAAGCTGACGGTTGAATTCCCGCATGAGCACGCACCTACGTTGGCAGTTGTGAATGGACACGCACTGAAGTTGAGCGTTGCGGATGAGACCGGACAGAGTGCAGATATTGCAGGAGTGGCCACTGCGGATTCAGGCAATACGAAGCTGAGCTTCGAGTCGCCCAGTTTATTTGTGACCACGGAGACCGCGCATGCCGGATCGCATATGACGGTGTACACCAGCACCGCGGATGAGATGGCTGCGAAGAACTGGGTGGCAGCGGGAAAGAGTGTATCGCCAATGCTTGAGCGGTGGCTGGGACCGCAGGCCCGAACGGAGCTTACGGTCGTGGATCTGCCGGATACGGATGATGCGCCGTGGGAGTCGGGGCCGCTGCTTGCGATTCCAGTGCGAGATGCGATGCCTGATCAACTGGAGTCAGTGCTGTCGCATGCGATGACGCATGCGTGGATGAAATCGAACCCTTATTGGCTGGATGAGGGCGCTGCGAACTTCATGGGAACGATGTGGGACGATCACCAGCATCGACGGGATCGTGCACTGGCGACGCTGGAGGGTGGCAGGGGCGCATTGGCGCTGGCGGAACCGGCGAGTCCTGGTGAAGCACAGGGGCAGCCGCTTTTAAAAGCAAGCTCACCGGTGTACTACCGAACCAAGGCAGCCTGGGTGCTGTGGATGCTGCGCGAGATGGTTGGAGATGAGGCGCTGGGCGCAGCATTGCAGAGTTCGAATGCCGCTGCGGATAAGGGGACAGGCGAGTCTGCACATGCTTTCGAAGATGCGCTGAAAGCTGCTGCTCCGAGACGCGATTTCAAATGGCTTTTTGCGGACTGGATAGATGCGGATCATGGACTGCCGGATTTAAGTGTCGACAAGGTGTTTCCGAATGCCGTGCAGTCGGGGAACTGGCTGGTCTCGGTGACGATCTCGAATGCGGGGTACGCGGCCGCGGAAGTTCCGGTGACGGTGCGCTCGGCGACGAATACAACGACGGAGCGGGTGCTGGTTCCGGCGCGAGGAACGGCGACGCCGCGACTGCTGGTGCAAGGCAAGCCGACGGAGGCGCAGGTGAACGACGGGACGGTGCCGGAGACGCAGGCTACGGTTCACGTGATGCATCTGGATGAGACGGCGGATGCGAAGCCGACCGACGCGCAACGGCAGCGGTAAACGCAGTTCCAGTTATCTTGCAGATTAGCTTCGTAGTTTCCCACCCAACCGGCAAAAGAAGCCGGTTGGATGGGGCACCCCAGCGGTAGAACGCTGTTCTCCTATCAATCCAAAGTTCGATGCGCGGGTGGGTCTCTCGTCGGGTAGTCTGAGCAGACCATGGAGGGTCAACCCCCAAATTCAGCACTGCGGGCAGATGCGGCGGAGGTCTCTGCCGCGTCCGCGACCAAGCGCCAGATGGGCGTGTGGGCGGCGACGGCGGTCGTTACTGGCGAGGCGATCTCGCTGGGGATTTTTCTGACACCTGCGGGAATGGCGAAGTCGCTGGGGTCACCGGTACTGCTGGTTGCGGTGTGGTGCGGGATGGCTGCGATCACGTTAGCCGGGGCCTTGTGCTTTACGGAACTGGCTGTGCGGAATCCCCAAGATGGCGGGGAGTATTTGTACCTGCGACGCGGATTCGGGCGGCAGGTTGCATTTCTTTATGGATGGATGGCGGCGCTGGTGATGTACCCCGGAGTTGCTGCCGCGTTGTCTGTCGGGATCGTGCCATACGTTCAGGCGCTGATACCAATCCCGACGAGGCTTGTAGCCGTGGTGCCCGCGTTGATCCTGCTTGCGCTGGGCGCGCTGAATTACTTTGGAACGCGGCTGAGCAGTGGTGTGATGTCAACCCTGAACTGGCTGAAGGTGCCGGTGCTGGCGGCACTGGTAGGTTGGGCGTTTCTGTCTGGACACGCGACAATGGCGAACGTGCTGCCGCTAGCGACGCGGAGAGTGGGATCGGATCCGCTGGTGGATGGCATTGCGGGTGCGACGATCAGCGCATTTTTCTGCTTTGGAGGCTGGTGGGAGGCAGGGAAGATTGCGGGAGAGGTGAAGAATCCTTCGCGCAACCTTGCAGTTGCGTTTTCCGGAGGAGTGCTGATTGTGACGGCGATCTACCTGCTGCTGAGCCTGGCGTTTGTAGCGGTGGTGCCGATGCAGCAGATCGGATCGAATGCGGCGTTTGTGGCGTTGTTTGGAGAGGCGCTGTTTGGAACGGCGGGGGGACGTGTACTGGCGTTGTGCGTGGTGCTCTGCGTGCTGGGCGGGTTGATGGTGCTGACCATGGCGGTGCCGCGGGTTACGTTTGCGCTGGCGCAGGGGGAAGCGGGAGATGCGAGGGGTGGAGCGCTGTCGGCGTTTGCAAGGCTGCATCCGCGGTTTGGGACGCCGGCGAATGGAGTTCTGTTGCAGACCGGGATGGCGCTGGTGGTGGTGAGCCTGGGGGCGTTCGACAAGATTCTGGCGTACATCATCTTTCCGTCGGTGGTGTTTCTGGCGCTGACGGCGGCGACGCTCTTCAGAACGGGCACTCCGGTGAGGCGATGGTGGTATCCGGTGGCCCCGGTTGTGTTCATCGGCGGAAGCGGAGTGCTGGGCCTGATGCTGCTGATGCACAATCCGGCGGCGGCACTGCTAGGCGCGGGAATTGTGCTGTGCGGCTTGCCGGTGAGGTGGATGCTGACGAAGGGAAGTGAGGTCGGCCTTCGTTCTCCGATAGATGTGCTGACGAGTGAAGACGAGAGGCCCTGAACCTGGAGCCGGCTGGAAGCTAATTCTGACTGACAAAGAATGTACGCGTTCAATCGCAAGCCGGAAATTTGGAGGAGAGATGGCGCACATCAAGTTACCTGAAGGCCTGCCGGGGATCAGCGCTGGTTTCGCTTATCGGCCTGAGACTGCGAAGCCAATGCGCGAACTGGCGCACATTTTGCTGCACGAAGCGAATTCGCTTTCAGCGGGAGAGCGCGAATTGATTGCGACCTATGTCTCGTCGCGCAACTGCACGAAGTTTTGTGTGATGAGTCATGGAGCCGCAGCGGCAAGCCATCTGGGTGATGCCGGTCTGGTGGAGCGAGTGAAGACAGACTTCATGACGGCGCCGATCAGCCTGAAACTGAAGGCCCTGCTGGTGATCGCAGGAAAGGTACAGGAGGATGGCAAACTCGTTGTGGAATCCGATGTTGTGGCTGCGCGTGCGATGGGGGCGACAGACACTGAGATTCATGATACGGTGCTGATTGCAGCGGCATTCTCGATGTACAACCGGTACGTGGATGGGCTCGGGACTATGCAGCCGAGCGATCCTGGAATGTACGAGCAGATGGGGAAGCACCTGGCGGAGAAGGGTTATATGGCGCCGCCG